>Ga0105855_1000724_pt1 | contig 13277 bp, 10 predicted proteins | sample OrgsoiDNA_201059_FD_89680 | JGI IMG/M metagenome (GOLD analysis project Ga0105855, IMG submission 89680) | Permafrost soil microbial communities from the Arctic, to analyse light accelerated degradation of dissolved organic matter (DOM) -... | ecosystem: Environmental > Terrestrial > Soil >... | reverse complement strand
CGTGCCTCGTATACCCGTCGCCGTGGTCTCGGTGGCTTCGTTCGTTCAAGCTGGGACGAGGTCAACGAGATCATCGCGGCGGCGAATATCCACACCATCAAGCGGCATGGTCCGGACAGGGTGGTGGGCTTTTCGCCGATACCCGCCATGTCGATGGTTTCCTACGCGGCAGGCAGCCGCTATCTGTCGTTGATCGGCGGCGTCAACCTGAGCTTTTACGATTGGTACTGCGACTTGCCACCCGCCTCGCCGCAAACCTGGGGCGAGCAGACCGACGTTCCCGAATCAGCCGACTGGTACAACTCGACCTTCATCATGATGTGGGGGTCCAACGTACCGCAAACGCGCACCCCGGACGCGCACTTCATGACCGAAGTGCGGTATCGCGGTACCAAAGTCGTGTCGATCTTCCCGGACTATGCGGAAGGCGCCAAGTTCGGCGACATCTGGCTGCACCCGAAGCAAGGCACCGATGCCGCGCTCGGTCTTGCCATGGGCCATGTCGTGCTCACGGAGTTCCACGTTGCGGGCAAGAGTGCATATTTCGCGGACTACTGCCGACGCTTTACCGACATGCCGCTCCTCGTGCGTATCGTTAAACAGGGCGAGCATTTTGTGCCGGAGCGTCTGCTGAGATCGGACGAGTTCGAAGACGCATTGGGTCAAGATAACAACGCCGCATGGAAAACAGTGGCCATCGACGAATTGAGTGGAAAGCTCGTGACGCCGGTTGGATCGATCGGGTTTCGCTGGGGCCAAAAGGAAGGTGGCGATGCCGGCAAATGGAATCTGAAAGAAGAGGATGCGCAAGGTACGCCGATTCGACCGGTGATGTCGTTTGTCGAGGATCACCATGAGGTGATCGAGATCGCCTTCCCGTATTTCGGCAACGTCGAACATACTCACTTTACTCATACAGGCCATGCCAGCGTATTGCCGCGCCGCGTCGGTGTGCGTAAGGTGACGACTCGCGATGGCGACGTGCTCGTCGCCACGGTGTACGACCTGTTCATTGCCAACTATGGCGTAGATCAGGGCCTGGGCGGCGCCAATGTCGCGGCCAGCTTCGACGACGACGTGCCCTATACCCCGGCCTGGCAGGAGAAGATTACGGGCGTCAAGCGACATGAGGTCATCGCCGTTGCGCGCGAATTTGCCGACAACGCCCACAAGACCGAGGGCAAATCGATGGTGATCCTCGGCGCCGGACTGAACCACTGGTTCAACATGGACATGAGCTATCGCTCGATCATTAACCTGCTTGTCATGTGCGGGTGTATCGGGAAATCGGGTGGCGGTTGGTCTCACTATGTCGGCCAGGAAAAGCTTCGCCCGCAAACGGGATGGTTGCCGCTTGCGTTCGCAACCGACTGGCACAGGCCGCCGCGCTTCATGAACGGGACCTCATTTTTCTACGCGCATACGGACCAGTGGCGCTATGAAACCATGAGGGTTACCGAGCTGCTCTCGCCGCTGGTCGATGGCAGCCAGTTTGCCGAGAGCCCGGTCGATTACAACGTCCGGGCCGAGCGCATGGGCTGGTTGCCCTCCGCACCGCAGTTCAAGACCAATCCGCTTGAGGTCGGCCGCGCGGCAGCCGGGTCGGATGCCGCCGCCTACGTCGCGAATGGACTCAAGGACGGCTCGCTTGAAATGTCATGCATAGACCCTGACGCGCCGGAGAACTTTCCGAGAAACCTGTTTGTCTGGCGTTCGAACCTGCTCGGCTCGTCGGGCAAAGGGCACGAGTATTTCCTCAAGCATTTGCTTGGTGCCGAGCATGGCGTGCAGGGAAAAGACCTGGGCGCAAGCGCCGGGATCTTGCCGAAAGAAGTGAAGTGGCACGATAAAGCGCCGCAGGGCAAGCTCGACCTGGTAGTGACACTCGACTTCAGGATGTCGACCACCTGCCTCTATTCTGACATCGTCTTGCCGACGGCAACCTGGTACGAAAAGGACGATATGAACACGTCCGACATGCATCCGTTCATCCATCCGCTATCCGCAGCCGTCGATCCCGCGTGGCAATCCAGGAGCGATTGGGATATCTACAAGGGCATCGCGCACAAGTTCTCTGAATTGACCGTTGGTCATCTCGGCATAGAACACGATGTGGTGTTGTCGCCGCTTCAGCATGACAGTCCGGGGGAAATCGCACAACCCGATGGGATCGCCGACTGGGGCCACGACGAATGCGATCCGGTTCCGGGCAAAACGATGGCGAGCGTCGTGACCGTCGAGCGGGACTATCCGAACACCTATCGCAAGTTCACCTCCCTCGGCCCTCTTCTCGATTCACTCGGCAACGGCGGCAAGGGCATCACATGGCAAACCGGCGAAGAGATCGAACAGCTTCGCGCATTGAATTATCCCGTCACTGACGAAGGTGTGTCGCACAGACGTCCTCAGATTCTTTCGGCAATCAATGCTGCCGAGGTGATTCTGTCGCTTGCTCCCGAAACCAACGGCGCTGTCGCGGTCAAAGCCTGGCAGGCTCTGTCGGCACTCACTGGCATCGATCACACCCATCTCTCGCGCGCACGCGAGGACGAAAAAATCCGCTTTCGCGATATTCAGGCGCAGCCGCGCAAAATCATTTCGTCTCCGACGTGGAGCGGGATCGAATCCGAGCATGTCTCATACAGTGCAAGCTATACGAACGTGCATGAACTGATTCCATGGCGTACCCTTTCGGGACGTCAACAGCTGTATCAGGATCACGCGTGGATGCGCGATTTTGGCGAGTCGCTGTGCGTCTACAAACCACCGATCGATACGCGCAGTACAGTAGGCATGGCGGGCAGCCGCTCGAACGGGAACCTCGAGATTGCACTGAACTTTCTGACTCCTCATCAAAAATGGGGAATTCATAGTACCTACACCGACAATCTGTTGATGCTGACGCTCTCGCGCGGCGGCCCGATCGTCTGGATCTCCGAGATCGATGCCAGAAAAATTGGCGTGGTCGATAACGACTGGATCGAAGCCTTCAATGTGAACGGAGCGCTGACCGCTCGGGCGGTTGTCAGTCAGCGTATCCCCGTGGGCGCCGTCATGATGTATCACGCGCAGGAAAAGATCATTAACACGCCAGGGTCCGAAGTCACCGGCGTACGCGGGATCCACAATTCGGTCACGCGCATCATGCCGAAGCCGACCCACATGATCGGCGGTTATGCGCAGCTCTCCTACGGCTTCAATTATTACGGCACGGTCGGCTCCAATCGCGACGAATTTGTGATCGTACGCAAAATGAACACAGTCGACTGGAAGGATGAGTCGACCCCATCGTCAGTGCTCTCGTCGGCAGAGGCTGCCCGTCATCAACACACCCTCGCCCATGGCGCCCCGACGCTTGCGATGGCCAACGATGAGTCAGGAGATAAAAAATGAAAATCCGCGCTCAGATCGGCATGGTCATGAATCTGGACAAATGCATCGGCTGCCATACGTGTTCGGTCACTTGCAAAAACGTCTGGACCTCGCGCGAAGGGATGGAATACGCGTGGTTCAACAATGTCGAGACCAAGCCAGGCATTGGTTACCCCAAGGACTGGGAAAACCAGGATCGCTGGAACGGTGGCTGGAAGCGCAAGACGAACGGCAAGATCGAGCTTCGCGCCGGTAGCAAGTGGCGTGTGCTCGCGACTATTTTCGGCAACCCGAACCTGCCGGAAATAGACGACTACTATGAACCATTCACCTTCGACTACGCGCATTTGCACGACGCACCGGACGTCAAGGTCGGACCGGTTGCCCGGCCGCGATCGCTGATCACGGGTGAGCGGATGGAGAAAATCGAATGGGGCCCCAACTGGGAAGAAATCCTCGGCGGCGAATTCGAAAAGCGTAAGCAGGACTACAACTTTGACCAGGTGCAAACGGACATCTACGGGGAGTTCGAGAACACCTTCATGATGTATCTGCCGCGACTCTGCGAGCACTGCCTGAACCCTGCATGCGTCGCCTCCTGTCCTTCCGGCGCGATTTACAAGCGCGAGGAAGACGGCATCGTCCTGATCGATCAGGACAAGTGCCGAGGCTGGCGCATGTGCGTGTCGGGATGCCCCTACAAGAAAATCTACTACAACTGGCAAAGCGGCAAATCGGAGAAGTGCATCTTTTGCTATCCGCGCATTGAGGCAGGCCAGCCAACGGTGTGCTCGGAAACGTGCGTCGGCCGGATTCGCTACCTCGGCGTCCTGCTGTACGACGCCGACCGGATCGAAGAAGCCGCATCGGTTGCGGATCCGCAAGATTTGTACGAAGCACAGCTTTCCATCTTCCTCGATCCAAATGATCCGGCCGTGCGCGAGCAGGCCGCTCGCGATGGCGTGCCGGACAACTGGCTTGAAGCAGCGCGCCATTCGCCGGTGTACAAAATGGCGATGGAGTGGAAGATCGCCTTCCCGCTGCACCCCGAATACCGGACCTTGCCGATGGTCTGGTATGTCCCTCCCCTGTCACCCATTAATTCGGCCACCAACGACGGCCGCCTCGGCATGAAAGGACTGCTCCCCGATGTCGATTCGTTGCGCATCCCCTTGCGATATCTGGCCAACCTGTTGACGGCGGGACGCGAAGCGCCCGTGCGCCTGGCGCTCAAGCGAATGCTCGCCATGCGCGCATTTATGCGTGAGCGCCACGTCGAGCGTCGTGAAAGTCCCGAACTGCTCGCCGAAGTCGATCTGAGCAGCGCGCAAGTTGACGAGATGTATCGCTATCTTGCGATCGCCAATTACGAGGACCGCTTTGTCATCCCGACGGCACACCGGGAATATGCCGAGGATGCTTTCGACCTGCGCGCATCGTGTGGCTTTTCGTTCGGCAATGGGTGTTCGGATGGCACGACTGAAACCAGCTTGTTCGGAGGCCGTAAAGGCATCGGCAAGGATCGAAAGACGATTCCAATTCGCGCGGCGGGTGAGTAATGGACAACAACGGATCGATTTTCAGCATGTTGAGCGCGCTGCTCGACTACCCGGATGAATCTCTCGTTGAGGGGCTGGCCGAGATTCGTACTTCAATGGCACGTCATCGGGCCTTTGCACCCCCCACACGTGAAGCTCTGGTCGCGCTGGTCGACCAGTTGGCGTCGCGACCACTGCTGGACCTGCAGGAAGACTACGTGGAAACGTTTGATCGAGGGCGGGCAATGTCCCTTTACCTGTTCGAACACGTCCATGGCGAGTCACGCGAGCGGGGACAAGCCATGGTCGATTTACTTGCGATGTACGAAGCAAAAGGACTGTTTCTTGGCAGAGGCGAGTTGCCTGACTATCTTCCCGTCTTCCTGGAATTCCTCGCACAGGAAACACCCGCCAAGGCCCGGTCGCTGCTAGCTGAAATCGCCGACATCAACCGGCAAATTGCGACGAAGCTCGCCGAGCGCGGTAGCGCGTACTTTGCAGTGGTAGCCGCTTTGTTGCCGCTCGCCGGCGAGGCATCGCTGGACGTTACACCATCCGCGCATGTTCCAGACTCGAAGATCGATGGTGAGGCGCTCGATCGCGAGTGGCAGGACGAACCCGTCAGTTTCCTGGGTGCGCAAGCCCCTGTCTCAGCACAGCCTCAGCCTATCCAGTTTTACGACAAACGACCACCGCGGTAGCCCGGCAAAACTGGTTACCGTGTTCAAAAGCATGATTCTCGTTGGAGATGCCTCATGAATCAGCACTTCATCAATTCGCTTTTGTTTGGCATTTATCCCTATGTCTGCCTCGCGATCTGGCTGCTTGGCAGCCTGATCCGTTTCGATCGTGAACAGTACACGTGGAAGAGCGATTCCTCGCAACTGCTCAGACGCCGGCAACTACGCCTGGGGAGCAATCTGTTTCACATCGGTGTACTGATCGTTATTGCCGGACACTTCGCGGGCTTTCTGGCGCCGCACTGGATGGTGTCGCCGTTTCTGAACGCCTCGCAACATCAATTCATTGCAATGGCTGCAGGCGGTAGTGCCGGCATCGTTGCAATCATCGGGTTGTCGATTCTGCTGTATCGACGGCTATCGGACCCGCGAATTCGCATCAACAGCGCGCATGCGGACATTCTTGTCCTGGTCATATTGTGGTTGCAGCTTGCGCTCGGACTTTCCACCGTCCCGCTTTCATTGGCTCACATGGACGGGCTCATGTTCGAAACGCTGAGCACCTATGTCAAGGGAATTGTCACGTTCCAATCCGTCGCCGATCTCATTGCTCCAGTACCGCTCGTCTACAAAATCCATATCGTGCTGGGCTTCACGATCTTCCTCATTTCTCCCTTCACGCGTCTTGTTCATATCTGGAGTGGCATGGCAACCGTAGCCTATTTGTTTCGGCCGCACCAGATCGTGCGTAAGCGCTAACGCGAGGAACATCACATGTCTTCAAACACGAACGGCGCATCGGTGGTATCAGACCCTGTCGAGCTCAGTGTCAACGGCGTCTTGATCGCTGCAGCCACAATCGATGCCGAATCTGCGTCCCATCTGAACGAAGCCGATCCGGACCGGGCCGCGCGTCTGGCATTGGTGGTGCGTGAGTTGCTCACACAGCGAGCTGTGACAATGGGTTTGCTTGCGGCGCACGCCGAACTTGATGATCCGATCACTGATCGCCTCCTGGAACTGGAATGTGCGACTCCCGTGCCATCCGATCAGGAATGTCAGCGCTACTACGCGGCAAACGCGCAGAAGTTCCGCAGTCCGGACCTGGTCCTGGCGCGCCACATCCTCTTTGCGCTGACAGACAAGTCGGCAATGACCCAGGTCCGCGCCCGCGCGGAAGAGGCGCATCGCGAACTCGTGCAGCACCCCGATCGGTTCGAAGCGCTCGCCGCGACCTTGTCAAACTGCCCGTCCGGTCAGGTCGGCGGAAATCTCGGCCAGTTGACCCGCGGCGAGAGCGTGCCCGAATTCGAGAGGGCAATTTTCGATAGCAAACAGATCGGCTTGCTGACGGGTCTCGTCAACACGCGGTATGGCTTTCATATCGTGTTGGTGGAGCGCCGGATCGAGGGGCTCTCGCTGCCCTTCGAAGCGGTTCGAGAAACCATCGGACGCTATCTTCTGGAACATGTCAGGCATAAGTCGATTCAGCAATATTTGACGCTGCTGGCCGCAAGCGCCGACCTGCGCGGCATCACACTGGATGTACGCCCCGGACTGCTATTGCAGTAGCGCTCCGGGCGTCGCCTCTGGAAGTTTTCTTCAAACCCGTGCCAATCGATCGCGCCCGAGTGCCAACCGGCACTCTGGGCATCCTGATCTGGAGCAACTATGGCCTCACGAAAAAGTCCGATGTTGGTGTTATGCGTCACCACGCTGGCCTTTATGGTCTGCTTCGTGGTCTGGATGATGTTCGGCGTAATTGGCATCCAGCTACGAACCGATCTCAACCTGAACAGCACTGAGTTCGGGCTGCTGACAGCAACACCGGTTCTGACTGGCGCGATGTTGCGTTTGCCACTCGGCATCTGGACCGACCGTTTCGGCGGTCGCTTGGTCATGACCGTATTGCTGGTTCTGTGTGCCATCCCCGTATTCCTGATTTCTTTTGCGACGGCGTTCTGGCAGTTTGTCGCGATCGGTCTGTTTCTTGGCGCTGTCGGCGCATCGTTTGCGGTGGGCACGCCCTATGTCGCCCGCTTCTTCCCCCCTGAAAAGCGTGGCTTTGCGATGGGATTCTTCGGCGCCGGCACTGTCGGCGCCGCCGTGAATTTGTTCATCACCCCATCGCTGCAGGCAGCCTATGGCTGGAGAGCCGTCCCGAAGATCTATGCGTTGGCACTACTGGTCACTGCGGTTATTTTCTGGCTGGGGTCGGCACCCGACCCCGGTGTCGGTAAGACATCAGGACCCTGGTACAAACAGTTCCTTGTGTTGAAAGACCCGAAGGTCTGGAAGTACTGCCAGTACTACTCGATTTGTTTCGGTGGCTTCACCGCCTTGTCGCTATGGATCCCTCAATACCTAAAGGGCGAATTCGGTCTGTCGGTTGTCGCCGCTGCAGCTTTAGCAGCGGGCTTCTCGCTTCCAGGGTCAGTACTGCGGGCGCTCGGCGGCAGTCTCGCCGATCGATTGGGCCCGCACAAAGTGACTTGGTGGGGATTGTGGGTCGCATGGATATGCTTGTTCCTCTTGTCGTACCCGGATACGGCCTTTGTCGTGAGCACGATCAATGGTCCGCGTAGCTTCCATATTCACCTGGGGTTGCCCGTGTTTATCGGGTTGCTGTTCATCCTGGGCGCGGTGTTTGCGTTCGGCATGGCGTCCACATTCAAATACGTCGCTGACGACTTTCCGGAGCAAATGGGTGTCGTGACCGGCATTGTGGGTTTAGCAGGCGGATTGGGCGGCTTTCTGCTACCGATCCTCTTCGGCATCATCCTCGACTGGTTTGGCCTGCGCTCAAGTTGCTTCATGTTGCTCTATGGAATTGTCTGGGTGTCCCTCATCCTGCTTTATCAATCGAGCGTGCGGCAGACCCGGTTAGATGGACAACTCGACCGCGGTTGAGCGGCTGGTCACCGCGTGGCGCCGGTGCCACGCCTTTAGGATACGCAAAAATGATTATGAGCATTTCGAGTTTTGAGGACCTGGTCACTGTCGCGCGGCAACAAGCGGAGCCGCAACGGTTGTTGTTCGTCTTCACCCGAGTGGAGTTGCCCGAGGACTGCACGCCAGAGCAGCGAACCCGTTTCGAAGCGGGTGTTGGCGGTGTCCTGACGCCGTTGGCATGCCTCGACAAAACGCCAGAAGAATTAGGCGCATTTGACGAATTGCTCGAAGAATCCCGTCAGTTCCTTCAGGATTGGACGATCGTCTTCGTTGCAGCGCTGTCGGGCAAAAACGGGCGCGCACCAACTTCCGAAGAAACCGAAGCGCCTTTGAACAACATGGTGGAATCGATCAAGGCGGGAACCGTGGGCGTGTTCGTTTCATTCGGCTTCGACGGGCTACCGGTTATATTGAGTGCCTCTTGAACGGTCCACTATGTGGGCGCCTGTCGAGGTGGGCCTGGGCCAGCATCCGCGCGCATAGACTTCTGTCATCTCCTGATGAAAGGATAGTCATGTTCGGCAAACGAGACGGAGCGCCGAATCGGCGGCACCCGGCAGAATTCCAGATGGCAGAGCTCTGGATGAGTGCTTTTCTCTTTCGCGGAGCCGATAGCCGTGAATCTGTCAGTGATGCGGGTGCAGTCGCTTGGTAAGCGCCTCGCATACACAAGTTCGCATCCCAGGCCGAATGTCGCTGAGGCGACGGACGCCACACCCCATGACGGCATTCCACGGCAGTGGATCGCCTGCTCGTGCAAGATACAGGACGATGACTTAGCGGTCGAAGCAGCGTGGTCAAGCGGGTAAACGCCTAGGCGCTGATAGAGCATCGGGATGGATGCACGAGCCATTGACCTACGTCAATTGGGCCGCTTGACGGTGGGCCAACATGCAATGACAAGAAGGAGTCGTCCTACGAAGAGCCCCATCAAGTGCCCCAAAATGCACACTGGCGCGGGACTTGCTCTAAGTTTTGCCTACGATGTTCCGGCGAGACGATCGGAGCCCAACGAGCAGGAGGAGACAATGCGCGATGATGCCAATCACGTTGATACGCCATTAGTACAACATGAAGCCGAATGGCTTACGCCATCAATCCAGAAATCGCACCAACGCTCTGAGACCTTCGGATTGAGCGCATTGATGCGGCCAGACTACGATGTACTGCCTGCCGCCGAACTTGCCCTAAAGCTTGAGCAAAGCCGCATATTGTGCGCACACGCTACCCCGGTGATGGAATCGCTTCATGAGCAGATCGTCAACACGCAAAACGTGATCGTATTGACCGACGCCGAGGGACTGATTCTTCATTCGATCGGCGACGATGATTTCCTGCGGCGGGCCGAGAAAGTCGCGTTACGTCCCGGCGCGAACTGGGCAGAACAGCAGCAAGGCACCAATGCGATCGGCACTGCCATCGCTGAATGTTGCCCGACCGTCGTGCATGGCGCGCAGCACTACCTGGCCGCAAACCGTTTTCTGACTTGTTCCAGCGTGCCGATCCTCGGTCCGTATGGGGACCTGATCGGCGTGCTGGACGTAACGGGCGATCATCGCAGCTATCACCAGCACACGATGGCACTCGCGAAGATGTCAGCACAGATGATTGAAAACCATCTGTTTACCAATACCTTTCGCGAGACGTTGCAGATTGCCTTTCATGGCCGCGCAGAGTTTCTCGGCACATTGATGGAAGGTATCGCCGCATTTACCTGTGACGGACGCTTCCTGTCCGCGAATCGCAGTGCCCAATTCCAACTCGGGCTGCCGCTTACGGCCTTGCGCGCTCACACGCTGTCGTCGTTGTTCGGCCTCAGTAGCGCACAGTTGATCGACCGCCTGCGAGCAAACCGGGATCGGCATCTGTCGCTGAACCTGAACACCGGTGCAGTTGTCTGCGCGAACGTCGAGTTTCGGCGCGCCGTGCTCGCTGACGGCGGATGGTCGCACAAGCCGAGCAGCGAGGCGAGGCCGGACGCTCTCCGTGCGCCGAAACCTACCGCTCCCGCCGCTCCGCTTTCGAGGCTCAGCTATCTGGACACTGGCGACCCGCAGGTGGCCAACGTCATCGCCAAGGTACGCAAGGTCATTGGCAAGGACATTCCTATCCTGATCACCGGCGAGACCGGAACGGGCAAGGAACTGCTGGCCCAGGCGATACATAACGATTCGCCACGCCGCTCGGGCTCATTCGTGGCGGTCAACTGCGCGTCGATTCCGGAAAGCCTGATCGAATCCGAGTTGTTCGGCTATGAGGAAGGCGCGTTCACCGGCGCGCGGCGCAAAGGCGCTGTCGGCAAGCTGTTGCAGGCGAACGGCGGCACGCTCTTTCTTGACGAAATTGGCGACATGCCTTATCCACTGCAAGTGCGCCTGCTACGGGTGCTGCAGGAACGTCTCGTCAATCCGCTCGGCTCGACCAAGTCAATCCCGGTCGATATTGCGATCGTCTGCGCGACCCATCGCGATCTGCGCGAGATGATCGCTCAGAACCGTTTTCGTGAGGACCTGTACTACCGTTTGAATGGACTGGTGGTTAAGTTGCCGCCGCTGCGCGAGCGAACGGATCTCGCGTCTGTGATTCAGAAGATGCTGCAATGCGAGTCGCTCGGCGACGCCGACGGAGCAAGCCTAAACGTTGATAGCGAAGTCATGACGCTCTTCAAACAATGCGCGTGGCCAGGCAACTTTCGCCAACTCGGCAACCTGCTACGCACAGCCTCAGCCATGGTCGACGCCGACGGGCAGATACGGCACGAACATCTGCCAGACGATTTCTTCGAAGATCTCGACAATGCGGGCACTGCGCCGCCGGGGACAATTGACGCCGTGGCGCGGCAAAGCGCGCGTCTCCAGGACGTTGCCGTCTTTGCGATCACCGCAGCCGTTGCCAAGCATCACGGGAACGTATCCGCCGCCGCACGTTCGCTCGGTATCTCGCGCAACACCATCTACAGGAAGATGCCGGCGCCGCCGTGCACCGATGACTGAACGGAAATCTCCTCCCCACAGGCTGCTTCACGTGTGTCATTTTGCAACATGGGTGCGCAGAAACAGAACACCGCTCAGGCAACGGATCGGGGAGAGGTTTCCGATGATCGACGGGCCGCAACGCGTGCGTGCAGTCCTCCAACTCTTCCTTCTGACCAGCACAGCATTCAAAGCGCTACGAACACCGCTTGCCACTCCCGGCACAGACCTTGCATTGAATGAACCGACCGCTTCCCAACTGCGGTTTTTCACTCACAAGCGTTTTCAAGGAGACAGCCATGCATTGGATCACCCCCGCCTATACAGACCTGCGTTTCGGCTTCGAAATCACGATGTACATCGCCAACCGCTGAAGCAACGACAAAGCGCCGCCCACTGCCGTTGCTGACGGAGTGTGGGGGCGCCCGGAGCATCGTTCATGAAGATCAAGATTCTGGGCTCAGGCGCAGGCGGTGGTTTGCCGCAATGGAACTGCAATTGCGCTAACTGCACCCACGCCCGCGACGGGACTGGCGATGTCACGCCACGCACGCAATCGTCGATTGCAGTCAGCGAGGACGGTATCGACTGGATCCTGATCAACGCGTCACCCGACTTGCTTGCTCAACTGCGCGCAAATCCCGAGCTGCAACCTGCCCGTTCGATTCGCGACACAGGCATAGCAGCTGTGTTGTTGATCGACGCGCAGATCGATCACGTCGCCGGGCTGTTGATGCTGCGGGAGCGCTCCACTGCACTCCCGATCTACGCCTGTGCCCCCGTGTTCGCCGATCTATCGAGCGGCTTGCCACTTATACCCTTGCTAGAGCACTACTGTGGCGTGGAACAGCACGCCATTACGCTCGATGAACCTTTCGCGATCGCCCCATTGAACGGCATCCGTTTTACCGCAATTCCAATCGATAGCAAGGCCCCGCCCTACTCGCCGCGGCGCAGTGAAGCGGTGCCTGGCGACAACATCGCGCTGCTGATCGAAAACGAAGCTACCGGGGCTCGGGCGTTCTATGCGCCGGGCCTGGCCAGCGTATCCGACGCGGTGCGTGAAGCGATGTGCTCGGCCCAGCTCGTGCTTGTCGACGGCACATTCTGGACTGCTACTGAAATGATCGATCTAGGCCTGTCCACGAAGCACGCCGGCGACATGGGTCATCTCGCCCAATGCGGACATGGCGGCCTGCCAGGCATGGTCCAGTGGCTCGACTCGCTTCCTGCCGCAACACACAAGGTGCTGATTCACGTGAACAACACCAACCCGATTCTCGATCCGCATTCCCCCGAATATGCCGTGCTGCGCGCCCGCGGCATCGACGTTGCGTGCGATGGAATGCAATTTCAGGTCTAGCCATGAACGCACCCCTGCACATCGGCATCCCCCAAGCCTCGCCCTGGCTGGCGAGCGAGTTTGAAGAACGCCTGCGCGAACTCGGCGCGCGTTATCACATTCATCACCCGTTCAATATGCGCATGAACAGCGGCCAGTGCTCGCCGCAGCAGATCCGCGGCTGGGTCGCAAACCGCTTCTACTATCAGATCAACATTCCGTTGAAGGACGCAGCGATCTTGTCGAACTGCCCGGACCGGCACACGCGCAGGCTGTGGACCCAGCGTCTGCTCGATCACGACGGCACGGGTGACGACGCTGGCGGCATTGAGGCGTGGGTACGCTTGGCCGACGCGGTCGGCCTCGAGCGCGACGCATTGTGGTCGCTCGACTACGTGCTGCCAGGGGTGCGCTTCGCGGT
>Ga0105855_1000722_pt1 | contig 13299 bp, 17 predicted proteins | sample OrgsoiDNA_201059_FD_89680 | JGI IMG/M metagenome (GOLD analysis project Ga0105855, IMG submission 89680) | Permafrost soil microbial communities from the Arctic, to analyse light accelerated degradation of dissolved organic matter (DOM) -... | ecosystem: Environmental > Terrestrial > Soil >... | reverse complement strand
TGGATAGCTGTGAGAATGAATTATTTTATGACATCGAGAACAAGACTCAGGTTATTAGATTAATTCTCTAGATGGCATTCTTGTTAATATGAGAATGTCATCTGAGTGTATTTTCTTACCAAGTTCATTGAGAAATGCTTTGTAAGGCTCGGTTATTTTAAGAAGTAAATCTTTTCTTGAAATATCTCTTACTTGATCAAGAGTTTTTTCAGTAGAAAGAACTTCACAAAGATCATGTTTTGACCTTGCTTTTTTATTGGAAACTATTTTACGCAGAAAACGCACATCTATTGTGCTTGCCAATGTGGCTTTATCTTGTTTCTTTATGAGCTTAGCAGCTCTTACTTTAGTCACACCGTCATTATTAACGACCAATATCCCAATACTTTTCGGCGTTATCCTCCTAATGTTAGGAAGATTTACTTTCTCGCAAACAATAAAACAAAAATCAAAATATTTCTTATAACTTTCAATTTGACTCTCAAGCCTATCAGTATTATCACCCGCGCCTTTGATCTCAAAAGCAATAAGATTACCTTGCTCCATGCAAATTACGTCAGCTCTTCGAGTTCCAAAATCGAATCGAAACTCAGAGCTTATTATACTATCTACTCCGTTAATCAACGATTCTATTAAAACCTTTTTTATCTCAATTTCTTTCATGACTAATCACCATATTCATCAGAACATATTATTTATTTTTTATGGTTATTTGTACAGTGTTTTTATTGGGCTATACACATCCTCGCAAGCCCGATTCAAGCAACATTAGAAATTCAACTTCAACGATTTTCATGTCTTCGGCATCCAGCCCCAGCAGCGGACGAGCTTCGTACTTAACCTCTCCGGCCTTAAGTGATGGCCTGTCACGCAGCCCGTAATGGTGAACTTTCGCCATGCGCTGAACCTGCCCGGTAAATTCCACCACCGCGTCATTACCTGTGCCGAGCGCCTTCATGTATTTATTGGTGCGTAGCTTGCTGAACATCTCGCGCTTAATACGGCCTTTCTTGCGGCGCAGTGGTTGAGCACGGCGCGGGGTATAGGGCTGACCGTCAGGACCAACCTGTCGCTTAATGCGTTCCTGCTGATGCTTACGCAGACGCTTCGCGATAGTCGCCGCCATTGCCTTACGGCTTTGCGGTGACAGCGCGGCGATCAGCGCCGCCAGCCTGCTATCGAATGCCGTTAACTCACTCATTCCACGCGCTCACCAGCTCGCCATGCAAATACAGTTCGCGCGGCCTGTCGATATCCTCCGGTAATGGCGGCTCAGGGAGATTAGTCACCCGCAGCGCGCTGCCCTCCTGCTTAACCAATGTTCGCTCGGTCAGCTGCAGGTTAATGCTGATATCAAAACTGCCATCGTTGAGCATGTCGGCTTTGAAGGTGAAACCGGTCTGCTGCTTTTCGGGGGTTGCCAGAATGTCCGGCTGATTCTCCCGCAGCCATGCAAGGATCGGCACCAGCAGCATGTCAGCGTCCTGCGTGAAATCTGTGATCAGCAGGTTGAGCTGGTACTGTTTTTCGTGCGACAGCGATGCGGCAAGCGTCGAAACGACACGGCCACTATCAACAAAAATACGTAGCTGTTCAGGGCTGGTTTTGAGCACCGGCACGCGGGCTGTCAGATATTCTCGTAACTGCAATGGCTTTAGCACGGTGATTCTCCTGACACTGTTTAACCGTTTCAATCTGGAGGCCACAGGCCACTAATGCGGCCTCCAGATTTCTGATATCGGCGGTTAAACCGCCGTTAGTTTTGGGCTGACTAGCCGGGATCGGGCAACTGCTGACGGCTGGACAACCAACGTAAATAATCTCCGGGGGTGGCGAAGGCCGGGCGCTGTTGCAACCGGATAACGTCAACAGGCAAAGGAGTAGCAAACCAGTCCCGCAGTGCTTGATTTTCATTGAGTAACCTTTGGATTTCATATTCACGATCCCGCGCCTGCTGCCCGGCAGCGCCGAGAGATTCACGCAGTTCACGGCCCAACTGCTCGCGCTCTTCGGTTTCCGACTGCAACCGCACAATCACGCGATCACGACTTTCAATACCTGACGACAGCGTGCCGATAATTCGCTGGTTAGCCACTGCCTCACGGTTCAGTTTCTGAATGTGGAACATCTGGGCCAGAGCAAAGAAACCGATAAACACGATTGCCCCCATGATTAGACGCATATCAAATTCCTTTCAGGCAGTAAGCCATTTCATTCTTGCGGCGACGCTCAAGCCCGGCAGAACGCACGCCTTTCACAAACACCCAGCGCGGCAACTGTTCGCAGGCCTGACGCCATTCACCCTTATTGATGAAAAACGCCAACGTTGAATTACACGCGGCAGACACACCCACATTGAAGGCAAAAGACACCACAGCGTCATAAACCTGCGGCGGCAACGCTCCCGGCATACACCGCGCGATACCGCGCTCAACATGCTGAACATCCGCCACAAAATTCGCAGCAACCTGCGCCTCGGTGATTGGCTTGCCGCCGGTCACGCCTGACGTGTGGCCGATGCCGCTGGTCCACACACCGCCACAATCCTTATAGGGCGTCAGCTGACACCCCTCGAAGTCGGCAATCAGGCGCAAACCTTCTTCGGAGGTTTGGATCCCGGCAGTCTGTGGCAACAGCGCGGCAAGGGCGAGCACCACCGCCACGGCGCAGCGCTTAACGGTTGATGGCGTCATTAATCCCCCTGTCGATACCCATGCTTTGCAACAGTCGGAACGTTTTGCGGCGGTAGTACCAGTTAACGATAAAAGTGCCAACTCCCATCACCGCGCCGACCAAAAAGGCAATATCCTGCGGGGATAATCCGCCGAGCCACGCCATGAAAACCGCGATGCAGTAGCAGAAAAACGTCGTGAATTTCTCCATTTATCAGTCCCAAAGCGAGACGGTTTCGCTGACCGTGGCCTGCGCCATGTCAGGAAGCTCAACCGCGCAACCGTGGGGCAGCTCTGCCCCTAAATCGGCTAACCCAACGTTAACCGCGTAAACCTGCTCAACCACAGAGGCCGTGCGCCCGTAGTGCCGCCAGCAAAGCACGTCTACGGTGTCGCCCTGCTGGGCGTAAACTTTCATCAAATCAGCCCAATGATGGAATGACTCACGCCTGCGACGTCGTGAATAGCGTTGCGAGCATCGCGCCACAGTTCATCAACGGTGCGCTCTACAATGACGGCTTTCTGACTGCCTTTGTCGGTTGTGTCGTTGCCGGGGTAGCGCTCTGCCAGTATCGCCGCCGTCATTGATGACACCGCGTTGAAATAGGCGCTGATTTTGACGCTTTCGCCGTCAATGTCGTCAGCAGGCACATCGGCCAGCTCTTTAAATCCGCAGGTCATTTGCGCTGCGCGATAGTTGAATAGCTCGGCATTCACTTCGGTCATGGCGCTGATAGCAACTGAGCGCAGACGCTTCGGCGTCACGGTGCCTTCCAGCCGCAGGGTGTCACGCAGTTCAGCCGGGCTGATTTCGGGCCAGAAAAAGGAATTGCTGATCGCGGGTTCCGCCGCTGCCGGTGGTGGTGGCTCGCTAATAACGAGTGACATAAATACCTCTGAATGGGGGGCGGTGGACGCCAGCGTTAACAAGGCCAAAGACCTGTCGCGGCTGGCGTGCCGCCCTGCGCGGGGCGCATTTTGTTAGCCGCCGGATGCCTTTTTAATTTCGCGTTCCAGCTGCTCAATCGCTTTTTTAACGCCGCTGTTGATATCCAACTGGTAGGCGCGCTGCATATGCTGTAAAGCAAGTCCAGCCCTGCCCAACGAGCGATAAACCGTGCCGACGACTTTGTGCAATTTGGCGCGCACAAGGTCGGGCATGTCTTCGCCGTCAGTCAGTTCAAGCGTGTTAAGAAGCGGCTCAATGTCCACCGTCTCGCCTGCCGCCATTTCGCGCAGGGCAAGCAGCGTAACTTCCTCAGCCAACAGATAGCCTGTCGGGCGGGTAAAGTCCTCAGTGGTGGCGAGCTTATGCTTAAGGGCGTAACGCGCTATTTCCAACGCACCGGCAATATCTCCGGCATCCAGACGCCAGATCATCACGGTCATTAAAATGGCGTCCTGCGCCCCCTTGCCTTCGGCGAGAACACCGTCAACCCAAGGCGCATAATCCGGCAGCATGCTGCGTTTTAGCTCGGCTTTGGTTTCGTTCGACTTGACCTGTTTTAGCCGGGCTTTATCCTCATTGAGCTTTCTTAGTTGCAGTTCGTAGCCAGTCGCATGGCGCAGCAGGTTGCTATCCTGCTGCGCGGCCTCGATAGCTGACTGCCGCAAAAAGTGACTACGGGCAGGGCTGATCATGACTTATTCCTTCTTGTCGCCTGACTTATCGTCTTGGTTTTCCGGCTCGTCTTCTGCCTTGCCTTCTGGCTGGGCTTCGGGTTGAGCGCTCAACGCTTTTGCAGCTTCGATAATGGCAGCAGCAAGGCCGCTATAATCATTAGGCGCAGCAGACAATGCAGCCACTTCAGGCTCAGCAGTCGCCAGCATTTCGATGTTTTCAACGATGCAGCCGCAGCCGTAATCTTCAACCACGTAATCGTCATTGATAGATTCGTAGTTTTCTACGCGGTCACGCTTCGGGTTTTCTTCAATGTGGCGGCGGTGCGTTTCGTCCTGCCAGTAAATAGAAAGGTTATCCAGACGGGTGACAAAGAAGGCATTGGCAGGGAAGCCCGGCACACGAACGGCGGGTAAATTGCCGATGCGTTTCTGGCTGATGATCAAATCTGCCGCCATTGATTCGGTATTAGCCTGCGTTTGATTGACCAGCGGGAAATACTTGTCAGCCAGCAGCTGACGCCCGCAGATAACAACCAGTTCAATGTCGTCCTGATACACCGGATCGATCAGGCTGTTCACTACGTCCATCACCGCCGCGTCGAGGTTGGCATAAACACCGCCTTTCCCGATTTTCACCGGCAGCGCGGAGATTGTGCCGTCGTCATTCAGCTTGCTACCCAACACGCGCTTAGCGGCGTTGCGGCGATATTTCTGCATCCAGCCCTCACCCACGTCTTGCAACAGCGGGTATTTCAGACGGTTAGAGGTCGGCGCGCGGGTAAAGCCATTGAAGCCGATCAGAATGCGGTCAAGCGCCTGACGCTGAATAATGGCGTCACGTAATTTCGTTTGGAAATCGTTGTAACGCGCCCACAGGTCGAGCTTGTTGTAAGGCCAGTGGAAATCGTAGTTAGTCTGCTGGCAGAAATAACCTTCGGCATCCAACGCGGTGAAATCCGCAGTCTCGCGCACGTCGCCGCCACTGGTATTTGTGGTGCTGGCGATAGTGCTGGATACGCCAACGCCGATTTTTTCGCCCTTCATTTCATCAACAGGAATGATGTTGATACGCTTGAGGAATTCCGAGGACTCCTGAACGCGCGTCATCAGGCGCTGCGTTACAGATGGCTCAACGCTGAATTTCTTGTTCAGCTCATCGGACTGAATACCGTTGAGCTTCGCGAGCTGCGTCATAAACGCATTAAATTTAAAGCGGGTTGTTTTACGCATTTCTTTTCCTATTACAAAGGATCATTAATCTGAGAATGACGGCGCTTAGCAGTCGGTCACGGTGTCTTCCGGGTTGTTGCTGCCGCCGCTGGCCGGAGGGCGCTGCGTGAACGTCGAAGGCTGGGATTTTTCCAGCTTGTCTTTCAGCGCGCTGAATTCTTCACTGTCTTTCGCCGTGGATTTTTCCAGCGCGTCGAGACGTTTAGTCAGGGTGTTTTCCACCTTAGTCAGCCTGACGTCCTGACTTTCCAGCCCTTTCTGGACGTGATCGGCCACTTCGGTCACGGCGTCGTGAACCTCTGTAAAACGGGCGTCATCACTGGCTTGTTTACGGGAGAAGGTTTGTTTAATGCGGTCAACCAGAGAGGGACGTGATTCGATTTCTTCAAATTCGATCAGCGTTTCTTCGGCGGCTGTAAACAGGTTTTCAGCAGATTGTTTTCGGTGCGCCAGCGGGTTCTGCTGAGCCTTCGCGCTGAATTGCAGGTATTCGGTGCCGAGGCTGGCCGGGCTGTCGGTCACAGCCAAACCAATCAGATAGGCTTCTTCGGTATCGGAGAATTTCGGATTAACTTCGATTGAGGTGTAAACCTTTTGACGTGCCTTCGTCATGGCGACCAGTTCAGGCGTCGGATCGATATCAGCGTAGAGGGCCAATTTTCCCGCCAGTGCGCCTTCGGTAATTTCTTCGGCATAACACGCCTTTACATCACCAAACATGCGGAAAGTGCTGTCAGCCGAATAGCCTTTGATGTGCTCCATGTTAATGCGAGCACCGTAAACCTGCGGATCGTAATTTGCCGCCATTTGCGAAATCCATTCGCGAGAAATGGTGCGCCCGTCAGTGGTCGCCCCTTCTACGCAGATGCGAAAACGCTTTGCTTTTGTTGCCATCTTTCTGACTCCGGTGGTGTGGATGTTTCGAGATAGCTAGTTTCCCGAGAGCAGCGCCACGCAGCCAGCGGGCGCGGGTTGATGCTCGATGGCACAACGTGGACCGCGCGAAGATTGGCAGGCCAGTCGGTAACGTGACGGCATGATCACTACAAACAGCACCATACTCAGCGACCCACGACGACAGGCGGCACTGCTTTACTGGCAGGGTTTTTCTGTGCGCCAGATTGGGGAAATGCTGAACCAGAAAACGCCCACCGTGCAGAGCTGGAAAACACGCGATAAATGGGAGGACATTGCCCCTATCTCTCGCGTTGAAGCCAGCATGGAAGCGCGGCTGATCCAGCTCGTACTAAAAGACGTCAAAGGGGGAAGTGATTACAAAGAAATCGACCTGTTAGGCCGACAGATTGAACGACTGGCGCGGGTTAACCGCTACAGCATGACAGGCAGCGAAGCCGACCTGAATCCGAACGTCGCCAACCGCAACAAAGGGGACCGCAAAGCGCCGGAGAAGAACGTTTTCAGTGATGAATCTATCGGAAAACTCGGCGATATTTTCATGGGTGAGTCCTTCGAATATCAAAGGGGATGGCACCGCGCCGGGATGCAGCACCGGATCCGCAACATCCTCAAATCGCGCCAGATTGGCGCAACGTTCTATTTCGCCCGCGAAGCGCTGATCGACGCGCTGACTACCGGGCGTAATCAGATATTCCTGTCAGCCAGTAAGGCGCAGGCGCATGTCTTCAAAAACTACATTATCGACTTTGCCCGACAGGTGGATGTGGACCTGAAAGGCGATCCGATTGTGCTACCGAACGGCGCACGGCTAATTTTCCTCGGCACCAACGTTCGCACCGCGCAGAGCTATACCGGCAATCTGTACTTAGACGAATATTTCTGGATACCGAAGTTTCAGGAGCTGCGCAAAGTGGCGTCGGGCATGTCGTTGCATAAGAAATGGCGCAGCACCTACTTTTCTACCCCGTCGAGTCTGGCACACAGCGCCTATCCGTTCTGGTCCGGGGAGCTGTTCAACAAGGGACGCCGCAGCAAATCAGACCGGGTTGAAATCGACCTGTCACATAGCCATCTGGCGAAAGGCGCGCTATGCGCCGACGGGCAGTGGCGGCAGATTGTCACGGTTGAAGATGCGCTGACCGGCGGCTGCAACCTGTTCGACCTCGATCAGCTTTCGCTGGAATACAGCCCGGCGGAATACGACAACCTGCTGATGTGCGAATTTGTTGATGATAAAGCGTCGGTATTCCCGTTCGCCGAGTTGCAGGGCTGCATGGTGGACAGTCTCGACGAGTGGGAGGATTTCGATCCGTATCTTATTCGCCCATTTGGGTATCGCCCCGTCTGGATTGGTTACGACCCATCGCACACAGGCGACAGCGCCGGTTGTGTGGTACTGGCACCGCCAGCAGAACCGGGCGGCAAATTCCGCATTCTGGAGCGCCACCAGTGGAAAGGCATGGACTTTGCTGCACAGGCGAAAAGCATTGAAGACCTGACGAAACGCTACGTTGTGGAATACATCGGGATTGATGCCACCGGTATCGGTCAGGGCGTTTTCCAACTGGTTCAACAGTTCTTCCCGGCGGCGCGAGAAATTCGGTACACACCTGAGGTCAAGACCGCGATGGTGCTGAAAGCGAAAAACACGATTTCATCTGGCCGACTGGAGTACGACACCGGCCACACCGATATCACCGCCAGCTTTATGGCGATCCGCAAGACCATGACCGCCAGCGGCAACCGCTCAACCTACGAGGCCAGCCGCAGCGAAGAAGCCAGCCATGCCGACGTCGCGTGGGCCACCATGCACGCCCTGTTAAATGAACCGCTTACCGCAGCCAACGGCGGACAGAGCAGCAATATTCTGGAGTTTTATTAAATATGAGTAAGCGCAAATTCCGAAAGCCAGCACCCGCCGCCGCGCCAGCACAGCAAGCCGGTGCACAAGCGTTCAGCTTTGGCGAGCCGACACCCGTTTTAGACCGCCGGGAAATACTGGATTACATCGAGAGCACCGGTAACGGGCGATGGTATGAACCGCCAATCAGCTTCGAAGGTCTGGCACGCAGTGCGCGGGCGGCTGTTCACCACAGTTCGCCTATGTACGTGAAGCGAAACATTTTGGCTTCAACGTACATCGGCCACCCATTACTTTCTCAGCAGGAGTTCAGCCGCTTCGCGCTGGACTATATTATTTTCGGCAATTCGTTTTTGGAGCAGATCCCGAACCAATTAGGCGAACCGGTGCGCCTTGCATGCAGCCCGGCAAAATACACGCGGCGCGGGGTTGAGCAGGATAAATACTGGTTTGTGCAAGACTGGAAAGAAGCCCACGAATTTACGTCCGGTAGCGTGTTTCACCTCATTGAACCGGATATCAATCAGGAGCTGTACGGCCTGCCGGAATACCTCAGCGCGCTCAACTCGGCATGGCTCAATGAGTCCGCAACGCTGTTTCGCCGCAAGTATTACCAGAACGGCGCGCACGCTGGCTACATCATGTATATGACCGATGCAGCCCAAAGCAGCAGCGACATTGAGCAGATGCGCAAAGCGATGCGGGACACGAAAGGACTGGGGAATTTCCGTAATCTGTTTATGTATGCGCCCAACGGGAAGAAGGACGGGATCCAGATTATCCCGCTGTCAGAAGTGGCGACGAAAGATGATTTCTTTAACATCAAGAAAGCGACACGCGACGACCTGTTAAGCGCGCACCGTGTTCCGCCGCAGATGATGGGGATTATTCCAGACAATGCCGGAGGCTTTGGAGACGTACAGAAGGCGGCACAGGTATTTGTCAGGAATGAACTAACGCCGTTGCAGGAAAGAATGAAGGAGTTGAACGACTGGATCGGTAAAGAGGTTATTCGTTTCAAGCCTTACGAACTTTCGTCACAATCAGACAGCTGATCTACTGGCCCCGAGAAGGGGCCTGAATTATTTAAAGGCCAAACCAAGCTTACTTTCTTCTTTGCAATAGTCCTCGTAACCCCAGCTCAACGCTGCATCTACGCTTTCAAAAATAATCTCAGGCCTGCGCTGCCAGCCTTCGCCGGGTTCATGCCGCACAATTTCATAACCCTCCCCGTCGGGCCGGATGACTCGCGTGCTACCCATGTACGCATCGAAATCCTTTGGGATCACCTCATCTGCGGTCAATATGTAGAACCACGCGCCTAGTCTATGTTTCTTCATGAATTCACCCTCCCCTTATAGCGCCTCAGACCAATGGAGAGCGCAGATCGGACATAGCAACACTGATGCAAAAAACGCCACCACGTAGCACTGAGCGGCCACCAGATACGCGCTTAACCACCTCTGCGCGCAATGTTACCCGCCTGCCCGCTGCGACTTTATCGGTCGGTTTTAATGCACCAACTCGATCCACCGAAAGCCCAGCCAGAGCGGACTTTGCGGCGTAATCCGATCCTTTTAGATCATGCAAAAGCATGCGGGCTATGCATGCATAGCCCACCCTATCCAACTCCACACAATTTAAATGGTGGCGATCAGTGAAAAACATCACTTTTAGGAATAAGTTCTGCATCAGAAGGAGTCAATTGCTGCATAGCTTCACTTGCCATTTCTGCAATAAAAATAATCGCTACATCCCTTTCATTTTGACGACACTCAACACATGTCGATAACTTAGCAACCAAAGCAATACGTTCCAATAATTTTGCTGTATGTAACACATCCATCAAAAACTACCCTCTACCAAATCACTGTTTATACATACAGTACTATAAATTATTATAAAATAAATTCCATATTTTTCTGTAAGTTATTCATGAGGATTATGGATTGACAGCGTGCCGTTTACTTCACACTCGGCAATTCAGGATTAACACGTTCGCTCATAACAAAACCTAAATTTTTGCTGTTTTTCGAGGATGTCCTTTTCGCACATAACATAAGCTGTTGTTAATGATGACAATACCAGCGTACTGGTGTCTTAAAGGTGATGGTGGTGCAGATATAAAGGGTTCTGGGGATGTTAACGATTGAGAGGAGTATATCGAGGTTGAAGGTTTAGGCCATTATCTACACCTTCCAACTGACGGTGTTACAGGCAAGATAACCGATGCACATACTAGTTTGTTGTTAAAATGCTACATTTAACACTCTTGACACTTTAGGTATTCAATCGACTGAGTACCTAAAGTGGTTATAAAAATCATCACAAACGTATTAATAAATTTGGCAAAAAAACATAGGTAAAGTTAATTCTTAGGTGTAGTAATAACCGTTGAGTTATCAACATACCTCTTTATTACTTCCTGTTTATCGAATTTCATCATAGCTGCAAGTATATCTAGATTTACTTTCGTACATCTTTCTAATGATTTTTTAAATCTTTCTGATTGATTTATGTAATCATTAAAGTAAACGTAACCAGTGATATATTTCTTTTTTAACATCGCCGAAGCTTTTCGAGGGAAATTACGTAAGAAATCATCCATCGTAATTAGAAGATCATCGACTGATGTTATTAGCCTTTCAGTTAAGTCAATATATTTCATTGTCAAATCATCATCCAGCAACAAAAGTGCTTTCTCCATGTTTATTTGACCTCTAGAATTTGAGTTAGCAATTAGTGGCGCTAACTTCTTTTTCACTTCTTCATTAAGTTGATTTCTGAGTTTAAGCAATTCAACAAGCTGATTATAGTTACCATAGGTAGCAACAAATGAGGCAATATTCATCCAAGGATGTTTTTCAATGTCTACCTTGTCAGCGTATAATAATTGTGCTAATTCATTAGGTTTGAAAGTAGCTGTTTCAATCCTTGCAGATATAGTGGGGACATTTAAAGCGCGCTGTAAGGGGTGGGTCTCAAGGTCATCAGAATAATTATATTTAGTTGCAATCAAATTAGATTGCATATTCTGCATTTGAAGCATAATAGTATTAAGTGCATCAGCTTTAGCTCGTTCGTTTCTAGATGCTTCCTGAAACTTATAGCCCCGTATAGCTATGAAATAGGCTGTTACTGCGGAGAGAATAACTACAAAAACAGGCATAATATAATCTTTAAACAAATTTGTTTGGCTTGCTTCCCCAATAACATCTGTAAGATGGTTTAAGGCGATTACAATTGAATAGTGATCGAATGATTTCATGGTATTACCCTTAGGAATTTGATGTGATTTTATACTGACTTGCACCATCAAACCAGTGCTAATCACTGTATCTCACTATTAGCCTGCTATCATACTTATCAACGACTGGCTAAAGAACAATCCCAGTTCAAACTCAGCTAATACAGATACAACTACTCACTGGACGCTCTTCAATTAGTTAAATTCCGCCAATTCCTCAACGTCCTCAAAAAGCATATGGAGATTGCCGAAGCGAAAATGAGCACCGCGCGTTAATGCTTCCAGCTCCCACCGTTCCGGGGTGATGCCGTTTTTTGCCAGTTCAATGGATATCAGCGGGAGTCTGGCGCGTTCTGCTGGCGTCAATTTGGCTGAAGGCAATTTAACGTCCCTTTGTTGGGTCATAACTTCGCTGAGCTTTGTCAATTTGATGAAGTTATAAGGCCAAAAAATATACACCGTATGGTTTCTGATTTTTAAAAGGGTTTCAGCCCATCACTTTCAGCGCATCGTTTAATAACAAATTTAACAATTATCACCTTAATGCATATTTTATTAGTATAAAAAACTAATGAAATTGAATCATTAATAATGACTTATGGATTGATGTTTTAAATTTTAAATAAATTACATATTGCTCTCTACAACTACGTTTTCGAGTTTCAAACCGGAAATGTCATCAGCTTTAAATATATATGTTCCTTTGGTCGTTTTTTTATCGATAATTCTTTTGGTTAGTAAGTTTTCGCCGTAAATTCGGACGATTGCATATTGCTCACTGTCTTTATTAAATGCGTAAAATTCTTTAGCTATTCTTGCTGAGTATGCACCGGTCGCAAGTATAAAAACGCTAATAATCATGATTAGCATAACGCAGGATTTCACGTCCCCCTCAATCTGCCTGAATTTATCCTTTACAGGGTTTATGGATGGTGATTCTTTTGAAGTTGTAGCTTGCACCATTTCAAGGGAGAAGGTTTTTTTATTGAATTTAATTGGCGCATTCAAAATTGTCAAGATAACGTAAGTCCCGATCAAGGCGTAAAAATACTTCCCGCCAGCCCCTGTGAATAAGTAATTAACTAGGATTAGATATAAAAATAACGAACCATAACTTGCTGAGTATATTATAACCTTGCCAATTGCCCCAAGCGACTTTGCTACAGTATAAATAAATGAGATGAAGACAAATGAAAGAAAAACTAACGCTGCAATAGAAGCTGAGCCAACTACAATTGATTTTATATCTACAGAGATTAATGATAGAGGGAAATCATAATATTTAGAATAACCGATCTCGTATAGTAACCCAATGAAATACCCAGTAAATGTAAGTACCGCTACGGCCAATGTTTCCTTACTTAATATTCCTTTTTTCATAATATCCCTTACATTGTGATTTTTGTAATTTCTATTGAAAACTCAATGAAAATAACGGGCAACAGTACATCCATTGTAAAACAGTTTTCATATAAAAACCATGCACTGGCATTCCACTTACTGGAACTCCACCCAATCCTCAATAATATCGAATTTGACAACTTTATTATTAAACACGAACTTCGCTCCGCGTGTTAAGGCCTCCAGCTCCCACCGTTCCGGGGTGATGCCGTTTTTTGCCAGCTCACTGGATATCAGTGGGAGTCTGGCGCGCTCTGCTGGCGTCAATCTTGCTGACGGGGCAACTTCTCGACCTTTTGTTGGGTCATAACTGCGCTGCGCTTTGTTTATTCGCGGGTTTTCTTCAC
>Ga0105855_1000720_pt1 | contig 13313 bp, 16 predicted proteins | sample OrgsoiDNA_201059_FD_89680 | JGI IMG/M metagenome (GOLD analysis project Ga0105855, IMG submission 89680) | Permafrost soil microbial communities from the Arctic, to analyse light accelerated degradation of dissolved organic matter (DOM) -... | ecosystem: Environmental > Terrestrial > Soil >... | reverse complement strand
AGTGCCCTGGCCTAATAAATAATGGTAACGTTTGTTCGATTCAGCAGCGGTGGAGAAACCGGCGTACTGGCGCATGGTCCACAAGCGGCCGCGGTACATGTCTTTTTGGATGCCCCGCGTATACGGAAATTGCCCCGGCAATTCATCCATTCCCGATGGTTGGGTATAAACCTCGTTAATGATGATGCCTGATGTGGTATCGATGTGTTTTTGATCGGCCATGGTTAAAACAATTCTTCCAGGTCGATACGGATCAGGTTAATGGCACCATCATAGGGATCGGTGTCCATTTGGCTGAGGTGCGATAGGATGGCTTTGCCCAGTTCCAAACCGCTGGCATCGGCCGGTAAGGCACGGGCCGCGCTATTCACCAGTTTGAGGGTATCCTCTTTAATACGCTTAACTACCTGCCACGAATGGCTGCTAACATATATTTGCTGGGTAACATTGTGCTGAAACTCGTTACGCACTTCGGAAATGATCAGGCTTTGCAATTCGGCCGCGGTATAAGTGGTGCTGTTTAGCCTTAATAATAAGTTGGATGGATTGATGCGGTCAATCAGTAATACTACCCGCTCGTAACCTTGCAACCTTAAGGGAAGGGTATGGGTTGAGTTATGCTTTTTATGTTCGAGCAGTTGAAACTTCTCTTTATTATCGAGGTATGGCCTGGCCAAATAAAATGCTACCCAAACAACAGCCACCCCGGCCATGGCCAGTTTTAATATATCTAATAGGAATGGGTAAACGGCCATGTAGTAAAAATGTTAAGCAGGAGTCATATAAATTTAAGGCGGTTACAAATTTGTGCATTTTACCTTATATTTGAACACATTAATAAAAATTAAGATGAGTACTGTTGTTGAAACCACCATGGCACCCGTAAGTTTTACCTTAGGTGCGGTAAAGGAGTTACATAAATTAAAGGATCAGCAGGATTTGGGCGATGAGTTTGGTCTGCGTGTTGGTGTTGAGGGCGGCGGCTGCAGTGGCATGAGCTATGTGCTGGGCTTTGACCAACCTAAAGATGGCGACCAGGTTTATATGATTGATGGTGTAAAAGTTTACATGCACAAAGCCCACGGCCTTTACTTAGCTGGTATGCAAATTGATTTCCAGGATGGGTTAAATGCCCGCGGGTTTACATTTAACAACCCTAACGCGGCCAGCACTTGCGGGTGTGGGACGTCGTTCGCGGTATAAGTATATTTAAATAAGTATAAAAAAGCAGCGGTCTTTAACTAAGGCCGCTGCTTTTTTTATATCTGTATTAGAAACCGGCGCCGCCAATTTGTATTAGCTGAAAGCTTTCATAAGCCATCTTTTTATTATAGTCTAAAGCCAGGGTTTTATAGTTGATGATATCAACAAGGGTACCTATTAAGCAAAAGCCGCCGGTAAAAAAGTAAACCAGCCCCATGCCAATTTGGCCCAGCACAAAGCGTTGTACACCGGCTACACAAATGAGGCCAAGCAGGGTAAATAATAATACATCCTGCGGGTTTTTGCGCTTGCTGGCATAAACGTTAAAAAAGCCCTTTTTTTGGCCGTCGTTAAGGCCGGCAGTTGCCTGTTGTAAAAAACCTATCTCTTCGGGGCTTATGCCGGGAAGCATCATATAGGCGTTAGGTTGCATGTCCATTGTATTGTTTTTTTGAGTGATTGCTGATATAAATTGATAATCTAAAGTAATAATAATCTTCGGCAAACCAACATCTCAAAAAGAGAGATGCCGGCTGATGCCGAACCTCTTAAAAGAAAGCGTATTGATTTGTTTGTGTGATCTGGTAGCTCTCGTAAGCCATTTTTTTGTTGTATTCAAGCGTGAGTTTTTTGTAATTGATAGCATCCACAATGGTGCAAACGCCAAAAAAGCCCCAGGTGAACAAATATAAAATGCCCATAGTAACTTCGCCCATTACCATTTTATGTACACCGGCTACACCTAAAAGGCCAATCAGTATATATAGTAAAATATCCTGCGGGCTTTTGCGCTTGGCTGAGTAAATATTGAAAAAGCGCTTTTTCTGCTCGTCATCCAGGTTTTCGTTTGCCTGTTCCAAAAAGGCTATCTCTTCGGGACTCATGTCCGGAAGTGTCATATAGGCGTTTGAGTAGGTGTCCATGGTATTATTTTTTTGATGATTGTATTGTAATTGTGAGGTAAAACTAAGGTAGGAATTAAAATTTGACAATACAAAGCTGGCAGACTATGGTAACAAGTCGGCGAACAGGGGGTTTTTGACGGTTAAATCAGCAGAAATTATCTAACTTCACACATCAAAACTATCGCTATGAAATTAAGGAACAGCCTGCTTGCCATCGTTTTTATAGCGTTTGGCACAATTGCCGCTATCGCGCAAACCGCCAATACCGTGACCATAAAAGGCAGCATCATCCACATCAATAACAAAATGCAGGTGAATGATGTATCCGAAATGAAAAGCCTGCAATTGCCTGATGATGAACGGACTTTTATTCCTGATAGCACGGGCAAATTCAGCGTCAGTTTTAAATTAGCACAACCCAACTATTTTAAAATAGGCCGTAATGTGCTGTACTTAAGCCCCGGCGACCAGCTGACCGTTGCACTTGATTATAACAAACCCGAAGCGGCAGTTATCACAGGTAAGGGCGCCGATGCCAATAACTATTTACGCGCGACGCCTTTTCCGCATGGCGGATCGTACTTAGAAGCAGGTAAGAACATCAAAAAAACCATCGCCCTAACTATTGACACGATATTGGCTATTAGTAAAGTTTATGAGCAAAACCTGGCTAAAGTAGTTAACGTATCCCCTAAATTCCGTGAGTATGAGCAGGCGCGAATTAAAGCGGATATACTGAACAGCATGGAGATGACGCGTGATTACTACCCCATGAAAATGAAACTGGTGGATGACGCCCGCAAGGCTGCCGACGAAGATATCAAGAGACAAACAGCGCCTTATATAGCCCAATACAGCAAAGGGTTTACCAACCCCGATTATTTAAAGTTGGAAGTATACGCCGGTATAGCCGGGGATATTTTGGATAAGAATGATAAGTCGCCCGCCGCCATGCAGGTTAAAGACTGGCTGAACGCTGAAGATGTTGCGTATAAAATTCAGCACATGGGCAGCAAGGATGAGGTTATTGCCATGAAACCCCAGGTAGACGCCATAGTTAACCCGCAGTATCGTGCGGTGGTTACCAAAACCTACAGCAGCCTGGTGAAATTTGGCAATGGCGATAAAGCCATTGATTTTACAATGACGACCGCCGATAACAAAAAGATACACCTGAGTGATTATACCGGTAAGATTATTTTTGTGGACCTATGGGCCACCTGGTGCGGCCCCTGCATTGCCGAACTGCCGTATATGGTAAAGCTGAAAGAAAAATATAAAGGTAACCCCAGCGTGGTTTTTATCTCCCTGTCTATAGACGATGACCGCGCAGCCTGGAAAAAAATGCTGGCCAATATTAAGGCCGATGGCATACAAGGTGTTGCCGACCGCAGCAGTCTGAATGACTATTCGGTTATTGATATCCCGCGTACGATCATCATTAATAAGAATTTTAAGGTGGCGGCCATGAAAGGCAATTTGCCGTCTGCAAAGCAGACCGCTGTATTGCTGGATAATTTATTGGCTGGAGCAGCTAAGTAGAGACGCAAAATATTGCGTCTCCCATTTGCAGATCAACATTGCAAGGCGAGACGCAAAATATTGCGTCTCTACGGTATTCGTGGTTAAATCTTAAATCGATACTTCGTAAAACTCAAGGTATAAATCCTGTAAAGCAAAACCCCCAAAGCCGGCACGCCTAACCAATGCGCATGTAACGACGCGCCGATATCACCACGCAATAAATAGGATATAGCATGCCCAATACCGCAGCCCGGGCACCAGCCAAAGCCCATTAATTTGAACGGGCAAAGTGTATAGTGAGCCGCTGCCGGGTCGCTGAAACCAAGGGCAACCAGCGCGCCTATCCAAAATATCAGTTCGAAATGTTTCACATTAGTAATTAGTTGATTGGTGATTAGAGATTAGTTGTAAAGGTTTGTTACCGCTAAGCCACAAACAAATATAGCGATGGATAAATGAATCCATCGCTATATAAATTGCAAAACCTAATCTCTGATTAACTAATCTCTAAACTCAGATCGCTTTCGACTTGTTCATTAGCATTAACGACACAGCCAGCGAGAACAATAATCCAATCAGCAAAGCAGCAAATATGCGGCCTGAGAAATCGACAAAGTTATCGCCGCCGGAAACATAGTTGATGTAAACGATACCTGCAAAAACGGCTATAATGCCACCTACTATCAATGTTTTAAAGCATTGTATCAAGGCTTCTAAAAAGCTAATTACGCCGCCCATTTCATTCATTTTGTAAGCGCGTACTCCAACATATAGTCCCACAAATGGAATCAGGATCGAGAAGTATTCGTAGGGGGCAATTTGATGGGCGCCGGTGGTATTATAACCCATCCAGTGCATAGCAAACAGCCAAAGGCCGCTTAATACGCCTATAAAAAGACCGGTGTAAAATGCATTTTTCATCGCTATAATGTTTGGTTAAAAGGTTTCAATCGTATGCGAACATTGGTTCATCATATCATAAAGAATAAATGATGGCGCTTTGTTTTTATATATACCGTTTTTTATCAGAAAGGTTGCGCTGGTTTATCGCATATAAATCTACAAATAAATGCCTGGCATCTTTTTATAACATATGCTGATAAAATTAATTCCCCATCGCTCTGATTTTTTAAACGTTCAGCGCCTTTTTTGTTTGAAATTGTCCAACAAAAACGGATAGAATAACCGTCTTCGTCTACGTATTACCGCTGTTCGTCGCTTTTCAAGTGCGGCACTGCTATATTTTCTTAAATTTATCCTGCCTGTTATTCAGGCCTATTTAGTAATTTGTAGAAAAAATATCATCGCAATACCCCATAAAAAAATGAAATTTAAGTACGCCCGCATATTATTCTTCCTGCTGTTTTGCGCAAGCTTCTTCTGCGCCAATGCCCAAAGCGATATTGGCATTACCGGTAAGATCATCTCGTCCGAAGACCAGCAACCTGTTTACGGCGCCAATATCACCATCGACAAAAAAGGTGTAGGTACAGCTACCAACAAGTCGGGCAATTTTGCGCTTACTATACCAGGGGCTTATGCTAAAGATACGCTTAAAGTATCGTGCATTGGATATCAAACCAAACACATGGCCATCGCCGACATCAAAGCCGGTCAAAATCTTAATATCACCCTCATCAAAAATACTACCGACCTGAAAGAAGTTAGCGTGGGTTATCGCGACCCGGCAAAGATCATTGCCCAGGCACTTGCCAGGGTTAAGGTAAACTACATTAACCACCCGCATATCACCCGCGGTTTTTATCGCATGTATACAGCAAACGGCAAGCTGCCATTGGAATTATCGGAAGCAGTGTTTGATATTTACAATTTTGGATACTCGGACAAGCGCGCCGATCTGTTTAAGCTGATCAAAGCCCGCGACGGAAAAAATCAGCGCGATTTTAACTCGTTAGAGTTGGGGCAAAAACCCAATAATATTTTTAACTACGATGTAGTGAACCACCTGGCCAGCAGCGGTTTTTTGAGCGAGAAAGGTATGCCTTTACACAAATTTGAAGTGATGGGCATTATAGACGTGAACGGCGAGGAAGCTTACGAAATTGACTTTAAGGAGTTGCCAAGTGTGAAAGAAGAGCTGACCTATCGCGGTAAATTTTATGTAGATACCAAAACCTACGCTTTCCTGTACTTTGATTATGGATTAAGTCCGTCGGGCCTTGTTGAGGCGCGGGCCGGTAATTATGTAACCAAGATACTAATGGGCATTGATGGCGTTGACGTGGCTCTGAAGAACGAGAACATTAAGGTAAGTTATCAGAAAGTAGGCACTAAATTGGTATTGCAGGGTGTAGTAGGTACCGACGCGCTGGATGTTAAAGGCATTGCCCAAAAATATGATTATACCGCCGATGTGCGCCTTAACTACCAGGTTACGTCGGTTGATACGGTGCAAACCGAATCGTTTGACACGCAATTGGGCCGCCACGAAAATATTAATGATCACGACAGCAATGGCGACGAAGAATATTGGAACAGCTTCAATATCCTGCTGGCAGACTATAACACCGAGGACGTTTTTAATCAAATAAAGGCTACCAATACCGGCACTAAGCTAAAAGATAAGTTTGAGGTAAAGGAGAAAAAAATGGACAAGGATTCGGTGGCGCGCCTGGATGCTTTGTTTAAATATTACAACGATAACGAGCAATTTAGCGGTACTGTATTGGTGAAAGAGCAAGGCAAGATCATTTACAGCAAAAGTTATGGCTATGCTGATAAATCGAAGAAAACACCGGCCAACAGCCATACAGTGTATAATTTAGGTACCACGGCAACAACGTTCACATCGGTTATTATTAACCAATTGGCTGACGAGAAAAAAATAGACCTGCACGCGCCGGTTAAAAATTATCTGGCGGATTATAAAAATGGCGACGTTACCATTGATCAGTTATTGAGCAACCAAAGCGGTATTGCCGATTATATGGCTAATGATAGTCTGCGGAATTTGGTCACCACCAAATCGTACACACTGAAAGATATGGTGGTTAATTTTTGCAGCGATACGCTGATGTTTAAAAGCGGGACCCAGTTTGAATATAGTAACTCCAATTTTGCGGTACTGGCGCTGGTTGCACAACAAGTTACCGGTACATCATTTGCCACCTTGCTACAGGATCGCATTTTTACCCCGCTGCAAATGACCGACACCTACTTTGGTACTTCAACCGGTGGCGAACACCAGGCCGCGGCCTATATCAACAATAAACCTGCACCAGTTTATGATTTTGGAAACATGGCAGGCTCGGGCGGGGTATGGTCGTCGGCCGAGGATATGCTGAAATTTCATGATGCCCTGCAAGGCGACAAGCTATTATCTAAACCGGCCAAAGCCGAGATGCTAAGAAACCGCGTGGAATACAAGGACTACAACGCGTGGTACGATTACGGCTGGGTAACCGACAAAGGCTTCTTCACCGCGTCGACTAAGCACCTGATCAGCTATCAAACCGGAAAGGATACTGGCTACTATAACATGTTTGCCCGCCAGGAGGACAATGACAACTGCGTGATCATCCTGAGCAACTATGGCGATTTCCCACGATATGATATGACGGATTTGATATTTGATATCCTGAACGAAGCCCCTGCTAAAAACTAAGGAACCAAAAACACCTGCCTGTCATCGGGGAACAACAGATTGGTGATAAAAGGGCCCTCCTCAATCAGGACTTTCAAACCTGTTGATTGAACGGGTACCGCGAATACCAGTTTGGTTTCCAGCGATTGACGCAGTTCTAACCTTTGGCCAATGCCCGGCTGTGCGCCTGCCGTTTGCTCAAGCAATTCCTGCCCTTTTTTTGAACGTGCCCATTCCTTATCGCCTGCGTCAATAATATGTACCCGCGGCTCCGATGGTTTTTGGGCTATTCCGCGGGCATGATTGCTCATTTTTAAGGTCAATACTATCCATGTGCTATCGGTATGTAATCTTTCAAATTGTTTTTGAACAGCAGGCCCATTGTCTATCTGCGTTACGGCGGCGCACCAGTCGTCAAAACATATATCAGTACCTAAGGCAACAGGCACATCTTTACTTAGTAAATTAAAAGCAATCCAGGAGATACTATAGACAACTGAAATAACGGCAGCCAGTTTCAGCTTAAGGCCAAATGGTTTATGCCTTATTACGTTTATAATAATCCCTATCCCTAAGATAAGCAGGATTAGCACAGTGAGTAAAAAAATAAGCGAGGCCATACGATTTTGATTAAAGATATATCAATAATGCACTAACCGTATTTGGTTGCGATATTTTTTTAAATAATTTTAATTGATGCTTTTTTGGCTATCGTGAACACCAAACATGCCAGTTGTAAGTCACATTTTTAACTAATAACAACGTATGGAGTTTTTTAACTAAATTTGTTGCAATGATTGATTTGCCGGTAATTCCAGTAAGCCAACCCCAGCGCAAGCCTGATTGGCTGCGGGTTAAACTTCCCATTGGGAAAGAGTATGCGCATGTGCGCGGTTTGGTTGATACCCATAAACTACATACCATCTGCGAAAGCGGGAACTGCCCGAACATGGGCGAATGCTGGGGAGCCGGCACCGCCACGTTTATGATTTTGGGTAATATTTGCACCCGCTCGTGCTCGTTTTGCGCGGTAGCTACCGGCAGGCCGCTTGCCGTGGACATTGACGAGCCTAACCGCGTAGCCACATCGGTAAAGCTAATGCAGGTGAAGCACTGCGTAATTACCTCGGTTGATCGTGACGATCTGAAAGATGGCGGCTCCGTTATTTGGGCCGAAACTATAAATGCCATTCGCCGCGAAAGCCCTGAAACCACACTGGAAACCCTGTTGCCCGATTTCCGGGGTATTTGGGAAAACCTTGACCGCGTGATAGCCACAAGACCCGAGGTAATATCGCACAACCTGGAAACGGTACGCCGCCTTACTAAAGAGGTACGAATACAAGCCAAATACGATCGGAGCCTGGAAGCGCTGAGCCGGATCTCGGCCGCGGGTTTGCGTACCAAATCGGGCATTATGCTGGGCTTGGGCGAACGCGAGGAAGATGTGCTGGAAGCCATGCAGGACTTGTATAACGCCGGCGTTCACATTTTAACGCTGGGCCAATATCTGCAACCTACTAAAGCTCACCATCCGGTTATTGATTGGATACACCCCGACCAGTTCCAATTTTACAAGGAAGCCGGTTTGAAAATGGGATTCAAATATGTAGAGAGTGGCCCGTTGGTTCGCTCGTCCTATCATGCTGAAAAACACTTATTTGAATTTTAGATTTTCTTTATAACTTCATCCCCGTTGAGCAGAGGAAAAAAAATATCGTTATCGGAAGAAGAATTGGTGCTTGGCTTGCGCAATCGCGAAAAGATTGCCGTAGAAGCGCTATACGATAACTATTCCTCATCGTTGTATGGGGTTATTTTCCGCATAGTTAACGATACCGAGCTCGCCGAAGACATTCTACAGGAAACTTTCGTCAAGATATGGCAATCGTTCAGCGGTTACAGTTCCGATAAAGGCCGGCTGTTTACCTGGATGGTGAATATCGCGCGCAACCTTTCTATCGATAAAGTCCGTTCCAAGGATTTTAGGAACCAAAATAAAAACCAAGATATAGAAAACACCGTAAATTTAATCGACGAACAAAATAATACAGTTTACAAACCCGAATTATTGGGAATCAAAGATCTGGTCCAAAAGCTACGACCCGAGCAAAAATCGATCCTTGATTTAGTTTATTTTAAAGGTTACACGCATGTAGAGGTTGCCGACGAACTCGGCATACCCCTGGGTACCGTAAAAACCCGTTTAAGAATGGCTATACAAGAATTAAGGAAGAATTTTAATTAAAGTGAAAGACGTTAAAGAATATATCGAATCGGGCATACTTGAGCTTTACGTTCTTGGCGATGTTAGCCACGACGAAAAGTTGGAGGTGGAAGCTATGGCTCGCCAGCATCCGGCTATTAAAGCGGAACTGGATGAGATAGAGCGCTCGATGGAACTATTTGCGGGTGAGCACGAAATAGAACCCGCTGCCGAACTGCGCGACAGGATATTAAACAGTATGGTAACCAATTTGGCCGATGACCGCACTTTCCGATCTAAAGAAGAGAAAAAAGCGCCGGTTGCCGAAGCCGCGGTGGTGAGCATGGTACCGCCACAAACAACTAATTTTTATAAATATGCCTTTGCCGCCTGCCTGGCCTTGTTGCTGGTAAGTATAGTGGCTTTAATTAATGTATATAACAAACTGCAGGATTCAAACAATCAGGTGGCGGCCCTTAGCGTCCGCACCCAGCAATTCAGCAAAACGGTTTCCTATCAAAACGATCAGTTGAACATCTTCCGTGGCAGTTATAAAATTATTAAACTGCCGGGCACACCAAAACACGCTACGGCATCAATGATGGTGGCCTGGAACCCGGTTAAAAAGAACGTAGTAATAGATATGGCCGGCATGAATCTGCCTGCTAATGATAAAGACCACCAATACCAGCTTTGGGCTATGGTGGGAGGCAAACCGGTTGACCTGGGTGTATTCGATGCCAAAACCGATTCGGCAACCATGATGAAAGTAATGAAATCGGTTGATAAACCGCAGGCTTTTGCCGTAACATTAGAGAAAAGAGGCGGCGCCGTTAACCCGGATATGTCTAATTTGACGGTAATTGCCACTATTTAAAAAATATTTTCACTCCAGTGTAACTATTAGCTTAGTTTTACGTCTTATATATTGAAAGCGTATTTCGTTCTTTATTTGAGATCAGTTAATAGTTAATGAGAAACGGATGCATGATACCTGCATCCGTTTTTTTTGTGCTTAATGTTCGCCAAATCTTATTCCCTCCCCCGGGGGCGGTTGTTATGGCTGGGAGGGGTTTGTAAACATATTACAACGAATATTTTCTCTACCTTTAGCCATATGAACATCGAACACCTCCGCGCTTTTTGCCTCAGCTTGCCATATGCCACCTAGGATGTAAAATGGGGTAATGACCTTTGCTTTTGCATAGGCGGTAAAATGTTTTGCGTAACCGGTTTGTCAGGGCCATTTGGTGTTTCGTTTAAGGTTACAGATGATGAGTTTGATGAAATAAGCACCTCGGCAGATATTATCCCCGCGCCTTATGTGGCCCGTTATAAATGGGTGTACGTGAATGCCGAAAATCGTTTCTCAGGCGATAAATGGCAGCACTACATCCGGCAATCTTACCACTTGGTTAAGGCCAAATTGCCCAAAAAGATATTGTCGTCTTTAGGCTGAAACAAACAAACTCTAAAAGGCAAATTGTCCGCTGGTGTACGATAGGTGTACGTTAACGAACAGTTTAGTTTGAGAATAATTACTGCAACTGTTTGGATATCAAATAAATATATATTAGGCTTCAATTTTGGCATAAGGTATCACACAAAGATGCGATATCATGATAACCGAAGATCAGTTGAAGAAGATGTGGGCAGGATGCCTGACTAACAACCGCAAGCAGGAAGAACTTTTTTATAAAACACTGGCCCCGCGCATGATGGCCGTTTGCATGCGCTATGCGCACGACAAAGATGAGGCCCAGGATATTTTGCAGGAGGGTTTTATCAAGGCATTTAAAAACCGCCACAATTACCGGGGAGATGGCAGCCTGGAGGGATGGCTGCGCCGCATTATGGTGCATTCGGCTATATCGCGCTACCGCAAAATGAAACCTGTGGTTTTGTGTGAGGACATGGGCGATGCCGCTTTCATAGGTGCTTATCATAACGACAAGCTGGAAGCCGCTGACCTGATGCGGATGATACACCAATTACCGGATCATTACCGAAATGTATTTAATATGTACGCCATTGAGGGTTATTCGCACCAGGAGATTGGCAGTGCACTTGGTATGACCGAACTGGTATCGCGCACTACCTTGTACCGAGCACGCTCAGTTTTAAAAAATAGATTGGGTAAGTTGGATGGGTACAGAATGGCGATGTAAGCCGACGCTCACTCTTTCGGCTTCATCTTCGCAGCATTAAATCTTGGTTTAAAGCCAACGGGTTTTGGCGCTTCTTCCGCTGGTGGCGGTTCTATAGCTTCTTCTTTTTTTTCTTTCGGGTCAGCCGGCTTTTCTTCGGCAGGTTTAGCAACCATGGCTGCCTTAAATCTGGGCTTAAAGCCGACCGCAGGGGTATTCGGTACGCTTGACTCCGCCGGTTTTTCTTCGGGAACTACCGGTGTATTTGTGGGTTGCTCTTCAACCGGCTTTGCAGCCATCGCCGCTTTAAAGCGTGGTTTAAAGCCGGTGGTAGCTGCTACCGGTACACTCGCTTCGCTTAAAGCTTCGTTAATGGTTTGTTCGGCAAGCTGGTTTTCAATATGGATTTTCTCTACCTTAACTTCAGGCGGCGCGGGGTATTTAAGCCTTAATTGATTAAACCAATATTTTTTGGTATGGTCAAAACTTTTCTCGCCCATTTGTTCGTAATGGTTTTTAAACTCGGCAAACAGCGCAGGTTCGCCGGCTTGCAGCAAATCAAGGCTGATCTTCTTCTTTTTAAAAAACTCTTCGAACGTCATATTTTAAGATAATGCAATTTCTACATTCAATTTATCCCAACGGATGCCTTTTTCGGTCAGCCGCCAATCGGCCTGCATTTCAGCACAGGCATTTTTCAACAGCGGCATCCAGGTAAGCGGGTAGGCCTGCGGTTTGCCGCCATCTATCTCTACAAAAAGCATATCATCCGTAAACGATAATTTTACGTCCTTTTTTTGCTTACGAGTTGTAAATAAAGCCATATGCAACAAAGGTGCGCATATTTTCAGAAAAAATGCTGTCTGTCGTTTTCTTTAACCCAAACCTTTCTTTTAGTAATTTTTTTGTTGTTAAAGTTAAAAGTACTACATTAGGGTTATTAACTATACTAATCATGAAGGCCAACCTGATCACAACCTTTCTATTGTGGTGTAGTATCGTCGGTGCCGCAAACAATAGTTTTGCGCAGTCATCGTCAGGTGCGCAAGCCCCGGCTGCAGCAAGTAATGCCGCCATAGGGCAATTTAACAAGGCTATTGGCCAGCAATCTCTATTGTATAACGGTCCGGCTTACGATCCTGGTCGCCTAATAAAAAACAATCCTAACTACAAGGATACCGCTGAAGCTAACCCTGGCAGCATTGTATACTACGGATTCGCCTATAAAAATATACCCCTGCTTTATGATATTTACCAGGATGTTGTAGCGTCTGTTTGGGTGGATGGGGAATCAAAATATAGCTTCCTGACCGATAAAGTAAGTGAGTTCAATTTAATGGGGCATCACTTTATCAGGCTATCGCCGGATAGCGCCGGCAGAAAAGTGCTTAAAGGCGGCTTTTACGATGATGTATATACCAACAAACTACAGGTATTAGTAAAGCAGGTAAAAATTGTGCACGTAACGGGGGCGTTTGTCGGGCCCACCGACTTTTATGAAACCCATACCTATTATTACTTAAAAAAGGGCGGGCTTTATTATGAAATTTCGGGAGAGGGTGATTTATTGAGTGTTTTGAAAGACCACGAAAATGAGTTAAAAAAATACATCAAGGATAACAAGATAAAGTTTAGCAATGAACCTGAACAAGCTATGGTGTTATTGGCAGGCTATTACGATAAATTAACAAACTAATTTATGAAGATAAAATATTTACTCTTTT
>Ga0105855_1000718_pt1 | contig 13359 bp, 11 predicted proteins | sample OrgsoiDNA_201059_FD_89680 | JGI IMG/M metagenome (GOLD analysis project Ga0105855, IMG submission 89680) | Permafrost soil microbial communities from the Arctic, to analyse light accelerated degradation of dissolved organic matter (DOM) -... | ecosystem: Environmental > Terrestrial > Soil >... | reverse complement strand
TTTGTACCCGAATTAGAAAATGGAAAAAGAGAAGACAGATAAAAAGGATCATATCCTTGACGTGGCAGAAAAGATTTTTTCTGAATTAGGGTATGATGGCGCCTCTACCCGGACGATTTCCGGCGAAGCTGGCGTAAACATGGCTATGCTTAATTATTACTTCGGTTCTAAAGAGGGTTTGTACCTCGCAGTTTTCGAACGTAAAATATCGGCGTTCCGTACACTATTGCAAAATATAGGTAGCGACGATAGCATTTCGGCCTGGGATAAAATGGAACGCTGTATTGATAATTATGTAGATCGTATTATCACTAATAATTGCTTTCAAAAGCTCATCAACAGGGAGTTATCGCTTAACAAACGATCGGAGATAACCGACAAAATGACCTCGATATTGATGACCAATGTTTACGAGTTTAAAAAAATAATTCAGGACGGTATAGACAACGGGCAGTTTCACAGCGATGCAGATCAGGAATTGGTAGTGCTAACCATATTCGGTACCAAAAACTACATTGTCAATTCACCACACATTGTATCGCGCCTGTTGGGCGAAGATACATTAGATGATGCCTTTTTAGAGGAAAAGCTAAAACCCCGCATGAAGGTATATATGAAAAGACTTATAAAATCATACTTAGTAAAACAACAATGACACCAAACAATCAAACCATTACATCTTATTTTAAACGAGTAACGCAAAAAGCAGGAAGGTACGGCATTATCTTATTGTTTTTATGCTCGTTCGCCATACGTGCACAGGCCCAGGAGCGTACCATTACCATTAACGAAGCTATTAAATTAGCTATCGATAACAGTAAAACACTTAAACTGTCGCAGGCTAAAATCGATAGGGCTGTATCGCAATACAATCAGGCTAAAGACCGTGTGTTGCCAACCGGCTCGGCAAGCTTTGCTTATAACCGTGCTCAAATACCGGCAAATACGCTCGATTTGGGTGGTACGTCACTGCATCTGCCAAGCAGCGCCGACGCTTATATAGGCTTGGCTGGCATACAGGAAACCATATTTGGTGGTTACCGCTTAAAGTACGCCCAACTATCAACCGACCTATTAACACAAGTTGCACGTTTAGATGCCGATAAGGACAAAGACCAGATAGCTTATGATGTGATTAGCGCTTATTACAACTTATACAAAGTGCTGCAAAGCCAAAAGGTAGTAGCCCAAAACATTACCGCTATCGATCAGCAATTGAAACAGGCGCAACGCTTTTTCGATCAGGGTATAGTTACCAAAAATGATGTGTTACGCTTCCAGTTACAAAGGTCAAACATCGAACTGAACGGCATCGACCTGGAGAGCAACCGTAAGATCATCGATTATAATTTAAATATTTTAATGGGATTGCCCGAAAATACAGATCTTAAAATTGCCGAGGTCAACGAGGCAGGCCACGATTTAGCGCCGTTATCAAATTACCTCGATACTGCGATGAACAGCCGCCAGGAATTGAGACAGCTTGACCTGCAAAACAAGGTTGCCGAAACCAATATCAAAACGGTAGCATCACAAACGTTACCAAATGTATCGGTTGGCGCTAACCTGTATTATATTGATGCGGCAGGTAACCCTATCCCGCAAAGCGGAAACTATATACTGCCAATTACGCTTGGCGCGACGGTATCATGGAACTTTGGAAACCTGTGGACTACCAAAAACAAAGTTGCCGAAGCTAAGATACAACAGCAGGAAACAGTGATCAACAAAGGCATTACTGTTGATAATTTGAAAAACGAGATTAACCGCAACTATCAAAACTATTTAACCGCGCAGAATAAAATTAAACTGTTGCAGTCGTCGATAGAACAAGCGGGCGAAAACAATAAAATACTCGAATCGAAATATCAAAGCAATATAGCATCGGCTACCGATAGGGTAGATGCCCAAACTTTACTATACCAGGCACAAATAAATCTGGAGTTGGCTAAAGCCGATGCCGGACTGGCCTACTATACTTTATTAAAATCAACCGGAAAACTGAACAAATAAAATCAAACAATACTACAATGGCAAAAGCATCAGAACACGAAGAAGGAACCAAAAAATCGAGCAAGGTAATGCCCATCATTTTAGGGCTGTTACTTGTAGCAGGTATAATTTTTGGAGTTAAAGAATACATATATTACAGCAAACACGAGGATACCGACGACGCCCAGATAGATGGCAACATCAGCCCGGTAGTTGCCCGCGTTGGCGGATACGTTGATAGCCTTTTATTTGAAGACAATCAACACGTAACAGCAGGCCAGTTACTGGTTAAGCTCGACGACCGCGATTATAAAGTTAAATTAGAACAAGCTTACTCATCGCAAAAAGGCGCCAGTGCTACGGTAGGCGTATCCGAATCGCAGATATCATCAACAACGGCTAACGTAGCTACAGCTTCGGCAAACGTTGCTACAGTGGGCGCAAACGTTGAGACCGCCAAGGTTAAATTATTACAGGCACAGCGCGATTACGACCGTTATGCCAACCTGGTGAAAGATGGTAGCGTAACACAGCAGCAATTTGAGCAGGCACAGGTTACCCGCGATGCCGCCCAAGCAAGTTTACGTGCTGCACAAGAGCAATACAAAGGAGCGCAATTCCAGTTAAAGGCCGCGCAAGATCAGGTTAATGGTACCCGCAGCCAGTTAAATGTAGCTAATACCGGCGTTAGTCAAAAGCAATCGGATATCGATTTTGCTAAACTGCAATTGAGCTACACTAACATTACATCGCCTGCTACAGGTACTGTATCGAAAAAGAATGTGCAAAAAGGCCAGTTGGTACAGGCCGGTCAAACATTATTCTCGGTAGTTGAGGATGGCAGCTTATTCATCACCGCCAACTTTAAAGAAACCCAGATGGGTAACTTACGCTCAGGCGAAAAAGTTGATATCGAAGTTGACGCTTTGCCTGATCAAAAAATTGAAGGAACAGTTTACAATTTCTCACCTGCTACAGGCGCTAAATTCTCTTTATTGCCTCCGGATAACGCTACCGGTAACTACGTAAAGGTGGTACAACGTATCCCTGTAAAAATTAAAATTAAAGCCTCATCGGATATTATGGAAAAATTACGTCCGGGTATGAGTGTAAAAGTATCTGTAATATATAAAGACTAATTTATAATGGCTGAAACAGGTTTTAAGAAATGGATCATCACCATTACGGTTATCGTAGCTGCCTTACTGGAGCTAATTGATACCACGATTGTGAACGTATCCCTGCCCCAGATTCAAGGGAACCTGGGGGCCACGCTGGAAGATGTTGCCTGGGTTGTTACCGGGTATACTGTGGCTAACGTAATTGTATTGCCAATGTCGGGCTGGTTAGGCAGCCGCTTTGGCCGTAAAAATTACTTCTTGACGTCTATCATCATATTTACCATCGTATCGTTTTTATGCGGTAATGCATCAAGCCTTAACGAATTGGTTTTGTTCCGTGTCATCCAGGGTTTTGCCGGCGGTGGTTTGATCTCAACCGGGCAGGCTATTTTGGTAGAAACCTGGCCTCGTGAAGAGATTGGTACAGCGACAGCTTTATTTGGTTTAGGCGCCGTATTTGGCCCAACTGTTGGCCCAACTATCGGTGGTTTTATTACCGACCACTTTACATGGCCATGGATATTTTATGTAAACATTCCGGTTGGAGCCATGGCTGCATTTTTAACCGTAACCTTTGTAAGGGAGACACCGAAAGATGCTAAAGGAAAACCCGTCGACTGGTGGGGTATTGCCCTGCTGGCCATAGCAGTAGGTAGTTTACAAACTATTTTAGAGAAAGGGTCAAGCGAAGATTGGTTTGCTAAACCATATATCCTTATTTTGACCATTACCGCCATATTTGGCTTGTTCTTCTTTATGTGGCGCGAAATGACCTTTGAGTTCCCGATCGTTAACTTCAAGATCATGCGGCATCGAAGTTTCGCGGTGGGGATGTTTACATCCTTTGTACTGGGCTTTGGGTTGTATGGGTCGGTGTTCGTATTCCCTATATTTTGTCAAAGCTTATTAGGGTTCTCGGCACAGCAAACCGGTATAATCTTATTCCCGGGTGGTATATGTACCATTGTCATGATGCCGTTTATAGGTAAGGCGCTTAAAGGTGGTATACCGGCTCAGTTTATGGCAACCGGTGGTATGATATTGTTCTTTGTGTTCACCACGATGCTCAGCCATTCAACGTTGGCATCCGGCACCGGCGACTTTTTCTGGCCGCTGGTAATACGCGGTGTAGGTATGGCTTTATTATTTGTGCCGTTAACTACATTGGCTATACAGGACCTTAAAGGGCCCGAATTAGGACAGGGTACCGGTTTAAATAACATGATGCGCCAACTGGGCGGATCGTTCGGTATAGCCGCTTTAACCACACTGATACACATACGCCAGGGTTATCACCGCAGCATTTTACTGGAGAACATTAATCCTTACAATAATGCATTTATAAGCCAGCGGCAAGGACTGATAGCTAATTTTATGGCGAAGGGTAGTAGCGCACTTGATGCCACACGCATGGCCATGCAGGCTATGGAAGGCAAAGTTATCAGGCAAACACTATTACTTACCTATAACGATGCGTACTGGGTAGCAGGTTTAATTATGCTGTTTAGCATACCTCTTATCTATTTGCAACCGTTTAAAAAGGCTGTTGCCTTACCGGCGGATGCACACTAAAAATAAAAGCCGATCATTGGTTAGATGATCGGCTTTCCCCAAAAAAATTAACAATTAAAATCCTATTAAATCCTGCCACACTGAATATGTTCTTTGGCATTTGCCAAACGTATTTTTCTGTGCTTTAAGAGTTTAATCTTATTCTATAAAATTAGCGTTTATTAGTACAAAAATCAAAATTTAATTTAAAAAAGATTATTTGCTTAAAAATAGCCCTTTGATAGTTTTAAGCAATAATTTTTACTGATGATCTGCTTTTGTATCCTTTAGCACTATTGTGATGGTGGCCTTCTTTAACTTATCGTTATTGGCCTGATCTTTCGGTCCACCTATCACTTGCATACTCTCTATTCGGTCGGGTTTTATTGCCAACGCCTGTTCTGGCGTAAGCTCTTTACCATTCACAATAAAAGTAGCATTGTTCATATCCGTATTGCTCCGTTTAAAGAAAATAAGTTTAGCAGCCAGTTTTGGGGGCATATTAGCAGTATCTATACTGTGGATATCATATTTATAACCGTTTAGCCGTACGCTTTTTATCATGCTTACGCCCCTATGAAGGGTATCGGTTATGATAATATTATCGGTGTTTAGTCTAAAGTTAACAGGTATAGTGTATTGTACATTTACCGGAAGACCGTTTTTAATACCTGGCCTCCATTTTGGCGATTCGGCAAGTACACGTAAGGCTTCGTCGCCCAGGCCGCTACCCGGATCGCGTAAAACTTTCATATCGTCAAGGTTACCATCCTTTTGTACTACAAACTGAATGTATACTTTACCCTGTATGCCGTTTTCTTTAGCTAATGCTGGATACCTTAAATTAGCCTGTAAAAACTTACCCAAGGCGGCCTCACCACCCGGAAATTCGGGCTGCATCTCAACCGCCGTAAATACCATGTTGTCAAATTTCTCAACTTTGGTACTTGCAGGTTGTTCGGTTGCAGCTGCGGTGTCTTTTATTTCTGTTTTGTCGGGTTTTTGTTTTACCACTACTTTAGGTTCGGCAATACTTTCCTCAGGAAGAATTGTGATATCTTTAATTACCTGTTTGCCCGGCATGGTGTTCATCAAAAATATCTGTTCAGTTTTTTTATTGATGATCTTTAACACACTGCTGTTTTTAACCGTTGCCGACGATAAAATAAGCATTGCTGCAAAAAGCGGGGCCGATAAACCATATTTTAATAATTTCCTGCGTTTTGATTCATCTTTATTGAGCATAATGATACGCTCTTTAAGCAGGCTTTTATTAAAAAAGTTATTGGTTAACTGGTGCGGGTTTGCGCCAAAAGTTTGGCTCAATAGCAGGTAGGCGTATTCCGTTTTTGAAGTGCCTCGTTCTATGGCTTTTTTATCGGCAATAAATTCGTGTACGTGTTTAATGGCTTTACGATAAAAATACACTATGGGGTTAAACCAGTTAATAATCATCACTGCCTCGATAAACAATACATCGGCCGAATGCCATTGCTTTACGTGTACTTCCTCATGGTCTATAATAGTTTGCTGCTCGGGTAATTCGGCATCGATTTTTACTTTATTAAAAAACGAAAATGCCGCCGATGATTCTAAATTATTCAGGAGCTTTTTAACCGATAATAACTGGAAGAAAAACCTGCCTAATAAAAAAATAGCACCGCCTATATAAATTACGGCAAATGCCTGCCCTATGGTAAAAGTAAAGCCTTCGGTGGGTTTGGCCTGGTAAGCAAATTCGGGATGGTAAATGGTGGAATAGATGGTTTGTTGTACACGCTGGGTAATAAACAGTTGCTTTATCCATTCGGCCTGTATAACAGGTATAATGAACGATAGCAAAGCGCCTGCAACCAGGTAAGCCCTGTTTAGCTGAAAAAATGTTTCGTTACGCAGCAATAGTGCATAAAAACCATAAAATAACAACAGGTACAAATTTACCAGTAATAAATAATGCCACCAGGTCATAAATGATGAGTTATTTGTTTTTTAGTTTTTCAATTAATTTCATGATCTCATCTGCTTCCTTCAAATCTATTTTTTCCTTCTTCACAAAATACGAGAACATGTGCTGTACCGAATTATCGAAATAACCATTCAGTAATTTTTCGGTAGCAAAATTCTGGTATTGTTCTTTGCTGATGATGGGGTAATACTCGTGGCTTTTGCCGTAAGCTTTGTGGTCAATAAAGCCTTTGGTCTCTAATATCCGTATTATGGTCGATACGGTATTATAGGCTGGTTTGGGTTCGGGTAACTCATCTATCACATCCTTAACGAACCCCTTTTTCAACTGCCAAAGCACTTGCATCAACTGTTCTTCGGCTCGTGTTAATTCTTTTATCTGCATCATACTATAAAGCTAAAACTAATTAGTTAGTTTCCGAAATTTTTTCTGAGAATATCTATTGGTAATGGGTTGATTTAACATAGTTTAACAATTGTACCCAGGTAACACCCAAATAAAAAGGGCTATCCTTTTGAGATAGCCCTGTGCTTTTTAAAACCCTTGCGGAGCGCCGGCTTTAGGCAACTCTTTGCGTGGCATCATTTCGGCACGTTGCGATGTGTTGTAAACAAACGAGGCAACAATGGTAGCGGCCTGTTTAAGGTCTTCTTCGCTTATTTTATCGTAAGTATCCTGGTTGCTGTGGTGTGTGCGCGAATTATAATCCATAGGGTCCTGCAAAAACTCAAAGCCCGGCAAGCCAACTGCATCAAAAGGTACATGGTCTGTACTGCCGGTATTGCGCACCGTTACGGTTGCAGCGCCCAGGTCTTTAAACGGTGCCAACCAGGTTTGGAAAATAGGCATAATGGCGGTGTTGCCCTGTGCATAAATGCCGCGTATTTTACCTGTACCGTTATCTAAATTGTAATATGCCGAAACAAGGGCATGCTCCGGTTTAAGTACCATATCTTTAGGATCGGCAAAGTGATTAAGCACATAGTTGCGCGAGCCGAATTCGCCCTGCTCTTCGCCGCTCCACAACGCAATGCGGATGGTACGTTTTGGCTTAACGCCGATGGTTTTTAATATGCGCATAGCTTCCATCATCACGGCAGCGCCTGCAGCGTTATCGGTACCACCGGTTGCGCCATGCCACGAATCGAGGTGTCCGCCTATCATTACCAATTGCTCTTTCAGTTTAGGATCGGTGCCCGGTATTTCGCCAACCACATCATATCCATCCAGGTCTTTGGTGAAAAACTCGGTTTTAATATCGGCTTCCATGCTCACGTTAACATTGGCCTTGGTTAAGCGCAAAATGCGTTGAAAGTCTTCGGCACTTGTTTCGAGTTCGGGGCAAACGGCATGAGCTGTATCTGCGTACGAAGCTCCGTTGGTTGTGAATACGGTGCCATCTGTACCGCGTGCCTGCGTCAATATCAGGGCAACACCCTCTTCAACTTCAAACTTGTTTAATGCTTCGCGGAAAGCGCGTGCAGCTACAGGATTAATCCTGCGGAGAGGTGCACCACCTGGCCTGCCGCCTGGGCCGCCGCCGCGACGGCCACCACGCGGGTCGCCAAGTTTAGCATTGGCCATTTGTTCTAAGGTGCTATCGGCATACCGCGAAGCGTTAGGTGTAGTAAAGTTTATTTCGGCAGGCGGGCGTGTATCAAATACAATAACCTTGCCTTTTAACTTGCCTTTATATTGGTCAAAATCGGCGGTAGTATCCATTTTTACCAGCATTACATCGCCTTTTATCAGCCCTTTGGTGCTTGGTGTCCATGCTTTAGGAATCGCAATAATAGCATGGTAGTAAGGTACGGTCATGGCGGCATAGTTTTTCTGCACTTCCCAGCCTTTGCCAAATTTGCCCCAATCTTCGCGCTTTGCGTTAACCATTCCCCAGCTTTTTAATTTTTCAACCGCCCAGTCCTGGGCGCGCTTTAAGCCAGGCGAACCAGACAGCCTTGGGCCCGATACATCGGTAAGGTGGAAAGCGATGTCCATCACCTGCGAATGGCTAAGGCCTTCTTCGCGTATTTTTTGAACTATTGCCGGGTCAGGGGTGTCCTGGGCAAATAACGAGCCGGTAATACCGGCGCATAACAATGTAGTAAAGAGTAGTTTTTTCTTCATGATCAATTGATAAAGTCAGTTAAACAAAGCTATCCAATTACATCTCAAAAAAATAAAACCATCATTAACAAATTTGTTACAAATTAATATATTGGTAAACTGGAAATTAGGAAAATTAAATAAGCTGACCTTAAAATTGAAACACCATCAAAAAATGAAAAGATATTTACCGATTGCCCTGTTGTTTTGTTTATCCTTTTCGCATAGCCATGCCCAAACTACCGTTAAGCAGGATCCTGCTTTAAAGCAGATGGTCGACGAAGTATCATCCCAAAATATTGAAGCCATTGTGCGTAAGCTGGTAAGCTTTAAAACCCGCAATACTTTAAGCGATACGACCAGCGCGACCGAAGGTATTGGCGCTGCCCGTAACTGGATAAAAAGCGAAATGGAAAAATATGCAGCAGCAAGTGGTGGCCGTATGAAAGTTGAATTTGATGCCTTTACTCAACCAGCCGGTGGACGTATAGATAAACCCACGGTGCTTAAAAATGTACTGGCGATATTAAAAGGGACTGACCCTACCGATAACCGCATTTACGTGGTATCAGGGCATTACGATTCGAGGGTAACCGATGTAATGAATGCCAACGCTATTGAGCCCGGCGCGGTTGACGATGCATCCGGCACAGCTGTATCCATGGAAATTTGCCGTGTAATGGCTAAACGTTCGTTCCCGGCTACCATTATTTTCATGTCCGTGCCCGGAGAGGAGCAGGGTTTGAATGGATCGGCACATATAGCCAAACGCGCTAAGGACGAAAAATGGAACGTAGACGCCATGCTGAACAATGATATTGTAGGCAATACCCACGGTATGGATAACGACCTGAAAGATAATACGCACGTGCGTGTATTTAGCGAAGGATTGCCATCGATAGATCTCCCTTCCAGAGAAGACGGGAAGACTCTTTTCGGTATAAACCAACGCACCGGAGCATCGATTGTTGAGCCTTTAACGAAAGCTGACAGCATCGCCGCGAGGCGTGAGATTGCTGTAATTAATGGCCTAATTAGTAACGGCGGCGAAAACGACAGCCCGTCGCGCCAGTTGGCCCGCTATATTAAAGAAACTGCCGAGCGTTATGTTGATCAACTGGATGTAAAACTGGTTTACCGCCGCGACCGTTTTCTGCGCGGTGGCGATCAAACCTCGTTCCAACTGAATGGCTTTACTGCTGTAAGGTTTACAGAGATGAATGAGGATTTTACACATCAACATCAAGATTTACGCACCGAAAAAGGCATTGTGTATGGCGATTTGCCCGAATTTGCCGATTATAATTATATCCAAAAGGTAGCCCGCATGAACCTATCGGTACTGGCCAACCTGGCAAGCGCTCCGGCATCACCACAAAATGTTGTCGTAACCACTGCCGAGCTCACCAATAATACTACCCTGAAATGGGCAGCGCCTACAGCAGGAAAAAAACCTGTAGGCTATTATGTATTGATGCGCGAAACCATAAGCCCTTACTGGGAAAAGAAATTTTACGTAACCGGAACTGAAGCTACGCTCGATTACTCGAAGGATAATTACTTATTCGCGGTACAATCAGTTGATGCCGATGGGCACGAAAGTTTACCGATTTATCCTAAACCGGCAAGGGGCGGAAGGTAAGCTTGGTTTATTTACAGGAATCAGTTCAGGAATAACTTTGAAATCTGGTAGCAAGGATTAAAATACTAACTTCGGCCATGCTCCTCGAACTTATCCCGGACTCTATTTTCTTTTGCCTACAGTTTTTTATTCCACTTTTGCTTGTGATGAATGCCGCAAGGGTTGAGGTGCCTTTTTTAAACATAAAGGCTTTAATTGTGGCTACTAATATTACCGTTTTGATTGCCGGCTTGTTAGCTTTCTTTATCCCGGTTATCCAACTACTTGTGGACTATTTTGGAGGTATCGAATATGAGCAATACTCGGTTATAAACCGTTACATCGGGCCTTTGGGCATGTTTGCCTGGCTGGGCTTGCTTACGCAGGTAGTTCTGCCGCAAATGATGTGGAACAAGTCGTTCAGGCGCTCGATAGTAAGCGCTTGTGTTTGGCTTATGGCTTATTGGGCGTTTAAACTGGTTAATGTGTTTTTGTTGAAGTATGTTGTTGCATCTTCTTGGGCAACGTTTACTCCTGACAAACACCTGGTCGATTATGCCGGCGAGGCGATCATCTTTTTAATGGTTATTGTGCCGGTTTACCTGTTGATATCATTAAACGTCAAACGCAATCACTTCAAAAAGTTAAAACACTAAAACAGCTTGTTTATTTGCGCGTATTGTAAAAGCATAATGGTTTTAGCGTCGCGAATCTCATTATTGTTCATCATTTGCACAGCTTGTGCAAATGGTATTTCCAGCACTTCAATATGTTCCTGTTCCTCGGCTAATCCTCCGCCATCGCTTACCTGCATATCTTTATTGTATTCGGCTATAAATAAGTGGAGTATCTCTGTCACCGAGCCGGGCGACATGTACGCCTCAAATACCTTTTTTACCGCCGAAACTTTGTACCCGGTTTCCTCCTCGGTTTCCCTTTTAATGCAATCTTCGGCATTGTCTTTATCTAACAGGCCAGCACAGCACTCAATTAAATAGCCATCGGGGTTGCCGTTAATATAAGTCGGCATCCTGAATTGGCGTGTTAAAATAACCGTTTGCTGTTGTTTGTTATAAAGTAAAATGGCGGCTCCGTTGCCACGGTCGTAGGCTTCGCGGCTTTGCGTAAATGTAGAACCATCAGGATGTTTACCCTGGTAGGTGATCTTTTTTAGTGTATACCAGTTATTGGATAATATTTCGGTATCAACTATGGTAATGTTGTTATTCAAAATTCAGAATTTGGGTAGGTAAATGGTTGTATTCGTTTTGAATGGAATAGATAGGCCTACTTCACACTCTTTTTCTGCACGATAAAAAAGCCTAAAATAAAAATCACTACAGCTACCACGAGGCTTACATAAACCTCGTTGGTTAGCATATCAATAGTTAATTTAGGCGGTGATGGTACCTGGCCTGGCGTTGGCCTTGGCGTGCGCATTAAGCCGTTTAGTGCTAAAGCCGGATGGGCATAAGGTATAAAATAAGCGTATTGCCATCCCACGCCAACAGCTATCAAACTGGCTATGGTACATACAAAGCCAATCCCCATAGGTTTTAAAAAATCGCTCCATACCAGGCTCAATAAAAACTGGATAGAAAGTATGCCTAACGATACAAGGAAAAGCTTTAAATAAACCTGGGCTAAAAAGCCTTCGATATGAAAATCGTTAAACTTAAGATCGGGTTTTAATACGCTTAAAAGATTACCGCTTCCCAATAAAAAAACATAGAATAGCAGCAGGCAGAAAAACACCAAAAATAACGCGTAAAAATATTTGGCCGAGTACACTGCCCATTTGGATATTGGTAGCGTAAATAAAGTTTTCCAGGTATCGGCTTTGTGCTCCATCGCGTTAACCGAATAGGCCACGAAAATGATGTACATGGGTAGTAACAGGTTGCCCATCACTATCGAAATTGGTCCTACGTAGCTCATCCACAACATCATGCCCGGCAAATGGCCCAGTTTATCGCTATGGGTAATAAAACCAATAAACATTAATGATACAATAAGCAGGGGCAGAACAATTGAACACCAGAAACCTAACGTTTTGCGGCTTTTATAAAATTCAGATCGTACCGATAATATAAATCCTTTCATCATCAGGTGTTTTGGGTGATATCTAAAAATAAATGCTCCAGGTCTTTCTGTACTTTGCCAATGCTGTACACCAGGTAATTATTCTGGTTAAGCAGGGCATTCAGTTTGCCAGTATCCTCTTTATTAGTATAAGGTAAAAAAATAGTGTTATCGCGTACTTCGCCAACAGTGTAACCGTTGCGGGTTAGCAGGTTGGCGGCGTCAACGCCATTATCCAGTTCAATTTGTACCAAAGGTTTGCTCAGGCCGCTTAGCTCTTCAATCGTACCTTGAAAAACCAGCTCGCCGTGATTGATAATACCCACATGGGTAGCCATACGCTCAATTTCGGCCAGTAAGTGGCTCGATACAAAAACGGTTTTGCCTTGTTCTTTAACTAAACGCAGTAAAAGCTGGCGCACCTCGATGATGCCGTTAGGGTCGAGGCCATTGGTCGGCTCGTCCAATATGATGAGTTTGGGGTCGGATAATAAGGCCAAAGCAATACCCAGGCGTTGTTTCATGCCCAACGAGTATTGCGATGCTTTTTTGTTGGCCGCCGCTTTTAATCGCACAAGCTCCAGCATTTCGTCGACACGTTCAGCCGGTACCTGCAACAGCAAAGCGCGGTTGCAAAGGTTTTCTTTCCCGGTTAGGTGCCCGTAAATGGCTGGCTGCTCAATTAATGAGCCTATTTGCGATAGTATTTCGATCCGATTGTTCTGCAGATCTTTGTCGAAAATCTGTATCGTGCCGTTTTCGGCATGCAACAGGTTTAGCAGTAGTTTTATGGTAGTGGTTTTGCCGGCGCCGTTAGGGCCTAAAAAACCGTAAATGCTTCCTTGCGGAACTTCGAGCGAAACAGCCTTTACAACCTGTTGATCGCCGAAGTGAAAAGATAACCGGTCGGTGCGGATTAC
>Ga0105855_1000717_pt1 | contig 13373 bp, 18 predicted proteins | sample OrgsoiDNA_201059_FD_89680 | JGI IMG/M metagenome (GOLD analysis project Ga0105855, IMG submission 89680) | Permafrost soil microbial communities from the Arctic, to analyse light accelerated degradation of dissolved organic matter (DOM) -... | ecosystem: Environmental > Terrestrial > Soil >... | reverse complement strand
CTGGAGGCCTACCCTACTCAAATAGATCCGATCAGGCGCGGTCTAATGCGTCATGGAGTAGACGATGTAATTGACGCCGATGCGAATGGCCAGGTCGGCGAATTTTTCCGGGTAGTAGGGGTCGTCGGCATATTCCCAGGCGTCGCCGATATCCGAGTTGTAGGAGATCGCCACCATCACGCGGCCCTTGTCGTCATAAATCGCCCGCCAATGCGCGCCCTTACCGCTGGGGTCGCCCTTGTGGCCGGCACGCAAGTGCGCCTGGCCGGGAATCTGGAAGCGGTCGTTCAAATCGTAGACCGTGTGAAAAAGCTGGTCGGTATCCTGGATCTCCACGATGGGGTGATCCGGAAAAGCCTTCTTCATGCGGCTCTCGAATTCGTACCACTCTTCGGTGGCATGGAAATCGTCGGCCATGAAGAAGCCGCCGCGCAGGCAATACTCGCGAAGGGCCTGTCCCTGTTTGTCGGTCAACCCCCATTCGCCTACCTGGACGGCGTAGAGCCAGGGCCAGTCGTAGGCGTCGCCTTCATCCAGGTTCACCACCTGTTCCACGGAGCGGATGTGAACGCGCGTCAACCGGCGGACGGCCTGGGAAAAGTGACGGTCGGCGCGCGGGAAATCCTGCGTCCAGAGTGACATTCCCTAGTGCCATTCGGCGTCGCGGCCGCGGTAACCGTTGAGAGGGCCGGGCGGAAACATCAGGCGGGCGAAGGCGAATTCAGTCTTTTCCTGCCAGTCGGGAGTCAGTTCGAAACTGAAATACTCGATGCCGGGGAATTGGCGGAAGGGGCGCTGGAAGGCATAAAGCGCGCCCAGACAGATCAGGCCGCACCCCGCTCGCGTCAGCGCCTTCCGAAAGGTCATGGCTAAGAAGAGGATATCACTCCAGACCGGCGGCGCTGCCGGCGTTGCGTCACCGGGATTTCAATATGTCGATGCCGCCGTTCTGATTCATGAGCCGCAGTTCGCAGCCGCCGCTGCCGATTTTGCCGGTGATCTGCTCTGCCGAAATGTCGCCGCTTACGGTCATCTCGACCGCCGAGTGAATATGGGCGAAGGTCGTCTTTCCCGTGACGTTGTACCCGGCGTTTGGAGGGACGGTGACGCGAATGGGCGCAAAGCTGGTAGCGAGCGAGACTGGTTTGCACGGGCCTGGCTTGGGCACGGCGGTTACCGAGCCGTTGGCGCTTTCCACCGTGATGGGGCCGCCGGCGCTTAGCACGGTGATTCCGGCGAACGACGTTTTCGCGTAGACTTCGCCCTCGATGTCGCTCAGACGAATCTCCGTGTTGCCGGCGATCACCCTGGCGCCGCCCTTGATCTCACGCAAATCCACGACGCCGAAGCTGGTCTCCGCGTTCACCGATCCGCCTACGCCGGCCCCGGTGACGGACGCGTTCTGGCCGCGGACGGTGACGTCCTTTCCCATGCGGGAGAAGTTGACGGTCGAGAAGGACGTACTCAGATCGGCGCTGCCTGTGACCTCCTTGGCTTCGACCTTTCCGTTCTGATTCCGGACCGTCACGCCGGCTTTGGCGTCCCACACGCGCACGTCGCCGAAGGAGTCTGAGATTTGCGAAATGCCGGTGACGTGCTCCACGTCCACCTTGCCGTTGCCGCTGTGAATGGTCAGTCCCCGGCCTATGTTCGAGACACGGACATCGCCGAAACCATTGCCGATCTCGAGCGTGCCGGTGATGTCGCTGGCGGTGACCATGCCGTTCGAGTTCACCACGGTCACGTCCCCTTCGTTGGTGCGAACCTCGACGTCGCCGAATGAATTGTCGATGCGCTGGCGGCCGCGGCCGTTGAGGAGAGTGACCCGGCCGTTGCCATTGTCGATCTTGGCTGCCGCGTGCAGATTCTGGACCGTGACCGCGCCGAAGCGATTGCGTAATTCGAGCGGCGCAGTCTCAGGCATGGTGATATCCAGGCTGACGGAGTACGACAGGTTCCGCCAGCCGGTGAACCCGTCGGTGTGCGGATACTGGGTGCGGACCACTACGCCGGTTGGGCTTTCATCCACCCGGATCTGGATCTGGCCGCAGAAAATGCGGGCTTCCTCGGCGCGGCCCGCGGAGCAGTGGATGGCGGCCTGAACGGAGAGTTCGGCTTTGGCCTGGGTGCGAACGGTGACATTGCCGAGCGAATGCACCACGCGCAACATGCGGCCGGCGGGCAGGGCCGTGGTCTGCTGAAAATCGCGCTTGATTTCGTCGCGCGCAAAGGCCGCCGTGGCGCAGCAGCAAGTGAGTAGAATTCTAGTTCCGTTTCGCATTTTGAGTTAACCAGTCCCGCAGCGTTTTCTGCTTGTCCCGATAGAGCGAAGCCAGTTCCGCCTGCAAATACCCGTTGTAACGATTGTTCTCGGCGTTGGCCTTGAGGTCGGCGATGGCCGAATCCAGCAGCACCAGCTTCTCGCGGTAGACCGCGGCCACGGGCGATGGCGACTGCTGCAGGCCGGGCGCGGCCAGGGCCGAAAGCCTGTCGATGGAGTGCGTGTAGGCGGCTTCGGTTTGCTGCACTTCCTGCAGCGCGGCATCCGTGAGCAGGTCGCGCGCGCTGCCGCTCTGCCACGGCCGTGCAAGCCATACGGCGAAAAGCGCCACCGCTGCCGCCGCCAACATCCAACGCCAGGCGGGACTCGGCCGGCGTGACGAGGCTTCCGCTGCCAGCGCGGAGCGAATCCTCTCCCAGAGAAACGGGCTCTCCCATTCCCTATGAAGCTCGGGCGCCAGGCGTGAAATTTCAGTCCACAGGTAAAGCTGACGGCCGCACGTCTCGCACCGGGCGGCGTGGGCCCGCATCTCCGGCAGGAGCTCCGGCGTTCGAAGCGCGCGTTCCAGGTCACTGCATTGAAAAATCATCGCGGCGTCTCCGTCAAGAGTTGTTTGAGTTCCTTCTTGGCTTCGTGCAGCCAGGCTTTGGATGTCCCTTCGGGGACTTCCAGAATGGCGGCGATCTCCGAGTGCCTCAAGCCTTCCACCTCAAACAGCAGGAACACCATCCGGTGCTTCGGATGGATCCGGCGCAGCGCATCGTCGAGCGCAACCTTGAGCGCCAGTTGGTTCTTCGGGGCTGTGGGTTCCGCCCCGCGTTCCGCCACGGGAGCGCTCCGCTCCACTTCGCGCTGCCTTTTCCTGGCCAGGTCATAACAGGTGTTGATCAGGATCCGGCACAGCCATGTTCCGATGCTCGACTGGCCTTGGAACCCCTGGATGCCGCGGTACAACTTCACCCAGGTCTCCTGAACCGCGTCCTCCGCATCCTGACGGCTGGCCAGGATGTGAAACGCGATGCTCTTGAGCCGCGGCCCATGCTCCAGGTAGAGCTGTTCGAACGCACGAAGATCGCGCCCGCGGCAGGCTGCCAGCAGGTCGGCCTCCGTCCGGTATTCCACGGTGTGCAGCCGGTCAATCAATGCCAGTTGACTCGCTCCGACCATTCTCTCGATTTCTCTTCGTGGTTTGGACGGTGGCAATGGCGGCATCGTTGGAAATATCGCCGGAAGCTCGCATCCGAGAACTCTGTTGTACGCTAAAGGAAGGAGCGTATTTATGAGCCGGGTGGAGAACGTCGAGAGCCAGATCCGAGACCTTTCCTCTGAGGAATTGCGCGCGTTGCGGGTATGGTTCGCCGAATATGATGCAGAGGCCTGGGACCGTCAAATTGAGGCGGATGTGTCGGCGGGAAGACTGGATGGTTTGGCTGAGCAGGCACTGCGCGATCACGAAGATGGCCTCTCCACGAAGCTGTGATTCACCACACCGCGCCTGAATTCTGGAAAAGATATCGGGCACTTCCAGCGGCTGTTCAAGAGCTTGCCGACAAAGCATTCGCCCAGTTGAAAATAGATCCTTGGCATCCAGCGCTCCACTTTAAGAGAGTTGGTAAATTTTGGTCGGCGAGAGTCGGACTATACCATCGCACCATCGGGGTCGAGGCGCCTGGTGGAGTGCTTTGGTTCTGGATCGGGGGCCACGCGGAATATGACAGGATTGTCGGATAGATCAGGCTCCCAGAGCTGGCACTCTGCTGAACGAACAATCGTGCGATAGTGTCTTCTATGAACTTGCGTGTGCCGGTTGTGTGTCTGACTTTTGTAGTTTGTGTTGCCGCCGAAACGCCGAACCTGACGGACCAATACCGCACGGCCGCCGACCAGCTCATCGACGCGGCCTTGGCGGACAACGATGGCTACAACCGGCTGGCCTATTTGTGTTACCGCATCGGCAACCGGCTGAGCGGCTCGGTGGGCCTGGAGCGGGCGGTCGCGTGGTCGGCGGAACAGATGAAGGCGGCCGGGCTGAGCAACGTGCGCATCATCCCCACCAAGGTGCCGCACTGGGTGCGGGGAGCGGAACTGGCCCGCATGGTGGCGCCGCTCGACAAGTCTCTGCACATGCTCGGCCTCGGCATGAGCATCGGCACACCGCCGGGCGGGATCACGGCGGAGGTGGTGGCGGTGACCGCCTTTGACGAACTGGCGAAACTGGGGCGGGAAAAGATTCAGGGCAAGATCGTGCTCTACAACCAGGAATATCGCGGCTATGGTCCCACGCGCGTGTACCGGGCAACCGGAGCGGCGCGCGCGGCGGCATTCGGCGCGGTGGCGGCGCTGGTGCGGTCGGCCACGCCGCTGGCCATGCAGATTCCGCATACCGGCGAAATGAATTATGACGAGAACCAGCCTAAGATTCCGGCGGCCGCGGTCTCTCCCGAAGACGCCATGATGATGGCCAGGCTCGTGGCCGACGGCGTGCCGGTGAAGGTGCATCTGGAAATGGCGGCGCACCAGGAACCCGACGCCGATAGCGGCGATGTGATCGGCGAGATTCCCGGCCGCGAACATCCCGAAGAAGTGGTGGTGATGGGCGGCCACCTGGATTCCTGGGACGTGGGGCAAGGAGCGCAGGACGACGGAGCTTCCATCATCGCCTGCCTGCAGGCCGTGGCATTGATGAAAAAGCTAGGCCTGGAACCGCGGCGCACCATCCGCGTGGCCTTCTGGGTGAATGAGGAGAACGGCGGGCGCGGCGGCACGGCCTATCGCGAATTCGTGGGCAAGGACATCGGGAACCAGGTGGCGGCGATTGAGATGGACGGCGGGGCGGAGGCGCCTCGCGGGTTCGGCGCCGGGGTGGATGCGAGTTCGCTCGAGATGCTGAAGCAGATCGGCAAACTGCTGGAGCGCGTGGGCGCGAGCGAAATCACGGGCGGCGGCGGCGGCTCCGACATCGCTCCGCTGCTGCGCGACGGCGTGCCGGGACTGGGCGAGAGGACCGTGGGCACGCACTACTTCGACTGGCACCACACCGACGCCGACACGCTCGACAAGGTGAACCCGGACGACTTTCGCAAGAATGTCGCCGCGCTGGCCGTGATGGGCTACGCGCTGGCGGATATGCCCGGCAGGCTGAGTATCGCGGGTCGATGAAACCGCTGCCGAGGGCTCGACTTACGAAATAACCCGAATAGAATGAGTGGGAACCCCTGCCGAAAATACGAGTGACCAAAAGATACTCGCGCTGAGGAACCGGAATGGATTACGATGGCTAAGGTCGTTTAAGCGCAAGCAACAACTCAATGGCGGTCGCCTCTCCTCGAAGATCCCTCCTATGTGGACGGCCGCTTTTTTTTCCGGATGGCGCGATCAGCGCCCCGCGAAACGGCGCAACCGCAGAATTTCAACGAACCCGATATATAAGTCGACTACACCAATCCCACTGATGGCGCCGCGAATGTAGAGGTTGTCCCAATACTGGCGCCAGTCCGGTATGAGGGCCGGGAAAAAGTTGTTGTCCCAATACCCGGTCCAGGGGAAAATCAGCAGGAAGAGCCCAATTTCCAGGCAGAAGGTAATGAAGAGCACCGCCGAAACCTTGTGAAACCAGTGGTAGACGGGGCGGTGCACCGGCACTCGACCGGGTATCGCCTCGCCGTTGACAGGCGCGTCTGGTTCGCCAGACATCATGCCACGTCCGCCGTGTGGAACAGATTCATTTGCAAATCGTACTTCAAGGGGAACAGGGACCGCGCCCTCACTGGTTCAAAGCTGAGGCGATGCAGCGGGGTGACGCCGTACCGCTCGATAGCCTTGCAATGCTCCGGCGTGGAATAACCTTTGTGCGAGGCCAGACCGTATTGCGGAAAAACTTCGTCCCACACCCGCATGCAGGCGTCGCGGTAAACCTTGGCAATGATGGAGGCGGCCGCGATGGCATGGCAGCGCGCATCGCCCTTGATCAGCCCTCGCTGGGGCAGTTGCAAGTCGATGGGAACGGCGTCCACCAGGAGAAAGTCGGGCGCAGGCGACAAACCGCTCACGGCCATCAGCATGGCCCGGCGTGAGGCCTGGTAGATATTGATGCTGTCGATGGTGGCCGCATCCACGGCGGCGATGGCCCAAGCCACGGCGCGCTGGCGAATGCGTTCGTCCAGCACCTGGCGCCGCTCGGGCTCCAGCAGCTTGCTGTCGTTCAATCCGCGCACCGGCCGCGCGGGCGAGAGGATCACGGCCGCCGCCACCACGGGGCCGAACAGCGCGCCGCGTCCCACTTCGTCCACGCCGGCGACGGCATGGAATCCACGCGCGTACAACTCCCGCTCCATGGTGGCTTCACATCGGAATTTGCCCGCCCCTTCGGGCCGCATGGCCACGGCGGCTAACTGCGCTCTTTGAGACGGGCAGCCTTGCCCTTCAGAGCGCGCAGGTAATAGAGCTTGGCGCGGCGGACCTTGCCCGTGCGAACCACGTCGATGTGGTCGATCACTTTGGCGTGAACCGGGAAGATGCGTTCCACCCCCTGGCCGAAGCTGACCTTGCGCACCGTGATGCTTTCGCCCATGCCCGTGCCATTGCGGGCGATGACGGTGCCTTCGAATGCCTGGAGCCGTTCCTTATCGCCTTCTTTGATCTTGACGTGGACCTTAATGGTATCGCCGGCCCGGAATACGGGGATGGCGTCGGGCCGTTTATTCTTGTCGGTGAATTTCTGCATCAACGCGTTCTGCATGACAATTTCCTTAAACTTCTATCTTATACGAAGTCGAACAAAAGTGCTGAGACAGGCCAGGAGGCCTATCCTACTTACTCCATCAGGTCCGGCCGCAGCTTGGCGGTTTTCCCCAGCGCCGTGCTTTTCCGGAAGCGCCGGATCTCCTCGTGGTTTCCGTTCAACAGCACTTCCGGCGCCTTCCATCCGCGGAATTCCGCGGGGCGAGTCCAGTGCGGACAATCGAGCAAGCCCTCGCCGTGCCCGGTGTCCTGAAAAGATTCGAAGGCCGCGGAACTCTCGTTCCCCAGCACTCCAGGCAACAAGCGCGCCACCGTATCCACGACCACGGCGGCGGCCAGTTCGCCTCCGGTCAAGACATAGTTCCCAATCGAACTCTCTTCGTCGGCCAGATGTTCCGCCACACGCTCATCCACGCCCTCGTAGCGGCCGCAGATCAGCAGCAGCTCGCGAACGCCCGACAGCCGGTTGGCCATCGACTGACAGAACATTGCGCCTTGCGCCGAAAGCAGCAGCACCCTCTGGTCAGGCTCACGCTGGGGCCAGATGGATTCCACGGCCAGAAAAATCGGCTCCGGCTTAAGCACCATACCCTCGCCCCCACCGAACGGGCGGTCATCCACGGTCTTGTGACGGTCGCTGGTCCAATCGCGCAGGTTGTGGATCCGGATATCCAGCAGACCGGCGTCTTTGGCCCGCTTGACCACGCCATGCGCGAACGGTCCCTCGAAGAACTCGGGGAAGATCGTCAGCACATGAAAAATCACGATCTATTTAATTCCTTCAAGCCCGGTTCAATTCCTTCAAGCCCTCGGGCAATTCCACCGCGATCCGCCTGGCCGCGGGGTCGATTTCCACGCAAATGGCTCGCGCAAACGGGATCAACAGATCGCCTTCCACCACCAGCAGGCCCGAACCGCCACCGTCGTCCCAGCGGGTCACCCGCCCCAGCGACTCGCCCGTGCGCCGGTCCAGCACTTCGCAGCCCACCAGGTCGGACTCAAAGTATTCGCCCGGCTCAAGCGGCGTCCGCTGGCTCAGGGGCACACGCACTTCGGCCCCGTTCAAGCGCTCCGCGTCATCGATGCTGTCCACACCCCGAAACTTGAAGATCAGCACTCCATTGTGGAACCAGGTGGATTCCACTTCGAAGGACGCGCCTTCGGCGGCGTGCCCCGCGCCGAATAGAAAAACCTCGCGCAGGGCGCGGTAACGTTCGGGTTTGCCGCTGAGAGGCAGGGCCGTGACTTCGCCACGAAGGCCCCGCGTCTTTCCAAGGAGGGCCACCACGACCCAGCCTGGGTCAAGTTCACTGGTCGGGTTCACTCAAGGATTTCCAGAGTAAAGCGGCGGTTGAGTTTCATTCCGGCCGCGCCCAGGATGGTCCGAATCGAACGCGCCGTTCGCCCTTGTTTGCCGATGACTTTCCCAAGGTCGCTGGGCGCCACCTTCAACTCCAGAACCGTAACCTGCTCGCCCTCTACCACGTTAACGGCAACCTCTTCCGGGATGTCCACCAGAGCTTTCGCAATGTCTTCGATCAACTGCTTCATCACCCCGCCTCCCATCATCATGGTACCCGAACGGGTCGCAAGGCCTCAAGCTAATACTGCCGGCGGGACGATTGGGTTTTTCTCCACCAATCGCTTCACGGTACTGGACATCTGCGCGCCGCTCTTGGTCCAATGCTCCAGGCGGTCATGCTTCAGCAATACCTTCGGCGGATGGGTGAGGGGGTCGTAGTGGCCCACCACTTCCAGGTTGCGACCGTTGCGGGCGCACTCTTTTTCGATCACGACCACGCGATAAAACGGTTTCTTTTTGGCGCCGAACCGCGCCAGGCGAATCATCAGCATCTGTACTCCAAACGAAATATTGAACTACCCGAACGGAAACCCGCCGGGCATCTTCATCTTACCGAGTTTCTTCCCCATAAAGCCGCCGGAGAAGGTCTTCATCATCTTCTTGGCCTGCGTGTACTGCTTCAACAACTGGTTGACTTCCTGCACCGATGTCCCGCTGCCTTTGGCGATTCTCCGCCGGCGGCTGCCGTTGACGATCATGTGGTTGTCGCGCTCCCGCGGCGTCATGGAATCGATGATCGCCACCACATGATTGATTTCCTTCTCGTCAACCTTTACATCCTTCAGCTCTTTGAGAATCCCCACCTTGGGCATCATGCCGAGCAACGATTCCAGCGGCCCCAGCTTGCGGATCTGCCGCAACTGATCGCGAAAATCCTCCAGCGTAAAATCGTTTTCGATGAGCTTGCGCTGCATCTCGACAGCCTGCTTCTTGTCGATCGCCTCCTCCGCCTTCTCAATGAAGGAGAGGATGTCGCCCATGCCGAGGATCCGATTGGCCGCGCGGTCGGGATGAAACGGTTCCAGAGCGTCCAGCTTTTCGCCCACGCCGACGAACTTCAGCGGCTGTCCGGTGACGTGCCGGATGGAAAGCGCCGCGCCGCCGCGCGCATCGCCATCCATCTTGGTGAGAATCACGCCCGTGATTCCCAGGCGTTTGTGGAACTCGTCCGCCGATTTCACCGCGTCCTGCCCGGTCATGGCATCGGCCACGAACAGGATCTCCACGGGGTTGAGCTGCTGCTTCAACTGCTGCAGCTCGGCCATCAGGTCTTCATCGATGTGCAGGCGGCCGGCGGTATCCACCAGCAGCACGTCGCGGCCGGCATTGGCGCTCTCCCGGCGCGCCGATTTCGCCAGTTCCAGGGGCTGCGTTTCGCCGGGCGCGCCTTCATAAATCGGCTGGCCGATCTCGCGGGCCACTATCTTTAACTGCTCGCGCGCCGCGGGCCGGTAGACGTCCACCGAGACCATCATGGGCCGGTGGCCGTTCTTCGAAAGCCAGCGCGCCAGTTTGCCGGTCGAGGTGGTCTTGCCCGAACCCTGCAGCCCCACGATCAGGAACACGCTAGGCGGGTCGTTGGCGAAACGCAGCTTGGCTTCGTGGCTGCCCAGGATCTTGATCAGTTCCTCTTGAACGATCTTGACGACCTGCTGGGAGGGCGAAAGCGCGGCCAGGACCTCTTCGCCGACGGCTTTTTCCCTGATGTTTTCGATGAGCTGCTTGACAACCTTGAAATTGACGTCGGCTTCGAGAAGCGCCATGCGGATTTCGCGCAGGGCGGCATCCATGTTTTCGGCCGAGAGTTTCCCCTGGCCGCGCAGGTTCTTGAAGACCCGCTGCAATTTGTCTGAAAGGTTGTCGAACATGAACCCTTATGCCGCCGGCGCGGCGGGAGGGATGCGGATGCTGCTGGCCGCCATTTTCCCGGTGCGGTCCATGCCCAGCTCGTACATCACTCGCGTGCCGGGGCGCAGATCGGTGGCCAGACCCTCGGACAAACGCGAGACGTGGAAAAAGATGTCGCGTCCGCCATCGTCCGGCCGCAGGAAGCCAAAGCCCTTGGCTTCGAAGTAGGTGACCACGGCGCCGCTCTGTTCGCCGGCGGGCGCTTCTCCGGTGGCGTCGCCCGATTCCGCGGCGGCTTGCGCCGGTCTGGTGGATTTGTCTCCGACCCCTTGCTTGATCAGGGCCAGATCGGATTCCGACCAGTTGTCAGCCGGCGGCTTCGTGTCGGATGGCATCTTGAGGTCCGGATTGCGTTTCCGGGCATCTTCAAATAACCGTTTTTGACGTGCGTTCAACGAATGTTTCCCCTAATAGCCCGGCAGCGTTTATACCACCGCGGGTGTGACTTTCTTCTTGCGCGTGCCCTTCTTCTCGGCGGGGGGCTGCCGGTCGCTCTTCTTCAAACTGGCCATCACCATGGGGGTGACGAATTTCTTCTCACCGTGATCGTCAAACTTGATCACGATGCGCTCTTCACTGCTGGACATCACAGTTCCCAGGCCAAACTTCAGGTGTTCGACTTGGGCGCCCTGGTTAAAGGTGTTGGAAGCCATAGATTACCTAAGGTCTACTCCTCGGTTGGATTGCTGGGGTGACAGCGTTGCCGATACGATAAATTGAAGGGTGCGTTCGGGCGGAAATAACACAATGATTCTGCATAACATATTAGCAAATCGGGCGCCGACTCCGCAAATGCGTCATGTTCAGCGTCATGTTCAGTTTGTTGCAGGCTTCGCGCGGCTAGCTGTATCCTGGGTCTTGAGGAGTTCAATATGATCGCCACGAAGGGTATGCTCGTCGCCTTCTTCGCCTTTGCGGCTTCGGGACAGAGTTCGGACAAGGTATTCTACTTCACCCACCTCGATACGCCGCAGGCGATGGAGGACGTCTCGAACGCGGTCCGATCGATCGGCGATATCCGCGATGTTTCGCTCGACACGGCGAAACGATCGCTGACGGTGAAGGGGACGGCGGACCAGATCGCCATAGCCGGCTGGCTCACCGCTGAGTTGGATAAATCTGGCACCGCGCCGGGCACGCGCGATTTTCCCTTCAACGATCCCAGGACTCCGCTGGCGCAGATCGTCTATCTGAGCCACGTGAACAACCCGCGGGACTTGCAGGAAATCGTCAATTCGGTGCGCTCGGTCACGGACATTACACACTGCTTCCCCATGAACCAGCAGAAGGCGATTGTGATGCGCGGGTCACCGGCGCAGGTGAAGGCGGCCGACTGGCTGCTGGCCGAGTTGGATCAGCCGGCCGGTCCGCAGACCAGCGGCTCTCCACACGAGTACCGGCTGCCCGCCGCCGACGTGGGCTACCAGGAGCGGCGACTGGTGCTGAAGGTGGCGGCCGTGACGCACCTCGAGACGCCGCAGGCACTCCAGGAGGCCACGAACCTGATCCGCGGAGTGGCGGACATCCAGCGTTGTTTCCCGGTTTACTCCCGCATGGTTCTGGTGATTCGGGGGAGTGACGACCAGATTTCGCTGGCGAACTGGCTGTTGAAGGAGTTGGACGGTCCGGGCGGGCAAGGCACGAAGGAGTTCAAGGCGGGCGGACCCGGCAGCCAGGTGACGCAGGTGGCTTACGTGAACGCGGCGACGCCGCAGAGCCTTTTGGAGACGGTGAACGAGATCCGGAGCCAGACTCAGATGCAGCGCGTGTTCCCGTTCAATCCGCAGAGAGCGGTGGCGTTGCGCGGGACGGCGGACCAGCTTGCGCGTGCACAGCAGGTGATCCAATCCAGAAGCGGGCAGTAGACTGGTGGGAATTAATCGCGTGAGGCTTGGCGCCAGTCGCTGGGGTGCGGCGCGTGGCAGAATGGCTGACACCGTTGCCCAGTCGGAAGAAGTGGTCGCAAACTGGGGTTTGGGGAAACTGACCGGCCAAACGGGACCGCAGCAGTCGACATTGATGGCCGTTTGGGTGTACGATTGTACACAGCCTGATGGACTTCGAATGGGATGTTCACAAAGCGCAACAGAATACACGAAAGCACGGCATTCAATTCGCAGATGCCGTGAACGTTCTTGAGGATGGTAGCGCCCTGACGACGACCGAACATGCGTCGAATGGTGAGGAGCGCTGGATCACGCTCGGAGTCGACGCGCTGGGACGCATTTTGGTAGTGGTCTATACGTGGCGGAAGAGCAGAGTGAGGATCATTTCAGCCCGGCCCGCAACGCCGGGCGAACGGGATCGATATGCAGAGGGCTTATGAAGAGTGAATACGACTTCACGAAGGCAAAGCGAGGAGCGGTGGTCGCCACTCCTCCGGGGAAGACACGCGTCACCATCCGTCTGGACAATGCCGTCTTGGATTGGTTCCGCAAGCAGGTGGACGACGCCGGCGGCGGGAACTATCAGGCGTTGATTAACGATGCGCTCCTTGAGCACATCGCACGCAGACGCGAACCGCTGGAATCAACAATCCGAAGAGTCATCCGTGAGGAACTGCGGCGAACCGGCTAGCCGGACTGGTACTTTCCGACAACGCCGTATATCAACCACTTCGTCTCGAACAGGAGCCCCGAGCTATGCCGTGTCGGTCATTCTCGGAACGGCGGTGCCTGTGAGTAGGCGTATGGCTCCGATATCCAAACTGTCGTGCCGTTACGGGAAATGTAGGCATATATCGTGCCAGCTTTGACAACGGCGAGCGAATGAACGAACCGATAACAATGGTCGTATTTCGGTTCTATGACCCATGCGCCATCCGGGGTCACGTAGCCCGCCTTTCCTTCAAGGCACGCGGCAGCCATCCCACCGTAAAACTCATCCAGCTTGTCGAACTTTGGCGGGACCAACTCAGCACCGGCTGTGTTGATGAGGCCCCATTTTCCGTTAGCTTGTACGGGCGCACAGCCTTCTCTGAACCGACGAACATCTTCGAACTGCGGCATGATGGCCCAGTCGCCCGCCGTGTTAATGAAGCCCCAACGCCCGGCAATGCAGACTCCCGCCAAACCTTCGGTG
>Ga0105855_1000708_pt1 | contig 13437 bp, 11 predicted proteins | sample OrgsoiDNA_201059_FD_89680 | JGI IMG/M metagenome (GOLD analysis project Ga0105855, IMG submission 89680) | Permafrost soil microbial communities from the Arctic, to analyse light accelerated degradation of dissolved organic matter (DOM) -... | ecosystem: Environmental > Terrestrial > Soil >... | reverse complement strand
CCAATGGAGAAAAAGGCCGACTGGCCGGCCGCGGGGCTTCTCCGTCCGGCTTGTTCCGAGCGTTTTTGGAACATCGTGAAACCATTTGCAGATGGCGCAGTGTGGTTGCGATTTCCAAATTTTGTGTCCGGAGAAAAAAGCGATTGGGGATTCATTTTCAATCTACCGCTCGTGGACATAGAAGACGGCTGGAATGGCACGGCGCCCGATTTTTTTGCGTCCAACGCAAGAGAAATCGATCGACGTTTTTTCGTGTCAGAAAAGGTGAAAAATCAATTGGTTGAGGCGGGAATGACCGGAATGAAGTTCAAAAAAATGCCCTTGGACGAACAAGCTCAGCGTTCTCGCGGTGATCAAAAGCGCCGTTGATAGGAAGTCGGAAGCGTCGCGACAAGGGCTTGCAAATTGCCCATCTTCGCTCTATATTAGTGGAAACCCTAATATTCGCGGAGCGTCTCATGAACATTGCATTGATCTTGTTGGCCGTTTGCGGAGCCATCGCGGCTCTTGGCCTGGGCGTGGCCGCAACGGTGGCGCTCGCGACCCTTATTCCCCAAGAAACACTGTCGTTGGCGCAAGACCATGGCCGATTCGCAGGGCTCGAAGCGCAGGCAGAAACCGGCGCCTCAACGGGGCCTCGCGGCGGCAAGCGCGTTCGCACAAGCAGGGCTGTGCCCGCAAGGGCGTCAAGTCCAGCAGCGGGTTGGGCTGCCGCCTAAACGCCATCGAATGGCCATCGTCAGCGCGACTTCCAGCCTCCCGGCTGGACTGTGCGGACGCGATCGCGTAAAATGAGGGCTCACTTCAAAAGCCTCCATTTCCATGCCGACATCCGACAAAAATGAGTCCGCCCTGCCCGCGAACAAGCCAGCTCGCGAAAGAGACGCGAAGGCGCAGGCGTATTTGGATGAAGCGGTGCGGCAAGCCGCGGGGCACTCCTGGGCGGAGAGCCTGGAAGAAGCGTTGAAAAACGGCGGCGACCCAAAGGCGGCGAGCCCCAAAAGCAATAAAACGGCATTGATGATGGCCGCCGAAACCGGCAATAGTCGAGCATTGAAGACCCTGTTGCCGTTAAGCGAGACGAATTTCCAGGGGGCGCATGGCTTCAACGCGTTGATGCAAGCCGCGAGCGCAGGCCGCGCCCAGTGCATGAAGGCGCTGATTCCGGCGACCGACTTGACGGCGGTGTCAGAGTTGGGCCGAACGGCGTTGCACGTCGCGACGGAATGGGGCAGCGTCGAATGCGTGAGCCTTTTGATTTCTCGCTGCGATCCAGACGCTCAAGATCACGAGGGCGACAACGCCTTGATGATCGCCGCGACCTCCATGGCGGCCGATGAAGAAAGCGGGCGCCTAGTGCGGTTGTTGCTGGACGCCACCAAAAATCTGAAGGCGATGAACAAGCGCGGAGAGACCGCTTTGTTTCAGGCCAGCTCAATTCACTCCGAAATGGAGGCGTTCTTGCCATTGATTGGGAAAATTGACGCAAACATAAAAGATGAGAATGGAAAAACAGCTTTGATCGCATCCCTGGATCGGAGCGCCCAAGACACCGAATCCGCTCACGCCTGGAAATTGCTGCCGGTGAGCGATTGGAATCTGGCGGACAACGACGGCTTGACGGCTTTTGACCATGCCGCGAGCAATGGACATTGGGACATCGCCGATTTCATGGCGGAGAAAACGCCCCGAGAAAAGGTCGACGCCGCCTTCCAGTGGAGCGGAAAGCATAAAATGCCGCGTTGGGCCGCCTGGCTCGAAGCGGAGGAAATGGCCGCCGCCATCGGATTGCCAAAATCAACGAGCGCCAATGGCGAAGACTCGGCCAACGCGCATTCGCGGACCATGGACGAGGGCGATGCCCCTCGCGCAAGTCGGCGGGCACCTAAATCTCTCTGAGCGGTCTTCCGGGGCCCAATCGTTGGGCTCAATGGTTAAAGCCCGGTCAAATAGAACCGTAGGCAGACCGAGATTCCAGAGCTATGTTCATGTTTTTATGCGAATAATCTCTAACGCTTCACATGCCCGCCACACGAGGTGGGGCGGCGAGGCCGCAAGGTTTACCGGGGTTTGCGAAAGCTCGCACAGCAAGCTTCGACAACCATCTCAACGCTTAGAGATTATTCGCGCCTAAGCGTTGACTTCGACTCCAAATGTGTTATTTTGTTATCAACACATCCGCCACACGTCAAAGCTTTCTTCGGAAAGCGCGTTTCGAAAGAAACGTCGTGCAAAAGGCGGATTTTTTGCGTCTATCACACGTCTAAAATTCACGAAAAAGCGTCTTCGCCGCCGCAAATTCTTCAAAAATGATAAAACTCTGGTTTTGTTCAGTTCAGACTGTCCCGTCGAATGTTGTTAAAAATTATATTGAATATAGTCGAGAGTTTTTTCTCTTTGGATATCAGTTTTCCACGGCATTCGCGGCAACGCAGACGTCGAGCCAATGCGCCCCGTGGCCCGGCTCGATACGCCTTGAAGGAGGGCCGCGCAATTGGCCACTTTAGAGGTCGCAATCGCCAATGTTGACCGGTTATGCGAATAATATCTAACGCTTGACAGACTTTTCGCACGGGCCTCCGGCTGCTACTTGGTAAAATTGGCAAGTGGTTGGCAGGCCCGAGCGCCAAGGCTCGGAGACCACATCAACTCTTTGAGATTATTCGCATTTTTTCTGACGGTGGCCTTTTGGCTTCGCCCGCGGTAAAATAAGGGAATGGAGTTGAGAGATCGACGGCGTGGGGCTGGTTCCAGCGATTTTGTCGCAGAGCATGCGCGAAGGCCATGCTTGATCGTTTTTTTCTTCCAACCCTTTATCGCCGAAATCCATTTTGCGGCCCTGTTTGTTGCCCTGTTCCCTGCGCGGTCTTCCATGAATTTGCCCGAACCTCTCCCTTTTTCGATGACGGCCATCCAGTCGCCCGTCCTTGAATCAATGATATACAGCCTGCGCCACAAATACGCGGGAGCGGCGCTCGATGAGGCGAAAAATAGGACAGCGTGGAAGCATCGGCCCGTGGGGACGCTTCGGCAGTGGGAAACGCTGTTGGGCCTTTGCCGCGCTGCCCGAGACAACGATGAGCGCCCAGAGGACGCGCTGCGTTTTGAACAGCAAATGCCCTTTCAAAAGAATTTCTTGGCCGCTTTGGCCGATTGCGCGCTGAATGAACGAAATTGGCGTCTGCCCGCGAGCGTGAACGCGGAGTGCGGATTTCGACTTGTGATGGCGGCGATGGCCCCGCAGCGCGAGCATCAAAGCTATCCAGACGTGATGAGGCATTTGGCCTTGCGGCTAGCCGAACTCGGAGCAGATTGGACCATCTCCGCGCTGGCGGAAATCGACCGGGCCGCGGGCCACCTGTTCACCCCGGATCAAAAAGCAACCGCGTTGTCGTCATGGGCCATTTCGCGCGGTTATGTCGCGAATGCCCTGGTTTCCGCAGAAAAAACCAATGGCCGGCGATTCATCGAGCAATTGGAAAAGATTGGCTGGGTGTCTCCCGCGAGTTACCCACGCGAGGCTCTCGTGCGCGTCAAAGACGCCTTGCCGACTCAGACCGGAGTCGCGATCGCCGTGAGCGTCTTGCTTGAGCGGATGGATGTTGAGGCCTGCGCGGTCAAGGAGTGGCGAGCCATGCAGAGCTCCGCCGAACGCCGCAAAAGCAAGGCGAGCCCTGACGTCGCCGGCCTGTGGGATGATGTGGCGGAGCGAGCCAAAGCCAGCGCTGACACGCTGCTGCTCAGAGCCGTGGTCAACCGCTCGGTGAAAAAAGCCTCCGAGAAAAAGGCGCGAGTTTCGAAAAAAGGCATCGTGGATACTCTCCCCTTGGCGGGCAAGATTGAGGGGCAAACGGTGGAGAAGGCCGGCGAAGACGATGAAACCGAAAAACCGCGCGCAAAACGCCGATTGTGAAGAGGCAGGCCAGCATGAAAAACGCACGCAGCTCACTGCGCCATGAAGACCGCCAATCCAGGAGCCTCAGCCATGGCCAATGAATCTGTGCGCGGCGCTGACGGGACCAACAAAAAGAGCGGCTCGAGCGCGCCACTGACGCCGGCGGAGAAAAAAGTTGAGCGCCGATTGCTCACGCAGCTGGCTGACGCCATCGCAAGCGCCGATCCGGAAGACGTGCGCAAAGCGATCGAGGCAGGGGCGAATCCTCGGCTCGTGGCGACAAAAAACGCGATTTTAGACAGTGGCGTCGGCGGTTTTTTGATGGAAGGTTTGACTCCGTTGATTTTCGCGACTTATTTGGGGTTTGAGGAAATCGTTGAGATTCTTTTGCCGGCAAGCGCCGTGAATGCGCGAGACAACCATTTGAACGCAACGGCTTTGATGCGCGCGGCAAGCGGCGGCAAGGCCAATCTCGTCCGGATGTTGCTGAAAGCGGGAGCAGATCCGGCTCTGTCGGACAAAATGGGAAGAACCGCGTTGATGGAAGCCGCGGCAAACGCAGCTTTCGAATGCGTTCAGATTTTGTTGCCCCTGAGCGATCCCAATGCGGTCAACGAGAACGGCGAAAACGCCTTGATGATCGCGTGCTATGAAGCCCAGGAAGAGGGGGGCGCGCAAACAGTCGCCGCGCTCCTGGACGCCACGGCCAATCTGGACGCGGGAGATGCAAAGGGAGAAACCGCGCTCATCAAAGCCGTTCGCGGTCGCTCAAACCCGGCGGTTTACAGGCAGTTGTTCGGGCGGGTTGATCCGGATGTGTTGGACCAATCCGGCTTCACCGCCCTGATGTGGGCGGTCTTCTTCTCAGTCCAGCGCGCAACGCGCGATTTGGCGACTGTCAGCGATTTGTCCAAGCCTGGGCCGAAAGGACGAACCGCCTTTGACTTGGCGGTGCGGCACAAGGCTTGGGAGGCTGCTGATTTGTTGTCGCTCGGCTCCCCGCGGAAAGCCGTGCAAAAAGCCTTCAAGAACGCGGGGGAAACGAATATGCCGCGATGGGCCGCGCTGATCGAAGCGGAGCAATTGGCCAAGATCGTTGTGAAGAAGGCTCCTTTCCATCAAAAAGGCTCTGAGAAAGAAAGCGAAAACGAATCCACCGTTAAAAGACGGCCAAAATCGTTGTGATAGCAATTCGTGGGCTATCGTTTAAAGTTGCGCTCAGAGTCCAAGCCGAACATGAGGGCGCTCTTTTCGGATGGCCCCAACGGCCGCATCAGCATCAGGAATGAGGCCATTTCTTTCGGCAGCAAGCAGAACCGTAAAGCCCCGCCAACCGGCAAGACGCAGGAAGAGAGTTTTGGTTATTCTCAAACCAAGCGTCTTCATACAAAACAAGAATAGGGTCTTCACTAGGATGGTGATGAATGAGCCAGCTTTGGACAGACAATTCGCCCAAATTTCGAGAATTTAGAGGGTGTTCGCCTCGCGATATTTTTTCAGCTATTTGCGCGCCAATTGTGGTGGGTTCAACAGTGATGGAGTCGATATTCCGGAGATAAAAATCACGGATACGGAGTTGGATTTGCGTAGGGTTGGAAACCATAGGCAAATCAATCGTTTCGTTTTTGACGACATCGGTTATGCGAAAATCAAATTCGAGCAGCAAGTGCAAGAGATTCGCGGCTGCCAGTGAAATAAGAGGTCCAGAATCCGCAATGAGGATGGCGCTCATTTTTTAATGAGAGCGTGAAGCGCGAGCCGAGGTTTGTTGTCCTTGACTCTTTCTTCTGGGGAACAAATCCTGGATATTATCTGCTTGGGCTTGCGCTTTGGCTTTGTCCATGACAAAAATTTTAAGTCCATTTTCATCAAGCAATTCGACAACCCGGCTGGCGTCTGCAAGCCCTAAATCATAAGCAGCAGCCATAAGGCCAAGTTTTCCTTGCGAAACCTTGCGCAAAATGGCGTGCTGATCAACATCAGAAACTTGCTCTTCCGCAAGAAGGCTATTCGCGATAGTTGAATATTTCGTTAGCATGTCATCGCGTCCACGGGGGACTCCTTCGGTATTTTCTTTCGCCGTTTCTTTTAATGCTTTAAGACCAATCGCCAAAGACAGTTCAAGCGCCTCTGGAAGCGACACGCGAAATTGAGCGGCAAGTTTTTCGGCCAACGCCAAAAAACGCTCGTGCGCAGCAATTTCAACAATAACTTTTTCCATGGTCGTCTCCGGTCAGAGATTTAGTATCTCATAAAAAAGGGGCTTGTGTCAATCTCGATAGCCAAAATCTATGAAAGCTGCGAGACGTCTATTTATGAACACAAATGCCCTGTTCGGCATCGCGACAATCAAGGCCATTGCAACCATGGGGCATCCTCGGGCGGCCGTCAAAAAAGAACGAAAAAAAAGAGTTTGCCCAATTGAATTCCTTGTGTCGAGAAAAAGCGAAAACCGAACTCTTTGCGACCAGTGGCGGCTCCGCGGGTTGGCCAGTCCTCCGCAAAAGGGGAAAATAAGGTAAAATAAGAGACGCCGAGAACTTCGCCACCCTGGGCGGGCAATCGCCAGATTGGTTCGTTCACCCCAGCGCGATCTCAGCGCATCCGTTTTTTCACGCTCTCTTTGCTCAGCCCCGCCCTATGCCACTCCCAACCCCAGAACAAGACGCGCAACGCCAAAAGAAAAATGAAATTGCGATCGCCGCGGTGAGCGCTCAGGCCTCGACGCTTCCGGAGGTGGCCGCGTGGCGCGAAGAAAAGCAAAAGGCGACGGTGGCTTCAAAATGGGGCGGGTCGGCAAACTGGATGAAAGCCGCCGATCGCGCGAAGGCGGCCCCTAATTTGGCCGCGTTATGGCCCAATGCTCTGGCGGCGGTGGTGGAGCGCGCGAGCGTGGAGTTCACGCGGCTCGCCGCGCTCGACAGCCTGATTTTAAACGGCTCCGAAAAAGAGGGCGAGAGAGCGCGAGAGGCTCGCGACGACGCTCGGCAAAAAAGCCGAGCGTGGGACTCAGAGATCTCCGATTTGGTGAAGGATGCCCTTTGCGCGGAATTTCAGCGAGAGTGCGTGGAAAATCTGGGGCTTTTGATGAAAAAATTTGAATTTGCGACCCATAAGCCCGGCGAGTTGGTGATGCTGCACGCCGTGAACCGCAATGTGTTTAAATACAACCCGGAAAGCAATTCAAAAAACAAGGCCGCAAAGTTAGCCTATTTGGCGTCTGATGAACCGGCGGTGATTGCATTCTTTGAGGCGTGGGCCGCGCGCGAAGAAAACGAACGACAAAAATTAAATTTTCAGCGCGCAGACCTTCAGCAATTTCTGGGCGGTTGCATCGCCGACATTTTGGCGGGGACGACTCGTGTCGGCGGGAAAATGGAGATCGCGAAGCCTTTGATTCAAAGAACGCTGAGCGTCTTGAATCCGGGAAACACCGCGGGGGATTGCGATTGGACAAATCTGGGAACGCGAGTCGCGTCCGACATGAAGCGCTCGTTCGCAAGCGTGGGGCCGGCGTGGGATCCGTTGTTTGATTGGTTTGACCCGGATTTTTGGGTAGGCGTGAAAGGCGAAGTGGGCGCGCAATCCAAGCTGGGCCGGTGGACGCTGAATCATCTGCGAGAAGCCGCGAAAAAAAATCCCCGAGGAGAAATCGCGAAAGACTTATGCGCACAGGCCTGGATCAGTCTAAATCGCAAAGAAATCGAAGCCTTGGAGACCGCGCTGCCCGGCGTGAGCGAAGCCTTTTTGCCGGCGCTCGCAGTCAACCAAGGTTTCTCGGTTCAGGGAGATTTGACGGACATAAGCTGGTCATTGAAAAAACCCGTGGCGCAGTGGATTTTGCCATTTTTGGTGCGCGCGGGAATGCCAGCAGAGGACAGCGATTTGGAAAAAAATGGAGGCGAGGAGTCTCCGCGCGCCTGGATTTATGCCAACAAGAAGCAATGCGTGGCAGCCCTGATGGCGGCCAATGCCTCACTGATCGGAAAGAAAATCGCCAAAGAAGTGAAAGCCGCGTCGGCCGCGACGATCAACGCCCACTCGACAGAATCCACGCAAGAAGGCGCAACGTCCAAGAAACTGGCGCCAGCGCCCAAAAAGAGAACTCATCGAATTTGACGCGCAGCCGAAAGCTAATTCACAATCCAAGTCGCGAGCCATTCCGCGATTCAATTCGCAGTAAATCCACCAGTCAACTCGACCATGAGCCAATCCTCAATCCCTTTCACGCCAAAAGTGGTGAGCCTGCCCGCGCGGGCGGTGTCGCCGGCCAGCGCTTCAAGCGTCGAGCAAAAAGAGGCGTTGAATGCAGGGCCGTCGGCCATGGCCCACTCGCCAGAGCCGATGCCTCAGGCCCTGAGCATGCAGGCGTTGGCATTGAAATTGCGCGCGCGAACAATCGACGAATCGCTGGCCGATGACATTTTGGCGTCCCGCCGCGCGGGCGTCGATTTCACCGCCCGCGTGGAGCAGACGGGCTTCCGGCAGCATGGAGCAGGAGGCGTCAACAGAAACTCGTTGTTGGCTCTGTTTTTCCTGAGAGCGGAGGCCAAAGAGACAAGCGCCGCCACGCGCATTGAGTTTAGATCGGTTGTGGAGAGCGCCCCAGGGCCAACCAAAGCCAAGCGGGCTGCGTTGGCCGCGGGATTGGGCGAGACGCTCGAGGAGCGCGAGGAGGGCGAAAAGATGTTTGCGACACTGGTGGCTGACAATGCCAAGGCTGCCCGGCAGCTGGCGCGCGAATGGACGCCCAGCCCGTCCAATCGAGCGATGGCGCACAACTTGCGCGAAGAGGGCCGAGACATTGACCGTTTGAGCGGTTGGGCCAGCGAGGCGCAAGCCTTTTTCGGCGCCCGAAAACGCTGGGAGCGCGTCGCCGAGCGCGTCCTTCCAGCGTTTTCCTTGAAAGAGCTCCTGGACGCCAGGCTGCCGTGGGAATGCTTGGTCATGGCGCCGTTTTCCGCCCGCCAAGCCCTATTTGAAGAAGCGAGGCGCGAGCCTGTCCTTTGGGTGGACCACGCAGACCACACGCCGCTTTCAGCGATTTGCTTGATGGCCGGCCAGCCTTTCGCGCCGGAAGAGCGCACGGCCCTTTTAGCTCAATTGAGAGCCTCTGGCTCCCCGGGCGCGAGCTCCAACGAAAACAATCCTTTTTTTGTGTTGGCCGTGCGCGCTTTGGAAAACAAGCCTTTGGACGAGGAGTTGTGCCGGGCGCTGCGGGCGGCGGGGCACACGCCGTCGACACCGGGCCGAAATGGCGAGACCGCGATGGATTTGGCGCAAGGCGGAATCGACCAGATGGAAGGCTATTCTGCGAGTTCCAACAAAAGCCAAGGAAACGAGCAGATTCGCCAATTCTGGGAAAACATGTTCGTGCGGTTGGAGCACGCCGATCTGCAAGCGGATATTTTTCCTCTCGAAAATGACGCCACGGCCGACAGTGCAAAATCTTCGGGGCCGGCGCGCGTTTCGCGTCGGATTTAACGGAATTTTAATGTTTTTTACGCAAGCTGTGCAATATCGAGGAGGAAAATGAGCCAAAATCACACCCCCACTGAACAACCTCGTTCATCCTTTCCAGCCGGAGAAAGCGCGAAAGCCGTTTTCGAACGGGAGCAGGCTGTTTTAAAAAAACAAACGGCAGATATTCAGCGGCTGGCGGATCGCATGGGGCGGATGGAATGGTCCGAATCGCTCGCGGAGGAATTGCTGGCCGCGCGCGAAGCCGGTGTCGACTTCACTCAACGCCTTGCGAAAAAGGCCGGCGCGCGAGGAGTAGCCGCTCCGAAAATATCATTGTTGAAAAACTTATTTCAGCGCCAGGAAGCGCAGGAAACGCTTGCCGGCGCGACATTCAACTATGTCCAGCGAGTCCAGGTTGATCCCGATCCGGGCGCTCACAAAAATTCGCAAGAAGCGATCGATGCGGGAATCGTCGCCGCCATGGGAGAAACAGAAGAGGCTCGCGACAACGGCGTCCAAACGTTAGCGGATATTGTGAATGCAGGAAATGAAGCGCGAAAGGCATTGGCCGCCACAACGCAATCCCTGGGTGAGCCCCAAACGGCGCTATTGCGCGAATTGATGAAGGCCGCGCCCGGAGCTGAGCGCCTCTATGAAGCAAGCCAGGTCTATCGGCAATTCGCGGCTCGCCGCGAGCAGTGGGAAAGGCTGACAGAACGCATTCTATCCGTGTTTTCGCTGCGAGAGCTATTGACCGCGGGCGTTGAGTGGAGCCAATTGATGTTGGCCCCGTTAAAGACACGGGACGCCTTGCTGAAAGAGGCAAAAGAAGCCCCCGTTCTCTGGGTTGACGAATCGAACCACACACCGCTATCCGCGCTGAGCCTGATGTCGCGGCATGTCTTTTCGCCCGAAGAGCGCACCGCGCTGCTGGCGGATTTGAGGGAGGCGCTGGCGCCCGCAGCAAGCCCCAATGAAAACAACCCATTCTTCGCATTGGTTTCGAGAGCGAGAGACACGCCATTGGATGAGGAAATGTGCAGGGCTCTGCGAGCCGCAGGCCTATCGCCGTCAACACCGGGCAGGGACGGCGTCAACGCCATTGATTTGGCTCGCGATTGCATCGGAATCGAAGAGGGGATGCAGACGGGCTTTCCTCACAACGCGGGTCGCGAAGATCTTCGAGACTTTTGGGAGAAGGCGTTCGCGCGCTTGGAGCACGAAGATTTGTTGACGCAAATCAACCCAGCGCGCTCAGTCGACACAAAGAAAATCGGCGTTGAATCCTCGGGCGCCATTCCAGTTCGGGCGTCGCGCCGGATATGAGAGCCAAGCCACAAGCGCGGCGCGTCAGCGAGGTCAGACGGAAATAGCCCGCGCCGCCCATTTCAAACTCTGCGCGCGCCTTTTGTTTTGGTTTTTTTGGACGCACGGGAGGTTTTGACGGCCTCCTTGACGGAGTTTTCGTCGGCCGTCGCCGACAGTGGCTCCGCAGACGCGCTTTGCAGCATCGCCTCCTGCATTTCTCGTTTTTCCTGGCTCGCGGCCAACAATTTGGCGGCATGTGGCATGAGCGTTTTCATCGCCGCGAGCGCTGCCTCTTCTGCTGCTTTCAGGCCCCAAACGGAGCACAGGACATCGACCATGCCCCAACGGGAATCAGACGCCGCGAATGCAATCGCCGTCATGCCATCGCCGGAAATGGCCGATGGGTTGAAGGCCCGTGCCACGTCCACGACAAAATCACGAATGTGTTTTGGCATCCGATGGTCCAAATGAAGGGCATAAAACAAAGCGGAGCGTTTTTCGTCGTCAAGCAGGTTGGCGTCAGCCCCTGCCCTCAAAAGCGCTTGGACATTTTGTGTGGCGTCAGACAGCGCCATCCACATGAGAGCGGTGCGCCCCTGCGCATCCACGGCGTTGACGTCAGAAATCGCCAAAACGGCGTCAAAAACTGCCGGATCGGCGTTGAATTGGCAAGCGACGTGCAGCAAAGAATCCGAGTCCTCAATCTGGGTTGGGCAGCCTGCGGCGCGCAGATATTCAAAAATTTCGACGTTGCTGGTGATCGCCGCGGCCAGCCAGCCGTCCTCAGCGCTGACCAAAGAATCCTCGTGCACCGCAAAGCGATTCGGCCGCGAATTCCCGAAGTCAATTTCCTTGCCCGCTCGCGCAAGCGCCGGCAGATTGCAATCGTGAATGGCGGCTGTCGCGACCAACTCCCATTGCTCCTGGGTCAAGTCGCCAGACTCAAGTTCAATGGCCAGTTCAAGCAAAAGCGCCGAGTCGCCAAGATCTTCCGCGGCATGAATCGCCGCTGCCAGAATTCGTTCGCTGGATTTAGGGCACGCATAATCCGCGGCGGCAGCTGATTTTTTCTTTGAAAGTTGGTTTGCCATGCAGTGTCCCGGGAAGGTGATTCAACCGATGGAGAAACGGAAAGAGGAGATTTGCAGTGTATCGCAAAAGGCTTTCCTGCGCCCGTCAAAGAATGCGCTCGGACGGCGGCGTGGCGAGAAAAAGACATCACTTTCCTTCCCCAACGAGAAAGATGTGGCGAAAGCGAGGGCAGGATGGTCGGACACGAATTGGCGGGAGAGCGCGTCTCGCGGAAAGCAATGGCGTTGTGAGCGCCAGTGCCGCGAACGCGAGCAAGCATCCAACCGCCAACCACTTGGCGCCGAGGCGGTTTGCCCCGGAAAAGAACCGCGCGCCATGATGGACACCGCGAGTTGCCCGAGCGATAATAAGCCATCCCTTTTTGCATTATTGAGATCGCCCATGGCTTTGTCCAAACCCGTTGTTCCTCTGTCGCCCCAGCCGCAGGACTCTCTCATGGCGCGCCGTTCGCGCGAAAGGCAGGCGGAGGCGCTCAATCAGTCGACCATGGAAATGTTCAAGGCCCTGGCCGAAAGCAGCCCCGCGGCCGCGGCCATCGCGCGCAATTCCCTGATCGAGACCAATCCGCGGCTGGCGTGGGCGCTCCACGGAATGCTGTCGAAGCATCACGGCGACGAGCCGGGCGCGAGCGTTGAGGCGACCGTGGAAGAGTTGAAGGAGGAGCGCGAAGCCCGGAGTTCATCGCGATCGCGCGACGACTCTCCGTTGGCGGGCAGCTGGGTGGCAATCAGCGCGAAAACCGCGTTGAATCCATCCTCTGCTGCGCGCGCGGCGTTGAAAGAAAAAGATTTGGACGCAAACGGGCGAACGCCGGCGCAGGCCAGCGCGAAAAACGCTTTTGGGGCCCGGACGGCGTTTCGCCTCGGGTTGCGGGCCATATCGCGCAATGAGCGAGACGACGCGTGGCGACGCAGCGCGGACCGGCCCAAAAGCCTCAAAGAGGCAGACGCCGCCCCCATCGACGCCTTGCGGGCGGTGGCGGCCAATGTGTTGCGAGGCCCTTTTTCAGATGGCGATTGCATGGCGTGGCTGCGCGTCGTGGCGTCGGCGGGAAAAACCCGGCCCGAACAAGTGGATTTGACGGAAACGCCGCCCTCCGAGGAAGAAAAAAGGGCGCGGGCTCGGGCTCTGGCGGCCATGATGGAGAACAAGCGATTCACCATGCCAAAGCCCACCCCAAACGAAATCCTTCGCCGCGAGGAATGGCTGGCGACGGTAAGGGCTTTATCGACCGAAAGGCCCGCGGTGGAGGATTTGGAGTTCTGGCTTCGGGAGGCTCTTGCGGCCAAGCGGCCAGCCGTCGCGCGCGCGGTCGCGGACGTTTTGAAGGCTCAGGGCGTTTCGCGCGAGCATGGCTTTGGATTGCACGAGGGCCTGAACTACGGAAAAGGACGCCATCGCGGATGGAGCGACGAGGATTTCCGGCTCGATTGGCGAATCAGCGGCGACAAGGACAACGAAACCCGTCGCCGATTTGGCGACCAACAATTCGAATGGCTCGACGACGAGCTTTGGAAGACCGATTCGGCCAAGCCCGCTCAGTTTTTCGGGGGCAGAAATCCGCGGACCGCGAACACAAGCGCCTTTGTGCGCGCGGGCCCCTTCGCGTTGTCGATGCTGCAGGGCTTGGGATGGGAATGGCTTCGCGACGCGGGGCTTGCGCCCATGCCGGCGGAAAT
>Ga0105855_1000702_pt1 | contig 13482 bp, 9 predicted proteins | sample OrgsoiDNA_201059_FD_89680 | JGI IMG/M metagenome (GOLD analysis project Ga0105855, IMG submission 89680) | Permafrost soil microbial communities from the Arctic, to analyse light accelerated degradation of dissolved organic matter (DOM) -... | ecosystem: Environmental > Terrestrial > Soil >... | reverse complement strand
CGGAAGTATTGCGCTCCATGACCAAACGCTACGATAACTACAACCGCGATAGCATCGCTATATTCGTTGGGGAGTGGGCGGCACAAGATGCCAAACCGATCACTAACATGAATGCTGCACTGGGTGACGCTGCCTGGCTTATCGGCCTGGAGAGGAATGCCGATATCGTCAAAATGGAATGTTACGCTCCCTTATTCGCAAACATCAATAAAGGGGCTTTCCAATGGGGCTGGAACCAGATCGGTTACAATGGCCTGAGCAGCTTCGGCTCTCCATCCTATTACGCGCAGTCGATGTTCGCAACGCACTATGGAGACCAAAGCATCGCTGCAATAGCCGAAAATGTACCTGAAGAAACCTGGCAGGCGCCTAAAGTCGGCGAAAAACCGCAGCCCGCCCCGATCACCATCCCGACTTTTTTTTCCGGAGCAACTATGGACACCCAAAAGAAACTGGTCTATTTAAAATTAGTCAATTCTTCCGGGGCTATGCAAACGGTGAAGATCGACCTAAAAGGCGCAAAAAAATTGAATGCTAATGCCAAAGTGCTATCTCTTTCGTCGGCAAACATTAAGGATCTTAATTCCATCAGCGAACCGCGAAAGATCGTTCCTGTTGCTTCAACCTTTAAAGCCGTTAGCAATAGCTTCGATTACCAGCTTCCGCCCTATACTATTCAGGTGCTCACAATCAAGATCAGCAATTAAATAAGGAAATGATTGAGTTCAAAACTATTTGTTTTAGGATTTACTAAACCGTTTTATTAATATTGTAACGCCTATTTTAAAACCAAAGCACCTATGAAAAAACTTAAACCGATTGTTTTGATCTTATTGATCTGTGCTTTGATTTGCCCCGATATGGTAGCGTATGCCCAAAAGCCATTCGTTCATCCGGGAGTTTTGCATTCCCAATCCTCGCTCAATAGCATTTACGAGGCTGTACAAAACAAAACGGAGCCGCAATATGGCTCCTTCAGGTTATTGGAGAAAATGCCGTTTGCCCAGGCTGATTATAAAATGAATGGCCCCTTTAAAGTTATTGCCCGCGACGGCGCGTTTAAATATACCAAACCTAAGATGGAGGTTGATTTTGCTGCGGCCTATTACAACGCGTTAATGTGGGCCGCAACCAAAAACGAGGCCCATGCCAAAAAATCGCTCGAAATTCTGGAAGCTTATGCCGATAATCTCGAACTGATACCAGAAACAAATGACGCGCCTTTACTCGCTGGTTTAGAGGGCATCAAGATCGTCAACGCAGCCGAGATATTGCGGTACACGTACAAAGGCATAACTACCGCGCAGGTGGAAAAAATCAAGAAGATGCTTATCAATGTGTTTTTACCTGTTTGCGATAATTTTTACAATCGTGCGCCCTATACCAACGGTAATTGGGGCGCCTGTGTTACCGCCATGTATATGGGCAGTGCTATTTTTTTAGATGACCGGAAGATGTATAATAAAGCGATTGATTTTTATTTGAACGCACACGACAACGGAAACATTAAACATTATATAGACAGTGTTACCGGGCAGATACAGGAAAGTGGCCGCGATCAGGGGCATACGCAGCTCGGCATAGGTTACTTGTCGATTACCTGCGAAATTGCTCAAAACCAGGGCGACGACCTATACCAGGCATGCAATAACCGCTTGCTATTGGGTTTTGAGTATGTGGCCAGATACAATTTGGGATACGATGTCCCTTTCCAAACTTATCAGGAAGTAACCGGCAAATATTCAGATCTTAACAAAATATCCGAAATAGGCCGCGGAAAGCTGAAACCCATATACCAAATGGTTTATAATCATTACGTTCACCTAAAAGGCCTGCAAATGCCCTATACCTCACAAGTAGTGGTCAAAATGCAACCCGAAGGCTACGATAGGGATGATCCCGGTTTTGGTACTTTACTTTTCTATAGCGATAACAAATAATTAAAATGATCAACAAATATTTTTTAACCCTATTTTTTTGTGCCTGCCTGATCAACGTACAGGCACAAAAGGTTAACATAGTTACGACAACGCCGGCAACGGATTGGCTCATTAACAAACCTGTATCGTTCCAGGCCGCAGCCGGTAATGACCATGCCGATATCACCCTTTATCCCGAACAAAAATTACAGTTGATGGACGGCTTTGGCGGCTGTTTTAACGAGTTAGGCTGGGAGGCTTTAGGTTCGCTTCCATTGGCGGCCCGTGATCATGTGTTTCGCGATCTTTTCTCGGCCGACGGTGCCAACTTTTCTATTTGCAGGCTGCCGGTAGGTGCCAGCGATTACGCGCTAAGCTGGTACTCTTATGATGATGTACCCGATGATTTTACCATGCGCAATTTCAACATCGACAGGGACCGTTATATCCTGATCCCTTATATCAAAGAGGCACAAAAGATACATCCCGGTTTAAAATTCTGGGCATCTCCCTGGAGCCCGCCAACCTGGATGAAGGTAAACAACCACTATGCGCTTACCTCTGGTAGCAGTGTTAAAGGTTCAAACCGCGGCGATAATGAAATGGGAGCCGGAAAAAACATTGCCAATAATGCCACCGCGTTTAAAATGGATAACAGCTATCTGGAAGCCTATGCTTTGTATTTTTCCCGGTATATCAAAGCGTATCAAAAAGAAGGTGTAGATATCGGTGCGCTGCATGTACAGAACGAGATAGCCTATGCGCCTCAATGGCCGAGCTGCACCTGGCGGCCTGAAGACCTGGGGTATTTTATCAAAAAATACCTTGGACCTAAGTTTAAGGCGGATACGATCAAAACAGAAATATGGTTAGGTACCATTAATTACGGGAATCCCGACTATGTCCGGAAAATATTAACCGATACGGCAGCCTCCAGGTATATCAAAGGGGTGGGTTTTCAATGGGCGGGAAAAAACGCTATCGGAACGATCGGCAAAGAGTTTCCGCAAGTAAAAGTCATACAGACAGAATCGGAATGCGGAAATGGAGAAAACAACTGGGTATCGGCCGAACATACCTGGCAGTTAGTGAACCATTACATTAACAATGGCGCAAGTGCCTATATGTATTGGAATATGGTACTGGATAGTACAGGTTCAAGCAGCTGGGGATGGCCGCAAAACATGCTGATCGCTATCAATAAGCAAACCAAAGAGGTCAAATACAACAAAGAATACTATCTGATGAAGCAATTGAGCCATCATGTAATGCCGGGGGCGACTCATATAAAAACATCAGAAAGTAAAGACAATTTGGCTTTTTTAAACCCCGACGGAACATTTGTTTTAATGCTAAGCAACCTTGATGACAAAGAAAAAAAGGAAGTTATAACAGTAGGCGACAAAAAAGTTGAATTGCTGTTACAGCCCCGTTCTATCAATACACTCACCTGGAAACCGTAAATAAGATAGATCTATTATATGGATAAGGTAAATTTAAAAGGCCCTAAAATTATTCTCATAACATTGATCGCCGGAATGAAATTATCAGATAGAAAACAGGCAACAGTAATTGCTTTTCTTTTTTTTGCTTTATGCTTAGTTAGCAGAAATGCCTCAGCACAAAAGCGCTTTAGCGTACAACAAAATATCAATTACTGTGCTGCCCAGGCATTCAAAACTTTGGAAGCGATACCGGCAGATTCGGCAAACCTACCACGAAGTATTGATCGTAACAAAACTAATTGGCACTTTGTTAACTATCACGACTGGTGTAGTGGCTTTTGGCCAGGCATCCTGTGGTACATTTATGAGGGCACCAACGATGTGAAATGGAAAACCGAAGCCGATAAATTTACCCGGGAGTTAGCGCCTTTAGCTTATCAGCCGGGCTTTGACCATGACCTTGGGTTTGAGGTATTTAATAGTTTTGGCAACGGGTACCGTTTAACGCATAACCCTGCATATAAAAAGACCCTCTTGCAAACCGCCGACTCGCTGGCTACTTTATTTAATCCTAAAGTCGGTACGCTATTATCCTGGCCTGTGATGGTAAAAAAAATGGGCTGGCCACACAACACCATTATTGATAACATGATCAACCTGGAGCTATTGTTTTGGGCATCAAAAAATAGTGGTGGTAAAAAGCTGTACGATATTGCTGTGAGCCATGCCGAAACTACGATGAAAAATCATTTCAGGCCCGATTACTCTGCTTATCACGTGGTAATTTACGATACGGTTACTGGCAAAAAGATCAAAGGTGTAACGCACCAGGGTTATGCCGATAACTCCATGTGGGCGCGGGGCCAGTCATGGGCCATCTATGGTTTTACCATGTGTTATCGGGAAACACATAAGCGCCAATTTTTAGACTTTGCACAAAAGGTTGCCGACGTTTATTTGAAAAGACTCCCCGCGGATCTGATACCTTTCTGGGACTTTAACGATCCTGACATTCCCAATACACCAAAAGATGCCTCGGCGGCTTGTGTAACAGCATCCGCTTTGCTCGAGCTTTCAACCTTTGTGCACGATGCGGATAAAGCTAAAGTCTATCGCCGTAAGGCCGAACAAATGCTGGCTATATTATCGTCGGATCAATACCAAAGCCGCAACGTTAGCGGTGCTTTTTTACTGCATTCAACCGGGCATAAGCCAGCCGGAACTGAAATAGACGCGTCAATAATTTATGCCGATTACTATTATATCGAAGCTTTATTAAGACTTGAAAAATTGCAGCGTGGACAAAGTTTATATGCTAATTTAAACAGATAATGATGATGAGATCACACGATAACATGAAAGTGTCTATTTCTGTTTTTGTAGGACTATTAATGGTGTTGTCGATCAATGTTATCGCGCAAAGCAAAACCGATACCATTAAGCCAGCTGCCATATGGCCCGATAACAATGGCAATCACATACAGGCACACGGAGGCGGTATCATTAAAATAAAAAGCAATTATTATTGGTACGGCGAAGAGCGCAGGCAGGGCCTTGATACCAACTACCGCTATGTGAGCTGCTATCAATCTAAAGACCTTGTTCACTGGATATTTGAGGGCGACGTTTTGCAGATAACCAAGCCCGACAGCGTCCTGTTAAAATGGGTGGTTGAGCGCCCAAAAGTTTATTATAATGCGCGAACCAATAAATATGTCATGTACATGCATGTGGATGGATCGGTAAAAAGTACAAACTCAAACACTAAGGTTAGTGGCGGTTATAGCTATGCCAGGGTTGGTGTTGCTATCAGCGATAAGCCAACGGGGCCGTTTAAGTTGATCAATACTTTTCGCCCGTTGGGGCACGAGAGTCGCGATATTGGCCAGTTTATTGATGATGATGGCACGGCTTACCTGATATTTGAAGACCGTCCATATGGCTTTCGCATCGCTAAATTATCTGATGATTATTTATCCGTTGAAAAAGAAATGTGCCTGATACCCCAACACATGGAGGGCGGCGCCATTGTGCATTACAAGGGTTTGTATTATGCCATTGGCTCGGCTTTGACCAGCTGGGCGCCAAACCCAAATAAGTATGCTACGGCTACATCGCTATCGGGACCATGGTCTGATTTTAAAGATATTGCCCCACCCGAAGCTAAAACTTATGGTGCACAATCAACCATGATGATCAAAATAGTGGGTACCAGAGCAACCACGGTTATTTTTATGGGTGATATTTGGAAGCCCCGCACTCAATGGGACTCACGCTATTTGTGGATGCCGCTCGAAATTGGTGATGGTAAACTCTGGCTGCCTAAACCACAAACCTGGACGTTGAACATTAAAACAGGAGAATCAAACCTATTAAAAGATAACCCATGATCCATAAGTTACTGATATACTTATTGTTGATACAAGCCTGTTTTGGGGCTGCATGTTGCGCGCAAACTATTGTTGCCGGTACAGAAATAGCTGTACAATCGCCGGATAAAAAACTGGAGCTTAAATTCTACCAAAAAGCCTTACCCGATAATAAACGAACTATGTATTACACGGTGAGTTATCAGGGCAAAGTGGTGATCAGTGAATCGCAAATGGATTTACAGATGGATAACCATTTATCCGAAAGTGCGATGGCACTCAAGGTTGATCAGCACGAAAAGTGGTGCGAAAATCTGAAAGTTACCAGCGTTAAAACCAACTCTCAGGATACCACATGGAAACCGGTATATGGCGAAAAAAGCATAATTCGGGATCATTATAATGCCGCGACTGTTGAACTGGTTAAAGATGATAATCCCATTTATAAAATGAATGTGGAAATACGGGCCTACAACGAAGGCGTGGCTTTCCGCTATTACTTTCCCGAAAACGAGAAAGGTACCTATTATAGCATTACAGCCGAAAATACAACTTTTAGCTTTCCGCCTGATACCAAAGCCTGGGTTGCTTATTGGGCACAGGCTCCGTATCAAAAACTACCTTTAAGCAACTGGAAATGGGAAAGCGAACGCCCGCTGACGCTCGAACTGCCAAACGGTTTATATGCCTGTTTAACCGAAGCACAAATGGTTGATTATGCACGAACCAAGTTCAAACTAAGCACATCGCAACCCAATACCATCGTTACATCGATGTACGATCGTGCCGATCTGATATCGCCTGTTGGCACACCCTGGCGTGTAATTATGATTGCCGAAAAGCCCGGTGATCTTATTCTAAACGATGACCTGATTCTTAATCTCAATAAACCCAATGCGATTAAAAATACCGCATGGATAAAACCTGGTAAACAAATGCGGGTAATGGCGCAAACCACAGCTGATGCCAAAGCCAATATTGATTTTGCCGTACAGCATAACCTGCAATATGTATTGTTTGATTGGAAGTGGTATGGACCGGCGTTTAGTTTCAGTTCTGACGCCTCAAAAGTAGCTATCCCCAATTTCGATCTGCCCGGCATTATTCAATACGGTAAGGATCGCGGTGTTGGTGTGTGGTTGTATATTAATCAGCAGGCAGCGTTTGCACAAAGCGACAGCTTATTTGCTACATACCATAAATGGGGTGTTAAAGGTGTCAAAATAGGCTTTGTGCAGGTAGGTTCGCACCGGTGGACAACCTGGCTGGAAAAAGTTATTCAACAGGCGGCCGATAACCAGATCATGCTGGATATACACGACGATTGGCGGCCTACAGGTGAGCAACGCACCTGGCCCAATTTATTAAATGCCGAAGGAGTGCGCGGTAACGAAGAAATGCCCGATGCTACGCATAATACGGTGCTGCCTTTCACCAGGTACCTGGCAGGCGGTGCCGATTATACCATTTGCTATTTTGATAAACGAATCAAAACAACACATGCGCATCAATTGGCTTTGGCAGCAATATATTACGCACCACTTCAAACACTATATTGGTACGATAAACCCTCATTCGCCCACAATGAGCCCGAACTGGAATTTTGGGATAAGATACCAGCCGTGTGGGACGAAACAAAAGTGTTACAAGGCAAACCCGGCGAATACATCAGCACCGTGCGCCGTAGCGGCAACGATTGGTTTCTTGGAACGATAACCAATAATGAAGCGCGGGTATTAAAACTATCATTTGATTTTTTACCCAAAGGCAGAAGTTATACAGCAAGTATCTATTCGGATGATGCATCTGTGCAAACGGCAACGCATATTAAAGTAGAACGCATTAAAGTCAACTCGGCATCGGTTATCGATGTTAACTTGACCAGATCGGGCGGGCAGGCCATATGGCTCACACCGCAATTGTAATATTTATTTAATTGATCTAAGAAATAGCTTTGTTAAATTAATAAATCGGTTTAGTTTTGTATATGGTAATACTATTTAGTTTTTTATGAATGACGATAGCAATAAATATATTGTAGGGGCAGATATAGGAGGCTCTCATATTACGGTAGCTGTAATTGATCTTACCAACAAAAAGATAATTGATAGCACACGTATCCGGCTCGCTGTAAATTCCAAGGGTCTGCAGGAAGACATATTGGGCACCTGGGCTGCCGCGCTAAACGTAACCATTAAAAAACTTGAAAAACCTATAGATATGATCGCCATGGCCATGCCGGGCCCGTTCGATTATAAAAATGGTATATCATGGATACATGGGCTGGACAAGTACGAGGCTATCTACGGCCTCAACATTAAGCAATACCTGGCGACGGCGTTAGGCATCGACCCTGAAAATATCGTTTTCCGCAATGATGCAGAAGCATTTTTACATGGCGAAGTATTTGCGGGGGCAGGATTGGGCTATAAAAAAATTATCGGTATAACTTTAGGAACAGGCCTTGGTTCGGCGCAAAGCACTGATGGCATAACTGCCGACGTTAACCGGGGCAGCTCGAAGTTTGGTGATACCATAGCCGATGACTATATGACTACACGCTGGTTTGTTAAGCGTTACCACGAACTAACCGGTAAAACGGTTGCCAATGTCAAAGAGCTTGCCCTTGTGGCCGATACGGATGTTAATGTGCAGCATGTTTTTAAAGAATTTACCGGCAACCTGGTGCTGTTTTTAAAAGATTTTATCAACGACGAGCGGCCTGAGCTGCTTATCATCGGTGGTAACATCGCCAAAGCATCAAAATTGTTTTTACCGTCATTGCAGTTTCAGTTAGCAGCGTATTTTGACGATATCGAGATTAAAATTGCTGAGCTTGGAGAAGACTCATCAATTATGGGCGCTGCCGCTTCTTTTGATGCGGTACAACAACCCGGCAACTAAGTATACCGAATAACCAATTATAAAACCCGTTTTATGGAGCAAAAGGCAGCCTTTACCGAGAAGAGATTTATCGTTACTTTTATTTTTGTCACTTCACTTTTTTTGATGTGGGGCTTGCTCCACTCCATGAGCGATTCGCTCAATAAACACTTTCAGGATGTACTCAATGTGTCAAAATCCCAGTCAGGACTGATACAATTTTCCGTTTTTGGAGCGTACGCGGTTATGAGCATCCCGGCGGGATATTTCATGAAAAAATATGGCTACAAACCGGGCGTAATACTGGGCCTGTTGTTATTCGCATTTGGTACATTTCTGTTTATTCCGGCGGCTAATGCGGCTTCATTTACCTTTTTCAGGATCGCTCTGTTTATCATCGGCTGCGGTATGGCAACATTGGAAACTGTTGCACACCCTTTCGCGGCCGCACTGGGCGATCAACGAACCAGCGACCGCCGGCTAAATTTTTCGCAGTCATTCAATGCGGTTGGCACCATTATCGGTCCGGCTATCGGCTCGTATTTTTTATTCGGTGCAACCGAAAAACATTCCACCGACCTAACATCGGTAAAACTACTCTACGTAAGCATCGGCTGCGTTATTTTATTAATTGCGGTTGCATTTGTGTTTTTAAACATCCCCGTGCTAACCGACCCGCATGGCTCTACCTCGGAAGTTAACCCTGATGCAGTAAACGTCGACATTGAACCGGGGAAGAAATTATATCAGCATAGTCATTTTATATGGGCGGTGGTCGCCCAGTTTTTTAACGTAGCCGCGCAAGCTGGTACCTGGGCCTATTTTATAAATTACGGCACCGATGTGATGCATTTTGCTAACGACTCTGCGGTAAGGTACATGAGTATATTTATGGCCATGATGGCCCTGGGTCGTTTTGTGGGCACATACCTGATGAAGTTTATCGCACCCAATAAATTGCTTGCTGCATTTGCCTGCGGCAGTATTTTAATGTGTTTGATAGTAGCGCAGGGTTTGGGATGGCCGTCGTATATCGCGCTGATGATGATCAATTTCTTTTTCAGCATTATGTTTCCAACCATTTTTAGTTTAGGGTTAAAAAATTTGGGGGGCCACACGCAACAGGCTTCTTCATTTATCTCGATGGGTGTGGTAGGCGGTGCTTTTTTTCCATTGTTGATGGGGCAGGTAGCTAATCATGATGTAGCTAAAGCCTATTACCTGCCCATTATTTGCTATGCCGTAATTTTTCTTTTTGGATATAGATTTTATAAAGTAAAGCATTAAAAATATTATACACGTAATACTAATCCAAATGAAACAGAAAGCCACGGTAGCCTGTGTAATAGTATTGTTAGCTGCATTTAGTTTTAGTGTTGCACAGGCGCAATACATTGGCCAGCACAATGGCGCGGTTAAGGTGCCGGCTAAAATCGCCGTGAAGGCCTATAGCTTTGATTTGCAGGATGTACGCCTGTTGGATAGCCGTTTTAAAGATAATATGGACCGTGAAGGGCAATGGATGCTGGGTTTGCCGGTTAATCGGTTGCTGCACAGTTTTGAGGTTAACGCCGGTATGCTAACCGATTTAAAGACAAGCAAAACCAAAATGCCCCAGCCATTAGGAGGATGGGAACAGTTGGATATGGAATTACGCGGGCACAGCATTGGGCATATGCTATCGGGGTTGGCATTTCAATATGCGTCTACGGGGAATGTGGCCTTTAAAATGAAAAGCGATAGCCTGATTGCAGGTTTGGCTTTGGTACAGCAAACCTTGAATGAAGATGGCTATTTAAGCGCCTTTCCGCAAAATTATATCGATCGGTGCATTGCAGGTAAAAGCGTCTGGGCACCCTGGTATACCCTGCACAAAATTTTGGCCGGCCTGATTGACCAATACTGGTATACGGGTAATACCCAGGCATTGGATATCGCCAATAAAATGGCTGCATGGGCGTACAAAAAGCTGACTCCTCTTAGCACTAATCAACTCAACACCATGCTTAAAAACGAGTTTGGTGGTATGAATGAGGCCTGGTACAATTTATATTCCATCACCGCGAACCCGGAGCATAAAAAACTGGGCGATCTGTTTTATCATCATGCTGTTTTAGACCCGCTTGCTGCGCAGCAGGATAAATTAAACAAGCTGCACGCCAATACGGTTATTCCTAAAATTACCGGCGAGGCGCGCGATTACGAATTGACAGGTGATGAAAAAGATAAAGCGATCGTCGGCTTTTTTTGGGATGACATCCTTAAAAACCAAACCTACGCTATTGGCAGTAACAGCGATAAGGAGCACTTTATCGAACCGGGCAAAATATCGCAGCATTTAAGCGGTTATACCGGCGAAACCTGCAATACTTACAATATGCTCAAAGTAACCCGGCATTTATTTACCTGGGATGCCGATGTAAAATATGCCGATTATTACGAGCAGGCATTGTATAACCATATACTCGGTCAGCAGGATCCAAAAACAGGGATGGTTTGTTATTTTACACCCATGAAAGCCGGTGCATACAAACTGTACAGCACCCGCGACAGTTCATTCTGGTGCTGTGTAGGTTCGGGCTTTGAAAGTCATTCCAAATATGGCGAGGCAATTTATTATCATGATGATAAAGGTGTATTTGTTAATCTGTTTATCCCATCGCAACTGAACTGGAAACAAAAGGGCTTTACGCTTACGCAGAAAACTAATTATCCCGATGATGCCACTACCCGGCTAACGATTGATAACGCACCTGCTGCCCTGGTATCTTTATACATTCGTTATCCATCATGGGCAACAACGGGCGCCTTTATTAAAATCAACGGCAAAAACATCGCTGTAAAAGCCAAGCCTGGCAGCTACATTACATTGGACAGAAAATGGAAAAGCGGCGATGTGATAGAAATCACTTACCCCATGTCGTTACGCTTAGTACCTACGCCCGATAATCCCAAAGTTGCCGCCATCGCTTACGGACCTATTATCCTGGCCGGCGAAATGGGTACTGCGGGCATGAAAAAACCTTATCATGATCCTTCAGACCCATATCAGTATTACGATTATGATTACCATGTTCCCACGGATCTGGTGCACAGCCTTAGCCTTAAAGATCAAAATATAAATAGTTGGTTAAAGCCGGTCGCCGGGCAGCCCTTAACGTTTAAAACAAACGGTGTTACCCCGGGTTCAGCTGATATCACTTTTTCTCCCTATTACGATCTGCATCGCCAGCGGTACGTGGTATATTGGGATTTAAATTGATGACTGTTTTGGGAACAACAATTAAACCCAGGGATTGCGTGTTGTTTAAAGAGATTTAATTGAGTAAAATTGTTGCGGACACGCAAATGACGATGCCTTACAACATATATTTGTATATTTAAGGGCGTGACATATCGATACGGGCTTAAGCCCTCAACAGATGTTTAAGTATTGGATAATAACAGAATGAAAAAGAGGTTGACAATTGGCGATATAGCCAATGAATTGGGTATTTCCAAAACAACGGTCTCGTTTGTGTTAAACGGCAAGGCCCGTGAGAACCATATCAGTGTGATCCTGGAAAAGAAAATATTGAATTATATTGAAAAGGTAGGTTACCGCCCAAATCAGTTTGCACAGGGCCTGCGTACCGGTAAAACAAAAATCATCGGTATGATGGTTGAAGATATTTCCGATCCGTTTTTTTCTACTATAGCACGTATTGCTGAAGAAAATGCTTATAGCAAGGGCTACAAAATATTTTATTGCAGTACCGAAAACAATACCCAGCGCACTAAAGATCTGATAGACGTATACCGTACCCGCCAGGTTGATGGCTATATTATTGCACCCCCGCCCGGAATTGAAAAGGAACTAAAAGAACTGGCCGATAATGGAAACCCCGTGGTTTTGTTCGACCGCACTTTGCCTGGGGTTGATGCCGATAATGTGGTGGTTGACAATTACCAGGGAGCTTATAACGCCATGCAACATTTTATCACTAATGGTTACCGTAAGATAGCCATGGTTACGTTAAACTCCGATCAGGTACAGATGATGGAGCGCGAGAGAGGGTACCGGGATGCCTTAGATAAAATTAAAGCACCATACCGCATTATCAAAGTAACCTATCATGACGATAAGCAGAACAGCATTCGCGAGATACAGGATTTTTTGGCTGCTAACCGCGATCTGGACGCCGTTTTTTTTGCCACCAACTATATCGCCGATAATGGCCTGGAATCTATCCGCAATCTCAATTTACATATTCCTCATGAGTTAGGTGTGATTGTTTTCGATGACTATAACTTATTCCGGTTATTTACCCCGTCCATTACCGCCATATCACAACCTATAAAAGAAATGGCCGAACAGGTGATCAACCTGATGTTGGAGCGGCTTTCTGCCGATAGCGAGGCGCCCAAGCAAATAAAAACATTGGTGTTGAACAGTAGTTTAATGATCCGGAACTCATCGGTGCCCAAACCAGGCTTCCCGGTAACCGCTCCACCCAAACGTACAGGAGGGGTAATACAGGCACCCATCAGAAAATAAGTCTTCCTTTTTATCCAGGTTTATCCCGGCAACACCCTATCTTTTTGTGTAGTTTTCAGCATAAATTCTATACAACAGAAAATAATTTATTTGTTTACTAAACCGATTTATTATAATTTAGTCAAACCAATTCATTTTAAGCCTGCAACCAGTGAAAAGAACCTTGCGCATGTATATATGGCTGCTTTGTGCAGCATTTGGCAACCATGTATACGGTCAAAATATCATCGATCATCTTTCTTTCGGTAACCCCGCTTCCGAAAATGCACATCAGTTTGTCGACAACAAAAGCGCTACCATTACCGGTGGCTTAAACGAGCCGGCGCGTG
>Ga0105855_1000698_pt1 | contig 13558 bp, 8 predicted proteins | sample OrgsoiDNA_201059_FD_89680 | JGI IMG/M metagenome (GOLD analysis project Ga0105855, IMG submission 89680) | Permafrost soil microbial communities from the Arctic, to analyse light accelerated degradation of dissolved organic matter (DOM) -... | ecosystem: Environmental > Terrestrial > Soil >... | reverse complement strand
TGAGGGCGGCAATCCCGGCGCGCTGCGTGAAACTGGCGGTGCAGGAATTCGAATTCACCATCAGTTTGTTCACGGCATCCACCAGCCACTCCGGCATCACGCCGTATCCCATGCGCCAGCCGGTCATGGCATAAGTCTTCGAAAAGCCGTCCAGGACGATCGTCTTCTCCAACATCCCGGGGAAAGACGCGATCGAAGCGGGCGGCTCGCCGTAATAGATCTCCGAATAGATCTCATCGCTCAACACCATCAGGTCGCGGTCGCGCAGCATCTCCGCCAGCGCGGCCAGATCCTGCTTGGGGATCACGCCGCCGGTCGGATTCTGGGGCGAATTGAGGACCACCATCCTGGTGCGGTCCGTCAACAGATCGCGGAAGCGGTCCAGGTCGAATCGGAAGCCGCGGTCCTCTTCAAGAGGCATCGGAACCGGTGTGGCGCCCAGGAACCGGATCATGGATTCGTAAATCGGGAAGCCCGGATCCGGATAGATCGCCTCATCGCCCGGTTCCAGAAGCGCCATCATCGGGAAGAAGATGATGGGTTTGCCGCCCGGCACCACGGATATGTGCTGCGGCCCAACCGGGATGCCCCGCGTGCGCGCAATGTGTGCGGCAATCGCCTCGCGCAACTCGGGAAGCCCCTGGGTGGGGCCATAGTGAGTCCAACCCTCGTCGAGCGCCCTCTTGGCCGCTTCGATGACGTGCGGCGGACTGGGAAAATCGGGTTCGCCGATTTCCAGGTGAATCACGCTGCGGCCCTGCGCTTCAAGCGCACGGGCGCGCGCCAGCACATCGAAGGCGGATTCGATGCCGATTCGGGTCATTCGCTCCGCGAGTTTCATGTTTCATAAATACACTAACGCATCCGGGTGGCGTTGAGTAGGGTAGGCCTCCAGGCCTGCCATCGCGCCGAAGGTGCGCTCTGCACGCCAGGCAGGCCTGGAGGCCTACCCTACTCAGCCTGGCCCAACGCGGCCCCCAGGGGTGGGGGCGCGGTAGAATAACCCTAAGGCGGTGCAATCCGCTTTTGTATCCACGTTTTCCAGGTTCCAGCGTCATCAGTTTAGGAACAGTGAAAACCGCAGTTTACAGCCAGATGAGTGAAGCTGTCGAGCCCGGCGTGGAACTGTTGGAGCGGCAGAACCGCTTTGTTTCCGACAACATGCGGCGGATCTTTGTCCAGATCTACCGGATCGTGCATAACGTCTCGGACGCTCAGGATCTTACTCAGGAGGCCTTTATCAAGGCGCTCCAACATCAGGAGCAACTAAAGGACGAACAAAAGGCCGCCCATTGGTTATCGCGAATCGCTACCAATACGGCCATCGACTTTATGCGGCGCAACAGCCGCGCCACTTTCTGTGAGCTTGATCCGGCGACCCCGGAAAGCCACTTGGAAAGCCCTGAGCAGTCGCTGCTTCGGTCCGAACAGCGGAATTACCTGGAAGATGGATTGCGTCTGCTGAGCCCGCGGGAACGCGCCTCTCTGATGCTGCGAGATGTGGAAGGCTTGCCCGCCGAGGAAGTGGCCAGACTGCTGAATTGCTCCAAAGCCACCGTGCGGTCGCACATCGCTAATGCGCGAACGAAATTCCGACGATATATCGAAAGGAGGAAGCGGTAGGAAAATGACACACCCGAATCAGGCAACTTTGGCATTGCACGCCGGCGGGGACCTCCGACTGTGGGCCCGGTGGAATACCGAACGGCATCTCTCGAATTGCGACCTCTGCCGCGACGAAGTAGCCGCGTTTGCCGGCGTTCGCGAAATCCTCCCCGAGCTCGCCGAAATCCCGGAAGTGCCGTGGAACCGCCTGGCGGCGGAAATCCGGGCGAATATCAGGCTGGGGCTCGCGGCCGGCGAGTGCATCCACGCGGTTCAAGCGCCCTTGCGCCAATCGCCTCTGTTCACCGGCGCGCGCGCCGCCCTGGCGTTCGCCAGTATCGTAGTGATGGTAGTAACCGGGTTGACGCTGACTCGCCCGTCGCCGGTTGCCGGCAAAGAAGACCCGCTGGTACAGGCCACTGAAGATGGAATTCAAATCCGGGCGGGCGGCCAGGCCTTTCGATTGATGAATGTTGGCGCCAAAGACGTGACATATTCTGCCAGCGCCGATGGTTCCATGGGGGCTCGCTACGTGGATCCCGAAACGGGCTACGTGACGATCAATAACGTATATGTGCAGTAAGGAGAAGCAACTCGCGAAAATGCCTGCCAAAAAACTAACGGCGGTATTCGTCTTTCTGAGCGTGGCAAGCCTTCTGGCGCCGGGTCTGGCCGCGCAGGATGCGCCGCTTTCGCCCGGGTCGGTCAATTTCAATCTCCCGGCTAATTCGCCGCTGGAGTTGAAATCGGTGACCATGTCGGATTCGCACACCACGGCGCGCGGCGCGGCCCTGATGCTGGACCTCCACATGTCCCTCACCCTGCGCAACGGGAGCCAGAATCGCATTCACGGTGTAACCCTGCGCGTGGTCTCCCAGGAAGTCACGATCGGCGGTAAGGGCTGGGTCACCTATCCCAGCTTGAACGTGGGGCCGGGCGAAGCCTTCCCGGTGCGCATCGACATGCAACTGATGCGGCCCTCGCAGATCACCACCGGAACCCTGGTCCAGGTGGACCTCGACGGCGTTCTGTTCCAGGACCTTTCCTTCTTCGGGCCGGACCGCCTGAATTCCCGGCGTACCATGACCGCTTCTGAAATGGAAGCGCAGCGCGACCGCGATCACTTTAAGCGCGTCCTGGCGCAAAGCGGGAAAAGCGGTTTGCAGCGCGAGATCCTGGAGAGCATTGTCCGCCAATCCGAGTTTTCGCAGTTGGTGGTCACGGTCAAGCGCGCCGGCCGGGCCGTGACGTCGGCGGCAGTTTCTCCCGAACACACCGCTGAGTTCGCATTCCTGCAATTCCCCGATTCGCCGGTGGCGCCGGTGGAGGGCTGGGCTCAACTTGCCGGCAACGAAGCCCGGGCGCCGCATATCAACGTCCGCAATAACTCGGGTAAGCCGGTAAAGTACGTGGAAATGGGGTGGGTGGTAAGCGACCAGTCCGGCCGCCAGTACATGGCCGCCTCCGTTCCTTCAGCCGAGCCGACCCTCAATCTTCCTCCCGGCAAGACGGCTCGCCTCGATCAGGACACATCGCTCAGCTTCACCAGCAAAGGCCAGCCGGTGAACGTCCAAAAGATGATGGGTTTCGTGAACCAGGTGGAATTCGCCGACGGCAGGGTGTGGGTGCCCAACCGGCAGAACCTGGACAACGCCATCCTCCAGAAAGTGCTGCCCCCCTCGGCCGAAGAGCAGCGCCTGACTGAACTCTACCGTAAGCGCGGCATCGAAACGCTGGTTCAGGAACTCGCGAAATTCTGAGTACGGACCGGTTTCAATTCAGTTAAAGCTACGGGAGTAACTCGGCCGTCATCGTAGCGCCGCCCATAGCCGCCAGGACCGCCGAGACCTTCACCGCCTGCCGTGAGTCTTTGGCGATCCAGATCGTCGATTGGTCGTTCCCGCCATCGGCCGACTTGAGCTCGACTTTAAACGCATCGAACTTGCCGGCCGGCACGGTCACGGTCTCGGAGCCCACTACTTTCAGTTGCACCAGCTTGGCCTTCTGCTTCTGCAAATCGAAATTGCGGAAGGTCACGCTGTAGTCGTCCGCCAGGGGCAAAGATCCGATCACCTGTTGGGCTCCGGCGGCATCGGCAAACAGTTCCCCACCCAAGTCCGAGGAAACCGGCTTGTCCTGGCCATTCATACTCAAGCTGCCAATGGCCTTGCCTCCGGTGAAATCGAGTTTGATCGCCATCGGTCCCTGCTTCACGTCCCGCTTGCGCACAATCAGGGTGCCCTTTTCCAAGATGGTCGTGTCGATGGCGGTGCCCATCGGGGTCTCCATCGAATCCGTAACCGTCCAGGCGCCGTTTTCCTCTTTGATGCTGGTCGACAGTTTCAGCGCCATCTCCTGGCCCCCCATCGCCACCTTCGCCTGGTATTTGTATGTCCCCGGCTTCAGCTCCGTTGCCGGCTTGGGAACTCCCACGGCCGCGGCTTCCACTTTCTTCGAGAGCGTGACCGTCTTGGGATCGACCATGATCTCCGCCAGCCGCTTCGTCACTTCCGGCGTGCCGCCTTCCTGGTATCGCCCATCCAGATGTTTAGCCAGAAACTTTTCGGCAGCCATGTACATGGCCATGTTGTTCACGGGACGCTGGAAGCCGTGGCCCTCATCCGGAGCCAGCATGTATTCCACCGGAAATCCGCGGTCGCGCAGCGCGATGACAATCTGCTCCGCTTCGCCCCGGTTCACGCGCGGATCGTTGGCGCCCTGCACCACCAGTAGAGGCGTTTTGATCTTGTCGGCGGAATTGAGCGGCGAGCGCTCCCGCATCCATGCCTTGCCTTCGGGCGTTCCCAGATCGGCCGTGCGGGCGTACATCATCTTGCGCCCGGCTTCCCAGTAAGGGGGAATGGCTTCCACAAAAGTGAGCAGATTCGAAGGACCCACGATGTCAACCGCCGCGCGGTAAACGTCCGGCGTAAATGCGACCCCGGCCAGCGTCGCATATCCTCCATAGGATAAACCCAGGATTCCCACGCGCTTCGGGTCGGCCGTGCCCTGGGCGATCAGGTATTTCACGCCCCAGGTAATGTCGTCCTGCATCTTGCGGCCCCACTCGCCGTTGCCGGCGTTGAGGAACTTCTTGCCATACCCGGTAGACGCGCGGAAGTTCGGCATGAGCACGGCATAACCACGATTGGCGAAGAACTGCGCCAGCCAATCGTAGCCCCATACATCGCGCCCCCACGGCCCGCCGTGCGGAATCACCAGCGTAGGCAGCCCTTTGGCCGGCACGCCCTTGGGCAGGGTCAGATAGGCGGGGATTTCCAAACCGTCGGAAGACTGATAGCGAATGGACTCCATCGACGCCAGCTCCGCGCGAGGCAGCTTTTCGCGAAACTTGTACTGCAGCGCGAGGGTGTGCGCCTTCCGATCGAACAGGTAGGTCTCTCCCGGTTCGGTGTCGCCGGAAGCGGTCACCAGCCAAAGCTGTTCGTCGCGCGTGCGCGAGTCCACATCGATCTGCTTACCCGGAAGCTTTTTGGCGAGCCATTTGAACTCCGCCTCGAAGCCTTTGTCTTTGAAATACCGCCGGATGCGGTCATCGGTGTAGTTGGTCTGCGCCAACTCTTCCGTAACTTCCGAGAACACGGCGTCACCGAAGTCGACCTTTTTGAGCGGGTCGGACTCCACCATTTCGGTCTTTCCGGTCTCGGGATCGAACAGAGCCAGCGAGGACAGGTCGGCGTCGTCGCCTTTGTTAGTCTGCATGTACACCCGCTTGCCGTCCGTGTGGAAACGCAGCACGTCGCAGGTTTCGAAAACAGTGCAGGAGTAAACCTTGGTGAAACCATTCGCATCCACCCGCAGGACCTCCTGATCGCCGTTGTCGGCAACGCGCGCGGCTAGCCGCAACTGCCCCTTCAAGTCGAAGGTCCAGCCTGCAATGCGCTCCGTATTCTTGCGGATCAGGGTCTTCTCGCCAGTGGAAATTTTCACCTTGTAAAGATCGTGCCAGGCCTTGTCGCGGTCGTTGATGCCGATGTAGACAACATCCGGATCGGTTTTCGGCGCGCTATAGAGCTCCACACGGACCCCTTTCAGGCCGGTCAAATCGCGGGAAGGCGGGGCATCGGCTCCCGGCGGCGCGGTGGCGGCGGGATCGACGGCATAGACATTGAAGTTCTCGTCTCCAGCGTTGTCTTTCACATAGCAGACGTACTTGCTGTCCCATGTCCACAGATAGTCGGCTACCGGGCGCTTGTCTTCGGTGGTCAGCAAGCGGGCCGCTGTGAACGGCTCGCCGATCTTCTTTACCCAGACGTTGCGCGTGTCTTTCCAGGGCTTCAGGAAGGCGAGATACCGGCCGTCGGGGGAAATTTGAGCGGCGGCGATTTCCGGATTCCCGAACAGCAACTCCCGATCGATCAATGGCGGCATTCCCTGCATCGCGGCGGGTTTGTTCTGCGCCGCCAGATTCAAAGCCAATACGCAGACCGGAATCAAAATCTTCAATCGGTTCGTCATTCGTACCTCCCTGGCACCTAACGATATTTGCCTTTTTGCAGGGCCTTGTCAACCGGCTGCGATTGCCTCCGTGCCCTCCATGCGTATAAACTGGCGTTGCCGGTAAATCTATGGCATTGCGCCCCGACCACGACTTATCCCTGGAAGCTGCCCGCGCCGACACCAGTTTCTTTGGCCATCCGCGCGGCCTGGCCACTCTGTTCTTCACCGAAATGTGGGAGCGCTTCAGCTACTATGGCATGCGCGCCATTCTGATCCTGTTCCTGACGCATAAGATTGCCGAAGGCGGTCTGGGCTTCGACAATTCCAAAGCCGGCGCGATCTATGGGCTGTACGCGTCGATGGTCTATCTGATGTGCCTGGCAGGCGGGTGGGTGGCCGACCGCGTCACCGGGCAGCGCCGCGCCGTGCTGATTGGCGGTGTACTCATCGCGGCCGGAGAGTTCTGTCTGGTGGTTCCCACCGAGGCGTCGTTTTACTGCGGACTCGTGCTCCTGGTGCTCGGCACCGGCATGCTGAAAGGCAATGTGAGCACCATCGTGGGCCAGCTTTACGCCCCGGGCGATCCGCGGCGCGACTCCGGCTTTTCCATCTTCTACATGGGCATCAATCTCGGCGCGCTGATCTCCCCCCTGATCTGCGGCTACGTTGGCGAACGCATCAGTTGGCGTCTGGGTTTCGGCGTGGCTGGCATTGGCATGCTGGCCGGCGTTATCCAATACTTGCTGGGCAGCCGGCATTTGGGAAGCGCCGGTCTGTACCCCGCCAGCACGGGCAATCCGGAACTGGACCGTCGCCAGAAGCGCAATGCCGCGTTGGCGGTTGGGGGCGGCCTGGGCGTTTTCGCCCTTCTGGCATTGTTGGGCGCGCTCGGCGTAATCGCATTCACTCCCAACGCCCTCTCCGACGGACAGGGCTGGTGCTTGCTCGGTGTCTCAGTGGCGGTCTTCTCCTGGCTTATCTTCTCGCACGGATGGTCGCCGGAGGAACGCAAGCGGTCTATCGCCGTCCTCGTGCTATTCGTTTCCTCCATTGTCTTTTGGGCTTCGTTCGAACAGGCCGGTTCCACGCTGAGTCTGTTTGCCGACAGCAACACCAATCGCAACCTGCCTTTCGGCCTGATCTTTCCCGCCAGTTGGTTTCAGTCCGTGCAGCCGATTTTCGTGGTGCTGTTCGCGCCCGTGTTCGCCTGGTTGTGGCTGGGGATGAGCCGCAAGCGGATGGAGCCTTCTAGCCCGGCGAAGTTCACGCTTGGCCTGGTGTTCGGCGGTTCCGCGTTCGCCATTCTTGTGCCGGCCGCCATCATGGTGACACACGGAGCAAAGGTGTCCATGTGGTGGCTCATGGCAACCTATTTTCTGCAAACTTTGGGTGAGTTATCTCTCAGCCCGATCGGCCTGAGCGCCATGAGCAAGCTCGCCCCCGAACGCGCCGCCGGGTTCATGATGGGCATCTGGTTCCTCTCCACCAGCATCGGCAACTGGCTGGCGGGCAAGGCGGCATCGCTCTATGGCGACATACCCCTCCCCAACCTGTTCGGCTACGTGGCGGGCTTCACCTTCGCCGCCGCCATAGTGCTGGCCTTGCTGATTAAGCCCACGGTCCGTATGATGTCGGGCGTGAAGTAACTCGATTATGTATTCGACGCCTGCGCGGAAAACGCACGTTCGTGGTCCATGGCGTCCACCGGAAAGTATAAATGCACGGTCGTTCCGGAGTCCGGAACCGTCTCCAGACGCACCGCGCCATTGTGCGCCCGCATGATTCCATGCACGGCGGAAAGTCCCAGGCCGCGGCCTAGAAACTTGGTCGTGAAGAACGGATCGAAGGCTTTCGCGACCACATCCGCGGGCATCCCGGGGCCCATGTCCTTCACCTGGATATGCACATAGCGTCCAGCCGGCAGTTCTTCATCCGCAGGATCCCCCGGGAGTTCGGAAACAGAGGCCGAGATGTCAATCACTCCGCCGGAACCGCTCGCCTCCACGGCGTTCTGCACCAGATTCTTGATCACCTGCCGAATCTCCGCGGGATCTGCCTTGATGCTGGGCAGATGCGCGTCGATGCGGAAGCGCACTTCCGCCTTGGAATCGGCGAGGCCCAGCTTGCCGAGACGCCGCTGGTCCAGAATTTCGGCGAGGTTGACCGGCCGCAGCCTGTGGTAACCGTTGCCCGTATAGGCCAGCACTTGAGCGATCAGATCGGCGGCGCGATGGCCGGATTCCATGGAAGCCGCCACCAGCCGTCGCCCATCGGAAGGCTCGGGAAGAAGCTCAAGCGCCATGGACGCGTTGCCGATAATGCTGGTCAGGTGGCCGTTGAAGTCATGCGCAATCCCGGCCGCCATAACCCCCAGACTCTTCATGCGCTGGGCGCGCTGCAAACGGTTTTCCAAAGCGCGGCGCTCGGATATGTCCACCGCCACTTCGATAGCGCCGCGGACGCGCCCGTCTTCGTCGAACACCGGCGCCGCGAAGAACAGCACGTCAATGCTGCGGCCATCCGCGCGCACGATCTGGAGCTCGCCTCCCATCACTTCCTTGCCCGTCGCGGCCGCAAGCTGCATGGGCAATTCTTCCGGCCGAAGTTCCCGCCCGTCGCGGCACAGCCGGAATGGCAGACTGGCGGCGTCCGGGCCGCTCTGCGAAATGTTGACGGATTCCGCCACCCCCAGGATGCGGGACAAGGCCCCGTTAACCCAGATCGTCCCGCACTCGGGATCGCTGGCAACCGCAATCCCAACGGGGGCGACCTTGAGCAGCGTTTTAAAATCCTCCACCTTGTTCTTCAGATCGCGATTGAGCTCCCGAACCTCGGCTTCGATGGAGGTTCGCCGGCTGACTTCAAGGCTCAGCTTGTCATTGGTGCGCTGCACCTCGCTCGCCCGTTGATGCGTCAGATAGAAGAGCATGACCGCCGCGTAGAGCAGGCCTGTCAGCGCCATCCCGACCGTGATCATGAGGCCCCTGAATTCGCGAAAATAATTCACCGGCATGCGCAGGGCAACGGTCCAGGTCTGGCCCGGCAGATCGATAGTTCCCCGCGCCTGCTCCTCGATACGCCCCAGAACCTGCTCCTGCCGTGACGGCGCGGCGAAGCCTGTGGAATAGACCGGTTGCCCGCCGCTGCCGATGGTCACGGCGGTGTCGGGCGGAATCTCGCTCCGGGCCAGCCGGGAAACCAGTTCCTTCGCGTCATAAAGGCCGATGATGTAACCGGCCAGCCGCTGATTCCTTTGCACCGGAACGCAAACGTATAGCGCATGGGTTATCCCGGGCGCGTTGAACAAGCCGGAGATTACCAGCGAATCGCGGCTGCCGGCTTCCCCAATCAGACGGCGTATCGCATCATCCGGCCGGACCGGCTTGGTAATGGGCGCGCTCCCGGGCACGGCCGACCATCGCTCCACCCCGTCGCTACCCACCCAAAGCGCCTGGTGCAATCCGGACGCATTGGCAAGAAACAATTGGGCATCGTTGTGCCAGTCCTCCCGGTCGAAGGGCTTACCTTGCGACAGCCACCAGGTCCCCAGATGCGCCAGTGGTTCGATGGCGCGCGTCATCCCGGCCTGCAGATGAGTGGCGATCTGCTGGGCTTCGGCCTGGGTCCGCCGTTCCAGTTCGTCGCGTTCGCGCTTCACCAGGCTGGCGCACAGCGTCAAGGTCGCGAACATCCCTGCGAGAATGATGATGGCGGATGCGCCCTGAACGATATCGTGGCGGGTCATTGACAACCAATTTCTCAGTACGTATAGAACCTAACATTAATATATCACAATCAATGCCTACATCGCAGCGGCGGCTATCGCCTTCTTCGGGTTGATCAGCGTGCGGCGTCCGTCGGCGGTCTTCTCGGCCGTCTTGCGGATCGCGTCGATCACCTGCGGCGGAGTCAGCTTCGGGTTTACCGCCAGAATTTTGGCGGCCAGGTTGGCCACGTTCGGCGAAGCCATCGACGTGCCCGACATCTTCAGGCGGTCGCCGCCCGGTACGTAGCTCTCCACTTCGTACCCGTTGGCGTGGACCACCACGGTCGGCCCGTAACTGGTAAATCCTGCCTCGTCGCCGGCCTTGTCCACGGCTCCCGCGGTCAGCAGATTCGGTAACTGGAGGCTCGCCGGAATGGTTTCGTCGAAGGTGCTGTCGGCATTGGCATTGCCCGCCGCGGCCACGAACAGGATCTCGGGCGCCGACCGCATGGCCCTCTCGAGCGCGCTCTTCTCGATTTCGAACAACTGCCGCGCCAGTTGCTTCCGTTCTTCGGTGTTCTTTCCGATGGCGCATTTTTCCATCCCGCCTTCGATTTCCTTCACCGAGCCGCCCCAGCTCATATTGACCACGCGCACCTGGTTCTTCTTGAAGAAATCCACATAGTCCCCGGCGGCGGCGGCTTCGCGCTCGGCCTGCTCGCGCGAAGGGCAGGGGTCGGGGATCATCTTGTAATCGAAGGTCAGGCGTCCGGCCAAAACCCGCGCGTACGGATTGCCCGCCAGCAGGATGCCCGCCACATGAGTTCCGTGGGCGTAGACGCTGAACAAGGACAGCTCTTCCAGAAATGGTTTTACTTCATCCGGTTTCAGCTTCCCCATGGCCTGCCGGAGTTCCGTGGCTTCGGGACTCTCCACGTTTGCCTGCAGGTCCGACATGCCCTTCAATTCCTTCCTGGCCTGGGGGAAACGGCGCGCCTGTTCCGCGTTCAACGGGTACAGGTTGCCGGTAGTCTTGTGGGCCGCGATATCGTAGGCGATCACCGCCGGCTTGCCCGATGCATCCTTCACCACCTGGTCCTTGAAGATGGCCAGGTCCACACCGCTGTCCCACACCGCGACGTTGACGGGCTTGTAACTCTTGCCGGGTTCCAGAGTCACCTCCCGCTCGGCCCAGATGTCTTTCTTCTCCTTGGTGTGCGCGCTGAGGTAAGTGCCCAAAGCTTCGTTCAGAGTGTCGCGCAGTGGAATCCGCTCCACCAGCATCACGCGCATGTTCGGCAGCGCGTGCGCCATGTCGGAACTGAGCCCTCCGGTCTTCTGGATCACCGGATCGAATGCGCCGCGCAGTTGCCCCACCAGCAGCGATTCGGAAGCGATCTCCACGCTTGCCTTGCCGGTTTTGACGTCATTTTGCACCACGTCGAAAGGCATGGCTTCCAGGGCGCGAGTCACGGCGGCGTAAATCGCCTTGCGGTACTCGGGCGAACTGCGGTCGTGAGTCACATGGCGGGCCTCCAGGATGGCGCGGGTAGTCATGCCGCTCATGGCCTTGGCCGACGGCTTCTCTTCGAGCGCTCGGATCTCGTCAAGCCGCGCGAGGCAAGCGTCGTCGCGCCCATCCAACAGGTCCAGCGCGGCCAACGTTCCCAACAGTCCGCGCTTGGTGGCGGCGTCTTCGATCTCGTAGTCCCGCAGGACGGATTCCACATTTTTCCGAACCTGCGCGGCAAAAAGCCGAAACAACTGCTCGGTTTTGACCAGGTATTCCACCTTGCCGCTCATGTCGTATTGGAACTGCGGCACGTCGGCCGCGCGCGTGATCTTCTTCTTCGGCGCCTGGCCGAAAAACAAGACCGGAAGTAGCAGAACTGCGACGATCGAAAAACGTTTCATGTGCTAAAACCCTTCCCAGACGAACGCCGAAAACTTCCGGATCGTCTGGAACCCCATGCGCAAGTACAGGCCCACCGCGTCCTCGTTCGCTGCCGTCACCGTGAGGCTGGCCGAATGGCAGCCCAGCTCCCGCAACGTGGTCAGCGAACGGCACAGCAGTTCGTGCCCCATCCCCGTCCCCCGCACCGCCGGCGCCACGCAGATCTGCGTAATATGCCCGCACTTCGGCGCCACCAGGCTGGCCAGCGACAGGCCGCATAACTGGCCGGTCCCCGCGTCGAACGCCGCATATGACGCCGGCCGGAAGAATGCGCCGCAGCCTGGATACTGCACAATGTTGTACAGGAACCGGCGCGCGCCCAGCGGAGTGCGGTATTGGTCGTTGATGCGGCTGTCGATGTGGCCGGCATACGCCGCCGAGATCAACTGCGAGGCGCGGTCCTGATAGTGCTCGGACCACTTCTCCACATACATGGGCCACCGCACTTTGCCCTTCCCCAGATCGGCCGCCGCCAGATCCAGCCGCATGAAGTTGCGTTCGTAAACGCTCAGATAATCGGCGAACGGAACGGCCCGCTCCGGCGCATGGCTGAGCATCATGAGCTGCGATTCAATGCGGTCAATCGGCGGGCTCGCCATAATCGGCTCCATCGCGGCTTCGAGCAGCAGCGTCTCGCGCTCCGCCGTGCGCAGGTCGCGGCGCACGTAAAGATCGCCGATCAGCCCCTTGTTTTCCTCCAGCACGTAGTACATGTACCCGGCCACGGCGTTGTCTTCGATCAGCGCGCTGCCATTCAACGCCCGCAGGTCGACGAAGCGCCGCACCAGGTCGGCGGATTTCTCGAAATCCCATTCCAGTTCGTCCCGCCAGGCGGCGGTCTCTTCTTCGAGCAGAGGTTCCAGGTCCCGCGCGGACAGCCGCCGCAGGTCGACAACCACGGGCGGCCTGGAAGGGGCCGGATATAGCCGCGCAGCCATCTAAATGCCTGTTATTGTACCCCGTACATGGCCGCGTAGCCCAATTGCTGTTTCACGTAATCCCTCGGGTATGAGATCGCGACCGCCGTAATCCTGCCCGCCCGGTCGAACTCGGGTATCAGGTCGGAATTGATCCCCGCCCAGTAAGCCGGCACGTTCAGCTTCTGGTATCGCGCCACTACCTGGTCGCGCAGTTTGGGGTCGAAATGGACGCCGTATTGGTCCACCAGTGCCTTGATCGCCGCATAGTCGCCTTCCGCCTTGATGCGCATCAGTTCGGCCAGCAACTGTCCCACGCCCTGCTTCATCTTGTCGAAATCCGTGAGCGCGAAATACGTCTTGCCGTCGCGCTCCGTCTTCCGGATGGCGCCCGTCTTGTCCATGATGTAGTTGACAATCAACTGCCGGTTTCGCTGGTGGTCTTCCTCAATGGTGTCGCCGTGGGGATTGCGCATCAACTGCGTCAGCACCGTGCGCACCGCATTGCAGTACATGGCCTTGCCCACTTCAGGACTCGATACCAGTCCCAGTTGCTGCAGCTTGGGATCGGAGATATTCCACAGCGCCATCAGGTCCGCGCGCGCTTCCTCCAGCGTGGAAAAGTATTCTTTCAGGTACCCTTCGGAGCCCCCCTGAAGCCGCGGGCTGAGCTTGCCGGAGCCGTGCCCGATCACCTCGTGCAGCGCGGTCATCATATCCGACGCCTCTTCGCCGTACTTCTTCGAAAGCGCGATTTCCTCGGGCGACGCCGAGAATTCTTCCACCACTCCGTTCCCCGTGGCCTGCCGCAACGTGCGCGAGCTGCCGGTCAGCATGAAGCTCTTGCTGCCGTACTTCTCGCGAATCTCGTTTTCGTTGGGCAGGTTGTCGCCGATGGTGCTCACGTGAAAATCG
>Ga0105855_1000688_pt1 | contig 13715 bp, 9 predicted proteins | sample OrgsoiDNA_201059_FD_89680 | JGI IMG/M metagenome (GOLD analysis project Ga0105855, IMG submission 89680) | Permafrost soil microbial communities from the Arctic, to analyse light accelerated degradation of dissolved organic matter (DOM) -... | ecosystem: Environmental > Terrestrial > Soil >... | reverse complement strand
TGTGGCAACTGCTCCGAAGTTTGCCCGGTTAAGATCGAGATCCATAAAATGTTGTTAGTAAACCGCCGCGATGCGGTAAAAGAGGGCCTCATACCTACCAAAGAAAGATGGGGCTGGGCCATCTGGAAAAAAGCGATGCTGAGCCGAAAATTAACCGATTTTTTAAGCGGAAAATCAAAAAATAAGCTTTTGAACATGCTGTTTAAAAAAACCTGGGGGCATTTCAGGCAAATGCCGCAAGCGGCTCAAAAATCTTTTTCACAACTGTGGCAGGAAAAAAATAAACCATCAGAATAAAAAATAATCTATCGGTTCGATTAATAATTTTTGCTAAATAAATATACATTTTTATATTTAGTAAATAATTAACCGAACCCTTATAATGATCAATAAACTATTATTTATTGCCTTAACAGCGGTATCAATAAGTGGCAAAGCATCAGCACACACACCGCGCGCCGCAAAAGAAAAAAATGTAAGTATTCCCGAATCAAAACTTAATTACGAATTCGTTTTCAATCCCTTATCAAACCGGGTCGAAGTGAAAGAAAATTTAAGTACCACCTATACCTGCAACACCTATCGCGAAACTATCCCCATAGCGCAGCCTTACAGCGATCTGGAAGTTATTGACGATGTTAGTTTTAAAATTGACGGTAAAACTCCCCGCGATATTAAACCTGAGTTTACGTACTATAAGGATAAAGATATCTTTTATTCCGACGAACGCATTTGCGCTTTCCCGCTTCCGCTGGATAAACAAGGCTCAAAAGGCGTAGTTACTTTTAAAGCAACGGTATTAGACCCCCGCTTTTTTACTTCCATATTTTTATCAGAACCTTATCTGGTTGAAAACCGCGAGGTAACCATTAAAGTACCGCGCTGGATGCATGTAGATTTAAAAGACATGAACTTTGCCGGCAATAGCATACAACGTTCGGTTGACTATGATGAAAAAGCCGATGCCGATATTTATACCTATAGTATTGACAATTTAAAGCCGGAGGAGCATGAAAAGAACGCACCTGGCCCAACCTATTTGTTCCCGCATATTTTGGTTTTAGCCAAATCGGCCGAGGTAAAAGGCAACACTTTTACCTATTTTAACACTTTGCAGGATCAGTATAACTGGTGCCACAAGTTGGTTTCGAGCGTGGTTAACAACGAAGATGTACTGAAAACCAAAGCACTCGAAATAACCAAAGGTAACACAAACGATATCGATAAGATCAAATCGATATTTTACTGGGTGCAAAACAACATCCACTACATTGCTTTTGAAGATGGCATAGCCGGTTTTAAACCCGAAAAAGCCGATGAAGTATTGCGTAAAAATTACGGCGATTGTAAAGGTATGGCGCATTTAACAAAAGCACTGTTAAAGTCGCTGGGGTATGATGCCCGCCTTTGCTGGATAGGTACCGACCATATTGCCTACGATTACACCACCCCATCGCTCGCGGTTGATAACCACATGATATGTGCTGTAGTATACCAGGGTAAAACTTATTTTTTAGACGCCACCGAAAGCTATCTTGGCTTTAACGAATATGCCGAACGCATTGAAGGCAGGCAGGTTTTAGTTGAAAACGGTGATCAATATTTACTAAGCCATATCCCCGCCACCACAGCAACCCAAAACCTGGATTACGAAAAACGGGTATTAACTATTACCGGCACAAACCTGCAGGGCCACGTTGAACATTTGTGGAAAGGCGAAGATAAAGAGAGCATCTTATCCAGTTTAAATGATGGGAAAAAAGATGAGTCGGCCGATGCGTTTAACAAATACTTAAACAACAGTAATACCGATTACGCCATCAGCAATCTTACAACTTCAAACCAGACCGATTACGACCACGATTTGACCGCCAAATACGATCTGAATTATAAAAATGGGGTTTCAAAATTTGGTAAAGACTATTATGTGGATATCGATTTTCGTAAAGAACTTAACGACTATACGATGAATACCACAGAAAGGCAATATGATTACTGGTTCTATTATAAATACAATGTTGTTTGCGAAACCCAGCTGGCTATCCCGGCAGGCTACCAGGTTAATACCCTGCCACCCGATTTTTCGATCAAGAACAACAACTATGAGTTTACCATTCAGTATACCAAAACTGCCGATAACGTAACTTATAAAAAATCATTGATCCTTAAAAATTCGCGTATTTCGAAGGCGCAGTTTGTGCAATGGAACGCCGACATAGCCAAACTAAATGCGGCCTATAATCAACAATTGGTATTAACAGCTAAATAATCTGATCCTGATATACAATGAAGACCTTAACCTTAGTTATCGCGGCATTTTTATGTTTCAACATTAATGCCTTTGCCCAGGATGCCCCCCCGGCGGATACAACCTATGCCCATAAGGCGGATGAGATACAGAAAAAAATATGGGGCGAAAAAGTACCCGAATTTGAAGTTAAAACCTTACCCGCCAGTATGGATAAAGAGAGTGCTGTTATCATTGCACGTTCGCTTAATGTGGAGCTATCTTCAAATAACAAGCTTAAGATGGTGATATTCTCATCGTCAACAACGCGTACCAATAAAGTTTCTACCTTCCGCGAAAGGGTAAAAATTAACGATAAATCTTCACTCGATGCCTTCTCTACCCTCGAATATCAAAAAAGCCTCGACCGGACGAAAGGTGGTTTCCTTACAAAATACGTCAACAAAAAAGACACTTATATAGGTGCCAAGATCATTAAACCAAGCGGCCAGGAGATCATGATCAATACCGGCGAAGAAGTATTAACAAAAAACGAAAGCAGAGATAAGCAAGGGCAACTGGCCATACCCGGTTTACAGGTTGGCGATATTTTAGACTATTACATCTGCAAAATTGAGTTGGTAGAAAACAATGGCGACGAAGATTTGACCAAGCAGCAAAAGGACGAAAATGAGTATGCCTTTATTTTAGCCGATGAGTACCCGGTGTTAAGCTATAACATCAATTTTAAATTTAACAGTAAGATCAACGTTTACTACATTAATGCCAACAAAGCGCCCGATTTTAAAATAACAACCGAAGCAAACGGCGATAAAACTTATAACGTACAGTTAAAAGATATCCCGAAATATGTAGATAAACTTTGGTCGGAGCCTTTCAGGCAATACCCTTACATCAGGATATCAAGCAGCTATGGCGATAAATTTTTAAACCTTTTAGCCGCCGGGCAATTATTTACCTACGATAAAAATGCGGCCAAGATCATCAATGCGGTAAAATCCTATGAGGCGCAACTGGCTTACCAGGGTACTGATCCCGTTCCCGAAAAACTATTAAAGCGCCAGTTTGGTAAAGAAGTTAAAGAAAACCCGCGCGATACTTTGATGAAATTTTTATACGATGCGTTAAAATACCGGGCCTTTTGTTACTACGACGGGCAAAACCTCGATGTAACCAGCAAGCGTGGCCGGGGCACAGCACGTAGCCTTTATTGTATAGCACAATTAAGCCACATGCTGTATAACCTCAATATAGAACACGAAATATTATTGGTTGCACCACGTAATTCAGGCTCGCTGGATAACTTTTTCAGCAAAGGGGATGTGGAGGCCATGATTCGGGTTAAGGGCGATAAAGATGTTTACATGGCTTTTGATGATGTTTTTACGCAGTATAATGAGATACCTGCAAATTACCAGGGCGAAGAGGCCTTTTTATTGCTACCCCAAAACCATGCATACACTGCCTTTACCGAAAGCCGTACCAAAATAGCGGTTGTCGAAGCTTCAAAAAACTATGTAAAAACAATTATGAATGTATCGTTGGTGCCAACCAACATGCAAAAAGTTAAAATACAACGCACGGTAACCGAAGGAGGCTTTATGCGCCATGGCGATCAGCAAAATCTGGTGTTAATGCAAAACATCGACGAAACCTATACCGATATGCTTGGTGGCGACGACCTGACCAAACGCCTGCCTAAGGGAGTGAACGCTGAAAAGCTATCCACCGAATATCAGGATGCTTTTGAAAAGGCCAAGGAAGACCTGCCCGATAATTTTAAAGCAGAAATTGTGGACGAGTTTGACCAGGAACCACAGGAGTTTAAAGACTTTAAAGTTAACAGTAACGGACTTACCGGCATCGACCCGGTATTTAGCTATAGCGGCACTTTTGTAATGAATAATTACGTAAAAAAAGCAGGTAATAACTATGTGTTCGAGGCCGGTAAATTTATCAGCACGTTTAACAAAGCCGATGAAAAGGAACGTACGCGTAAAATTGATATTTACATGCCTGCCGCACGTACCCTAACCTATGTAATAAACTTTACCATACCTGCAGGTTACCGGGTAAAAGGTGCCGAGGACCTGAGCCATAACCAAAACAATGAGACTGGCACCTTTAGTGTTGGCGCTACTGTTAAAGGCAATATATTATCTATCCAGGTTAACCGTATTTATACGCATAACTTCGAAAAGGTTGAAAATTGGCCCAAGCTGCTGGAGATCATGGATTCGTTTTCCGACTTCACCAACCAAAAGGTTTTATTAGAAAAAATATAAGTACCCTTACACCCTTTTTTAGTCACTAAACTATTATATGAAATTTATACCGGTACTATTAGTAAGTGTATTGGCGCTTAATTTTAACGCGTACGCACAAAAAGAACCCACCTACGCACAAAAAGCCGACGAGATTAAAGCCAAAGTATGGGGCGATGCTGTGCCCGAATTTGCTGTAAAGGATATTCCGACAGATATGCGAAAAGAGAGTGCGGTTATCATAGCCAGCAGTTTAAATGTTGATCAGACCTCGAACGGGAAGATCAAAATGAGTTTGTTTATGCCCATGTCGGGCACCAAAACCAGTAAGGTAAGCGTCTTTCACGAGCGGGTTAAAATTAACGATAAAGCTGCACTGCAAGCATTTTCATCATTAGAGTATCAAAAGACGCTGAACAACTCTACCGGCCTTTTATACATGAAAAACGTCGACAAGAAGGATACTTACATTGGCGCTAAAATTATAAAACCCGATGGCACCGAGGTAATAGTAAATACCGATGAAGAGGTTTTAACTAAAAACGATACCAAGGATAAACAGGGTAAACTGGCTATACCTAATTTGCAGGTAGGCGACATATTGGATTATTACGTGGGCAAGGTTGAAGTAAAAGATCAGTTTAATGCTTCGGTAAGTTATGGCATGGCCGAGGCTATGGATAACGATTATGTATGGGTATTGGCCGGCGAGTATCCTACCTTAAGCTACAATATTAACCTGCATTACAACAGTAAGATCAACGTAAGTTATATATCTGCCAATAATGCACCCGACCTTAAATTTACTACTGCCGACAATGGGGATAAGATATACAGCCTGCAGATTAAAAACATGCCCAAGTACGATAGCAACCTCTGGACATCGGCATACAGGCAGTACCCTTATATCCAGTTAACCAGCAGCTACAACAATAAATTTCCGGGTTTTGCCAAGTACGATAAAAACGAATCGAGATTGGATAATACCATTAAGTCGTGCATCGCAGCTTTCGATATACCTAAACAAATGGTCTATACCGAACCTGAAGAAATGCTTAAACGCTATTATAAATCGGGTAAGGCACTTAGAAATGCTCCTTTAGATAGTTCGATGGAGGTATTGTACAATGCCTTCAAATACAAAACATTTTGCGAATATGGCACCGGTAGCATGGATATGTCGGTTAACAGGAATTCTCAAAAATTATCGAGCGGCCCTTGTGTGGTGCAAATGACACACCTGCTGCACGACCTGGAAATTGATTATGATGTATTACTGGTATCGCCACGCACTACAAGTACCTTATCGAATGTTTTTGATATGAGCGATGTAAAGGCCATGATCAGGATAAATAGTGGAACCCAGCCTTTATATATGTGTTTCGACGATATGTTTACACAATTTAACGAAATACCGGCAAGCTACCAGGGCGAAGAAGCTATTTGCCTGTCGCCAAGAAAACACGCCGTTGATAAATTCGATGAGAGTAAAACAACCGTGCCGGTGATTGGCAGCGATAAGAACTATATCAACTCCACTATCACCATGTCGTTATTGCCCGATAACATGCAGAAGGCAAAAATAACCCGTACTGTAACCGAATCTGGTTTTCTACGTCATGATGATCAGCAGGGTCTGGTTTTAATGGAAGACTACGATCATTATTTTACCGAAACGCTGCATGGCGACATTTTAACCAAGCGTATGGCCGGTTATCAAAATGGTAAAAAACTGGCTGTGGAATATACCCATGCCTTTGAAAAGGCAAGAGAAGACATAGCTGATAATTTTAAGGATGAGTTAAAGAGTGAGTTTAGCGAAGAGCCACTGGAGTTTACTTACAAAATACAAAACATAGGCCTGGCGGATCCTAACTCTTTGTTTAGCTATACCGGAACTTTTGTGATGAATAACTTTGTTAAAACTGCTGGCAGCAATTATATTTTAGAGGTAGGAAAGCTCATCGGCCCCTGCACACAACTTGAGGACAAACAACGCCTGCGTACTATAGATGTTTACATGAGCGGTGCACGAAGCTTTGCTTACGATCTCAGTATAAACATTCCAAAAGGCTACAGGCTTAAAGGTGTTGAGGAATTGAACAAACAGATTAAAAACGAAACCGGATCGTTAACCGTAACAGCCGCTGTTAAAGGTGACGTTTTAAATGTCAAAATAAACCGGGTGTATCTGCATAATTATGAAAAAGCCGCGCAATGGCCAAAACTGGTAGAAACTATTGATGCCATGGCCGATGTAAGCAAACAAAAGGTATTACTGGAAAAAATATAAAACAGAAATGCAAGGGGACCTCAAAGTCCCCTTTTTTGTTACCTGGCTATCCATATAGCATCGGTAAACCAATTCTTCGCATCAAACAGGTAATTGGCAGGTATAAAGTCCGTGCTTATCGCGATATCCTTGGTTTGCTGCACCGTAAACTTTTGCGATATCTCCATAAAAATGTACTCGTTTTGCTGAAAGTTAATGCTCTTGTTAGCCGAACGGATATGCACCTGCTGATCAACAAGGCTGATTAAATAACTTTTACACGCTCCGCTTTCCGGATCGTAGGTTGGGTAATGCTCAAACTGCCCGGCTATAAAATCGGCATCAAGCTCGCGGTTAATGCGGTTAAGTAAATTCAAATTAAAGCTTTTGGTGATGCCTGCTTTATCGTTGTAGGCATCTAAAATAGTTTGTGGGTTCTTCTTCAGATCAAAACCTATCAGGGCCATATCACCCGCCGAAAGGCTTTTTCTCAGATCGAAGCAAAAACTTTCTGCTTTGTCAAACGGCATATTACCAATGTTTGATCCTAAAAATAAAACAACCTTGCGCTTGCTGGATATAGCGGCCGCTTTTTTCAGCATATCAAAGTATTCGCCGTTAAGGCCATGAAACTTTAAGCCGGGTATGTTTTTTGACAGTTCATCATCCAGCAATTCGATCACATGCGATGAAATGTCTATCGGCAGATAAGTAAAATCAACCCCTTTATTCACCAGGTATTTTAACAGGTACGATGATTTCATGGCATCGCCGGCGCCTAATTCGATCAGGTCAAAAGGTTCGTCGTTATCGGCAACAATAAAGTTGGCAAGGGCATCGGTTTGCTCCGAAAATATTTCCAGCTCGCAATTGGTAAGGTAATATTCGGGGCAGTTCATAATGTCCTGAAAAAGACCATCGCCCGTAGTATCATAAAAATACTTCGAGTCGAGCTGTTTAGGATTGGCCGATAAGCCATGCATAATATCTTCGGAAAACTGTTTAGCTGCCAAATGTTTTGCCGATGTTCCGTTTTGGTTGATGATCAGTGTTTCGATGTTCATAGGATTGATGATGTTTGTTATCGGGCCAACCGTATACCGTTAAACAGCCAGCGTAAATTTGGATGAAAAAAATTGCGGTAAGTAATCCGGCTATGCCCCGGCGGTGTAGCATCGCTACCGCCGCGTAATACTTTCTGACTAACCATAAACTTACCATTGTATTCGCCTATAGCACCAGGCGCTTTGGTAAAGCCCGGGTAAGGTAAATAAGCGCTTTCGGTCCACTCCCAGGCTTTACCCCAGTTAAATCGGGTTGCTGCCACCTCCCACTCAAACTCGGTCGGCAGGCGCATCCCTTTCCACATGGCGTAGGCATAAGCTTCGTAATAACTAACGTGCCCTACCGGCTCGTCAAGCTTTAAAAGCTGTAATCCCGCAAGGGTATAATGATGCCATTCCCCATCTATTAAATGCCAGTAAAGCGGCGCTTCAATTTTATTGGTGTTCACCCAATCCCAGCCTTCTGCATGCCAATAGCGAAAATCGTGGTAAGTACCGGCATTAATAAACTCGAGATACTCAGCATTGCTGACCATAGTGCTGCTGACCTCGAAGGCATTCACGTAAACCTTATGCAGGTTTAATTCATTATCAAAGCAAAAGCCCCCGCCGGTATGGCCGACCTCGTAAACGCCTTCGTCAATACTGATCATCCTTGCTTCGCCCTGCTCAAATTTGGGCGCTCGGTAATCTTTATCATATGACGGAAACAACGGATTGTGACCTAAAATGTATTTGATATCGTAATACAACAACTCCTGGTGCTGCTCTTCGTGGTTAAAGCCGAGCTCTAATAGTTCTTTTACTTCGGCCGATGGCTCGTGACATAAAAACTCCATCATCGCATTATCCACGTATTCCCGGTAGCGGTACACATCGGCAACTGTCGGGCGGCTTAAGTTGCCACGATCGGTGCGGATGACCCTGGCACCAACGGTTTCGTAATAGCTGTTAAAAACGTAGTTATAATCCGGGTCGAACTCCCGGTAACCCATAAAATTAGGTTTTAAAATAAAGGTTTCGAAAAACCAGGTAGTGTGGCCCAGGTGCCATTTAGGCGGACTAACATCTACAATTGGTTGTACCACATAGTCTTCGGTTTGCAGCGGACCGCAAATTTGCTCACTGTGTTGGCGCACTTTTATGTAACGGTCGACTATGCTCATTATTTATTGCTTTCCAAGTATCGTTTCAGGTCCGAAATTGTTTTAATTTTTAGATTTTCCGCCTCACTTTTCCGCATCATTAACGCATAGGTGTTGTTAAAGCCTATGGGTTTCAACCATTGAATATCGTATTTAGTTTTAAACTCCTGCCTCACGTAATTGTAAACTTTGTCCTTATCCAGCACCAGCGAGTCCAACACCTGCGGTTTAACCTGCAACATTACCAGCAAACCGGTACCCGTATATTCGGGGTAAACATCTATCTGGTTATTCCTTAAAGCTCCGAAACAAATCTGCGTGCCGCCAAGCCCCGTTTTGGTACTTACGTCGTAATCGGTATAACCTTTGATCAGCATGGTATACATCTCGGCCAAAATGTATTGTTCACCAAATATTTTCGAACCTATGCGCACTGTGCCTCCGTTACCATTACGTGCTTGTTTATACAAACCTTTCGCAACTAAAAAATCCAAGGCTACCTTTTCCGGACTTTGATGCAGGTAATCAACCTTATAGTTTAAGCTGGTCATAGTGCTGTCGTCAATCTTCCCGGCAAGGATATTCAAAGTGCTTTCCAATTGCGGAAATTTCTTTAACGCTTCTGCGGAAACTATCGGCACGGCATAATACGGGGGGAAGATGTTTTTATCATCCTTTAATACGATCAGGTCGAAAGCCTTTAAACGACCATCAGTTGAATATCCACTGATCACATCCAGGTGCTTCTCGTAAGCGGCCTTATACATCACCGCGTCGCTGATCACTACAGTATGTATTTTGAGGCCGTACTTGTCGCGCAGACCCAGATCGCCATCGCGGCGGCCCATAAACTCGGGTGTAAAACCGGCGGTTAATTTCCCGGCATACGCCGATGGGATAAAGTAAAAGCAAGCCAGTATCAGCAGCGCCGCTGGTATTACCTTAATACCTGTATGTACCTTTTTAAAGTTAATGTTTTGCACCAGCGACAGCAGAAAATCAAATATGATTGCCAGCAAAGCCGCCGGTATTGCCCCGGCCAATATCATGTTGGTATTGTTGAGCGATATACCGCCGAATATAAACTCGCCTAAACCACCAGCAGCTATTAACGATGCAAGAGTCGCTACACCAACATTGATGACGGTAGCGGTACGGATACCCGCCAAAATAACGGGCATAGCCAATGGCAGCTCCACCTTAAACAATATCTGGCTATAACTCATCCCCATACCCCGGGCAGCTTCTTTAATGGTAGCATCAACACCGGTAATGCCAGTGTAGGTATTGCGAATGATAGGCAACAAGGCATACAGTAACAACGCAAAAATGGCCGGCTTGGCGCCGATGCCTAAAACCGGTATCAAAAAGCCCAATAACGCAATACTCGGAATGGTTTGAAAAACACCTGCTATGCCTAACACCGTTCCTGAAAGTTTGCGCTTATGCGCGATCAGAATACCTAAAGGCAAACCAATTGCTATCGCGATAAGCAATGAAATAAACGTTAGCCCGATATGTGTAAGCGTTTGCGATACCAGCTTGCCCGACTCCTGCCGCATAAAATCCAGTAAAGTTTGCTGTCCTTCGTTCATACGGCCTCGCTGTTTTGGTATTGATGAAAGCTGGATATCAATTGCGTAAACGTGATGGTTTTTGTTTCGCCGTTTACGGCGTTAGTGGCGGCGATAGCATTTCCCTTACCTGCGGTAATAATTTCTAACGTTTCCCAAACGGTACAATTGCAATGGATGGCCCCCGCTGCGCTGCGTGTTTTGATGTTTGGCAGCAGCGCCCAGATGTCGTTCAGCTTCACGGCCTTAAACTCAAGCTGCAAACGTTGCTCTTTTAAAAAGCTCTTTACAAAAGTGTTAGCCGGCTTAAACAGTAATTCGGCCGGTGTGCCGGCCTGCATAATTTTGCCGTTATCCATCAGGCAAATACGGTCGCCCAGTTCAAAAGCCTCCTGTACATCGTGGGTAACCATGATGATGGTCTTGCGCTTCAGTTCATCCAGTTCGATGAACTCTTTGCGGATGTTAAAGCGGGTAACCGGGTCGAGCGCGCCAAAAGGTTCGTCCATCAGCAATACCGGCGGATCGGCCATTAAGGCCCGCGCCAAGCCCACGCGTTGTTGCTGCCCGCCGCTCAATTGTTCCGGGTAAACGTTTAAATATTTAGTATCCAGATTGAGCTTATGCATCAATTCGCGCGTGCGATCGTCGATACGTTTCTTATCCCATTTTAACAATTGTGGAACGATGGCAATATTTTCGGCAACGCTGTAATGCGGAAACAGCCCCGTGTTCTGCAATACATAACCCATGCTGCGGCGCAGTTCTTCGGGCTGTTGTTCGGTTACGTTTTTGCCGTTAACCGTAATTTTGCCGCTTGTTGGCTCAATGAGCCTGTTGATCATTTTTAAAGTTGTTGTTTTACCGCAGCCGCTGGTACCCAGCAAAATCAGGTTTTCGCCCTCTTTCACGTCAAACGAGATGCCATCAACTGCTTTTACTTTACCGAAATGTTTGCTTAGCTTCTCAACTCCGATCATACCAAAATCAAGGTTCCAGTGTCATAAATAAATTATTTAACGATTCGGAATACGTTGGGTGCGCAAATACCATATAGCGAATGTCCTCGTAGGTTATTCCACCAGTCATAGCCATTTGCAGCACCGACATGATCTCGCCACCCTCCTGGCCCAATACCGCAACACCCAATATCTTTTTAGTTTTAGCGTCAACCACCGCTTTCATAAAACCGCGTGTATCGCCAGTTTCTATAGCGCGTGCTACATGTGCCATAGGCAGTTTAGCTACTGTATAGTTTAAGCCTTGCTTTTTTGCCTCTGCTTCGGATATCCCCACGCGCCCTAACGGCGGATCGGTAAACATACAATATGGCACTAACCGGTTTTTGATGGAAAGTTTAGCCTTTTCCACAATATTGCGGTAAACAACAGTATAATCGTTATACGCAATATGCGTAAATGCCGGGCCGCCTTTTACATCGCCCAAAGCGTAAATGCCTTTTACATTGGTTTCGAGCTTATCGTTCACCTTAATGTAGCCGCGGTCATCGGTTTCAACGCCGGTTGCTTTCAGGTTCAGCGCATCGGTTTGGGGTACGCGACCGGCAGCTACCAGCACATGCGAATAAGTAAATACATGCTTTTTATCGCCAACTACAATTTCGGCTTCGATATGGTCGCCAATCTTTTTAAAACGGGTGGCTTTGGCACCCGTATATATCTTAATATTCTCAGCCTCGAGTATTTTTAGCATCTCTTCGGCAATGTCTTCATCTTCGCGTGGTAAAATACGCTTTGCCTGTTCGAGCATGGTTACCTTGCTGCCGAATCGCCTGAACATTTGCCCAAACTCCATACTGATATAGCTTGCGCCGATGATCAACAGGTTTTCGGGAACGGTTGTTAACTCAAGGATGCTGGTGGATGTTAAATAATCTATCGTATCCAGGCCCTCAATATCCGGAATGGCGGTTTTAGCGCCTGCATTTATAAATATAAGGTCCGCAGTCACTTCTTGTGTGCCACCATCTTTAAGTTTAATATGGATTGTTTTCTCTCCGGTAAATGATGCTTCTCCAAATATCAGGTCCACACCTTTAGTATCTTCCAATCCATGTTGCGCGCCGCCCCTAAACTGTGCTACAATTTCGTCCTTACGTTTTTTGATAACCGGCATATTAACCGCATAATCGCGGACAGGAACGCCCAGCTTAACGGCATTTTGTGCGATGTAAATAGCCTTTGCCGACGCCACCCAAGTTTTAGTGGGTGTACAACCATCGTTTATACAGGTACCACCTACCAGCCGTTTTTCAATAATGGCGGTTTTTATACCGGCCTTTGCCAGCTTTTTGGCCAACGGTATACCTGCCTGCCCCGCACCGATAATTATCGCATCGTATTTCTTCATGGACTTAGTCGGTTACTTTAACACCTTTCCAAAACGCAACGTAATTTTTAATATTAGCCGCGGCATCTTTAGGTTCGGGATAGTACCAGGCAGCATCAGGGTTTTGCTGGCCGTTAATATCGAGGCTGTAATATGATGCCTCGCCTTTCCAGGGGCAGGTGGTGTGCGTTGCCGATGGCTTAAGAAACTGCCTGTTAACGCTATCCGCCGGAAAATAATGGTTACGCTCAACAATTATGGTATCGTTGCTCTCAGCAATAACCTCGTCGTTCCATATTGCTTTCATGATGTTTGGTTTATGGTATGAATTTAAGCATTGTGTTTCAATTAATTAGCACCCTGCCATTTACTAAGGAAAAACAAACCGTTTTGTTTGAAAAATGCCAATTAAATGACGATTGCACGCGTTGGTGCAATGATTTACAAGAGCTTGCAAAAAATTAACACATTAAATTTTTAATTTATTTTTAAAGCTATATCTTTGCAATCCCAAAATAGGGGTTGTTCTTTTTGAATTAGTAAATAATAGTAATTGAAATGCGCCTTCAAAAGCTCATTTTAATAAAGCTACCAGCCATATAAAATATAATGGCCCGTTCGTCTAGGGGTTAGGACGTTAGATTTTCATTCTAGAAACAGGGGTTCGATTCCCCTACGGGCTACTATTATTACAAGCAAAAGTTCAAAATTAAAAAGCCATATAATGGCCCGTTCGTCTAGGGGTTAGGACGTTAGATTTTCATTCTAGAAACAGGGGTTCGATTCCCCTACGGGCTAC
>Ga0105855_1000683_pt1 | contig 13761 bp, 15 predicted proteins | sample OrgsoiDNA_201059_FD_89680 | JGI IMG/M metagenome (GOLD analysis project Ga0105855, IMG submission 89680) | Permafrost soil microbial communities from the Arctic, to analyse light accelerated degradation of dissolved organic matter (DOM) -... | ecosystem: Environmental > Terrestrial > Soil >... | reverse complement strand
GATGTGCATTTCTGGGTCTTGGTATGTAGAGGTCGGCAAGGCGTCCGTATCGTGACCACTGAAGCCGGTTACGCTGGCTGCGTCGCTTGAGAGCCTGCCGCCATAGACGGCACACCGCCAGACTAAAACCACCAAGACGTATCAGGTTTCCCGGCACCGCGTGGTAGTTGAAGTACCCAGTGACAACTCGGTTAAGCCACTGACCCACGACTCGAACAGGCTCGTGACGTCGGCGTTTCAGCTCATCCCGAATAGCCAGCAGCGTCGCACGCATTCGCTTCTTGACCGTCAGTCGCAGTATTTGAAACCCACCACTGTTGGCGCTGATTGAAAACTGACCCACCCTGCCGCTTGCATCGCACAGCGCCTCGATGCGCAGTCGACTGTTGTAATTTTCTCTAATACAGGCAACAGCCCGTCGGACGCTATCCAATGCACCATCGGGTTGCGCAATCTGACGCAGCAGCCGACCCTGAGGGCCCAATAGAAGACGATAGAGCAATTCACGTTCAATCATCGGGCCGAGAACCGGGATATCGGTAGGCGTGTCGAGCAATGACAATAAGCGGAGCAAAGTATCGCTGAGCGAATCGGTCATCGGGTTTATCGTTATGCCAATCCCTTTTTGCTCGCTCTCGCGAACCGGCGGCATGGTCGACGCCAATTCTGCCAGTATGGCCGGATCCAGCACGAGCGATACCGCAACGTAGGGCCGCCCCCCATCAGCATCAAGAATTTGCCCGATCAGAGGCAGATTCAGAGCACTGATGAGGTATTGTTCACTGTCGTAGCTCAGAAGATTGTCATTAATCTAAATGCGCTTCGAGCCTTGTAGGATGAAGCTGATCATCGAGCGATATAGACACGGCGCCTTATCTGTAGAGCCTTGTCCGACGCAGACGCCTACACGCGGGATCCGTGTGGTAGTCAAGCCCGGTGGCGCATGGCGCAGAGCTATATCAAGGTGCGGAGCTAGATCTTTGTTCATGGGGCAATTATGCCAATGGCGGGGCACTACGCAAGCTGATTGATACAATCAGGCAATAAATTGAGCTTATTGGGTGTGGGTTCAAAACTGGTCATTGCTTATCTTGGGCTGGTCAAGAAAGCGCCGAAAGACATACCTAACTTAGCAGAGACCGCCCATGACAAACCAGATCGCACTCATTACCGGCGCCAGCCGTGGCCTTGGCCGCAACATGGCTCTTCACCTCGCAAAGCGTGGCGTTCACATTATCGGCACCTATCGCAGCGGCGTGGCAGAAGCCGAATCGCTGATGCGAGAAATCGAAGCGCAAGGCGGCAAGGCCGCGATGCTGCCGCTCGACATTACCGATACCGCCAGCTATCAGGCTTTTTCATACGCACTGACTGATACGCTGAAGACCAAATTCGGCCGCGAGCGCTTTGACTTCCTTGTCAACAATGCCGGCAATGGCCTTTTTTCGAACTTTATTGACGCGACCGAGGAGCAGTTTGCCTCACTGGTCGCCACGCACCTTCGCGGGCCGATTTTCCTGACTCAGAAGCTGTTACCGCTCGTGGAAAACGGCGGTCGTATCCTGAACGTTTCGTCCGGCTTCGTGCGCTTTACCCTGCCGGGGTTCAGCATTTATGCGGCGGTGAAGGCCGCAGTCGAGGTGCTGACCCGTTTCTTGGCCGTAGAGCTTGGTTCGCGGCAAATTCGGGTCAATGCTATTGCCCCTGGAGCCATCGCAACCGATTTTGGCGGGGGGACGGTGCGCGACAATGAGGATGTGAACGCCCATGTGGCACAGGGCATCGCTTTGGGCCGTGTCGGTCTGCCAGACGACATCGGCGGTGCCGTAGCCGCCATCCTATCCAATGACATGGCCTGGGCTAACGGGACAACTTTTGACATCTCTGGCGGCCAGTTGCTATAGCCACAATTGCATTCATTTCATCCAGTCGCTGCCCTATAGAGAGGCCACCATGCCGCACGCTCAACTTACGCTCATCGGTCATCCGTTGTGCCCGTTCGTTCAGCGAGCGGCCAGCGTGCGGCTGGAAAAGAATGTGCCCTTCGAGAAGATCGACGTCAATCTCGCCGCCAAGCCAGATTGATTCCTGGCGCTTTCGCCGACGGGTAGGGTGCTATTGCTCAAGGTGGAACGGCCAGACGAGTCGGACGCGATCCTATTCGAAAGCATTGCCATTTGCGAATACCTCAACGAAACGGAAGTCTGGGCGGAGGATGCTCATCCCTTGGATATTACTAAAGACGCTGAACTGCTTGCGCGTAAAAAGGATGAAAGGCGCCGCACGCTCAATTCACCATTTCAGTCTATTGATGGTCCCCCATAGGGGCCTGAGCAATCAAAGTATCGAGGAAAAATTTATTGCTCACTGTCGTGACGGCATGCTTGCTTCATCAGCAACCACCTGATGCCGTATGTCATGAGCGCAGCAGTTGAGTTTTCACCGATGATTGACGGTGAACAGATCCATGGTTGGGTGGTTAAGGATGGGAAGTCATACCATGCGTATGCGGTATTTCGCGGCGGGCGAATAGATGCCCTTGGTTCTACCAAGTCAAGCGCTGAAAGCAAGTGGCGCGAAAAAGCGAACCACAAGGCAAACGAATAGGAAAAGCCAAACAGCCCTACGGGGCTGCATCTGAAAGCGTTCATTGTCCAATCAAGGTGGTCAGGGACAGTCATTGAGCGCTTTTCCAATGCAGCTACGACACGAAGGAAAAATGCGATGAGTACGATCGACCAGGCAGAGTTGGAAAAGGTTGCAGAAGCGTGTCGGCACGGGCTTCTGAGCCTTGCTTGTGTCCAGGGATCTACCTTCAGGCGCATGTGGAGTCGCTGCCGACATCGTCGGGCGCATAGTGTGGGAAGCTCTTCAATTTGAAGGCGTATACGTCTGTAGTAGCGATCATCCCCAGCTAAAAAGTGAAGCATCCCATGCGTGGTTTGAGGTCGGTGATTTTATCATCGACATTACCTACGACCAGTTTCAAGGGGCAGGGCTAAGTGGCTGGGTCTTCGAACGAGGCAATGGATGGCATGCACAATTCCAATCACAGGAGAGGCGTGAGGGATTTTGCTCTCCTTCCCAGTGGCCTGCTTATCCGCATGATGGATACAAAGCGGTCTTGGAAGAGGCGCAAAGGGTAGGTCTGAGCAGACAAACGGATTGTTGAGGGAAAGCCCGATAATGAGGAAGCAACCAGATGAACCTGTGTGGCTTTGGAAGAGCGTCAATTGAATGGGGACTGAGTCGCAATCGACCGAGCTGACGACTAAGCGGAAGCCGAAGCCAAGTTGCGTCATGTCAAAAACTGTCTCCCAGGTACGTACCGTCTGAACCGGTCGGACTGGTAACGAGGAAGAACGATAATGATGAACAAGGCTGAATGGTCAGAACTGAAAGTGCAGCACATGGTATCAATGCCGAGCCGATATTGCGTCGGCAGACAAGTTGAAAAACGGCGTCCCCATCTCGCCTGGCTTGTACCCAGTAGGACCGCCAACATGGGCGCGGCAGAGAACGCGCCGCTGCTTCAGCGGCGCTCGTAAAACAGGCCTTGTATTACTGTTGGGACACTGCGGAAGCAGGGGCCGATTTGAGGATGGCCTGATAGCTGTCCTTGTGCTCGGCATAATACTGAGCGACCACCTTGTCAGCCGACGACTCTCGCGCTTGTTTCATCAGTTTCTCCAGATCCTTCATTGGAATGCTGAAGTGCGCGAAGAAGTACGCCACCTGTGGATAGTCCTGGGTGAAACCTTTGCGAGCTACGGCATGGATTTGTTCAGCCTTGCCGTAGACCTCTTTTGGGTCATCGAGATATCGCAGCGACCAGGTCGAAAACATCCAATGCGGACTCCAGGCATTGAGCAGTGCCCACTGGCCGCGTTTGGTTACGCGATCAAATTCATTAAGCATGCCGGTTTCGGAAGACGCCAGAAGCTTGTAGCCGTCGAGTTTGTAATCGGCTATCGCCCGGGTCGCAGTCTTGTACTGACCGTTGCCTACTTCGGAAGTCAAAATCTTGCCTCCGAGCTTCTCACGGATTTCCGGCTTATTCAGATCCTCAATGCTTGACAGCTCGCTTTCCGGGATGCTGGTGGGTACCGCCAAGCCGAGGCGGCCCTCATAAAGGACGCCCAAGTCTTCTAGCTTATCGCCGTACTTCTCCCAGAACGGCTTGTGGCTGTAGGTCAGCCACGCCATCGGGATCATGTCGACTTTGCCAACGCTCATGGCCTGGAACTGGATGCCGATGTCGGCCATCACCAGTTTAACTGGCTGCTTGAGCTGGTCTTGCAGAATCGTGGTGATTAGCTTGGTGGTAATTTCCGTATCGGCCCAGTTCACCCACCCGATGGTAATCGGTTTGGTTTCATCTGCGTGGGCAACGCTGGCAAGAGTGGCAAAGGTGATACCGGCAATCCAGCAGCCGGCCTTTTGTGCGAAGGACATTCGAGTGATCATCGGGCATCTCCAATATTATGAATTATTGATTTGGCAGATCGAATGATTGAGTGCTGCCTCGAACTGTTGTGGTTCACTTCCTGTGGGATTCTTCGAGGCGAGCACGGTCAGGGGTTGCGTTATCTCTGGGCCGTTAAATGTTCAGAAGTACTGGTAGCGATTAGTGACCGGAGCGCTGATAGCCCATTTGCCTTCGACACCCTGGCTAATGGTGACGTGATCGCCCGCGCTGATTGAAACAGGCGGGTTTGTCGGACTGTGAATCACCGCTTGGCCACTCTGCACTACGAATTGAACGTCTTGGTCATAGCTGTATTCGAAATGATCAGTGTCACCGCTCTCCCAGAGCTCCCATTGCTGAGATTGTTGCTTGTCTGCTTCGCTGGCTTGTCGCCGAATAATCGTAGTCATGCTGTTTTTCCTGAGGGTATAAAGCCGAAGTTGTTGCCGGCTTTGGGGACAGAGAGCTGGTTATGGAATGGCAGCGATTCAGGTGTTAGAGGGGGCTTCCCAAGTAAGATGTCGCTGGCTTTCTCCGAGAGCATGATTGTCGCGGCGTTTATGTTTGCACTGGGCACCGAAGGAAATACCGAGGCGTCGATGACCCGCAGATTCTCCACCCCGAGAACGCGCAACTGATTGTCCACAACGACCATCGGATCATCCGCTTTTCCCATCTTGCAGGTACCGCAAGGGTGGTAGGCGCTGGAAACGTCTTCGCGAATGAACTCGTCCATAGCCTTGCCGCCACGGATGTGGCTACCAGGCGTATCTTCGCGGTAGCTGTAGCGCTTGAATGCAGGTTGGGTAGCAAACTCCAGGCCCAAGCGCATGGCTTCGCGCATGACGCGCCAGTCTTCTTCGGTGGACATGTAATTCGGGTCGATGCGCAATGCGTCAGAGACGATTGCGCTGCGCAGGCGTACGCTGCCACGACTGGTCGGACGCATGGGGCCGACACCGATCCGATAGCCGTAGGTTGTGGGTACGGGAATCCAATTCTTGTCGAAGAACACCGGGAAGAAGTGGAACTGAATATCGGGGTGCGGTGTGGTCGGTGAGCTGTTGAGGAACGCGCCGACATGACATTGATTAACCGACGCCACGCCTTTTTTGCAAGCAAACCACTGCATGCCCGCCCACAGCATGCGGTGCGGGTGCAACTCGCGGTTGAGCGAAACCGGTTCTTTGGTTTCGATTTGGATATGGCACTCCAGGTGATCCTGAAGGTTTTCACCGACCCCCGGCAGGTCCACTTGGCAAGCAATACCGTGCTCACGTAGGTGAGCGGCAGGCCCAATACCGGAGAGCATCAGCAACTGTGGGGAGCCGAATACACCGCAACTGACGATTGATTCTTTACTTGCACGCACGTCAATCATTTTGCCCTTGCGCAGAACACGAAAGCCGATTGCACGCTTGCCTTCCAGAAGAATCTTCTGCACTTCACAACCCAGCCATATAGTCAGATTTGGATGGGCGCCCATCGTGTGGATGTAGCCATAGGCGGCGCTGTTGCGGATCCCGTCGCGCACGCTCATTTCAAAGCGTGAGACGCCTTCCTGCCGATAGCCGTTGACATCATCGGTCAGCTCAAATCCCGCTTGTTGGCCTGCTTCGAGGAAAGCTGCGTTGAGCGGGCTGAGCTTCTCCTGGCGCTGGGCTCGGATCTGACCTTCATGACCGCGATAGCGGCTATTGATCTCGCTGGACTCAATTTTTTTGAAGTAGGGCGCGCAGTCGGCCCAGCTCCAGCCGGTGGCGCCTTCGGCTTCCCAACGGTCGTAATCCAGGGGGTGGCCACGCAGCCAAGTCATGCCATTGATAGATGACGAACCGCCCAGCAACCGCCCTCGGGGTTGCTGGATGCGCCGATTGTTCAGGTGAGTCTGTTCTTCGGTGTAGTACCACCAGTTGTATTGCGAGGTAGGCTTGAACGCCGAGCGCAGGCCGGCGGGCATACGTATGATCCATGACTTGTCAGAGGGGCCTACCTCCAGCAATAGGACCTTAAAGCCCGCATCGGAAAGCCGACGCGCCTGTACACAGCCCGCAGATCCTGCACCTGCAATCACATAATCAAACTCGGCTTTCATTCAGTGTTCTCCAGCACAATCGAACAGGCGTGCGTCGTCAGGAAAAGAGCGAGCTAGGACGTTTAGTCGACCAACCCGGTACTAGTTTTTGTTGTTAAAAATATTGATTGGGGTGCTGAAAACAGACTACGCAAGAGTCATTTGCGTGGATATCGAATATAATTTAAGTGTGGCTTTAAAAGTTGTTATACGGATATTCATGCCAGCCACTTTGGGAGAAAAAGACTCTCAAGTGATGCTTCGCCGATTGAGGCAATCACCAAGCCCGCGTAGCATTCATACATTCAATTGATGAGCGGTGGCTCTTCGGGAGACGCAATGCGACACCTGGATCTGTCTTTGCTTCACGCCTTCAAGGTTATCGTTGAGAGCAAAAGCCTCTCCGTTGCGGCTCTGCGACTGCACAAGACGCAGGGAGCCATTAGCATCCAGTTGAAGAAATTGGAGGAACTCGTCGGCAAGCGGTTAATCGACCGTGGAAATCAGACCGCGGCTCTGACCCAGGACGGTGAGTTGCTTATGCAATACGCCCACAAAATGTTGGCCCTGAGCGACGAGGCTATGGCGCTTTTCATCAAGGAAGAAGTGTCGGGTACCGTCCGGTTTGGTATCCCCGACGATTACGCAAACGCTTTTTTGCCGCCAGTTCTTCAGCACTTCATGCAACGCTATCCCAACGTCCGTCTAAAGATCCGTAACGACATCAGTCAGAATCTGTTCACGGGCCTCGAAGACGGCGATCTGGACCTGGCTCTGGTCACGCAGCGTGACGGGGGTGGAGGTGGCGAGATCCTGCGCAGCGATCAGTTGCAGTGGGTAGCAGCGGAGAACTATCGGGTGTCGCTAGATGAGCCGGTGCCTCTGGCACTGTACCCCCATGGTTGTGGATACCGTCGGCAGATTCTGACAGCCCTGAGCAGCAACCGAAGGGAGTATGAGATAGCGTTTGAATGTACGAGCGTGACCGGTATTCAACTCGCCGTAGAGAGCGGCATGACTATTGCCGCGACCTCGGCACCTCTGATTCAGCCAGGCTGGCAGATCCTCGATCCGGCGATATCTGGACTACCCGTTCTGGGCAACGTCACCATTGAGCTTCGAATGGGGAAAGGTGAGAGCAATCCTGCAATGCAGTATTTTGCGCAAGAACTACGCAGACATGTAGTGCCTCAAGCAGGCTTAAAATAAAACTGATGCCGTTCTGAGATTTCTTTGCTTGTCACTTGGTGACAATGAATGGACAGAACGGCACCAGCTCCGATGCGTCTACGCGTTCAAAAGCGATTAGTGCGCGATCTTTGACCTGATTGGCATTCTCGAATATAGGCCGAAAGTCTCCAGCGGCGAATCCCTATTCAGGAAACCCGCTCAAACAAGGTTCCCTGTGTGCCAGAGAAATTTAGGACTTATCAGGTTCGGGCGCAAACAATTGACAAATGACGCCCCCAAGGACGAGAGCTCCGATGCAGATTCCGAGTGTTGCCTGAACTCCGTAGTCCGCCATGACGATAGGAAGCAGGAACGTACCACCCGCACCACCCAGTCGGCTCATAGCGACTGAAAACCCTACCCCCGAAGCACGCAAATGTGTCGGGAACAGCTCCGGCAGATATGCATACTCAAGCACTGTGGAAGCAGACATCACCACAGCGAAGGCAGAAAAAAGCGCTAAAGCAAGCATCGGAGGCATGCCAACCCAGACCGTGAGAGCGATCAGAGTCGCAGCGCAGAAGTAAAAGCTGGTCATCAAGAAAGCTCTGCGACTGATTTTGTCGACAATCCAGAAGCCCACCAGAATGCCCACGAGCAAGAAGAAGTTGTAGAGGAGTGACCCTGCTTCTGAATTCTCGACTTTGATGGCTTCCAAGACACGCGGGATAAATGTTCCCAGAGCGAAGAACGGTACAACTTGGCAGAAGTAGAAGGCAGAACCTACGAAGGTATTCCTACGCCATGCACGACTGAAAAGCTGACTCCAGCCTCCCCGCTTCTCAAGGTCAGCCTCCACCGGAAGACTGACGTCGGGGCCAAGGTGCTTTTTGACAATGGCGTCTGCTTCTTGGCGACGACCGCGAGAGAGTAACCAGAGCGGTGACTCAGGGGTCCCGAATCGGATTATCAGGGTAATGGCCGCAGGAACGAAGCTGCTGGCCAACACCCAACGCCAGGCTGACTCACCCATGCCTTCGATCATCACGCCTGCAAAATAGGCAAACACGAAGCCAGTGATCCAAGCGATCATTACTGAGCTCATTATTCGCGCCCTATGGCGTTTTGGTGCTAATTCGCTAACTAACGAAATGCTGACAGCATAATCTGCGCCAATAGCGACACCGAGAACTAGTCGCAAGACCAGCAACTGTTCTGGAGAGGTAACAAATAACTGCAAAAATGCAGTTATCGCAAATGCCCAAATAGTGAGATTGAAAATCCCTTTGCGCCCTATTCGGTCAACTACTGACCCCGCGAGCATGCTACCGATCAAAATACCGAACAATGATCCTGCTGCGATAAGTCCTATCCAAAAATTTGTCAGACTGAGTTCACTCGTAGCCATACTGAGTGCGACCCCAATCGTGCCAATGATATAACCATCGGTGAACTGGCCACCCATACCACCTGCAATAGCTTTTATATGCATGAAGCGAAGTGGTGAGTCTTCGAACGGTGTTGAAGCTTTAGGTATAGAGCTTGAGTAGTCAGTGACTGCTGTATTCATATTGATGCCCTGGATTTTTATATTTGAATTCGAGCTTATATTTTTTAATTTCATCCTTGAGCAGGACGAGTTACTTAACGGTTCGATTTGCGGAGCATCACGCCTGCGCAGATATCTCTTTGCCAGTCCTACTGGTAAGAATTTCAAGTTCAGCCGGACTGTACGCGTTCTAGCTTTGAAAAATTTATACAAGAGTAGTAAAGGGCGCGACAGTAAGACAAACAACGTACACCCGGCAATCTTCCACATTTGGCAAAAATGTGAACGTTACGCCGTTATTAAAGTGCTGTTTCGATACTTACGAGTCTCGCCCTTTCTACATTCAAAGGCGAATGTTTCTATTAGGAAAAGCGTGCTACAGGCTCACCGACCATGCTCATATCGATGTTGATGCCCAGGCCCGGTGACGTTGGAGCTGCACCACGACCGTTAACGGTGCGAGGCTGATAGCCACCGACGTGTTCATCCGTCCAGTCATTGAAGAATGCTGTGTGCAGGAGATTACCTGGTTGAGCGCTAGCTGCGACATGGGAAGCAGCCGCTGTGATGATATCCCCACCCCACATGTCTTCGATGCAGAAGTGCATGCCCAGCGCTTGAGCGGCGTTACGCATGGTCACGGCTGGAGTAATACCGCCCACTCGACCCAGCTTAAGGTTGATAGCCGAGGCGCTTACTTCATATTTGGCGCGATGTAGGTCGGCGATGGTTACAACACCTTCATCCATGATGATTGGGAGCGGACTCACTTTCCGGAGCATTGCGCAATCCGCCACATCCAGGCACGGCTGCTCGATAAAGATGTTGAGATCTTCCAGTTCACGCATAGCAATCGATGCTTCCAAGAACGTCCAACCCGCGTTCGAGTCGGCAAAGAAGAAAATATCGTCATCGGTAGCTTCGATGATCGCTCGTACTCGTGCTGCATCAGCACGCGGATCATCACCTACCTTGATTTGGAAGCGGCGAATACCAGCTGCGCTACGTTTCTTAACGTAAGCGATGTTTTCTTCCGCAGAGGCCAGCGGGATCGCTTCGTAGATCGGTAGATCGGTGCTCAGCACACCACCAATGAGCGCAGAGATTGGCAGCTCAACAGACTTGCCGAATACGTCCCAGCAGGCAATGTCGATTGCACTCTTGGCATTATTCTGACCAGTCAGCACGCCGTTCATGACGTTCTGGATTTTGGCAGTTGCGCGGGGATCTTGACCAATCAGATGAGGAGCCAACTCTCGAAGCGCCTCACGGGTGCCACCAGCGAATACAGGAAGATAGTTGCCAGCCAGAAGCGCAGTTTCGCCCCAACCATCGATCCCCGTATCAGTGATGATTCGGACCAGATTAGTTGGCTGCTGTTTGGCTGCACGTCCCTTGGACATTACGTAGGTGCCGTGGGAGTAGGTCAAAGTGCATTCGTAGAGTTCGATCGCGGAAATCTTCATTTTTATGCCTGTTCTTGTAATGATCGGGGAACGCATACCTAGCTGATTCGTGGTCAGCAGGTCGTGCCCAATCAAAATAATCCTGGCATGGGAGGGCTACAATGGCAGTTTTTCGCTATCCTAGGGCTAGAAAAGTTAAGGGTAACCTATGGCCGTCGATCCTATCGTGAAGCATTCCTTGCAGCTGAATGCCCTGAAAACTTTCGAATCTGCCGCACGTCTAGGAGGATTCTCCCAAGCCGCCGCGGAGCTGAAAGTCACTCCAGGAGCCGTAGCTGCCCAAATAAAGGCGCTCGAAGCTCAATACGGAGCTTTGCTGTTCGAGCGAAGTGCGAAAAGCGTGACACTGACCGCCTTAGGGGAGATCATTGCAGCTGAGTTCATCGAAGCGTTCGATGCGATAGAGGAAGCTGCTAGGCACTTTAGGGCGTTAGCCCAGCCTCATCGTGTACATGTTGCTACGCTCCCTTCCATTGCGGCGCTGTGGATCGGCCCACGGTTACCCAAGCTCACGACAATGCTTGCTCCAATTGAGATCTCCGTTACCGCAGTCGAGGTTCCGCCGAACCTTAAGCGCAGCCCATATGACCTCTGCCTGTTTTACACTGATCATCTCGAAAGAGGGCACCGTAAGCTTGCTAACGAGGAGGTCCTTCCAGTGTGTGTTCCGGCGTTGGCGGCTGAACTCAAGTCTCCACGCGACCTGCTCGGCGCCAAATGCATCGCTGAAGTAGGTCTGGGATGGAACGATTGGGAGATATGGACCCGAGAAGTCATGCCTGACACAACATTCGTGGCAAATGGCCCCGGATTTTCTCTCTACTCCATTGCCGTGCAGCAAGCTTTACTGGGAGCGGGTGTTCTAATTGGAAGGCGGAGTCTGATTCAGCCCTATCTAGACAGCGGTGAACTGGTAGCCCCGTTCAGCGATGCTGTTCCGAATGGCTTGATGCTCGCGACCTGGACAGTCCCCACGAATAAAGGTAATCGGGCTTTGTCCACCGTCGAAAATGCGCTGTTACAGATGGCCTAATAGCACTCAAGGCGGGCTAGGGAAAGCCCGCGCCGGGTGGCTTACGTAGCGTGTCAGAGATCAATCAATCGTCTATATAAGCAAATGCTTGGATCTCTACTAGATATCCTCCTGTGACCAAGCTACTTTCTACACACGCACGAACAGGTTTCGGTCGATCCTGTAGCCATTCCTGATAGACCACATTAAACTGATCAAACTGATTAATATCGGCGAGCCAAACTTGAACTCTGACTAGGTCATCTAAAGATGCCCCGGACTCCTCCAATAAGCGACTGATGCTATCAAGAGCTTGCTTCGCTTGGTCTTCCAATGGAGCATCTGGTTTGGAGGCTACTTGTCCCGCAGTTTCAATAAAATTTCCATAACGAATCACCTGGCACATAAGATTATTTTCACGAAGGCGGAGCGGCATTTCAAGATCCTCTATTTTTGCCCAATTTAATTTACAACAAAACCTTCAGAGCGAACGAGTTAAGAGCGCTAACTAATTAATCTCAATCTGAACGGCTACATACTCGCAATGCACTCATTTGCGAAATCATTGCCTATACTAACGACAAACAACTACAATTTTATTCAATTCAAGGGCTAGAAAAAATAGGCCACACCAACCACCAGGGGGTCACAAACTATTTCGAGACACCATGAATTCGGCGAGATATTTCATGGTCGTCTATATTGGGTCGGTGACAGTCACCATTAATGGTTCGTAAACGACCCAAAAACACTGTTAACTTTAAAGTGCTTGATTTTAAAATATAAATCTAAAATATCTTATCTACGGCTGGCATCGCGACATCTAAAAGAATAGAAAAATCGGCTGTAATAAAACCATGGAAGGCCAGTTCAGAAAAGACGCGATGGTTTGATTTTTATATTTTTGACTGTCGTTTGACAGATGCGCATTAAATTTGAAGAAAATTGGATTTCTCCGATTGAGGTAATGGGGTCGCTACATGTATGAGTGTAGCGATTCTTCGCGCTTTGTAGAATCTAGGGAAGTCAGATCAAGGCTGCTTCGGAGAGAAAATATGCGGTTGCTCGACTCCCGAAGCAGCCCGGACACTGTAGAAAATTCAATGGCGGTGGTAGAGGCAAAATCGCCGAGCTGATCGCACTCTAGCTATATTGCCCACAGCGCTCGTCATTCCGATACTCTGTGACAGCTGGCAGCGTTTGACGTCTTCGCCGACCAGCACGCCGTGTACGCCTTTCATCAGCAGCGCTTTGGAAAAGTCCATTGAGGTGATCCGCGCATGAGCGTGGGGTGAACGGATGATCGCCGCGTGTAGCGTACCCGGAGGAACCGCAGCGTCATCGGCATAGCAGCCGAGGCCGCGCAACAATGCGGCGTCCTCGACACGGGTCTGACGGGCGCCGATGTGGCCGGTCTGGATTTCGGTAGCAGGTTGGAAACTAGTCATTTTTTCGCGGCTCTTGTTGTTATGGAGCGCTATAGAGTTAAAGCCGAGTATGTGAGAAAGGCGCGGGGACCGCCTTGCCTGGGGAGAGGGAGTTCTGCGCTGGGGTCTGAAAATTTGCCTTAGCGTCTGATTTCAGTACTGGGACCGGACAGAATTACCGGTCAGGGATGGGACGCGGATTGCGCCCCTAGGCCCGCTCGCCGACGTCAGCTGCATACAACGCTTGCTCATTTAATGACCAGCTGTTGCAAGCCATGTATTCCGCATCGCCTGGAACATTATCCACAGATATACCCCCGCCTTTTGTGGATAGCTTTGACGCGTATACACGCACCTAAGGAGAGCAGAGGCACTCTGCGGCCTGCGCGGCGCCCAATGGTTTTCGATCTCCGGTATCGCCAATAAGAACTTCTGGTCGCGGTAGGGACGGCAGTTACCTGCCGCCCCCCGTACAGATCCGTACGTGCGGAACTACCGCATACGGCTCCTGCCTTGGGTACGTGACGCGAAGCGATCCTCAGGGTAAGGATGTGCATTTCTGGGTCTTGGTATGTAGAGGTCGGCAAGGCGTCCG
>Ga0105855_1000680_pt1 | contig 13786 bp, 17 predicted proteins | sample OrgsoiDNA_201059_FD_89680 | JGI IMG/M metagenome (GOLD analysis project Ga0105855, IMG submission 89680) | Permafrost soil microbial communities from the Arctic, to analyse light accelerated degradation of dissolved organic matter (DOM) -... | ecosystem: Environmental > Terrestrial > Soil >... | reverse complement strand
AGGTTTTTGAAATGTTATTGAACATATCAGCTACCTGTTCTTTTTTTGTCGCTGCTTTATCGTTGTAGGGGGTTATCACTTCGCTCATTGGGGCAAAGATAGGTTATTTGGTTTGTTCATGGATGATGGTTCATAGTTCATGGATCATGGTTCATAGGGGTCAAAGCCAAATTTGATTTTTCTTACTATGAACTATCAACCATGATCTATGAACTCAAATAACTACCTTTGCCACTCCTTATGAGCAAAATAGTAACACCGTATCAAAACGAGCAGGCTACCAAAAAAGAACAGGTAGCCGATATGTTTAATAATATATCAAAAACTTACGATTTTTTGAACCATTTTATGTCGCTGGGGATTGATATCATCTGGCGTAAAATGGCTATCAATGAGTTGAAAAGCACTAAGCCCAAACTGATATTAGATGTAGCTACAGGTACGGGCGACTTTGCTTTTGAGGCATTGAAGATTTTACAACCCGATAAAATTATAGGTGTAGATATCTCACGCGGTATGCTGGACGTTGCCGATCAAAAAATAGCTAAACGCCATTTGAGTGATCAATTTGAGGTGAGAATGGGCGATTCGGAAAAACTGTTGTTTGATGCCGATGAGTTTGACGCGGTAACTGTGGCCTATGGCGTACGTAATTTTGAGAACCTTGAAAAAGGCCTGGCCGATATCTATCGCGTATTAAAGCCAGGTGGCAAAGCAGTGGTTTTAGAGTTTTCGAAACCCAAGGTTTTCCCGGTAAAACAGTTGTATAATTTCTATTTCAATTATATTACACCGGGTATAGGTAAAATATTTTCGAAGGATTCGAGGGCTTATTCTTATCTTCCCGAATCGGTCGCCGCTTTCCCCGATGGTGAAAAATTCACCACATTAATGGACAAAGTGGGCTTTGGCAATACCAAACAGAGGCCGTTGGCGTTTGGTATTTGTTCGATATACACGGGCGTTAAATGATCAAAAGGCTTTACCTCAGTTTATTCATCCTGATTTTTTGCGGCGGCAGACTGCTTGCGCAAAGTCCGCCTGCATGGGCAGGGGGTGCCGATTTGAATGATATCAGCTTTGGTTTCCACTTTGATTACATCAACAGCAGCTATAAATTTTTTAAGCAAAGCGATTGGCGCAAGCCATATTATTATAGCGAAACCGGAAAATACTTAACCGATTCGTTAAACAGTATTACGTCGGCGGGCTCACCCGGATTTGCCGTTGGTTTTATTGTTCGATACCGAATTACCGATCATCTGGAAGTGCGCAGTACTCCATCATTAGCCTTTGCCGATCGTACCATTACCTATAAATACGCCACCGCATCGCAAAATGTTGATAAAAGTGTCCATGCCTCGCAGGTTGAGTTTCCGTTATTACTCAAACTAAAGTCGGATAGGATAGGCGATTTTAGGGCGTACCTGTTAGGAGGGGTAAAATACTCATACGGGTTAAGTGCCGACAAAACAAATGATGACCCTAACCTGTCGCCCTTAGAAAAGCAGGTGATCAATAAGCGTGGTTATGCATCGTACGAGGCGGGGATTGGCTGTGATATTTATTTTGAATACTTTAAGTTTTCGCCCGAATTGAAGATATCCAACTCGTTTGGCAATGTGCTGGTCCCCGGGACAGATCCTTATTCGCAGCCGATACAAAAGCTGCTTTTGCAGAGCCTGGTATTCACAATCTACTTTGAGTAGACAAATCAGTTAAGCAAAAAACTTAACTTCGTGCCGTATTATTAATCATTATGTCTAAAATAGCTTTAATTACAGGTGCAACCGCTGGTATTGGCGAGGCTTGCGCACATACCTTTGCCCGCGAAAAATATAATCTGATCATCACCGGGCGCCGTGCCGACAGGTTGGAAAATCTTTCAAAAAAACTAAGCGAGGAATACGGCGTTGAAGTTATCGCGCTGGAGTTTGATGTGCGTGACAGGGAAACTGTGATATCCAATCTGGAGGGGTTACCTGCTGATTGGAAAAAAGTGGATGTACTGATCAACAACGCAGGTTTAAGCCAGGGGCTCGACCCGATACAAAACGGTAAATACGAAGACTGGGAAACCATGATAGACGCCAATGTAAAGGGCTTGCTGTACGTAAGCAAAGTGGTATCGAATTGGATGATTGCTAACAAAAGCGGTCATATCATCAACATGGGTTCTATCGCCGGTAAGGAAATTTATGCTAACGGTAACGTATACTGCGCCAGTAAAGCGGCTGTTGATTTTTTAAATAAAGGCATGCGTGTTGATCTGTTACCTTATGGCATACGGGTAACGGCGATCCATCCGGGAGCTGTTGAAACGGAATTTGCACAAGTGCGTTTCCACGGTGATAAAGAACGCGCGAAAAAAGTGTACGAGGGTATTATACCGTTGGTAGCGGAAGATGTAGCCGAAACCATATGGTTCGTGGCATCGCGCCCGGCGCATGTAAATATTAACGAGATTGTAATGGTACCGACGGCGCAGGCCAATGCTACCACATTTTTTAGACAATAATGTTATGGCTTTTGAAGACCGTGTAAAAAATTTAGTTGTTGAATATTTAAAGATCTCCGGCAAGGAAGTTTTAGAAATTGAACTGATCAATGCCGTAGGTTATTCCGGTAATGTTTTAAATAAGGCAGTTGCTTTAATAGAGACAAATGACATCGCCGGTCTTGAAGATGAAGAATTAAATAGTTCTGATAATCCGGATACTTTGTCTATTTACGAAGTAACCTTGTTAAATCAAAAGCATATTGTGCTGATCTTCGAACCATTTGAACTTTACGAAAACACACGAATATTGAAAGTGGTAGAAATAAATAACTGGCAACTCACAACTCACAACTCATAACTCAAAGAATATGTCACTCATAGCAACAATAGACCAGGATATTAAACAAGCCATGCTGGCTAAACAGGCCGACCGTTTACGTGCTTTACGTGCCGTAAAATCAGCTTTATTATTGGCTCTTACAGAAAAGGGGGCGAGCGAAGCTTTAACCGAGGAAGCCGAAATAAAAGTTTTACAAAAGCTGGTGAAGCAGCGCAAAGAATCTGCCGATATTTATAAAAGCCAAAACCGCCCCGACCTGTATCAGATTGAGGCCGATGAACAGGAAGTTATTGAAGCTTATTTGCCAAAGCAACTGAGCCGCGAGGATATTGAAACGGTGATTAAACAACTGATTTCGGGTCTTAGTGTAACATCGGTAAAAGAGATGGGTAAGGTAATTGGAGCGGCTAATAAAGAGCTTGCAGGCAAGGCCGATGGCAAAACGATTTCGGAAGTAGTAAAACAATTATTAAGTTAAATAATTGCTTTTAATTGTTGTAACTCCGCGCCAATAAGCTATTTTTATGGCGGGTAATTTAATTTTAACACTGATTTATATTTCAGGATAAAATTTTAATTATATAAAATATTTACGAATTATATGGATTTTGTGCTAAAAGATGAACACGGTTTTACTTATATAGAAAAGGGCGAAGGCGAAGTTCTGTTATTGCTGCACGGCCTGATGGGTGCGCTGAGTAACTGGGAACAAGTTATCGAAAAGTTTAGTAAAGAATACCGTGTCATCATTCCAATGCTGCCAATTTACGATCTGCCTTTACTGACCACAGGTGTTAAAAGCTTGTCGAAGTATGTGCATAAGTTTATCACCTACAAGAAGCTTACCAATGTTACGTTATTAGGTAATTCGCTGGGTGGGCACGTGGCATTGATCTACTGTTTAGCGCATCCGGGTGTGGCAAAAGCGTTGGTATTAACCGGCAGTTCCGGTTTGTACGAAAACGCTTTTGGCGGGTCATTTCCACGCCGAGAGAATTATGATTTTGTAAAAGAGAAAGTTGAATATACATTTTACGATCCGGCAACTGCGACAAAAGAATTGGTTGACGAGGTATTTGCTACCGTAAACGACCGTCACCGGGTTATCCGCATATTAGCCATGGCAAAATCGGCCATCAGGCACAACATGTCGAAAGACGTAAATAAAATACATATCCCCGTTTTATTGGTATGGGGCAGAAACGATAAGATTACACCACCAGATGTAGCCGAGGAATTCAACAGGTTATTACCCGACTCTGAACTGCACTGGATAGACAAATGCGGGCATGCGCCAATGATGGAGCGCCCTGAAGAATTTAACGAAATATTGGCCGGCTTTTTGACGAAAATAAAAGCATAACACTATATGTTAGCAATTGAACTCATATCCAACGCAATGCCACCTGTTCGTACATCCGATACGATACAGAAGGTTATTGACCGTATGGCCGAGTTCAAGGTACGCCATTTACCCCTCGTAAACGAAGAGCAATTTCTGGGTTTGATAACAGAGGATGACCTGATAGAACCCGCCGACTATCAAGCAGAGGTAGGTTCGCTGACGTTGTCGCTGGTTAACCCGTACGTGGTCGAAAACCAGCATATATACGATGTGATCCGCTTGTTTTATGAGCGGCAGTTAACCGTAGTACCTGTTTTGGATTTCAAGAACAATTATCTTGGGCTCATCTCGATCAACAGGATGAACGAGTATTTTGCCAAACTGACATCGGTAACAGAACCCGGTGGTATTATTGTGTTAGAGATCAGTAACCGCAATAATTCGCTGGCGCATATCGCGCAGATCGTAGAGTCGGATAACGCACAGGTTTTAAGCTCATACATCCGTTCGTTTCCCGATTCTACCAGATTAGAAGTTACTTTAAAAGTAAATAAACAGGATATATCGGGTATAGTAGCTGCTTTTCAGCGCTATAATTATACTGTACAGGCAACCTTTAATTTCACCCCTGTTGATGATGATTCGATGAACAGATATGATTCGTTGATGAATTACCTTAATTTATAAACCCACCGCATGAAGATCGCTATTTACGGCAGGCAGTTTAACGACTCGGTTTTACCTTACGTACAGCAGGTTTTTACTTATCTGGAGCAGCATAAAGTTGCTATCTACATCTATACCGATCTTAACGATCACCTGTCGGGAAAAATAAATTTGCCCGAAGGACATAAAATATTCAAAAGGGGCGATAAATTAAAGGGCGTTATAGATGTTTGTATTACCCTTGGCGGGGATGGTACCATGCTCGATACATTAGCTTTCATCCACGATTCGGGCATTCCGGTTATCGGTATCAATTTTGGCCGTTTGGGTTTTTTGGCCAGCATTAACAAAAGTGATATTGCCGCGGCTATACATGCTGTTGTTAACCGTAAGTTTACTTTAGATAGCCGTGTGTTGTTACAAGTAGAATCTGAACATCCGTATTTTGGTATCGAAAACTTTGCGCTTAATGATATTACCTTTCACAAACGCGACGACGCAGCCATGATCATAGTACATGCGTTTATAAACGGCGAGTTTTTAAACTCGTATTGGGGCGATGGTATTGTGATATCGACACCAACGGGGTCAACGGCGTATTCGTTAAGCTGCGGCGGGCCAATTGTGCTGCCACGGTCGGGCAATGTAATTATTACACCCGTTGCACCACATAACTTAAATGTACGCCCGGTTGTAGTTTCGGATGATAATGTGCTGAGCTTTGAGGTTGAATCGCGTAATGCAAACTACCTTGTATCGTGCGATTCGCGCACTGTTGTCATCGATAAACCTATCAAATTCAGCATCCGAAAAGCCAATTTCGAGCTAAACCTTGTAAGACTCGATAATGAAAACTATTTATCCACGTTAAGAAACAAGTTACTGTGGGGAATTGACGCCCGCAACTATTAATTGTTTTTAATGCGTAAATTAAAATCCGTATTTATTTTAGTGTTGCTTATATCCTTCATAGGGCAGTTGCACGCACAAACCTGGGAAGTAGGGGGCACGATAGGAGAATCGGGTTATATTGGCGACTTTAATCCAAGCAATCCGTTTAAATTGACTGATGTTGGTGGCGGCTTTTTTGTGAAGCGTAATTTTAATAACTATCTGTCGCTTAAAGTGCAGTATATGTATGGTACTATCCGTGGCGATGACAGTACCTCAACTAACCAGCAGTTATTTAACCGTAACCTGAGTTTCACCAGTTCGCTAAGCGAAATAAGTTTGATTGGCGAGTTTAACTTTATGAGCTATATACCCGAAGTGGGCACCAATAAGTATACACCGTTTATTTTTGCAGGCATAGGCAGCGTTAATTTTAATCCGAAGGCGAGTTATAAGGGCATCGATTATGAGTTGGCCCCGTTAACAACCGAAGGCCAGGCAAGTGCGTACAAAACGCAGGCATGGGTAATACCTTACGGAGCAGGGATGAAGTTTAATTTTACCGGTAAATGGAATTTTATTGTTGACCTGGGCTATCGCTACACTAATACAGGCTATCTTGATGATGTTTATGGCGCTTATGCCGATAAGACCAAATTGCCAAGTGTATTATCTCAAGCCTTGTCCGATCGGTCGGGAGAAAGAATAGGCACCAATATAGGCTCAGCAGGTACGCAGCGTGGCAATTACTCGCACGATACCTATATGTTTTTAGGCTTTACTATATCGTACACCTTTGTAACCCAAAACTGCTACAAGTTTTGAAAGGGATCGACAGGCTCTACTACCAGTTTTTTATCCAGTTCGCGTTTATCCAGGTAAAATAGAAAAGCGCATATCCCGGTCGCAGCAAGGTCGGCTATACGGCGTATCAGCTTTACATTCTCCAAATCGGGCGCCAATTTAATTATAGTATATGATGCAATATAAAGCAAAACGATAATGCCAGCGCCTACCGGAAAAATAATGAGCTTCTTTTTTAACTTTTTTACCCAAATCAGTTTCTCCTCGGCGTCTTCTATCTGACTATCTATTAGTTTGGTATACAGTTGTTTAAAGTATACATAACAGGTCAATAAGAATAATACGGTTATGGTAGAGATCATGAACGGTGAATTTGGGGATTAAATTATCTATAATAGATATAAATTCAAAATAGGATATCCAATTAAGATGAGATTTTTACTCACACATTTATTTACAGATATTGCCTTGTTTGCCAGTGTAATTACCAATTACGGCTTGCATTTTTTCTTTTTAGCATATAATAAAAATATACAAAGTTAGTTTTACCTTTGTCCCCTGAAATTTTCAGAAAAATTCAATTTAAAACTCATAAATAGTGCTGCTTAAATTGAAAACCGACAATTGATTAATTACAAAAATGACTAATAACGAGGTTTACAATATCGCAACTAATGTCACACTGCAAGGCTATAATTTGGCGATTCATTTTTGTGAGCTTAACAATTACTGTTTAGCAGGTATTTAAAGAATGGGATTTAGAGAACAGATAGATACCGCCAGGTTACCAAAGCATGTGGCAATAATAATGGATGGCAATGGCCGATGGGCCAAAGGCAGGGGTAAACTCCGTGTTTTTGGACATCATAACGGCGTACTTTCGGTACGCGACGTTGTTGAAGGAGCCGGCGAACTTGGCGTAAAATACTTAACATTATACACCTTCTCGGCCGAGAACTGGAACCGACCTAAATACGAAGTAACCGCGATAATGGAACTGCTGATCTCGACCATTAATAAAGAGATCAAAAAGCTGATGGAAAACAACGTACGTTTAAATACCATTGGCGATATTGAGATGCTTCCAAAAAAATGCCACGACGAATTAAATAATGCTATCGAGAAGACATCGGGCAACACCGGCCTCGTTCTTACACTGGCTTTAAGCTATAGTTCGCGTCGCGAAATTGTACAAGCGGCACAGCAAATAGCGGCCAAAGTTGAGAACGGTGAGCTTAAAGCTGCCGATGTTGACGAAGAAATGTTTGCCAAACACCTGCATACTGCCGATATGCCCGACCCTGAATTGTTGATACGTACCAGCGGCGAATACCGCATAAGTAACTATTTGCTTTGGCAAATAGCTTATGCCGAATTGTACTTTACAGATAAGCTATGGCCCGATTTCCGCAGGGAAGATCTGTACGAAGCTATATTGGATTACCAGAAACGCGAACGTCGTTTTGGACTAACCAGCGAACAGATTAACTAATTTTTTACGTTTAACACTTTTTAACAACTGTATAAATTATTTTAGCCACCAAAATATTCGGATGAATAAATACCTTTTTGCAATTCTTTTTTCTGTGGTTTGCTCAGGCGCATGGGCTCAGGTTTCAAGCCAGACCAGGCCTTCGCTTACTAAACAAATTCCATCGGATAGTTTAAGCTATCTAACCCCGAAAGATTATATTATTGGCGGTATAACTGTTAGTGGTACAAAGTTTCTTGAAAAAGATGTATTGATCACTATTTCGAAATTAAACAAAGGCGATAAAATAACCCTCCCGGGTGATGCATCGGCTAACGTTATTAAGGCATTGTGGGATCAGGGACTTTTTGATGATGTACAATTAAACATTACCAGGATGAACATGGATACCGTTTATTTTGATATTGCCATAGTTGAACGCCCACGTTTATCAAGATTACATTTGACAGGTATCCGCAAAGGAGAAATTGAAGACCTGCAAAAAAAGCTGAACGATAAAGCCGGAAAAATAGTAAATGAAAATTTGCTGAATACCGTTACTAATATCATCAAAAAAGAGTTTAACGATAAAGGCTTTTTAAATACAACCGTTACCATTACCCAACGTAAAGATCCGGCTGATGCCAACAGCGTTATTTTGGATGTGGCTATTGATAAGAAGCAAAAAGTTAAAATTAACAGCGTAACTTTTGAAGGTAATACCGCATTTAGCCAGAGTACTTTAAAAGGTTATATGGGTAAAACCAAAGAAAAGAAGTGGTACCACATTTTTGGTTCGAAGAAGTTTATGCGCGATAAGTACGAGGAAGATAAGCAGGATTTTGTTGCGAAATTACAAAGCAAGGGCTATCGCGATGCCGAAATACTGAGCGACTCTGTTTGGAGAAACGATGATCAAACGGTAAACGTAAAAATTAAAATGTACGAAGGGCCTAAATACTACTTTGGTAATATTACCTTCTCTGGCAATACCAAATACCCGGCTGGTGTTTTGAGTAACATCTTACGTATTAAAAAAGGCAACGTATTTAGCGAAGAGAATTTAACCAAGCGTTTAAGCGGCCCAACATCCGGCGGCGATGACATATCGACACTTTATTTAAACGATGGTTACCTTACCTATCAGGCCGATCCGGTACAAACCCGGATTTATAACGATACTGTTGATATCGACATCAGGATGTACGAAGGTCCGCAATACACCATTAACCGGGTATCGGTAAAAGGTAACGATGTAACTAACGATAAGGTTATTATCCGTGAGCTGCAAACGCTGCCTGGTCAGAAGTTCTCGAAAGAGGCTATTGTACGTAGCCAGCGCGATATTACCCAGTTAGGTAACTTTGATGAGCAAAAAACCGAACCTAAACCAACTAACATAAACCCTGCCGAAGGTACGGTTGATATTGTATACAACGTTGTTGAAAAACCATCAGATCAGATTGAGCTTTCGGGTGGTTTTGGTGGTGGCCAGTTGGTAGGCACATTGGGTTTAACGTTTAACAACTTCTCGTTACGTAACCTGTTTAACTTAAGCGCTTACAAACCATTGCCAAAAGGCGATGGTCAGAAATTAAGCTTACGCGGCCAATCAAACGGTCAGGATTATCAAAACTATTCGTTTACGTTTTCTGAGCCATGGTTAGGCGGTAAAAAACCTATTTACTTCGCTTTCACCGCATACACACAGCTAAGTTCAAATATTTCGGCCTACGCCAATACCGATCCTAATTACTATAACCTGCGTATTAATGGAGTGGGAGTAACCTTAGGTCAGCGTTTAAAGTTTCCTGATAACCTGTTCCAGTTAAACTACTCATTAAACCTCGACCACTACAATCTGAACAATTATCCTGGTTATTTGTTTAAAAATGGTACATCGTATAATATCAAGTTAACACAGGAGCTTAGCCGCAACTCAACCGATGCACCGATTTATCCAACAACAGGTTCGAATTTAAAATTCACCATACAGGCAACACCGCCATACTCGGCCTTTAATAATACCAATTATTTAATAGCCACGCCACAACAACGCTATCAGTTTGTTGAGTATCACAAATGGAAATTTGAGGGGCAGTGGTTCCAAAAAATATATGGTAAACTGGTATTAAAAGGCCAGGCACAATTTGGTTTTATGGGCTACTACAATAAAGAAGTAGGCCAGGCACCGTTTGAGCGTTTTAAATTGGGTGGCGATGGTATGCAGAGTTATCAGTTTTTACAAGGAAGCGAGATCATTGGTTTGCGCGGATACCAAAACTTCTCGGTAGTGCCAATTGGTTCAAATTACGATCAAAACAACAATCCAGGTAGCCCGGTGTTCAGCAAATATATGTTGGAATTGAGGCATCCGGTTATTGCAAGCGAATCGGCGACTATATTTTTGTTAACTTTTGCTGAAGGCGGAAACGTGTGGAACAACTTTAGCGAGTATTCTCCGTTTAATGTTCGCAGGTCTGCTGGTGTTGGAGCTCGTATTTTTCTTCCTATATTTGGCTTACTCGGTTTGGATTATGGTTATGGATTTGATGCGATACCTGGTGCCCCTGGTGCAAACAAGGGTCAGTTTCACTTCTCCATATCTCAAAGCCTGAGCGGCGGATTTAATTGATCGTAAAAAGATGAAAAAAATATTTTTAACCCTCAGTGTAGTTGTACTAATGTCGCTTGGCGCATTTGCCCAGCGTTTTGCATACGTTGATTCGGAATATATTTTGAAGCATGTGCCCGATTATATATCGGCACAAAAGGAGTTGAATGCCCTATCGGGACAATGGCAAAAAGAAGTGGATACCCGGTTTCAGGAAATTGACCACTTGTATAAAGCTTACCAGGCCGACCAGGTATTAATGACGGCCGATATGAAAAAGCGCCGCGAAGCCGAAATTGTTGATAAAGAAAAAGCAGCTAAGGATTTTCAGAAAGCAAAATTTGGACCTGATGGCGAATTAGCACAGCGCAGCAGTACTTTAGTAAAACCAATACAAGACAGGATTGCCAAGGCAGTTCAGGCGGTAGCCGAAGCCGAGGACCTGGATATGATATTTGATAAAAACAGTGAAGTTATTATGTTGTATGCCAACCCGCATTACGATAAAAGCTCGGACGTTATTATCAAACTCGGATTAAAGCCCGGAGTGTTGGCTAAGTAAAATAAATTAGTTAAAATCGCACCATAATAGAAATCAGAAAAATAGAAATGAAAAAATTATTCAAAATTGTATTAATTGCCGGTTGCATAGTGTTTGCTGGAACAATAGCCCAGGCACAAACCAAAACTGGTTATATTAATTTTAATGCTGTTATCGACCAGATGCCCGATACCAAGGTTATATCGGCGCAGCTTCAAACATATCAACAAACATTTATTACTCAGTTGCAAAGTATGCAAACCGAGTACCAAACTAAAGGCGCCGATTACGAAGCTAAACGCGCTACAATGACGGATGCTGTACGCTCACAAAAAGAAGCAGAGCTTACCGATTTGCAAAAACGTATCCAGGATTACCAAACTACAGCACAAGGAAAAGTTGAGGCTAAAAAAGATGAGTTGGGAAAACCATTGTTAGATAAAGTTAAGGCTGCTATAACTGCAGTTGCTAAAGAAAAAGGTTACGGCTATGTTATTGATTCATCACAAGGTATCTTCATTGTTTCTCCGGATGGAGATGACCTGATGGCTGCTGTAAAAGTAAAATTAGGTTTAAAATAAGGAGCCTAATTATAATCTATAAGCGAAGTTCAATTTTTATTGAGTTTCGCTTTTTTTTTAACGTGTATCAGAAAAGAAAACAATTTATAAAATGAAAAAATTACTTGGAGTAGTATTAGTGGCGGTTTGTTTGCTATTTACAGCAAACCTTGCAAAGGCCCAGCAAAAAATTGGTTATGTGAATTTTAGCGCGGTGATTGATGGTATGCCCGATAAAGCGGTGATAGCTAAAACCATGCAGGATTATCAAAAGCAGTTTGCAGACCAATACCAGTTAATGCAAACCGAATACCAAACTAAAGGTAACGACTACGAAAAAAACAAAACCACCTGGAATGATGCTGTACGTACACAAAAAGAGGCTGAACTGACAGATATCCAGAACAGGATGCAGGCATTTAGCCAAAAAGCTCAGCAGTCAATAGAAGCTAAGCAAAATGAGCAGGCTAAACCGTTATTTGATAAAGTAAAAGTTGCTGTTTCTGCGGTTGCAAAAGAGAAAGCTTACACTTATGTGTTTGATTCATCGCAACAAATAATGGTTGTTTATCCTGATGGAGACGACCTTACCGCTGCTGTGAAGCTGAAGTTAGGCGCAAAATAATTTTTTGTTTTGATGAGCTATTATAAAGCCGGGTCAGTGAAAAACTGAACCCGGCTTTTGTTGTTAGATAAATGTATTGCTGATAAGTCGCGGCTGTTAAATTGAAATTGGGCATAAAATAATAAACGCTATTTTTACGCTATGTTAGCTAAGCAACCTATTGGTGTTTTTGATTCGGGTTACGGTGGCCTCACTGTTTTTAAATCGATAGCCCAGCTACTGCCTGGGTACGATTATATTTACCTTGGCGATAACGTACGTGCGCCATATGGCAACCGCTCTTTTAAAACCATTCATCAATATACCTGGGAGTGCGTACAATTCTTGTTTGAACTGGGTTGCCCTATGGTGGTTTTAGCTTGTAATACTGCATCGGCGAAGGCGCTACGTACCATACAGCAACAAGATCTGAAAGGAGTTGACCCGGCAAAGCGAGTTTTAGGTGTTATCAGGCCAACAGCCGAAGTGATAGGCAATTATACAAAAACCAAAGAGATAGGCGTACTGGGTACAAAAGGTACGGTACAATCAAATTCGTATGGTATCGAGATCGGTAATTTTTTTCCGGATGTAAAAGTATACCAGCAGGCTTGCCCGCTATGGGTACCGCTTATTGAAAATGGTGAGCATAACAAACCCGGTGCCGACTATTTTGTAAAGGAATACCTGGATCTCATTATGGCGCAATCTGTTGATATTGATACTATTTTATTGGCGTGCACACATTACCCTTTGCTTCAGGCTAAGATCGAAGCTTATCTGCCGCCTCATATCAAAGTAGTTGCGCAGGGCGATATCGTAGCGCAAAGCTTACAGAATTATTTACGCCGTCACCCGGAAATGGAAGCGAGACTGAGCAAAAACGGTACGCACCGGTTTTTTACTACTACTGACGATACCATTGATTTTGACCAAAATGCCACAATGTTCTTTGCAGAACAGGTAACATCGGCCTATGTGCCGGTTAAATAAATAAGCGGGTTATTACATATTGTCTACTAATCTTATCTATAAAAATCACCTATTTTCCTCGTAAATAACTAAGTTTGCACCCAAAGCAAATTTGATTGAATTTTTACCTCACATATATTGCGGTCGCGTTAGGACTTTTTGGCTTTGCTGCTCTGTTTGCGCTGTTTGGTGTATATGCCGAGCGTAAAGTTTCGGCTTTTATTCAGGATAGGTTGGGGCCGACCGAAACGGGTAAATACGGCTCACTACAAACTTTTGCCGATATTTTAAAAATGCTGCAAAAGGAACTCATTGTTCCTTCGGCTGCTGATAAAATATTATTTGTACTGGCACCGGTGGTGATATTTGTATCGGTTTATATGGGTTTTGCTGCGCTGCCCTGGGCGCCTGGCTTAGTGCCTGTAAAATTAAATATAGGCCTATTCTATATTTTTGCAATTATATCTGTTGAGACCCT
>Ga0105855_1000673_pt1 | contig 13896 bp, 7 predicted proteins | sample OrgsoiDNA_201059_FD_89680 | JGI IMG/M metagenome (GOLD analysis project Ga0105855, IMG submission 89680) | Permafrost soil microbial communities from the Arctic, to analyse light accelerated degradation of dissolved organic matter (DOM) -... | ecosystem: Environmental > Terrestrial > Soil >... | reverse complement strand
TTAAAATTTTTCTCTTTTAGTTTCACGATATCGTTATAGTTCATACCCCTGCAGTAATAGCTGAAAAGGAAAATTTGCTGGTTCCTGTACACCCTGGAGCCGTAATCGGCTTCGTAACTCTCGATCAATTTCATATCCGCAGCAGAGATAGCACGCTTGCTTGTTTTATATTTTTTATAAGGTTTGAATTTGATGAACTTTTTAGGGTGATGTTCTTTAGGGCACATCCCTTCATTGATAGCGATATTCCATACCCGGTAAAAGGTCCGGATATAATTGCTCATGGTCGTTGGCTTCAGATCCAGTTGATTCAAATGATCTTCAAAGATCTTAAAATCAGCCTTGGCGAAACTGACAAAAGACCGGTCTTTTTCGCCAAAGACACGTTTCAGTACGTATTCCCTATTGTTATAAAATGTATCCGCATAGCCAATTTTATCCGCAGCCCTTAGTTCAGCTTCAACATGTTCTGATAATGCATAGAGTTTTGCAGCCACCACCGGGATGTCAGTCTTTTTAACTTTGGCAACCAGGTCCGGCAAGGAAATAAACTCATGGCCGTTCTTCTTCATTAACTTGATCTCAAAATCGATATCATCGAGGTAGTCCTCGATCTTTCTGGATATTGCCTTGAAGTTTGGGCTGCCGGGAACCGGCCAGCCGGTTTCGTTATCCCAGTTCTCGACCGAACAGGAGTAGCCGACATTGAAATACTTTTGCTCTTTGTAAAGCGTTAATCTGATACGGATTTCGTACTCACCATTTACCGGTGGTTTGTAGGTCCAAAGCATCACTTTTTTTAATACTTCCATCACTTTCCTTTTTACCGCCGAGCATTTTTAGGTAATACTCAGGTAATACTAAAGTCGGAAAAATCGGTGATTTTATGAAATAAATTGAAAAATAAATTTTTGTAACTAATTGATAAACAAATGATTTGCGAAAATTTGAACACTATTGAACGGGTCAAAAATCGTGATGGCATGCAAGAGGTCATCGGTTCGACTCCGATATTCTCCACTTAATGGCATAAATACGTAAATCAGACGTGTTTATGCCTTTTTTTTGCCATAGTTTTGGCACACTTACCAGCTATCCAGGGCGCGAATATCGCCATCGATAATTGCGGCATATTTCTTATTCATGAAACAAAGGTCACTTTATAAAAAAACAGGATGTTCATATAAAACATCCTGTTTCAAAACTATCAATTTGTTATGATTTATAAGTTGTTGCTTTGTGTGAAAGTGCCATGAATATTATAATTTGTTGCATTTCCGGAGGCATGATTGTTGGTTACGCTGCCCGAGCCGCTCCAGGTATGGATGCCACCCTCAAAGTTGCTATTGCATGTATTACTGTCAATAGTGGCATTTGTCCCGGTAAATGAAATACCATCCCCGTGGCCGGTGCCATGGTTAACACCATTGCTGCTGACCGTATTATGTTGGATAAGGATAACATCCGGTGAATCCTGAATATTCATACCAGCAATGCCGTTGCCGGTTACCGTATTCCCGGTTATGGTCAAGTTATTGGAAGGGGAACCGGCCACATGCAAACCGGTGCCACCCGGTGAACTGCTTAGGGTATTGCCGCTGATCGTTATATAAGTAGATTGACGTACATATATATTGTGACAATATACCGAATTGCCGTTGTTGTGCAGGTTGCAGTTCGAGACGGTGGCCGTATCCACCCGTTTAAGATGTACGCCCATCCCGCCGCAGCCGGTAACTTGCACGTTAGAGATAGTGACATGTCTGAAATGATTACTCAATGCAGCGATCCAAATCCCGTTACAAAGAGTATCAGTGACACCGATAATCTTAAGGTTTTGAACTGTAAGATTTGAAAGGCCTTCCGCGTAGGTGCTGATGATATTTATCACAGTATTGGTCTTGAGCGTCGTGTTCGGATTGCCGGCACCGTTTAAAGTAACATTGGATTTAAGGAGAATAGTTGAAGTGAGCGTCCAGGTTCCTGAAGCCAGATTAACTGTACCGCCACCTGCGGCAGCCACACTATCTATGGCATGCTGTATATTTCCTCCCAGAGGGACAGATACGGTTATACCGGATGAAAAAGTACTGTTTATCAGGCCTTTCGGAAGGCTAACTGCCACGGGATCCGATTTAGAAATTGAATCATCGTTCTTTTTACAAGAAATAACCGATAAGAGACAGATAGCGGTCATCAGTGAAATCATCGTTTTTTTCATAATTGTTTTAAATTGGTTAAGATTTGTATTTGGTTAGTGGTAATGTTTTGTCGCCCGGTCTGCTTAAATACTTACAGAACTATGCAAAAACTCCAGATAATCCCATCATCTGTTTAAGCAAAAATGATCGCATAGATATCCCAGCGGGCCCTATAAAAGGCCCCGTTTTATAACAAATAACTAATTGATTTTTTGCGGAGTCTGTTACTGGTCCGTCATTGCAATCATGAAATCAGCGCTTAGTAACTGTGATCTATATTGATCTGCCCCCGTACCTCCCCGGCCGCAGTACTTTGCGTGATGATTGTGTAATACCATTTTCCGTTTTTCAGGTCGTTGAGCTCAGCGGGAGTTAAACTTGAATAATTCCAGATCACCGCGGTAACGCTATCGGTCATGTTCTTCGTTTGTGCCGTTACTATATTCCTGGTCACAGGTCCAGTTTGGCCGCTTGAAGCGGGGCCGTAAAAATTTGCTGATGTCATCGTGCTCGACAGGCCATACCAGCTCAGTTTCACGTTAAGTATTTGTGAATTGTTATCATAAACTGCGTATAATTTGGCAGTGCCGGTTGATGTTCCGGCAGGGACCAATTGTGCCGCCGAACCGTTCCCGGTGAATACGATGTGGCCGGCATCTGCATAATTAGGTTCGCTAACTTTGTTGCAGCTGACAAAAACACCTGCTACCAGGCCACTGAAAATTAGGGTCAGAAAAAACAAATAATTCGTTCTCATTGTCGTTGATCTATGTGGTGATTATGGCGTAATGGTTAATGTGATTTGTTTTACAGTTTGCTTTGGGTTTGCCGAGTCAGAGTTGGTCGCGACAAAAGTTACCGTATAGGTACCCGGTTTTAAAAACCTGTAGGTATAAAGCGACAGCGGGTCGGTTTTGGTTTTAATGGCTACGCCAACATCCGGCATCACGTTTGAAGGGTCAAAGGCACGCGATATGGCCCAGTCTTCATCAGCAGTACTTCCAACAGCGGGCGCGTTAAATGTTAAACTCGCGTTTGCCATTATCCATTGATTCGTATTGTTCAATATGCTTTTGGTGTAAAACCCGCCATTTGAAAATGTATTAGCCTGTATATACGTCGTATCAGGAAAGAAATTCCGGAAGGTGAAAGAATTTACCACTTCCTTTCTTGCCAGATAAGTGGCCGTTACCGCCGTTGATACGTACTTGAAAGCAATATAAACCGGTTTGCTTTTTTGGGTGATATCAGTGATATTCACATTACCAGATGCAACAGTTGTGGTAGTTGTGGCAAACTTGGCGCGGCTTGATATATCCGTCCATATGGCTTGTTTGATACTGGCCGAATCAATTGATCCCGAAAAGTTAGTTGATACCAAGATGCTCAGATTGTTATCGTTCAAAGTTTGGGTGGTGGCTCCCGGTGCAGTAGTGGTCGTAGAAAAGGTGACCAGATTAGAATCGGGCATGCGCTGGGCGGAATTGGCATAGGCATAATTTTTGTGAAGTTCACCCGAAAAAAAAGTAATATAATCCGGATTACCGGCAAGGTTAAATTTCACAGTATCTCTGATCGAATAGGCTGTTGCGCTTGTCGTTACGTCAAAATCTGTTGGTATCGCCACATTAACTTTATTACACGACACTATAGCGACCAACGCTCCTATAAAGGCTAAAAATTTAATTTTTTTCATTGTTTTTTTATTAGCAGTTATTAATAGCCCGGGTTTTGAGTAAGCAGTTTGTTAAGAAACAGATCATATGATGGTATCGGCCAAAAGATATCTTTCGATGAGATATTTTGCGTAGGCGCAAGTGCGAGTGGAATGTTTCCCGCGATCTCATTGGCAAGCGGCTTAATTTGTGGATAGGCCGGGTTTGCACCATTAATATCCAAAGCAAGGCTTTGTATGGTTGGTATCAGTATCCCCCAGCGTTTTAGGTCTTGTTCCCGTAATGCCTCAAAGCATAGTTCACGTGATCTTTCGTCCTGGATAGCCTTGCGGAATTGTGCCTGGCTAAGCCCGGCAGTCAAATCAGTACCCAAAATACTGGATAAATTAGCTGTTGCTTTTGCGGCAACGCCCGCATAAGTAAATACTGCGCCCGTACTTGAGGCTGAAGATGCACCGGAAGTGTTCGTTGGCGCTGTTGCGGTTGACGTACCGGCCGTTGTAACGGTATAAAGGCGGGTGCCCGATGCCACCTGCGTACCTACGGTATAGGGCGTACTTGCTGCCCATTGGTTGCCAATGGTGATGACAGGTGCGCTTGTGTACCCGCTGCCCTGCGCCGTGAGCAAGACTGAAACGGTATAAACCTTGGTAGATGTATTATATGAAGTATAAAGCTGGTATCCTGCTCCGGTACCGCCCCCACCGGTAACAGTTGCTATCGGTATTGACGTATAGCCTGTACCTGTAGTAAAAGATAAACTATCAATAATTTTGGTAGTGGCGATTGCCCGGCGCCGCACAAGGTTTATTGCATTATAAGCGGTTGCTGTAGGGCCATTTACCTCGTTTTCGGCCTCTGCCTGCATTAATAATACATCGGAATAACGCAGCAACGGGAAGTTTTCGCTTGATTGCATTTGTGTAGACCTGCTCACTGACGCTTCATATTCTCTGCGCCATTTGGCCGGATACCTGGACCATAGCATGCCTGCCGTTAGAGGGGACTTTACAGTACCTGTATAAATATAATTGGAACAATTCCAATCGCGCCTGTAGTCACCGGATTGATAACTCACATACAACCGTGGATGCAGTTTGGCATATCCGTAAACGTAACCGGTATCATAAGCGATGCCTCCAGACGATGTGGTGCCGTTGCTGCTTGTCATCGGTACACCGAGGTAGACGCCAATGCCACCGCCTGCCCCGACTGTGCCGGGAGCAGCTTGATTAAAGCCAACCTCCCATATATTTTCTTTGTTGTAGGCGTTTCTGGCTTCGTCAATGAAAGGCTGCCTGTAATCGGAAAGCAGGGTATGCTGACCTGATTGAACGACCTTGGTCGACCAGGCCAGTGCATCAGCATACCTTTTGGTATCATTTACCGGCTGCCCGGCTGCGTAGAGGCAAACGCGTGCCAGGATGCCCTCAACCGCGGTACGGCTAACCCTTTCAGAATAACCTAATGATGAGGAGGTTTGATCATAAAGCATCCCATCGGCCGCGGTCATATCGGCAATGATCTGATCATAAACCTGCTTAACAGGAGTGCGTGCGATCTGGCCCTGTGTAGGGTCTGTGGTAGCATGCAGTTGCATAGGTATATCGCCAAACCACTGCGCGAGCATAAAATAATAATAGCCCCTTAAAAACAGCGCCTCACCTTTTGCTTTTCTTACTGTAGCAGAGTCAACCTTACCTGCCGCTGATACATCAATATTATCAAGCAGTGTGTTTGCATAGTTAATAGAAGCATAGCAGCTTTTCCAGAAGGTAGTTATTTGCCCGTCGGTTGCAAGGTTATTGTATTGCGTATATCCAAAAGCAGTATTATAAAAATAAGTCTCATCGGTACCTACCGTCATATAGGCTGAATAGAACTGCGCGTAGTTTATACCGCCTTTGAAATTGGTATATATGCCCGATAGGGCTGCCTGGATCTGAGCGTTGGAAGTGTAGGACTGCAGCGGTGTTAAGGTGCCTGTAGGTGTGGTATCCAAAATCTTTTTACACGCTGAGAGGGCAGTGACCGAGATGAATAGAATAAATAATATGCGTTCCATAAAAATCTAATTAAATGTTAAAGAGTTAGGTTAACGCCAAGTGTTACCACCTTTGTTCGCGGGTATGGCGAAAAGTCAAAGCCCGGTGTAAGGTTATTATCGCTGAAAGTTGAAACCTCAGGATCGGGTCCGCTATAACCGGTTAAGGTCCATAAGTTTTGAGCAGATGCATATACCCGTATATTCGATATTTTCAATCGGGCAAGCAAATTTTTTGGTATAGTATAACCCAACTGAATAGTTTTTAAGCGGATATAAGAGCCATCTTCAACTACCCTGTCTGAATAGGCCCTTGTTCCGGTTGCATTAGAATTGGCCCTCGGATAGAGGTTACTGGGGTTAGTTGGTGTCCACCTATTGGCATAGGTAGCCCATTGGTTGATATCAACCATCCCCTGATTGACTGTCGGGCTTGAGCCGCTTTGCGCCGCGTTGGTGCCGCCTTCAAATTTAATACGATTGGCATCCAGGATCTGGTTTCCGTACGACCATTGTAAAAACACATTCAGATCAAAGCCCTTATAACTAAAGTTATTGGATAAGCCTCCAAAGTGAACAGGGTACGGGTTTCCGATCGTTGTGTAATCCTTCGAATCAATAATACCGTCGCCATTCAGGTCTATATATTTAGGGTCGCCTGGCTGTACCGAATTTGCCGGGGTGGTAGAGGGGCTGCTGATGCTATTTTTAGTTCCATAATATGGAATGCCTTCTTTTAACACATAATAATACCCGGTAGGGCCATTCGGTATTTTATAAAAATCACTCAATTGGTACATGCCAGCAGACTTATATCCATAAAACTGAGCGACCGGCTGGCCAACGATAGCTATGAAATCCGGAATAGTTTGCACACTGGCATCAAATGGCCTGGTAGATACAAATGATTGCGCACCGCTGTTCAATGCGTTTAATCTGTTCTTATTAAATGATATGTTGAAACTGGTTTGCCATGAAAACTGCTTGGACTGTATATTCACGGTGTTTAACGTAAATTCAAATCCCTGGTTGGTTACTTTGCCCAGGTTGACAAAAGCGTTTGCAAAACCTGTAGAGTAAGGCAAAGCTGCATTTAACAGCAAATTGTTGGTTACCTTATTATAATAATCTACAACTAAGCTCACGCGGCTGTTAAACAGGTCAAGGTCAAGCCCCACATCAGATTGTAAGCCTGTTTCCCATTTTAAGTTGGCGTTCGCAGTAGTACTTACTACCGTGTTAAATATATTGGTGTTATTAAAGGAATAATAGCTGCCGCTAAACGTAGTGCCGGCATTTGAGGTCAACTGCGACAGGTAGGCAAAATCGGTTACGCGGTTATTACCCGTTGCGCCGTAGCTTACACGTAATTTGGCGTTGTCGATCCAGGTTAATTTTTTCATGAAATTTTCCTGGCTTATCCGCCATGCAAATGCTCCCGATGGGAAATACCCCCAGCGGTTTCCCGGGGCAAACTTTGACGATCCATCCGCACGAAAACTTGCAGTGAAAAGGTATCTGTCCATCAGGCTGTAAGTAACCCTGCCCAAAAACGACTCCATGGCACTGCTTGAGGCGCCCGAACTCACCGCGTAAGGGGTGCCCGAACCTAAACCGTTGATGCCCAGCGATTCGTTGGCGATGTTGGTAGCGGTGAAACCATAACTGCTTACTTTATTGCTTTGCGTGGTAAATCCTGCCAAAGCGGTAATCGTATTGTTGTGATCTATATGTTTGTTGTAGGTTAAGGTATTTTCGTTCAAAAAACTGTAGTTATAGGTGTCTGCTCGGCTGCCGTTAACCCCGTAAGCTTGCCCGAAACTGGTCAGAGGGCTGCCCGAATTTGTAAGGGAATTATGAAACTGGTAATTTTCGGCATTTTGAATGGTTGCGCCTGCGGTAACGCGCAAAACAAAGTCTTTAAGAAAGGTTAAGCTTACATACCCGTTTGGCGCCAGGGTATTCATATCGCGCTCGTTAACTTCGTTTAGTGTGCCTATGTATGGATTGATCCTGTTATTTGTTATACCACCATTGTTGGGGTCGTTATCTGCAACCTGGTTAGTGGCATAATCGTCGGGGTTGATATTCGTATTACTGCCCAAAACAGGCCGGTAGCTCCAAACACTGGCCAGAAAATTAAAAAGAGAGCTGTTAACCACTGATCCTGTCGGTACATTTTGAACCGAGGGCATCTGCCCGAAGGAACTGGTTTTGGCATAATTAACATTCACCCCAACCTTAATGTTACTGCTAATATCCTGATCAAGCGTGAACCTTCCCTGGTATCTTTTAAAGCCACTATTGATAATTAAACCTTCCTGATCGTTATAAGAGCCCGACACCGTGTAAGCCGTTTTGTCCTTTTTTGCCGAAACCGAGACATAGTGGTTTTGAAAAATAGGCGTGTTGTTAAAGACCAGCTTCTGCCAGTCGATACCCGGTGTATTTTTATAATCTTCTAAATTTTTGCCATTTGTAAAATAATAGGCATTGGCATAGTATGGATTTGTGTCATTTTGCAGTCTTACAAATTCGTAAGGGCTCAACAACTGCATGATCTTGATCGGCTTTTGTCCGCCGAAATAGCCATCGTAACTAATTTTAGGTGTGGACGAAGCTCCCCTTTTGGTCGTGATAATAATAACGCCGTTAGAACCTCTCGCACCATAGATCGCGGTCGCCGAGGCGTCTTTTAATACTTCGATCGATGCCACCTCGGCCGGGTTAATAGAGTTGAAATTAGCATCTTCCTGCGGGAATCCGTCAATAACATATAAGGGGGCAGATGACTGGGTCACCGACCCGACGCCACGAATATTAATGACCGCATTACTGCCCGGCTGCCCGTCGGAGGATACCACATTTACACCGGCAAGCCGGCCGGCTAAAGCATCGTCTATCGATTTTACGGGGGCTTTTTGCAGATCCTTTACGTCAACTATACCCACGGAACCCGTGATGTCTTTTTTCGCCTGCTGGCCATAGCCAATAACTACGACCTCATTCAGGTTTGACATACTTTCGAGTAAAGTTACATCAACGGTCTTTTTAGTACCGACGGCAATTTCCTGCGGCAAGTAGCCAATAAAGGTAAATACCAAGACTGCCCGACTATCCGGTACCTTGATGGTAAACTTTCCGTTCAGATCTGTACTTGCAGCTATACCTGAACCTTTAACTTTTACGGTTACGCCAGGTAAGGGGCCTTTGGCATCCTTAACGACACCGGTAACCTGTATGGTTTGAGCGAAAGCTGCGGAAGAGAACAAAAAACACAAGATCACTAATAATTTACAAAATCGCCTGGGGGGGAAAGACGGTATCTTGCGTTTGAAATTATGGAGTTCTGAATTTCTTTGTGTAGTTTTTATTTCCATAAAATTAAGATTAATAAATTCTGGTTAAAATTAAAAAGGGGTGTGATACACGGCTCTTAATTAAAAATAACTGGCCCATACACACATTTGAAAAATAGAATTAAAATGCCGTATGACGATCATAGGATTTTGACCGTGCGAAAATTCGAGGTTTTAGTAAGGCTTTACTCATAATTTTAATATTTAGTTTAGTAATTGGTTACAGCGCCTTTTCAGGCAAAATTTAGCTGGTTATGGCTAATTGGTATTTCAAATGTAAAAATACTAAACCGGTTTACCAAAAAACAAAAGCAAAAAAAGCTATGAAATGTGATTTTTGTAAATATTTTACTAAAACGATTTAGTTTCTGCGTTAATTTTAACTCCCGGGCGGAAGGTTTCAAATTTTCGCATCGAAAATGAATTGATCAGTAAGGAAGAAGAATGAGAATTTGTCTAATTGTTTAGTAAAAACAAGTAAAGCTCTCTATTTTATACAATGTTTATTGATTACTCATTGCTGCCCAACTGCCTGGCTTGTGGTTGGTGCTCATTATCAGCCACAATTACGGTAGCAGTATTATCATGGTTTGAATAACGAGGTTTAACCATTTGATCATTTAAACGTATCTGTTGCGGTTTCCCAGGCACGTATAATTCAGCCTCGATAATGGGTTGGCCTTGCAAAACAACATTGAGGTTCGTTCCCTTTTTATCGGCTATCATAAATACTTTGGACAAAGAATTAACCACAGCTATTCCGTCTTTACGGAGATAGCTCCCGTTGGCCACGAAATAACGGGTAGCCGAACTGATATTGTTTTGACCGTTTACCGGATAGGTTATGGCGGTTAAATAGGCATCGGTTTCCCAACCATCAAAGCTGTTATTACTATTGCGGCCCATCATCTTGCCATCGGCCTGCAGGTTGAGATAAACATTGGTTATGGTACCGTTTTGGGTGATCTTAACGCCGATCATATCCTTTCCCTGTATCTTTTCAATTACTGGTAGGTTGCTATCTTTTTCATCGGCCATAATAACGGCGGTTATCCATTTGGTTTGGCGTAGCTTATCGGGCGCTGTAATGGAATAATAGTTTTCCTTAACGTTACTCGTGTGGTCATGTATCCCTTCTTTTTCGGTCAGGATCAGTTTCTCAGGGAAATCATGCGGGAAGCCGCCGTTCGGTAAAGTTTCCGGAAATAATGGCCGTACCAATACATGGGCTTTGTTTTTGGTTATCCGGATATCCAAACCATCTTGTTTGGCTTTGGCATCGCCGTAATGCAGCAACCATTCCATTTTACCGGCTTCGTATGCTTTCAAATCATCAATAATGAGCAGCATATTTCCTATCCATAAAAAGTGACGGTAATTGCGTTCAAAGTTTTTTGATGTAGGGCCGGTGGCATCTCCATAAATGTATTTCATATCGCCATCGTCCATCAGGTTGTATAGCTTGCCCGGTGTCTTAACACCAAAATACTCGTCATCCTTACTTTGCCCTTCGCCGTTAAATAAGACCACGTTGTGCGCATCGCTTTGAAAAAAGTAATCGGAATATTGCGGAACGTTGTAAAAAACAGTTCCACCGTCTGTGAGCAGATTTTCACCATCATGAAACAAAATAAACGAGTTGGCATCAGCATGGGCATGATTCCAGGTAGTACCCGATTTTACTGCCAGCATGTCGGCATTATTTTCCCAGGAACTACGCAACATGGCCCAGCCCATATCCGGGTACAATTGACTATCGGCCAAACCGGTAATTATTGCTTTATGCTTGCCATTTTTTTCCTGGTTATAAACTAAGCCAAAGCCCGAATAATAGTAATAACTTTTTTTATCGAGGCCTTTTTGCAGGTTATCCAAAGCGGTAATGTACCTGTTTTGCTGGTACCCGTTGGCCATCAGTAATAGCAAATGATACCATTCGCGGTTATCGACATGCGAATCGCCGAAATTGATGAGCATGGACGTTGCGGACGTTGGGTAGCTCGCATTGACGAAAAAATCGCCCAGTTTGTTTAATATGGGTATGTCAAAGGCTTTAACACCCAGGGTGTTGTAATAGGCCAGGCGGTAAAGTAAATATTCTTTGGTCGCAAAAGCGGCATAGTTAACGCTTTCGTAAAAACCACCCTCGCGGTCGAAAGTAGCTGGTTTGTTATTCAACTGGTCACCAGAAAAGTTGAACCATTGGATAGAAGCATGTTCGATGGTCTTTACCCAATCTTTTGCTTCCGGTACCTCATCGCGGATAGCCAGGGCCGAAACTCCGGCCATAAAAACCGTGGCGCTCCACCAGTTATGACCCATTGAATTGAGTGTATGGATGCGTTGGTTACCCGATACCCAATCGCCCAAAGCGGGCGCTATGCCTAATTTAACCAATGCATTCGCTATTGTTTTTTTGTCATCTGCCGAAAGGTAATCGTAAATGCAGTCAAAGCCCATAGCTACTTTGTAACTCTGGTCGGCACTATTCAAGCCAGCGTGCCAGGCCGGATCGCGGTTAAGCATTTCAACACTTTCCCAACTTGTTTTTTTGCAGGCGATCAATAGAATATCCTTTAGCTTAGCCGCGTATTTAGCATCACCCGTCATGCGATAGGCCAACCCCAGCTCATCCGTTGCCCCAGCCGGATTTGGTTGCCCGAGTGCCTTATCCGCTTTGGCCAATACAAATAGCCAGGCGCTATTTATGGCTGTATCCTGTTTAATTTGTGCTTTTAGCTCGCTGATCTTTTGATCGGTGTAAAACAAATGCGGGCGAACTTTACCGGCGTAACATACAGCGGTTAGCAATACCAGAAAAAGGCTGAGTAATGATTTGATCTTCATTTTAGGGAATATATAAAACGACTGTGGTTTGTGGTTTAACTTTAATAAGCGATTTGCCGTTGACTTTGGTTTTGGCCACCAGGTCGGTGGCGTTTTTAAAGTTATCGGGTACCGGCAGATCAAAGGTTTTATCGATGGTAGCGTTCATCCCGATAAGGTAATGACCATACAAAAGGTGATAAAACGAGGCACGGCCGGCAAACATGTTCTCGTCGCCGGGTTTATAAGCAACGCCGTCGGGAATCTTGGCTATCGGCAGTTTTTCGCCGCTATGCGCCGAATGCAGGTCCTCGGCATATTTGATCCCGCCGTTGGCAAAACCAAAATTGGTATGGTCGGGACGGGTATAAAACAGGCCACTGGGCTCAAACTCCTCATCTTCGTGCACTATGGCAACGCGATCGTAATTGGGATTCACCGTGTGCACCTTGGCCAAAAAATTGATGGCATTGCGAGCACGCCAGTATAAAGAAGCGTAAAACATCTCGTTTCCGTTTTTGATGGCAATAACACCATCTTCGGTATCCGCAAAAACAACATCGGGCTGCCCCCAGCCCATTGGCATTAGCTGGTTTGCTGGTTGCCGTGCATTAAGCAGCTCATATTCGTCGGGCACGGATAAAAGCCCGGCGGTAGTGCGGAAGCCCTTATCCTGCATCACCAGGTCCATGGTACTAAAAAACTGGTTATCGGCAAACATTTGCTGTACATAGCCTGTTAATTTAGGATTAAGTGTCGCAGCGGCAACCTGCAAAGGGCTGCCATCCCATGATGCACGTTGCGCATAGGTTACCGCACCGGGATAATGGGTATCGCGCCAGCCTATTTCGGTTTCTATCCGCATGGCCCGGTTACCATCCGCATCCAACGCCGGGTAGCGGAACCACGAACGTACAAGGGCGATTTTTTCTAACTGCGCCTTGATTTTTTCGTCGCCGGGCTGGTCTGGCGATGGCTGTGTGGCTTTGTATATTTCTGTGGCCCAATCCAGCACCTCACCATAATAACCTACAAAACCTAACTCCTTGGTTAAGCCTTGTGGTGTTAACTGCATGTAACTATCGCCTGCTGATCGGCTTGGTCCGTTAGCGGTTTCACTACCCAGCCAGGGTTGTAAGCCGACAGACTCGTACAAATACCGGCGAATATCATTTTCGGCGATGGCTTGGGCAGGATCAATATCTTCAACAGCTTTGTTGGCATAATATATCCCGTACAGATCATTGATCATGGTTTGGTTACTGTATTGGCGCCTGTGCTGGCGATGCCATTCGCGGCAAGCTACCAGCATATCGGTATAAGCAGCACGGCGCGATATTTTGTTACCACCTACGCCGGCAATGGTTTTATCCAGATCGGGTTTGAGCTCATCATAAAGTAAGTGGATCACCTGGCCTGACGGCCCGATGCCAAACCACTCGGGGTTATAGGTTGCAGGGTCGGCCTGGGCAAATTTGGGATCTTTGCTATACGTAAAAAATACATTATCCAGCCCATCTTCAACCAAACTTATCACTTTTGAGCTGTGATAGGCGTAGGTCCATTTTACCGTATAGGCCTTGGCTAAAAGCTGCATTTGTACCTGCGTTAATGGTTTTTGCGAGCCAAGCAAACCATTGATCAACTTATTTACCCGGTCTTTTAACCGGCCCATAACTTCATTGCCCGGGCTTTTGCGCACTGGCGGCTGTGCTGGTATTGTGCCTTGTTTTTCGTTTGCCGGAGGTACAAAAGCCTCATCGGTATGGGTGTAAACCCGATAAATGCCG
>Ga0105855_1000672_pt1 | contig 13949 bp, 14 predicted proteins | sample OrgsoiDNA_201059_FD_89680 | JGI IMG/M metagenome (GOLD analysis project Ga0105855, IMG submission 89680) | Permafrost soil microbial communities from the Arctic, to analyse light accelerated degradation of dissolved organic matter (DOM) -... | ecosystem: Environmental > Terrestrial > Soil >... | reverse complement strand
GCCTCACCAAATCAATGATGAGCGCGTCTTTCTGCTCGTCCGTTAGATTTTTAAGGTTGGGCACAAATGTCATCTCCGAATCATGCCGAGCTTCGCAGCAGTTTACAAGTGCTGACTAGTTACGTCTCAGGCGTGAATCTCTCGCCGCTTAACAATTCGGCCACGCGCGTTAAGTTCGAGTCGAGTCCCAGTGCGATGTTCTCCGCGCCCACCGCATCTACCAACAACTTAAACGAACGCGTTTTGAAAATGGACGCCGTCTGCGACGGTTCTCGAGTGGGAGGAGCTTTTACGTATGGCTTGTTCTGTCGGTGGGGCGTCGTTTTTGAAGGTTAGAGCGGTTGACCCTGGCGATTGTCTCGAGATCCCGAGTATAGCCCGCGTGCTTGACTCATAAAGTAGGGCTCCCTGCCTTGAAATCGCTATCAGTTTTGACATTATAGGCGAGCGTGTACTGATCGCCGGTGGCCAACGCACCGATTCTGTTTCGGGCATGCACGCCAGAGTGGATGGGGCTGCGCGTTGCGGCATGATCTGGCTCTATGCGCTTTGCGTCGTTGGATCTCAACGGTGAGGGTTGAGATCCAACGATCAAGGCACTGAACCTCCCTCTGCGGCACTCGCACATATGGTCTCGATTGTCGATGACGTGCATTTATAACTCCGACATGCCCGACTCCTTCCATTCCCAAGAACCCAACTATGAAGGAATCCTCGATTCTCGTTAGCGGCGTCATATTCGACGAATCGACGGCATGAACAAGTGATGCGCTCACTTGCCTCAAGCTTTATCTCCGCCCTCAATCAAGTTGCGCGCCTCGCGGGCGCAGTGGTTCAACGCGCGCTCTGAAGTCATTTGTTCCTTGTCCAGCGCTCCCACCGGCCGGGTTTCGTTGAGAAGGAATTGCCCCGTGGATATATCTTCAATGACAACAGAAACATCGAAACGCACCCGCTCGGGATCAATGTCATTTCTCACTGCGTTCATCGAGACAGTAAAACCTTTGTGCACGAACGAATTTTTCATCGACTATCTCCTTTGATTGGGCGATCTCAGTATGAACCCGATCATCTGCCCGTGTCGTTCCTACCGATATTCTTCGACCCCGGCGGGCAAGTACCTGTTTTCGAAACAGGAACCTGCGTTGTTTGGAAAGCTCGCACCTGGTACGACCTACGTTAGGCGAACGATCCGGCCATTCGGCGCCGCCATAACTTCATTCGGGACTAGGCACTGGGACAGAATTATGGCACGCGACTATATACATGCCCCCATCTATTGACTCGTCAGTGATGCGAGCGCAAAGAAGAAGCCTTGAGTGCTGTGAGACGCGCGCTGGTAGACCTGAGCGACGAGACAACACACATCAGACGCAAAGTAAAATATTGTGGACTACTAGTTAAAAGTTGCTAATTATTTTTTGTAAAATCGTATAGACATACTAATTATCTGGTCTACAGTACGAACTACGATACCGTTTCAGGGCGTCTGGCATTGCGCGGGCTGCCGACATAGCGGTGACCAAGAACCGCGAGCCCCGTTGATCGTTAATGCTCGCTCAACAAACGGGCCGTGTGCGCCAAGTCGATGATCAGTTGTCTCTCAGGCGCGGGTATCGCGCTCCGATTGCCCGGACTTGGCGTTATGATCGAGCCCTTGATCCTGCTCCACATGCTTTAACGCGTGAAGGAAACTCGAACTCCACCAGTGGACGTCGTGCTTGCGAATCCGGCTCATGAGCGCTTCGTGGCGCTGAATGCGCTCTTCCAACGGCATAGACAGCGCCCGCTGGATGGCTTGTGCTGTGCCGTGCGCGTCGTAGGGGTTGACCATCAGTGCTTCTTTCAGTTGCTCTGCGGCGCCGGCGAAACGCGAAAGCACCAGCATGCCGGGATCGGCCGGGTCCTGCGCAGCGACGAATTCCTTCGCCACCAGATTCATCCCGTCGCGCAACGGCGTGACCAAGGCGACACGACTCGCGCGATAAAGCCCCGGCAAACGCTTGCGAGCAACATTGCGATGGATGTAACGCACCGGCATCCAGTCGAGTTCACCGTAGTCGCCATTGATCGCGCCGCACAGGCTGTCCATCTGACGTCGCAAATCGTCGTACGCACCCACAGCCTCGCGGCTAGGAGAGGCGATCTGGATCAACGTTGCGCTGCTGCGATTCTCCGGGTACTGCGCGAGCAGCTCGCGAAAGGCGTGGATCCGCTGCGGTAGCCCTTTCGAATAGTCGAGCCGGTCGACGCCTAGCAGCAAACGGCGCCGTGAGTATTCCTCCCGCATGCGTTCAAACGTGTCGCGCCCCTCTTTTGCCTGGGCTAGGTTGACGACTTCGTCGACATCGATACCGATTGGGTAGGCGCCGATGCGCAGCGTGCGATTGAAAGCGCGAAGACGATCGTGACTCAACTGCTCTGCTTGCGCCTCGGATTGGACGTAGTGAGTGAAGTGCGTTACATCTGTTTCGCTCTGGAAGCCGACCAAGTCGTACGCGAACAGCGAGCGCATCAACCATTCATGCTCGGGAACCGCCGCCATGATCTCGAGCGGGGGCATCGGAACGTGCAGGAAGAAGCCGATCCGGTTACGGCACCCCATGGCCCGCAACTCGGCCGCAAGGGGAATCAGATGGTAATCGTGGACCCAGATGAGATCGTCGGGCTTAAGCAGTGGCATCAGCTTCTGCGCGAACAACCGGTTCACCCGCCGATACCCGGCGGCAAAGTCCACGTCGAAATTGGCTAGATCGAGCCGGTAGTGAAATACCGGCCACAACACATCGTTGGAGTACCCAAGATAGTAAGTGTCGTAGTCTCGCTGACTCAGGTCGATCGTGGCTAGCGTCACGTTGCCAACCGTCTGCGCGCGAAGATCCTGATATCCCGCGTCGTGCTCCGACTCGTCATGGATTTTGCCGCTCCAGCCAAACCACAGGCCGCCGGTCTGTTGCAAACTCTCCTTCACCGCTACAGCTAGCCCTCCGGCCGCGGCTTTGCGGGGATCGGCGGTGCGATTGGAAACGACAACTAGACGGCTCACTGGATCTCCATGTTAATGAATTGCTTCAGATCATGCGCGGGTAACTCCGCCGGCAGGATCCGTAAGCTTGAAGATATTCTCGCGCCTCGAGACGAACGGACTCTACACATGACAACAACAATTCCGACGCGCGTCGAATCGCCTCACAAGGAAATACCTGAAACGCCCGGTCGCTGGCACTCTGGTTGTGAGAATTTACGAACCTGCGACGCGAGCACGATGACACCATCCTTGACGGGCGCGATATAGGAATACCACGCGCCATGTTCACTCCGCTCGACCTCGACAGACACAATGCGTTTTCCATTCGTGAAAGTCTCCTTGCTCATCGTTTGCTCCCATGGCACCAGCTAAACGATCGTAACATGTCGTCTTGCCGTCAGTTTCAGACGCGAGTCGTACTCATACAGCCCGTAGAACACCGGTAGCCAGTATCGGATGCACTGGCCTATCGCCAACCATAAAAGAATGGTCGCAGCGAAGGACTCCGGTCCATGAGCAAGTCCTCCATCGATGAACCGACAGGGACGAAAAGCACGACTACGGCCCACCAGATTTAATCGATGCCTAGTGCGCTGACGCGTCGCGAGTAAGAGGCATGTCGCATCGGATGCTTAATATCAGACTTGCTGAAGTCACGAAGGTACAGGCCGTTCACCATTTGTCAAGGACTGCAAAGATTCAAGGCAGGCTTGGTCGCCAGGGTCGCCGAACTAATTGGTGGTCAGCGCTTGGAGCCGCGCCATGCACCTCGGACTAGCTGCGCCGCCGCGTTTATACCACTGCAGTGCGCGGGGCCGGTCCGGGAGAACGTCCCCAGGCGCGGCGCCGCTCCAACAGTTTTCCCAGTAAAGCCCGAGGGTATGGGCCGCATCTCGCATGCCGAGTTCGAACGCTATCTCGTACTGAGCTTTGGCAAGCTCGAGGTCCACCTCTTCTCCGCGCCCCAACCGCGCGCTGTCGCCAAGTGCGGCGGCAGATAGGCCTTTGAGTTTGTCCGGGGCGTGTTCGTCCTTCAGCACATCCCTCAGCACGCGGTGACCCAACGCGTAGTCGGCCTCTCCACCGGTGCCGCTGAGCAGCGATATCGCGTACGTGACCCGAAGGGCCGGGTGTTTGTCGACGCCCACCTGGTCCAGCATCTTGCGCCCGAGATACGCCGCGCCAGGCAGTGCGGACACCAGCAACGCGTTCGCAGTAGAGGCGATGGATTCTAAAGGCGCAAATCCAGACTTGTAGGCCGACAACACGTGTCGATAAAACTTCTCGATGTCGAGACCTGGGTCGTGCCGGGTCAGTGCCGCCCACTCGCGGTCTATCTGGTTGAACCAACTAACTTCAGCCATGGCAGGTCGCTCTTAAGTGAATTCGCCGCCAATGATACGCCCTCCGATTTCGGCCTCGCGTCGTTGCGGTGCTTTGGCCATTCAAGTGAGCGCACTTACACCGGACTGACTGCCCGGGTTCTGGGCAGATTCCGCGGTCTCGCCGGCCGCATGAGCAACGTGAGCTGTCACCACGGGCTTGGAAAATTTCGGCGCGTGGAGACGCGGATGGTATAGCAGGAGACGAGGATGATGTGTGATGTCGTCGGTGCGTTGCAGCCATCCGGTCATCGGGCGTCGGGCAAGGCAGGAGGCTGCTTCTCTCGACGTTCGAGAACCGCCGGATGCCGCGTCCAATCCGATTAGCCGCTGGTCACAGCGCTCGCAGGAGACCGTAGCACCTGCCAATTCAATACGACCACATCTCTAACTGGTTCATCGATGGCAGCAATGACGTCACCCATCTCCTCAACGTCCTCCATTGACTGAACCGGAGCGTCTCTTACGACCTCCGCATTTCCGAAGGAAAGCTGACGCCCGTTGACGCCCGTGTGAGTGTACGAGACGAAGTAGGTGTACTTGTTGTCGACCTTTGAGCTCGCCCGCATGCCGACCCGCGTCGCCGGACTATCCGCGTCGGCGATGCCCGCTGCGGCGTCGCTCTTGTTCAGTTCCTCGCGGAAAAACCCAGCCAAGCCCAGTTGGTCAACCGCCATCGCGTAGCCCGCATCTTCGTTCGCAACGCATTTCAACGAGTGTGACCTAGGCAAGGTCGTTTTCTCGGTAGAAACGAAGTAAGCGTCGTCGGCGTTCGCTGCGGGATTTGCCTTGAAAAATCCGTGGTTCGGGTACACACCTACCCCGAAGCGAAATGACAAGAGCCGGTTGTAGATAGGCCGGCGTTGGCCACGAAGAATACTCAGCACAGTCTTCAGTTGAGAGTCAGGCTGGTGTTTGAGGACTCCCCATATTTCTTCAGCCGATGTCGTCAGATAGTCCAGATTTTTTAGCACAGTACTCATATTTTTTGCGTTCTCAAGATGGGGTCGCATGGCTTGGGGCGTCCGAACCATCGCCGTAGCAAACAGCGATTCCACGGGGCACGCATCCAGCGCAAAGAGCGCACTCGTGGGCGTTGTTACTTCCAGCATGCGGCTTTGGGCTATGACCAGATGCGCCGGTTCAGGCTGAACTGCCAAGCGCTCGGTGCGACGAAACGACCTCGACGGGACCTACATTTTTCTTGGGGTTGACTATGACTGGTAGGAGCTGCGTTTGCGCGCTCCCAGTCCAGTCCGACTGCTGTCGCCATCGTGATGGTGCTCGCTCGGTGGACGCGGGTTCATAGACGGTCCAGTGCGGCCCGTGTCGACCTGCACGGTTGAAATGGCGTGCTTGTAAATCGTCTGCGTGCCTGCGCTTGAACGAAGCACGACGATATACTGGTCGAAAGCTTCAATCTGTCCGACGAGGCGAATCCCGTTCACGAGAAAAATAGCGACTTGCGAACCATCAGCTCGCACCGACGCAAGCATCTCAGTTTGATTCTTCGGAGGGAGTTGAGTCATTTGCATCGCGCCCAATGATGGGTAACGCTTGGCCGCACCTGGCACCAGCCGGGCAGCAAAGCGTTACTGGCCGCGGCGTCGACGGGGCTGTGAATTGTGTGTGGCAAAGGCTCGTGCGAACTTTGACGGCACCTACCGACGCTCAGTATGAACCTTCCTGCTCACGCTCACAGGGTTAATGCTAGGAATGCAACCATGATGGGGTGATGGCCGGGCATTCGCCAAGGTCTCGTCTTGCTCATTTTGTGCAGAGAATTCTACAAGGCGAAACATCTTGCCTCGCAGAAACTGGACCCATGTAAGTAACCGCGAACGCTCAAAAATGCCGCCAAAATCGCGCCTTTGATACTCGCGTTGGCCGCAACATATGCAACTAACAGTCTGTCGTGCTCTAATCCAACAAGTTAAATTGAGCGCGGGCGGGCAATCAAGGCGGCGGCCCGAGACTGCGCTATCGTGGATGGGGCCAAACGAGTTTACGCTCACTGGCTCCAAGTCATCGAGGTTATGCCTGTCGGCCTGTCCGCCCAGCGGATCATCTGGGTTCCAAGCCCGGCGATGAGGAGTATGGCCTTAGCAGTTTCGTCGCCGAGCTGACTAACGGAAATAACGAAAATAGCCTGATTTATAGTTACAGGTAACGGATAATAGGGGCATCGATTAAGCGAATGGAGTGGTCATGACCCAGCCGGAAGACAACGGAACGATTTCGTTACGTTTGCCGTCCGTAACGGAAAAAAGAGGGCGCGGTCGTCCTCGCAAAGAAAATGCGTTATCCAACGCGCAGCGTCAGGCGGCATTCCGGGCGCGACATAAGGGTCAAGCGAAATCCGTTACCGTAACGAAAAATGTTGCGGATGCTTACGATGACTTGGTGATTGAGAACGAGCGGTTGCGCGAAGAATTGGCGCAGCTGCGGCGACCAGTCGAGTCTGCTGGTGGAGCCTCTGTTGGTCGGGGTTCGTTGGTTGTTACGGACGCGTTGCGGGAGCCGATTCCTGTGGGTGGTGGGGCGATTGGTGATTGTCGGCTCGGTGTGACGGTGGCGCTGTCTGCGCGATATGCGATGGAGCGGTTGGCGGCGGATATCGGGATACCGAAGGGTGTCGCGGTGGAGCGGCTGCTTTTTTGGGCTGATGAGGCGGTGTTGCGCTCGTTCTTGAGTGACGATGCGTTTAATCGTTACCTTGAGAAGCGGCGTAACGGAAATTCCGCTGCTGCGTGATCGTTTCGTTGGCGCGGTTCGACGGTGTGTGCGCGATCCACCGCGAGTGAACCTGTTAAGTCGTTGTAAAGCGACCCGTTGCCACTAAGCCAGTCTTGATGGTGCGCTCAGAGTGCCGTAGCGTGCAGCATAGGCGACATAGGCGGCACATGGGGATCCGGGTGATGCAATACGAAAACCCGGTGATCGGTGTGGTGCTGTGCTGGGTAAGGATTCTTTTTGTATTGGGTGTCGTGATTGGTCTCTCTCGGCTGCTCAGTCTTGTGTGGAGACAAAAAAACCGTTTCAAATGTGTGGCTTTTCGTAGCGCTTTTGCGAAGTAAGTCTTGGCCTCTCTGTAAATTAACAATATGCTTAAAAATTGATAATTAACATTATGTAAAATTGCGCTTTGTGCTGATCGCTTTCCAATAAGCGATCAGCACGCATGTTGGCTATAATGCACATGTTTTCAAACATGGAGATGCGCATGGGAAAGGCACTCGAAGTCCGCGCACGTAAGTCCACGAATGTCACGTTACCGCCTGAAGTTCTGGATCGGGCCAAGGAGCTTGGGATCAACCTTTCGCGCGCGAGCGAGCGTGGAGTGCGCGAAGAAATTCAGGAGACTGAGGCTCGCCGTTGGGCCGACGACAACGCCGAGTTGGTCGCAGCATACACTGCGATGGTTGAACGCGACGGGCTGCCGCTTGCGAAGTACAGGTCATTTTAATGGCGCGTTTTGATCTGTACGAAAATCCCGACGACGGGATGCGGCGCCTCGCTCCGTACCTGCTTGACGTGCAGAGCACGCATGTCGGAACCTTGCCGACGCGCATCGTGATTCCTCTTCGACCGACCCTGGATCTCGGGTTCTCGGGCAAACCGTCCGATTTGCTGCCCGTTTTCGAAATCAATGGCGAGAAATACTTCCTCGACACGCCTGCCATGAGTGCTGTTCCCTTGAACGCGCTTGGCAGGCGCATCGGCTCCCTTGCGGATCGCCGAGATGCCATCTCGGCCGCGCTCGACCGGATTTTTGGCGCCTATTGACCCAAGGCAACATGGGTCGGTTGGTCTCGCTGGCGAAAACTGGTCAAGGTTCGGACATCAGCCGCTCTTTGACACTCGCCCTCGCCCTTGCGCGCTAGCGTTGATTGCCAGTATCTGTGATTCCCTCTATTTCACTGTCCGGCACCGCCGCCCTTCTCGTGATTCGTGCACCGCTGTGCTACGTGATTCATGGACTTAACATGCTTTCATTGAGATTTGGCCTCAGTTCGGTGCAGCGGCAATTAATTGATTTGCATTACTTATAAAAATTTCGGCAAATAACGTTATGTCAACTCGTAGTTTTCAATCGTCTATCTTGAACGCTCGTGTCACCTGCGCTTCGGCCACAACGAAGAAGCCTAGTGGGCCGACAGGCTATCCGGTGTGGCAGCCACTGATCTGGTGTCTAACGTCGCGCCTTTACGAGGCAGCAGTCCAGCGCAGGAAAACAACTGCGGTAATTTCCTCAGAGATAATCCCGGTGCTTCGATAGCCATTGCTGCGGTCGCCATCGGCCCACTGATTTATTGGGGTGTCAACGAGGCGGTGAAGAAGATTTTCTCGCGTCCTGAGCGAAAACCTGAAAAATAGTCTCCAAGGTGGAGATGTCAAAATTAGCCGCAGAAAGTAAAAGGCCCGACAAAAGCCGGGCCGCAAATCAAGGTGGGAACCCCCGTTACCGCCTTGATAGTGTTTCTCTCGTATCTGACCTTTTGCCTCTGAATCGTGGTTTTTATGTGTTCGGGCGGTTGTTGTCGGTCAGTAAATGCATGGTATGTGCAGACGGATGATCGCTATGTGGTGCACCGCACATTCCGCTTACTTTCGGTTACAAGTGTCCCCGTCGCGCCACATTTCTTAAGTGACGTGCGCGAGGAATTTCAGCGTGTATTTGCAGGTCGCGGTGACGCTCCAACGGGGGTGCGCTATCATTAACGCATCGAAAAGAGGTGACTCTCATGGGAAGAATTCCGATCGACCCCGCTCTTACCGAGCACGACAGTCTCGAAGAGGCTGAAGCCTACGACGCATGGTTTTGCGCCGAGGTGCAAGCATCAATCGACGAGGTTGGCCCGGACATCCCGCACGATCAGGTCGTCGCGGAGATGCGTGCGCACATCGAAGAACGGCGAAAGGCGCGCAGTGCACGTTGACTGGCGCCCGCGCGCTCGACGCAGACTCCAAAGCATCTTTGACCATATCGAAGAACAAAGCCCGGCGGCGGCAGATTTTGTTTTTGAATCAATCATAGCGGCTGCCGCCGCACTGCCCGATCACCCCATGTCTACCGGGAGGGGCGAAGGCCAAATACTCGGGAAATGATTGTTCTGCCGAACTACATCGTCGTCTATCGCGTGAAGTTGGATCGAATTCAGATTCTGAACGTGTTGCACGCGCGGCGACGCTATCCGTAGTAACAGACCAGATCACTGCATCGACCGAGCCTCACCCAAGAACGCTTGCACCTCGGTGGCCGCCGCTCGACCGTACGGTACCCGCTCGCGCGGTATGAAGTACTCCCCATGCGCCCTGCTATTTTTCCGACAGTGCGCAGCCGGACAGCGATAGTGTGCGTTCAGTGAATTAGGGGGAGTTGCTTGTCTACCCAATTTGAAGAGAGCGACTACGCGTTAAAGCCGCATGAACGGCCGCTGGTACTGGGCGGCCCTGCCAGTCCCGACCATCCGGCGGCAAGGCGCTATGCCTATTTCGCGATCGGCTGCCTGATCGGCATCACCCAGGGCCTGGGCAACGGGCTGGTCTCGGTGAATCTGAATTACGCTCAGGGGACGCTCGGCCTCTACAGCAATGAAGCCACCTGGCTCACCGCCGCCTATTTCATGGTCTATGCGACCGCCAACCTGATCCTGGTGAAATTTCGCCAGCAGTTCGGTTTGCGGCGCTTCGTCACCTCCCTGCTCGGCACCTATGTCGTGGTCGCCCTGCTGCATGTGTTCGCGCAGGGATTTGGCTCGGCGGTGGCTGTGCGGGCTATCAGCGCTATCTCCGCAGCCGGCCTTTCGTCGATGGGCATCTATTATCTGATGCAGTCGTTTCCCCCGCCGAAGAAGATGCTCGGGATGCTCATCGGCATCAGCGTTCCCCAGCTTGCGACGCCGCTGGCGCGCGTTCTGTCGCCCGGACTGCTGGAGACGGGTGACTGGCACAGACTCAACTGGTTCGAACTGGGTATGGCGCTGGCGACGCTGGCCGCCGTGATGGCCCTACCCTTGCCGCCGAGCGAGCGCCGCAAGGTATTCGAGCCGGCCGACTTTCTGACTTTGGCCCTGCTGGGGTCGGGGCTCGCACTATTCGTGGCGATATTCTCCGAAGGCCGGATCGAATGGTGGACCGAACGCGTCTGGCTGGGCTGGGCCCTCGTCGCCAGCGTGGCCCTGATTGCCGCGGGCCTGATCGTCGAACACTGTCGCATCAATCCATTGATCAATACGCGCTGGCTGGGCACCCGCGAAGTAGCCCGCGTCATGCTGATCGCCGCAGCGATCCGCATCCTCCTCTCCGAGCAAACCTTTGGATCGGTCGGCTTGCTGACGTTGTTCGGCATGCTCAACGACCAGATGATCACGCTCAATTCCATCATCCTCGTTGCATCGGTCGCCGGGATCGTCTTCAGTGCGCTGACCCTCGATCCAAAAAATCCAGGCAGGCCGATCGCCGTCGCGGCCGCGCTGATCGCGATAGGAGCCTTCATGGATGCGGACGCAACCAACCTGTCGAGGCCGGCAAATTTCTACATCAGCCAGGGATTGATCGGCTTCGCCTCGCTCCTGTTCCTGGGGCGGGCGATGGTGATCGGTGCTTCGCGAATGGTCGTGGCCGGCAGCCAGAATTATCTGGTGAGCTTCATCGTTGTATTCAACATCAGCCAGAGCGTTGGGGGAGTCGTCGGCAGCACCTTGCTCGGCACCTTTCAGACGGTTCGCGAGAGGTTTCATTCGAACGAACTCGTTCAGTCTCTTGTCATGAGCAATCCAGTGGTCGCGGCGCAGGTTCGCGAAGGAGCGGTGCAACTGTCGCAACGCGTGACGCGCGAAGCGAATGTTCTGGCCTATAACGACGTATTCTTGCTGGTGGGTGTGTTGGCCAGCCTGACCGTTGTTTGGGGCGTGGTAATCCAGTGGTTGATGTGGCGACGTCGCGAAGTCTCGCCGCTCATCCTTCTTCAGCAACAAGTGATGAAGGCAAATCAGGCACAAGCCAACAGGAAGAGCCTGGAATGAACGAGCCCAAAAAAGACGCGCCCGCGGGCGATAGCCAGGCGCAAACGGTTGTTTCTCCTGCTGCCTCTCCCGCTGCAGCGGCTGAGCCGAGCAGCTGGCATCCGCCGAAAAAGAGCCCGGTGACGATCATCGTCATCGTACTGCTCGCACTGTGCGCAATTGGCGTGGTCCTGCGCGCCTGGCGCCTACCGCCTTTCACCGGCACTTCGGAGGATACCGACAACGCCTATGTGCGCGGGCTGGTGACGACCATCAGTTCGCAGGTGAGCGGCTATGTCACCAGCGTGCCGGTCGACGATTTTGCAGAAGTGAAGGCCGGCAAGATTCTCGTGACCGTCGATGACCGCATCTATGCTGCGAGGGTCGCGCAAGCCGAGGCCAATCTCGCCGCACAGCGGGCGGCGTTCGCTAATTCCGCGCAATCGCAGCGCTCACGCGAACTGGCGACGCAAAGCCAGGATGCGAACATCGCCGCAGCGCGTGCACAGCAGGTCCGCGCCGAAGCCGACATGCGCCGCGCCGATGCACTCGTCAAAGACGGATCGCTTTCGAAGCGCGAATACGACCAGACCCGTGCTGCATTGCTCGCGGCCCGGGCCTCGCTGCAACAGGCCGTCGCGGGCCGCTCGATCGGCTCGGAGGATGTGCGCACCGTCCTTGTCGCACGGCCAGGATTGCAGGCGGCGATCGACTCCGCCAAAGCCGCGCTGCGCAGTGCGCAGGTCGATCTGGAGAACACCGTGATTCGCGCGCCTGTCGATGGACAGCTTTCCGAAGTCGGTGTGCGCAACGGCGACTACGTCACGGCGGGCACGCAGATGATGTCGCTGGTGCCGCACACCGTCTGGGTCGTGGCCAACTACAAGGAAGCGCAGACGCATCGCATGCGAGCCGGCCAGCGCGTGACGTTCCGCGTCGATGCGCTGGGCGACGCGGAGCTGCATGGCCATGTCGAAACAATCGCGCCCGCAACGGGATCGGAGTTTGCGGCGATCAAGCCCGACAATGCGACCGGAAATTTCGTCAAGGTCGCGCAGCGCATTGCCATACGCATCAGTGTCGATCCGGGACAGGAACTGGCGCGGCGGCTGCGACCGGGCATGTCGGTCGAAACCGCGGTCGATACTCGCGATGGTGACCGATGAAGCGCTGCGTCCTTAGTTGCGTTCTTAGCTGCGTCCCTGGCTTCGGCGTTGCCCTGCTGCTGTCTGCGTGCGCGGGGCCGCCAGTCAAGGTCGCCGCCGTGCCCGCTGTCGTCGAGCCTGCGGCGTGGCAACACGATGCCGCACAGACGATGTCGCTGGACAAGGACTGGTGGCGGCAATTCGGCGATCCGGTCTTGACCGCGCTGGTGGAAAAAGCGCTCGCCAGCAATACCGATATCGGCAAGGCAATCGGCCGCGTGCGCGAGGCGCGCGCAGACGCAAGGATCGCGCGTGCGGCGTTGCTGCCAACGCTCAACGCCGGCTTCGATCATGCCGGGCGCTCCCAGATCGTCAGCCCGTTTGGTACGCCACTCCAGCTAAGCACCGGACAGGTAGACATCGAGGCTGCGTGGGAAGTGGACCTGTTCGGCCAGTTGGCCGACCAGCGTGCCGCCGCGCGCGATGCGTATCTCGCCAGCGCGGCCGCACGCGATGCGACGCGGCTGTCAGTCGCCAGTTCGACGGCGAGCGGCTATATCACGCTGCTCAGTCTCGATGCACAGTTGAAGATCGCCGAGGCAACCCTGGCCGCGCGCGCGAATTCGCTGCGCCTTGCCAAAACGGAATTCGAGAACGGCTATTCGTCGCGGCTGGAATTGCAGCAGGCGCAGTCGGAATACGATTCGACCGGGCAGCTCATCCCGCAGACGAAGCTGGCGATTACGCGCGCCGAAAATTCGCTGAGCGTGCTCACCGACGATATCCCAGGCGATATCCCGCGCGGCAAGGTGCTCGACGCGCTGACCGATCCGGTCATTCCGCAGGAGTTGCCATCCGGGTTGTTGCGGCGGCGTCCCGACGTCGCTGCCGCGGAGTACCAGCTTTCAGCAGCAGACAAGTCGCTCGCCGCGGCGCGCAAGAACTTCCTGCCGCAGTTTAATCTGGCGGCCTCGTTTGGCCGCTCCTTCGGCACGGAGCAGGTCTACCCGTTCAACCTCTGGTCGATAGGCGGGAGCATTCTTGCGCCGCTGTTCGAGGGCGGCAAGCTGACTGCGCTTGCCGAAAAGGCCGGCGCGCAGCGCGACCAGGCCGCCTTCGCCTATCGTGGCACTGCACTGACCGCGATCAGCGAGGCTGAAAAAGCGTTGGCCGCCGTCCAGCGTCTCGATGAGCAACTGGTGCTGGCAATCGCCCAGCGCGACTCCCTGTCCGAACAGTTGCGGATTGCCACCAATCGATATCGCGAAGGTTACGCGGGCTATCTGGATCAGCTCGACGCGCAGCGCAACCTGCTTTCAGCGGAACTCGGTGTGGTGCAGCTTCGAGCCGATACGCTTGCGGCGCGCGTGACGCTCTATGAGGCGAT
>Ga0105855_1000671_pt1 | contig 13950 bp, 12 predicted proteins | sample OrgsoiDNA_201059_FD_89680 | JGI IMG/M metagenome (GOLD analysis project Ga0105855, IMG submission 89680) | Permafrost soil microbial communities from the Arctic, to analyse light accelerated degradation of dissolved organic matter (DOM) -... | ecosystem: Environmental > Terrestrial > Soil >... | reverse complement strand
CAGCAGGCCATAACGAACTCGCCGTGTGAGGCAGGGTCGCCGGCTGGGCTCGTTCTCAACTATCCTGTTCGGTGGTTCGTTTTCGCAGCTCTTCCGCATCGCCAAGGTCTTTGGCGCGGCCGGTCTGCTCCTTGTTGCGAAGGAGCGGCGCAAGGCCAATAAAGTGCGTCGCGACGCCTTCCAGTTCCGCTTCGCTGCGTGTCGCCCACGCTTGATCGAAGCTGACTCCGGAGATGGCGGTCAACAGATCGATCCGGTTTGGCTTCACTCCCAACTGGACCACCATGCCGGGTGAGCAGAGATCCGCTGCCTGGATTCCCACTTTGCCGAAGCCGAATTCCGACAGCGCTCGCAGAACGCGGTCCGCATTATCCTCGGTGGGCCGCACCAGCAGATCGAGATCCGCGGTATACCGGGCGAAACCGTGAAACGCGACTGCGAACGCGCCAACTATCAGATACTCAACTCCGTTCGAGTTCAACAACCCGAGAAACTCGCGCCAGTCTTTGTTCAGCGGCATCGGGGTGGCGGCGGTCGCGGAGTTCAACAAGGATATTCAAGCGCTCCTCGGAGGACATCGCCGCGTCGCAACGTGCGTCGGCCTCATCGGCGTCCTCGAAGCTGGCAAATACCCTCGCCGTTTTCTCCACACTCATATTATAGCCCGTTGGGTGCGAAGGCCTGAGACGCAATGATTGTACTAAGCCGTGCATGTCGGTAAGCCGTGTCTTGGGACTTCCGCCACGGGCTGATATACTTCTGTGCATTGAGATGAGCTTGCTTCGGCTGGCCGCGGTCCTGTTGCTGTCCACGCAATGCGCGCGCGCCCAGCCGGGCGATGCCTGGGTTCCCGGCGGGATCAAAGCCTTCGCCGCAATCGCGCATCTGCAAGCCGTTCCATCGCCCCGGGATTTCTTTCAGGAGTATTGCCGCGCTCTCATCTGGGAACAGTCGCCCTGGAATCGAGCCCGGCCACCAGGCTACACAAGCGCCCTGCTGGCCTATATCGACACGGTCGCCGAACTGCAGCGGATCGGTGAAGGACGCCGCATAGCGCACACTGACTCAACCGTGGTCACGCTTTCGCTGGCAGACGATTCACAGCGCCGGAACGCCGAACGCATTCTGCCCCTGCTGGGTTGGAAACTGGTGGCGCAGAATTCCGCATACACGGTCGAGCCCGGCGACCAGCCGGCCGACGGCCTGCGGCAGCAGATTCCATCGGCCTTGGGTATCGATGAGATCGCCATGCAGGAGGCCCTGGAGGCCGGCGGCGAATTTCAGTTTACGGTGCCTTCCGAAAACGCGCGGCTGATTGCCGCCGGCGCGTGGACCGCGTTGCCGAACATCTCAGCCGATACCATCGCCGAAGCCCTTTCGAAGGATTTGCACCTCGCCAAAGTATACGCAGCCCTGGCCGCCATGGGCGAAGAGACCGCGGACGCCGTGATCGCAAGCGTCGGCCTGCGCACGCTGGCGCCGGTCTACCCGGAGGTGCTGGCGTCCTATGCCGATGCTTTCTCGGTGTCTCAGGGAGAGGTGGAAACGCCCGGCGGCGCGGCGGCGAAATTCATGTGGGTCAAGCTGGTGGGCTCGAGCCCGCGCGATCCGCCGGCTTTCTTTCGCGCACTGTTACAGAAAGATCATGGCAGGCTGGCGGCCTTCTACCACGCGCTGGCCCACGCGGATGCGGCCCACCAGCGGTTTTTCACCGAGACCGTTTCGCGCGTGGAAAGATTCTATGCCTGGTATCGCGATTCGGGCGAAGTCTTCCTGGGGATGGACCGGCGCACCGGCTCCTGGCGTCCGGATTTCTTCCGGAATTTGCCGCTCGATGACGCCGGCCACGTCCGCTTTCCAGGTGGCGTGCGCGCCTGGACCGCTTCACCCGAGGCGGGTGATGAGACGCTGCTGGACATCCGTAACCTGGACGCGCTGGTCCCAGTGGCCCGATTGGAAGCCGGCCGCAAGACTCCGCTTGATGAAAGTTCCGTCAAACTGCTGGCGCAACATTTCTCCGAGTGGCGTCCCCTGTTCCCGTATTTTGAAAAACTGCCCGGCCTCGGCAGCGCGGAGTTCCAGGCATTGGCCGTTTTCTCCGGCAAGCTCGCCGCCAGACCCGCGCCCGAGCGAAGTGCCGGGCGAAATGCCGAACGAAATGAAGTGATGGGCGAATGGCATTCGCTGGTGGAGTTGATCGTTCTGGGAACCGGGTCGGGCGCTCTCGATCCCGCGCGCGGCGCCCGCGCTTTCCGCCATGTATGCACCGACCTTGCCGCTGCCGACCATTCCGCCAGGGCCCTGGCCCTGCTGCGCGAGATCGCGGGTCATGGCGAAGATCCGGATGAAGCGGTGCCTCGCGACCTGCTGCGATTGAGCGGCGAACGGCGCGCCGATTTCGACCGGGTCAGGGAATTGCAGGCCGTCCCACGGCTTGACTCGGCACTCGATTCCGCCACAATGTTGCGGGACACAGGCAGGCCGGGAGGCCTACCCTACTTGGCCTTGAGCGGGCTGGTCTATGCGGCGCTGCTCCATGCGGACCAGTTGCTGGTCGCCGAAGACCCGCTACTGCCGGGCAAGCACCGCTTCGTGGAATCCGCGGAGCCCGGCCGTCCCTGTCTGTTTTGTCCGTCCGAACTGGTCTCTTTGAGCGCCGGTCCCGGATCGTACTTCAGGGGCGGGTTCATGACTCTGGATCAAGTGACGCAAAACCTGGCTCGCGGCGGCCAGCCCGCGGAGAAGCCCCAGCCGGCGGCGTTGTCCGGCATGGCGTTGCCGGATACAGTTCCCGACGATTCCCCAAGCCCAGTACCCGCCACGGTCTTCCATACCAGCGCGCGTCTGGTGGAAGTGTACGCCACCGTGAACGACGAGCGCGGCCGCTACATCGACGGGCTGAATGCCACTGACTTCACGGTTCTGGAGAACGGCAAGCCGGTGCCCACCATCGCCTTCGAAGCGCGCGCCTCCAGCCTTGCCGTGGCCCTGTTGTTCGACACCACCGGCAGCATGCTGGCGGCTCTTCCCGCCCTCAAGAACGCCGCCCTCAAGCTGATCGGCGACCTGCGCCCCATCGACCGCGTGGCGGTGTACAGCTTTAGCGACTCGGTCCACGAACTGCTGCCCTTCACCACCGACAAGACCGCGGCCAGGCGCGCCGTATTGCGAACGCGCGCCTTCGGCTCCACCGCGCTCTACGATGCCCTGGTGCGGGTGAATCGCGATCTGGCGGCGCGCAGCGGCAAGAAAGTGATTGTGGTCTTCACCGATGGAGCCGACAACAGCAGCGTGCTCACCACACAGACCGCCATTGAGCGGGCGCGGAAAGCCGGAACCCCCATCTACACCATCGCGCAGGGGGAAGCCTTACAGACCCCCGCGCTTCTCAAACAACTGGCCGCCGTCTCCAGAAGCACCGGCGGCGTGGCCTTTGCGATTCACAGTACCGCCGAGATTTCCCCGGTGTTCGATACCGTCTCGCAGGATTTGACGCACGGCTACCTGCTGGCTTTTCAGCCGCCCACCGTGGAGAATAATGCATGGCGTTCGATTGAGGTGGTGCTGCGCGGCGCGAAGGGCCGCAAAGTGCGGGCGCGCGAAGGCTACTTCCCGGATTAGTACCCCTGGTTTCGGCTTCGATTACAATATGGGAAACATCATGAAAGCACTCTGGGGAGGAATCGCGTTGGCGCTTCTGGCCGCGTCCGGCGTGGCGCAGGAACCGCCCGCCGCCAAATCCAAGGCCACGTTCGAACGGGTTTGCAGCGGGTGCCACAAGCTTGACAGCGCCACGTCGTCACGCCGGACGCGGGAACAATGGCAGGACACCATCGAGGCCATGATCTCCAAACAGGGCGCCAAGATCGGTGACGAGGAATTCGGCCCCATCCTGGATTATCTGGTGGCGGCGTACGGCAGAGTGAATGTGAACAAGGCGGCGGCCGATGAGATTGTCGAGGTGGTGGGCGTCTCGCTCAAAGAGGCCGAAGCCATCGTAAAATACCGGAAAGACAATGGTGGCTTCGAGGACTTCGACGCGCTTGGCAAGGTTCCGGGCGTCGACCGGAACAAGCTCGAAAAGAGCAGGGAAGCCATCGCCTTTTAGGGAGACAAACGGATGCATAGTTTGGGAAGAACCGGTGTGCGGGTGGCCGCCCGGTTGACCTCCATGGCCGCCGCGGCTGCCATGATCTTAGCCGCGCAAACGCCGGCCGGCAGAGGCGCCAACACCGGAGGCGCCGGAGCCGAGGACAAGCACGTGGTGGACCCCGCGGCCGCCGACCGCGGCCGCAAGGTCTATGCCGCCGAATGCATCAACTGTCACGGCACCCATGCCAGGGGCAGCGACAATGGCGCGGACCTGATTCGCTCCGTAGTGGTGTTGCACGACCGCTACGGAAATGAGATCGGCCCTTTCCTTCGTAAAGGCCATCCCACGCAGACCACGCCGGCCGCCAACCTGAGCCCGCCCCAGATCCTGGACCTCTCGCATTTCGTGCACTATGAGGTCTATCAGACCATGCGCAGCGCGCTGGACATTCAGGACGTCCTGACCGGCGACGCCAAGGCCGGCGCCGCTTACTTTAACGGCGAAGGCAAGTGCACCGCCTGCCACTCGCCAACGGGCGACCTGGCCGGAGTCGCCAAAAGATATAGTCCGGTGAACTTACAGCAGCGGTTCCTCTTCCCTCAAGGTGGCGGGCGCGGAGGCCGTGGAGGCCGTGGAGGCCGCGGCAGCCCGGCGGCCAACCCGGCCGGCAAACAGGTCACCGTGACCGTGACTCCGGCATCGGGCGGGGCAGTCACCGGAACGCTGGTGCAGATGGACGACTTCAACGTTGCGCTGCGCGATGGGTCGGGCGAATACTATTCCTTCAAGCGGACCCCGTCTCTGAAAGTGGTGAAGAACGATCCCTTCATCGCGCACGTCGAACTGCTGGACAGAATCACCGACAAGAACATGCACGACGTTGTCGCCTACCTGGAGGGCCTGAAATGAAAACCGTTCGAACCCTGACGTCTCTTGCTGTAGTGTCCGCGGGTCTGTTCGGCCAAGGCACTCTGAACCCCGCCAAGCTGGGGCAGCCGCCCACCGACACCTGGCCCACTTACCACGGCGACTACTCGGGACGCCGCTACAGCACGCTCTCCAAGATCAACGCCTCCAATATCAACTCCCTGAGCCTGGCCTGGGTCCATCGTACTAGTGCCAACGGAGGTGGCGGAGTCCGGGTCTCGGCCACGCCGCTCGAAATCAACGGCGTTCTCTACTTCACCGTGCCCGATCATGTATGGGCCGTGGACGCGCGCACCGGCCGCCTCATCTGGCATCACCAGTGGCAGGCGAAGGGCGGCATCCACATCGGCAACCGGGGAGTGGCGGCCTACGGCAACTGGCTCTATTACGAAACCCCGGACTGCAACCTGGTCTCGCTCAATATGAAAGACGGCCGCGAGCGATGGCACAAATCCATCTGCGATCTCGACCTCTTCTATTACGGTTCGGTGGCGCCCGTGGTCCTCAAGAACCACGTGATCACCGGAGTGAGCGGCGACGACCTGGACCAACCCGGCTACCTCGAATCGCACGACCCCGAAACCGGCGACCTGCAGTGGCGCTGGTACGTGGTGCCGCAGAAGAAGGGCGAGCCCGGGTCCGAATCGTGGCCTAACGAGGAGGCCATGAAGCACGGCGGCGGCATGACCTGGCAGCCCGTGACTTACGACCCCGAGTTGAACCTGATCTACGTGGGCACGGGCAACCCGCAGCCCGTGATCGCGGGAAAGGCCCGGCAAGGCAGCAACCTGTTCACGGAATCCATCGTGGCGCTCAATCCGGATACCGGGAAGATGGCCTGGTATTTCCAGCCCTCGCCGCACGACACCCACGACTGGGACGCCACCCAATCCCCGGTATTATTCGACGGCGAAATCGACGGCCGGAAGCGAAAGCTGGTGGCGCAGGCCAGCCGCAACGGCTGGTTCTTCGTGCTGGACCGGGCCACCGGCAAGAACGTGGTGAGCTCCGAATTCGTAAAAACCAATTGGGCCAAGGGAGTGGATGCTAAAGGCCAGCCCATTCCGAATCCCGCCAAGGAGCCACAACTCGATGGCGCGCTGGTATCCCCCAACCAGGGCGGCGCCGCCAATTGGCCGCCGCCCACTTTCGACCCGGAGACCGGCCTGTTCTACGTGAACGCCACGCGCGCTTTCAGCGTGTATTACATCTACGACCCCAGCGACAAGCCGGAAGGCTGGGGCGGCAACGACCGCGGCGGATGGTCGGAGGGCATGCTTCAGGCCATCGACTACAAGACCGGCAAAGTTCGCTGGAGCCACAAATGGGAAGAGGGCGGCGGCCGCTCCGGCCTGTTGAGCACGGCGGGCAAGGTGCTGTTTGCCGGCGATGGCTCCAACAACCTGGTGGCCCTCCACACCGAAACCGGCCAGGCGCTGTGGCACGCCAACCTGGGCGCCTCCGTGACCAACGGCCCCATGACCTACGAACTGGACGGCACGCAATACCTGGTGGTGGCCGCCGGCGACATGCTGTTCGGCTTCGCCATGCTGAGTAAGTAGGACCTGAAGCTAAAGTTTGCAGAGTGTCAAGCCGATCAAGTCACTGTGAATACTGTCTTGGTTTGCGATCAGGAACCCATCGCCATGGAGGGACTGCGGAGCCTCCTGGAATCCGAGAAAGGCTGGCGCGTTGTCGCGGCCGAGAACTCGCTCGAAGATGGCATGGACGCGGCGCGGCAATTGCAGCCCACGGTCATGTTTGTGGACAAAGCGTTTGGGATAGACGCCGTGATGGATTGGTTGCGCGCCTTGCGGGCGGCCAGCTCGCCGATAGCGGCCATCGTGTGGAGTGTTTCGCTGCCGGAAGCCGAGGGTATGTGTTTCCTGCAGGCCGGCGCGGCGGGAGTGATTCGCAAGACTTCGTCTCTGGCCGAACTGATGACCTGCATCCGCACGGTAGCGGCGGGCGGCTCCTGGTTTCTGCAACACTCTACGTATACTTTCCCACGAGCACAAACGGCGCCCAGTAGAACGGATGTGGATACAGCTTCCTGATCTCCCCCATGGCGTACTGCACAGCCGCGGCCTTGTCGGGGTTGGTATGCAGCCGTTCGTAGAAGAGCTTCATGAACTCGGCGGTGCTTTGGTCGTGGACATCCCAAAGCGTCACCAGCACTCCGTGCGCGCCTGCGTAAAGCAGCCCTCGGACCAGCCCGAGCAGCTCGTCCCCGCCCACTACCACATTGAGTCCCGTGCCGCAGCCGCTCAACGTGACTAACTCCGCGGGCAGATTAAGCTGGTAGAGATCGAACAGGCTCAGGTGCGAGGTCCCCAGGCTGATGGAGGAGAACATCGGATTGTCCTGCCGGAACCAGCCGTGGGTGGCGATATGCACGAACCGGCTCCCGGGGCCCTTTTCACGAAGCACGTCGTGCGTGGCCGCGGCCCCCACAAACACATCGGCGTTGGGCAGGACGGACGTCACCGCGCGCACTTCATCCATAATCTGCGGCGCCGCCGGGTCGGGAACCCCCAACACCAGCGATCGGTCAAGTGGCGCCGTTTTCTTGCTGGCACAAAGATAGTAGACACTCGCACTGGGGGTATAAGAAATCGAAAAGCGGTCGCCCAGGTAATGGCCGCCGTCATCGAGCAGCGCGTGGAAGGGAAGATAGTGCAGGAAGTCATGGGGCGCGATAATCAGGTGCCGCGCGGATTTCAGATCGTCTTCGATGGGTGCGATCAGTTGCGCGTAGAACTCCTGGAGGTGCGCGTTGGTAGCGTCCAGTAACTGATGCTGGAAGGTCCGCACATAGTCGGCCCCAAAACGGAATTTGGATAACTGAAAGCGCAGCAACTGAAGAGCGCGGCGCAGACCGGACGCGGTTCCCACCGGTACGATCTTGAGACTATCGCGCGATAGCAGGCAGACCTGGAAAGTATCGCGGACGCGATAGAATTCCACCAGCATGGCGTCGGCGGGAAGAGACGCGCGGATGGCGGCAAGGCCGATAGAGCCGGCGGTTTGGAGGTTGGAATACTCCTGGTCTTCCACGCGCAAGTTGGCCAGCGCTTCCACCAGGTGCTGTTCGCAATCGCGCGCGGAGCGGCGGAGTTTCTCCAGTTGCGGCGCGCGCAGATTGGCCGCGCGGCCTTCCAGAAGCTGGATGGTGCGGCTGTACCAGTGGAGCTCGCCGCGCAGCGTGCTCACCTGCTCTACCAGGGCGCGCTGCGTCTTGCGCGAGGCCGGCAGACCCTGCGAGCGGAAAGCGATCAAGTCCGCCAGGCTGCGCGACTTGGCCTGTTCGATGTACGCGAAGGCCGCTTCCAGGTGGGCCGCGTCGGTTCCGCGGCTCAAGCACATGCGGACCAGCGCTTCGTAGACCTCCAGCTTGTCCTTGAGGAAGGCGATTTTCAGCTCTTCGGCCTGGAGATGACTGCGCAGGTTTTCCAGGTGTTCGTGCGCTTTCAGGTATGCCTGGTACGCTTTTTCGGGCGTTCCCAAGGCCTCTTCGATCACGCCCAGCACGTAATAAGCCTGGTAGCCGAGGGCCGGCGATTCGGCCTTCTCCAGCCGCTCGATGGCCGTGAGGCAAACCTCCCTGGCCTGCAGCTTCCGCCCGGCATCCAGGTGGATGCGCGCCAGAAGCAATTGGCAAAGCACCGCCTTTCCCACCAGCGGGGACTTAGCGAAAAACTCGAGGGCGTTCTGGCAAAGCCGCCGCGCCTCTACCAGGCGCCCTTCGCGGTGGAAGACCAGAGCCTGGTAGAGATCGATGGTCGCAATCCAGGCGCGGTTGTTTTCGCGCTCAAACAGACTGCGGGACCGGCTGAAGAGATCGAGAGCCTGCGCCGTATCGCCGTGGCGGCTCAGGGAAATGGCAAGGTTGGTCTGCGCCTTGGCGGCTTCATACCCCATGCCGAGCTCCTGGAACGCGTCGTGCGCCCGCCGCGCCAGGTGGGCCCCTTCCTCGGCCAGGTTGAGCTCGAGATACATCTCCGACTGGTCCAGATCGCAGAGCGCCTGCCGGTACGCGTCCCCCAGCCCTTCGCAGTCCTGGCGCGCGGCGCGATAGAGTTCGATGGAGCGCGTGTACTCGCCGCGCAGGTAGTACAGATACGCGATGTTGTAATCGGCCACCGCCACCAGCAGCGGCATCTGGTGTTCCACGCACCAGGTCCGCGCCCGCTGGTAGGTGTTGAGCGCCTGGGGGAAATCGTTCAAGCTGATCAGGCAGGTGGCGGTGTTCTTCAGCGCGATGGCCACATCCTGCGGCTCGCCGATTTCGAGAAACGCGGTGTAGGCGCGCTGGTAGAGTTCGAGCGCCTCTTCGAAGCGGTCCTGACGGTAGAGGATGTTGCCCATATTGGCGTCCAGGCGCGCCAGCCGGAGGTGGTCCCCGTGTCTGGAAAAAATCTCGTGAGCCCGGTGCGCCCAGTCCAGCGCTTCATCGTAACGGCCGAGGTAAATCAGGCTCTGCAGCGAACTGTTGAGAGTGCGGCCCACCTCCAGGTCCAGGCCGAGCGGTTCATAGATGTCGAGCGCCGCCTGATAGAGTTCCAGTGACGGCAGGTACTTCCGCTTGCGGTAGAGGATGTGCCCCATGGCACGCAAGCCGGCCGCGCGCGAAGCATCGTCCCCCAGCCGTTCGGCCAGCCATGCCGCCGAACGCGCCATTCTTTCCGCCTGTTCCACGTCCACGTGGATCAGGCGCACTACTTCGTCGTAAAACCGCGTCACGGTTTCCGGCTGCCACCACGGGCGGCACAAGTTCAGCAATTGCCGCCGCCGCCGCGGGTTGGGTTCGGCCGCCAACCGGAGCATGAGCTCTTCCAGATTCGCCGGCGTGTTGGTAATAGGCTCAGCCATCAGAAGCCTTTCTGCTCCAAGGCCTTTTTCAGGCGCTTCAGGCAGCGGCCGCGGATGAAGCCGATGGACCCTCTGGCCAACTGCAGACGCCGGGCAATCTCGGCGTAAGGAATGGGCGGATGCTCGAAGAAGAGAAGTTCGATCATGTGCTTGCAGCGCGCCGGCAGTTGGTCGATGGCATCCCTGACCAGTTGATCCTTCTCCACCTCGGCCAGCAGATCCGGCGGAATCAGTTCGTTGGCCGTGAGGGCGTCGATGGTGTCTTCGTCGAACTCGTCTTCCAGCGAAGATTTCTTGCGCCTCCAGTGGTAGCACTTGTGGGTAGTGACGCGGACCAGCCAGCCCTGCAGCGCGTCGGCGTCGCGCAGGCGGGGCAGTTCGTTGAACAGGTCCAGGCATACCGTCTGGAAAATGTCCGCCGCATCCTGCGGGGAAACACCGTAGCGGATGGGGATGGAGTAGATCAGGTTCTTGTAGCGATTCACCAACACCATCCAGGCGCGGTCATCGCCCGCCAGGCAAGCCGTCACCAGTTTCGTGTTGTCCCAATCGCCGGCCGGTTCGGAACTCATGGCTTGGCCCCTGCGCCAGGGGCTCGCCAGTAAAGCTCTTCAATATTCCAGAGGACGTAATGATCCAGAAGAGCCGGCCGGAAGTTCCCCAGGTTTTTTTTGGCGCCTACTAGAATGTCGGGACTCACCAAGGGAATGACAGGCAGGTTTTGGACCACTAATTCCTGTACTCGGTCGAACAATCGTTTTCGCTCCGCATATTTTGGCGTGACCATCTGCTGCCGCATGAGGCCGTCGAGTTCCGATTCCCATGCGGTCGCCGGAGCTTTCTGTGCGGGATGCCAGAGGTGGTTGCCGCCGCTCGAAAGCCAGGTGGACATATCCGGATTAGGGTCCGCATCCGTACTCTGCAAACCTAGCACGCAGGCCTCATAATCGTGGCTGCCTTGCAGCCGTTCCAGCATGCTGCGAAACTCCAGCGGCACTACGTTCACCCGCATGCCGAGCGGCTTGAGATCGTCCTGAATCAAGGTGGCCATCTGCAGGCGTTCGGCGCTGCTGTTGCTGGCGACGATGGAAAACTCGACCGGGTGGCCTTCCGGGTCTAGAAGAGCGCCGTCCGTGGCCCACTTGAAGCCGTCCGCCGCCAGCGTCTCACGTGCCCGGGCGATGGACCGGACGGGCGGCGGAATCCGGCTGTCGATCCAGGCTTTGTTGCCGGGCGGAACGGGCCCCGCGAGCGGCGCCGCGCGGCCCAGGTAGATCAGCCGAACCATGGCATCGCGGTCGATGGCCGTGGAGACCGCTCGGCGGAAGGCCAGACGGCGAAACGTGGCCAAGCGGGCCGCCATCGGTGACGTCGACTGGGGCGGCAGATCGTTCAAATTGAAGAACAGGAAGTTGAACTCGAAGCCGGGCCCAAGATTGCGAAGCACATATCCACGTCGCTCCCGGTCTTTCTCAAGTACCGCGTAGTTCCTGGCGCTGAGGCGACTGATCACGTCGGTTTCGCCGGCCTGGAAACGCAACACCAGGTTGTCCTCGGTTCCCGCGAAAAGAAACGTGACCTCCGCCAGGTACGGCAGCCGGGCGCCCGATTCGGCGGCTTTCCAGTAGTACGGATTCCGCTCCAGGGTGAGGTGCTGGCCGGCTGAATACTCTTTTAGGCGGAACGGACCCAATCCCGCGATTTCGCCCGGCGGCGTCTGGGGACCCCAGGCCTCCGCCAGTTTTCCCTCCCGCCAGAGTTTCTCCAGCCGATGGCGGGGCAGCACGGAAACGCTATCGAACAGCCGCTCCGCAACCGCGTTAGGCTTGGGCAGTTCAAACGCTACCTTATAAGTGTCGAGCTTGCGCACCACAATCGGTTTGCCATCCAGAATCCACAGATCGCGCTGCGGAGAATGTAACTTTTCATCCAGAAAGACCTGGAACGTGAAAATGACGTCGTCCGCGCTAAAGGGATGGCCGTCGGAGAATCGCAGTCCCTGCCGAAGCTCCAAAGTGTAGCGGAGACCGTCAGCGGAAACCGTCCAGGATTTTGCCAGCGCCGGCTCGGTTTGCTGCGACTCCCGATTGATGTGGATCAGGTCGGCCATGATGCGGTGAATCACCTCGCGTGAGGGGACATCCGCGGCCATCACCGGATTAAGAGTCTTGGGTTCGGCTCTCTGCGCAAAGACCAGTCTTCCACCGGCCCGCCCTTGCAGTCCGTGGAGCACCAATAGATCTTCGGGAGCGCCTGGAAGAGAACACGCGAAGACAAGTGCAACTAGCGACCTGGAGACACACTTTGGCACGGCCCGTCTTCTATCACGGTAGTTTAACTCATTGTGATTAAAAAGGATGTTAACCAAATTACCGGGATGGCTACAGGTCGTCACGAGTCGTGCACTTGTCCACCCGCCGGTAGTGTTTTAAAGATGCGGTGAAGGCAATTTGAGCGTTCGTCATGAGTCGTGCCGCTGTGTTTCCTGGTCCGCCGCTTCTGAAGAAGACTCATGTGCGGTCCGGTACAGGTCTCCGGCGATGGCGTTTCCCGGTGCGGAGTAGAAATGCGAAACGAAGCCAATTTGGCGGCTTTGCCTTTCGGTGGAAGTGACAACGCTTGGAACCTCGTGGGGGATCGGGGCATGCGGAATGCACGTAGCTTGGCCCTGTCATATTCCCAGTTAAGCATGAGAGGGCGTGAGTTTCGGCTGGCGGTGGCGTGTATGTTATTGAGGGAATGGGGGATGGGAGTCTTAAAAGGGCTGTCAATGTCTGCTTTGCGCTTTGCTGTACTCCAAAATCCATTTTGGCGGGTCTGGTTCTAAACTGCCATTCACTTTGACATTCCGCTCGTTGGCCCAGCGGTAACCCCACATCGGTCCAAACTTTGTGATGTACGTGTCGGGAGTCCGGTAAGCGGGGTCAGCCTGCGCTGCATCCAGAGACACGAACCGATACTGTTTCTCCTCAAAGAGCTGGAGCACTTGCTCAATGACATCGGCATTCAACCGGTTATCGTGCAACAGCATCACCTGCGGAGGTTCGTAGCCGAAAACCTGCTTGTTCAAGGCAGCGTAATAGTCGATTTCCGCGCTCGAATAGGCAAGGTACTCTCCGCGTAACTTCTGAGCGGCTACGCCATCGTTCTTTGCGAGCATCCGAGTGTACGCATCGTTGAAGAGGTAGTCGGAGGTATCGATCGTACAGGCCGCCAATCGGTATCCACGTTTCGACAGGAACGCCGCGATCGCATCGTGCTTTCCCTTCGTGTCGCCCGTGTGGTTCATAGGAAAGCGGAAGAACGCGAGCTTTTTCCCCGCCTCCTTCATCAGCGGTCCGAGTGTGGACTCGCCGCGCACAATCTCCCGTTCAATCCGCTCCGAGGAGAGGCCGTTGATATCGGGATGGGAGTAGGTGTGATTTCCGAGGTCGAATCCCCGGCTTGTCCAATCCTTGAGTATCCTGGTTCCGGACGCGGGGCCGAGAGACTCAACACTCTTCCCGATCACAAAACCCGTTACCGGAATGCGATGGGCCTGAAGCGCAACCAATAGTTTGCGGTTGACGGTCTCAGCCGTGGACGGTACTTCCGGGACAGTCGGCGCGGCTTGGGCGCCGCCGGCATAAGGAAGATCGTCAACTGTAATCGCGACGCTCCGTGCTTGCGCGCATACACCCAATGAGGAGAACCAGGAGAGCCCGGCTGAGGCAAAGAGGAAACCAAGACCGCGCATGCCTAAAGATTACATCAACCGGCCGTCTTTTTATCACTGCACATATCCGCGATCCTCCTGCCGCTCAGTGACGTTATGGTTGACGTAACGCATAATTCAAGCTATCGCTAGAGAGGAAGAACGTCATGGCACTGACCTTTATCCATCCAGGCGAGCACCTGGCCGAAGAACTGAAGGAACTCGGCATGAGCGCCGCCGAACTGGCCCGCAAACTTGGCGTGCCGACCAACCGCGTCACCGGGATTCTGAACGGTCAGCGGGCCATCACCGGCGATACGGCCCTGCGCCTTGCTCATTTTTTTGGGACGAGCGCGGAAATCTG
>Ga0105855_1000653_pt1 | contig 14210 bp, 10 predicted proteins | sample OrgsoiDNA_201059_FD_89680 | JGI IMG/M metagenome (GOLD analysis project Ga0105855, IMG submission 89680) | Permafrost soil microbial communities from the Arctic, to analyse light accelerated degradation of dissolved organic matter (DOM) -... | ecosystem: Environmental > Terrestrial > Soil >... | reverse complement strand
TGGCGGACGCATCGATTATGCCGACCCTGGTGACCGGCAACACCAACGCTGGCGCGATCATGATCGGCGAGAAAGCCGCAGACCTGGTGCTTGGCAAGGTGCCGCCGAAGCAGACACCATTGGTTGAACGAGAGTTGCCTGTTCTCTCACACTGTCGCTGATGCCTCAAGCCTGTTGACCTTGAAGATACCTTGACGGCTAGGGGCGCAGGTGGCGATCAAAAAATCACGTGAGCCTTTTATGGTGACACTTGCCCCGACCACACTCGAACTTCAGTCCATGTCCAAGCCCTCTAAACTCCTAGCCGGAGCCGATAACTGAAACCCCAGCGCGTTGTAATCATCAACCTCAGGACCACGGGCCCCTCTAAACACTTTCCTGCCATCGACGCGTGAACAGTTCAGGGGGCGGAACGAAATGCAGCGCAACCATCCACCTCCAGTGGTGAGGCGGACCGAACAACAAACAGATGCCAACCCGGTGTGGCTATGGCGCAAAAGCGACGAGTGCCCCTTGCCCTTTCAAGAGCGGGCGGGAATTACTGCTGATCTGTCCCAACGGCCAATTCATAGCCATCTGGATGCCGACAAGGAAAGCGAAACAGCTTACGTGCGAGCCTAGCGAGTCGGGTAGCCGTCCCTGGGGTCATGGGCTAAGTGTAACGGTCATCCGTCGTATTCAATTGCCATCGCCAATGGTGGTACCACCGTCAACGATGAGGTTTTGTCCAGTGATGAAACCACCGGCCGGCCCGGCCAGTAGCAAGGCCAAACCGGCGACCTCATCGGGTATGCCGGCGCGCCGCAAGGGCGTCAGGGCCAGGCGCTTTTGCATCAGCGCCGGGGAATCTGTCAGCGGCCGGGCGAATTCGGTCTGGATCACGCCAGGGCTGATGGCGTTGACCCTGATGTTCGACGGTCCCCACTCAACTGCCAGGTTTCGTGCCAGTTGGGCCAACGCGGCCTTGGACAGGCCGTACAAACCCAACGACCGATTCCCGCGTACGCCTGCAATGCTCGCAATCAGCACAACACTGCCGCCCCCGCGAGCCACCATGGAGGGAACCAGCGCGGTCGTCAACCACAGGGCACTGCGCAAGTTCACGGTCATGGTGGTCTCCCAGTCGAGATCGCTGGCCGTGGCCAGTGGCCCCATGTGCGGCGCGACCCCGGCATTGCACACCAGTGCATCCAGGCCCCCGAATTGGGCCCGGACTGCTGCGGCCAAACCTTCCACCTCGCTATGCGCAGCAAGATCCGCTTTCACCGGCCAGGCATCAATGCCCTCCCCAACGAGCAGTGCCGCGATCTGCTGACAGTCGTCGTAGGACTCGCTACTGATCGCCAGGCGTGCACCTGCACGGCCGTAAGCACGAGCGATCGCCAAGCCAATGCCCCGGGAGGCCCCGGTAATCAACGCCGTTTTTCCAGTCAGTTCGAACAGGTCCCGGTTCATACCTGTTTTCCCGCGGTTATCGCAGGAGGAATACGCAGGCAACAGATCGCCACCGCCCCGACCATGGGGTAACTGCAACAACAGGCCAATAAAGTCATCCGTAAACTCTGTTTCATAACTCACACCCCTTCGCAGGCCAGAGCAGCGCTCCACGCCATAAGTCATTCAGTCCTAAACAGGCAGCCCCTACAAAAAGAGACAGCGCTTATCAGCCCCTGGATTAGCAGGCGCTGATTAATTCACGGTTCAACTTTTTAAGTACCATCGCCAGGAACAACGACCCTATCGGAGCCCTGACCCCACTAACGCATCAGGGGTAAATTCCGAAGCCTTGAACGGCGGGACGATGCGATACTGATCGGCACTGCCAGCAAAGACATCACTGGCAAACCAAGTACCGGTGACCAGATCATAGAAACCGGCTGTGGTCGTCACTGTGCCTGGAAGATCTGGCATAACGACCGGAATGCTGTAAAGCACCTTGGCCATTTGCCCCTTGACGTCGTAACGCTCACCAAGTACTGCGGACCAGGTATCCTCATCCAAGTAATAGGTGCTTTTGGGCATCACGTGCCGTACACCTGGTTTCAGTGTCGCTTCAACAACCCATACCCGGTGCAATTCCCAACGCACTTTGTCCGGATTCATGTGCTTTGGACCGAGCAGCTCTGCAGGCGAAGCTGCCGTCATCACCTTGTTGCTGTTGTAAGGTATAAACATCTCTTTCTTGCCGAGCAGCTTCCAGTCAAAACGATCAATTCGGCCGGTAAACACGGACACTTCGTCGAAACTCATGACTCCCGCAGTCGCCGGTGTCGGCGTATCACAGCATGCATTAGGCAGGCGACGGATACGCCGTTGTCCAGGCAGATAGGTCCAGGAAGTGGTCTTCTCACCATCAATATTTTCGGCGCCGAGAATAGCTTCGCCTGCCCTCAGGGGCGGTCCTTCGGTGCGTAAGCGGGCGAACCAGAAGACCCCGCTTTTCTCATCGAACGTGCCCGGCATGTACCAGGGAAGCTGCGCGTCGACACGCGCCTCGCTAGTCATGTTGAGCTTGCCCTCACTAGTGATCAGGTATTGACGAATACCCGAATGCCAGGACACGCCACGCCAGCGCAATAGATGATTCCAGATCGCTTCGGCCCCGGAGCGGGGGATAGGAAACGGTATACCACCCGCGCCTCCATCAGGGCGCTCTGCGGATGTTCCCGACACCAGTTTTACCGCCGCTGCGTTAGCCCGAGTTGCGTCATAGACCGATTGGGGCGCCGCAGCAGAACGGTGGGTCTGATAAACCAGCAGCTGATAAGAGTCGGGATACTTCTTCAGTAGAGCCTGCGTACCGGGAGAGAGCTTGTCAGCGTACTGCGCCATGGTTGCAGCTGTAATGGTAAACAGCGGCTTTTCGCTGGCATACGGATCCCCACGTTTGCCACCATCGACAGTGGAAGCATCCATGAGGCCGCCATCCCATGCCGGAATACTGCCATCCTTGTTCCCCGCCCGCTCCGCGCCTAGTGGCGTGAGTGTAGTGCCCAGCTTGGCAGCTTCTTCCGCAGGCACGGCCGCAAAGGTCCCGCCAATGGGCAGAAGAATGCTCAGGAAGAGCGCCGCCCGCGTGATATTAAAGTTTTTTTTGTTCATGGCGTGAGTCCTTAAAAAGTACGACTGACACTGAAGGATACGAAGTCGCGGTCTTTCCATGCCTGCAAGTAGCTGTAATGACCTGACTCATCTAGGCCCCCACCCTCTGGCCCATAGTAATGTGTGTAGTTGAGCCCCAAGTTCCATACGCTGTCGTAGGTACCTTTAACTCCGATGTTCATATCGCCACCGCGATCAACACCGAATCCCACCCCCAAGGCAGACGACTTTCCGCGGCCGTAACTCATACCAACTGGCACACTAATATCGAGACCCGGTATAACCTGACGATAAGTGGGTTCATATACGGTGCGTAACTGCCAGGCATCTCGATCGGCATTCGGATCTAGTGCGTCTGGGTTTAAAGTAATGCTAAGCGTTCTGTTCCAGGCCACTTCACCGGTGAAGCTTGCTTCTTGGGCAACCCAGCTCGGCCCGAAGCTGCTCATCCACGATAGATTTGCGTGCAATGTATGGCCAGTGGCGTACAAAGGATCACGGTAGTTATTGATGTTCTCGCCTTGCAACAACGGTCGCTGGCTAGTAGAAGCTAACGGTTGATGCCAGCGACTAGAAAGCTCGCCCGCAACGTTTGAACCCAAAAAAGTTGTAGAAAAACTGGTGCCGATCGACTCGATGCCCTCGCCATAAACCCAGTAGTATTCACCTTCCCTTCCCGAGGCCGGATCCAGATTGGCAAAATCAAACCGCGTGAGCAACTCAGGGGATTTATCGTTGTAACGAATAGCATAGATACCCCAATCCACCTCGTCGGTTCGCCAGCGAACCTGAAGACCGCCCTGTCCGCTATTCTTGGCATCCACATCCCTGCCGTGATAAAGCGCCAGGGGCTGGCCTCCCTGGATAAGCGGCGCACCGACTAGAAGCCTTTCGCTCTGCTCACTGTATGCATCGACCGAGCTAAAATAGCTACCAGAGGCGGCAAAGCGACTCGCCTCCCACTTCAATTGGTAATACGCCCCAACTGTGACATCAGGAGTCAATTGGATCTGAGTACTGATCTGCTGAACAGGCCGAATGATTTCCTTGAACAGCGAGTTGGGCACAGACTGAGCCTTGATCGTATCTGTAGGAGCCATGCCTCCGGCGATGCCATTCATTCCGTAAAATAGACTTTCACCCCACTGCATGGCGAACTGGCCAACGCGACCGCTAATGGGGATATCACCTATTTCACCCTGCGCAGACACGAAGGCATCCAACAGCTCCGCTTGCCGACCATGTAACTTCTGGGCGCCCTCAGTAAAATGATTGTAAGCTGCCGAATAATTATTATTCGTGGACGGCGAATTATTATCGTTACTGCGGTTGTAAACATCGTCATACCACGCCGCGCCACTCAAACGGCCCCCAAAATTCTGATACTCCAGATCCAGTTCCGAAAACAAATCAAGACGGTTGGAAATGAGACCACGGCCAAAACTTCGATCACCATCATCGAGATTGAGATTTTTTTGCCCATCAATCAGGGAACTGCTCGGTGATTTCGTTCGCCAGGCGGCACTGTACTTCACAGTGTTATCCCAACGGGTACGCAACTCCGGAATACCTGTATCCCATTCGAAAGCGTTTGCAGTAGGCACGCTAGCTACCAACAACAAAGCCACAGTCAATTTACCACTATTATATGCACTAGGAGTGCAACGCAAACATTTACGATAGAAAGTCATCAATACACCCTCTTTTTATTATATGGGTCACAGATGAAACATGATGATTGTCAGGGCAAATCGATCAGCTTACGCTTCATGATTTTTCCGGAACTGGTCATTGGTAATGCGGGAACAACTCGATATATTTTCGGAATCTTGTAAGCAGCTAGCCGTGTTCGACAGTACTGCTCGATAGCTTCCTCGTCCAAACTCAGACCGTCCCGCATCACGATATAAGCCTTTACCAGCTCGCCTTTTTGCTCGTCAGGTATCCCGGCGACGGCAACCATGGCCACGCCAGGAAACTCGATAATCACGCGCTCTACTTCAGCGGGGTAAATATTGAAGCCTGCGGTGATGATCATGTCCTTCAGCCGGTCGACGACGTATAGATACCCATCACGATCCTGGCGCACCAAGTCGCCGGTACTCAGCCATCCCGCATCATCAATCGCCTTTACGGTCGCTTCTGCGTTATTGAAGTAGCCTCCCATGACCATGGAGCCGCGAATCTGAAGCTCACCTATCTCGCCAACGGAAAGAATGCTTCTTTCGTCGTCAACCGACACCACTCTTGCTTGCAGGTGAGGCAGCGGAACACCAATACTTCCCTGGCGGCGCGGCCCATAAAGGCTGTGCGTCGCGCCCAACCCGCCAAGCTCTGTCATGCCCCAGAGCTCGAGTATGGGGCAGCCCAATTCAGCCTCCAGCTGAATCATTTTTTGCTCTGGCATGGTTTGTCCACCTACCGTGCAGCGGCGCAGTGACGACACATCAAACGAGGCGAGGCGACCGCTGTTGAGCAGGTACATGTACATGGTCGGCACACCTTCAAACAGCGTGGCTTGCCGACTTTGAATACTCCTGAGCACCTCATCGACATTGAATGTCTTGTGCAACACCAAGGTCATACCGCAGGCGACGGCAGTATTCATGACGATATTTCCGTACACATGCGAGCAGGGCAGCGCACTGACCACAACGTCATGCTCTGTCCGTCCGTGCAAGGTTGCGGTCATGGCGGTGTTCATCAGTACCGAGTGGTGGCTTAATACGGCACCCTTGGGATGCCCTGTGGTGCCCGATGTATAGCAAATGGTGCTGGGATCATCCGAGCAGAGCGAGCCGGACTCGATATCCTCGCGGGCCGCTTCGTTTTCCAATATTTCGAACAAGCCGACCGAGCCCAAGGATGTTTCCTGCCCGAAGCACACACGTAACACTATCTCGGACTCGCCAGGAAGTGCATTCAGGGCGGACATGCGCCCCGCTTCACCCAATACGGCTCGTGCGCCACAGTCGAGCATTGCATAATTTGCCTCCTCAGCCGTCAGCATCAAGTTAAGGGGATTTACAATCGCACCGATCTTGAGTACTGCGTAGTAAGCAATCACCCATTCGGGACAATTTGGCGAGTACAGTGATACAACATCACCCGCCAAGATGCCGTTACGTTGCAGATACGCCGCAGTCTTTCGACTAGCTTGCTCAAGGCGTTCAAAAGTCCACTCTTGATCTTCATAGACCAGGGCAAGTTTTTGCGGATGGCGCTGGGCCGCTCGCTCCAGTAACTGGCCGATAGTCTCTAGTGCGAAGCCAGACATCACGGCATCGCCTTGAAAAAGGTAGTTTGAAGATTCGTGTACTCCGCCAGACCGTGCAGAGAGTTCTCGATGCCCAAGCCAGATTGTTTATGCCCACCGAAGGGAACATCGGGCGAGAAGGTATGGATCTGGTTGATCCACACGGTACCCACCTCCAGGCGCCGTGCAATGCTCTGTGCCAGCTCAATGTCCTTGCCCCATACCGAAGCAGCGAGTCCATAGCACGTATCATTAGCGCGACGAATCACGTCCTCGATATCGCGGTATTTGAGCAAGGGCAGAACAGGGCCGAAGGCTTCCTCCACCACGGACTTCGAATCGTCCGCAGGATTATCGACAAACGTCACCGGTATAAAATATCCAGTGCCAGGTAGGGGCTGACCACCGGCAAGGAACGCAAAGCCTTCTTTCCGGGTTTCTTCGAGCAGTTGACAGACTTTATCGAACTGCATCTTGTTCTGCAGCGGGCCTAACTCGACTCCTGCCTCCAGGCCACTGCCCAGCTTGACAGTCTTAGCATAGGCAACCAGCTCGGCTGCCAATTCATCGTATATGGACTCATGGATATACAGGCGCTTGCAGGCGACACAGAATTGGCCGCTGTTAGCGAACGCCGCCCAAAACAGGTCTTTGGCGACGGCTTTGGGATCGACATCCGGCAACACGATCGCAGGATCATTGCCACCAAGCTCCAGCGTCAAACGCTTGAGGTTGACCGAGGCACTCTGCATCACACGCCGCCCGGTAGCGGTCGACCCCGTGAACGAAATCTTGGCAATATCCTGGTGCTGGGTCATCCATTCGCCCAGTTCGTTTTCACCAGACAAGATGTTGAGCACACCGGGGGCCAACACTGCCTGAGCGAGCTCACCAAAAAGCAATGTGCATAACGGCGTATAGGGTGAGGGTTTAAGAACCACCGTGTTCCCCGCCACCAGCGCGGGTGCAACTTTCCAGATGGCCAGCAGCAGTGGGAAATTCCAAGGAGTAATGGCTCCAATTACGCCGAGCGCCGTATGGCGTGTAACCACTGTGCCCTCGGCCCGCTCAGAGACCTCTTCCGGTAGCGCTTGCTTGGCAATTTCACGCAGCCAATGAATCGCCCCGGAAATCTCCCACTCGGCGGCCGCGCGACTTTTACCCTGCTCGGTCACCAGTAATTTTATGAACCGATCGCTCTGCTGCTCTATCAGTTCCCCTAGCTCTCTAACCCGTGCCTGACGCTCCTGCACCGGCGCCGCAGACCAAGCAGGAAAGGCATTCTTCGCGCCGGCTACCGCGTCTTCTAAATGTTGACGAGATGCCAACGGAAACGTGCAGATAACGGCTTCAGTCGCTGGATTGAGGGCATTCGCAGTGCGTTCGGAACCGACAATTTTCCCATTGATGCTCAACGCATAAACATGATCGGTCATGACATTTCCTCTTCTTCTATTTATTGAGGATTGAAAATCTATAACTGTGTTGCCTGCTTCGATTGCTTTACAAACTCTCGAGGGGAAAAACCAGAGCATTTTTTGAAGGCTGTGCGAAAGGCGGCTTCCGATAGGTAGCCCAGATCCTGTGCAAGAGTGGTGACTGATACTTTGCCAATGGCCAGCGCCTCACGCGCCAAATGCATTCGCCAAGAGCCTATGTAGCGCAAGGGTGGCTCTCCCACACATGCCAGGAAACGCTCGGCAAACAGCGAGCGTGACATACCGGCCTGCTTGGCCAGCCCTGCTACCGACCAGCGCCGACCAGGCTGGTTGTGAACGGCTGCCAGCGCACGAGCAATCTTGGGGTCAGAAAGCCCCCCCAACCAACCTTTGCGGATATCGTCGCGATTGAGTGCATACGCACGGACTGCCAGCATGACGAACAATTGGACTGACTGAGCTGCAATAGCCGTAAACCCGGGTTGCGGCTCAACGTCGCCGGGCACACAAGAGTTGAGAATTGGCTGCAACACACTCAGACTTACCTGTGGGGCACGGATAACCATCATTTCCGGCAGAGCTTCGACCAATGGCCCAAGGCGCCGGTCGTTGAACCCGAAAGCGGTAGAAACGATTCGAGCGCCCTTCTCGGCGCCAGCGCCCCATTGCACTTGTCGCGGGCCTTGCAAACTGACACCTGGCTTGAACTTGGGGAGCTGTGCCTCACCCCACAATTGCTCTGCGGCGACCGCTTTGGATTGCGGAGAACCTAAAAAGGTATAGCTCTTACCAACTGTCCCCCTCGGAAAAATGAAAGTGTCTCCGGCGTTGAATACCTGCATCGAACCTTTGGCGAGCGAAAGGAAGACTTGCCCCTCGATGACCGTCCAACTAAATCCGTGGGGGTAGTTGATCTCTACACCCCAGTCGCCGAAAAAGTCGAATACAAAAATCGCCGATGAGTCCACCTTCATTGAAGCCAGTGCAACGCTCAGCAAATCCGCATCCTGACCGCCAGGCCCGACTGCAGACTCTTGTGGCGTGCGCTCGTTCGCAGAAGCACCGTTTATATTCATCGGCATGAAAGCGATACTCGTCAGCTGAATTGTTTGGCCAGGATTTTTCTCAACAACGGCCGCAGCCACCTGTGGAACAAGACTTTTTTAACAAAAGGCCAAGCCTTGGCTTCAGGGCTTAACTGCGGTCCGACGAAAGCTTTCGAGTCCGACAGGTTTTGCGGATCAAAGGCGTTTTTTACGCGCCTCATCCAGACATTGGCATTCCCGAGGTTTTTCCCGAACATATCCGCCGCTGGCCCAAACAGGAAAAAGGTAATACCCACCGGATCCTTCTCACCCTTGATGAAGCCGCGGAGGATGAACTCCACGGCGGCGACAAGGCTCTTGGACACGAACCTGTTCGCCCCCGGGTTATTCTCAGTCCAGATGTGCCGTCCCTCACTTGGCCACATCCAGTTTTGCTCCGTGTCGGCTTGAAGGAGCTCACCTCCAGGCTTCTGCATATCTCCGAGCAACTCTTCACTGTGCTGGATGGCTTTAGGGATACAGGCAAACGAGTCGAAAATTCCGAGACTTACGGCTGCAGCGGAGCCCATACGGTTAAACCGAGCGACATAGAGCGAGGTCACCAGATTCGCAGCCAGTATCTGCTCGTGGTCGGGGCGCAGCGCCACGACGCGTCCAAAGGTCTGGTCCAGGATTGCCATAAGCACATCCTGTTTCCATTTTAGTTCCGTCGGGCTCCACGCCATCAACATCAGAGTCCAGCTTTTGCCTGTTTCCCCACGTGCTGCTTCTACGAGCGTGCCGGCAGCATGAGCCTCATAATAGGCGCGGTTAGTTTCAGCAAAAATGTTGCCTACAGCTACAGGTGGAGTACGCGTCATGAAAGCCGCGATACGCGAATGCTGGATGTCGTAAGTCGCAGCCGTGAGATCTTTCCAACTCTCCCAGGACAGCTGGTATAGAGCAAAATTTTCCGGAACTTTGATACCACGCTGAGGGTGCGCCCCTGTCCACTCCAGCGCTGCGGGGCCTGCCCAAGGATAAAGTTTGTAACCTATACGGGTGAACACACCCAAACCACCCAGTGCGCCCATAACACCTCGGATCATTCCACGGAAACCGGGGCCAGGCCCCTCACCCGTGAACCAGCCGGAATCGCTACCGCTGCTGCCAATCCGGACGATCTCGCCCTCAGGGGTCACCCACTCCAAGGACAGTAGGTTTCGAGAATTGTTACTTGTGTGGTTTCCCGGCACGCCGACGCCCGCCATGGAAGTCGCTGACGCCAAAGGTGAATGTATGGGACCCGCACCAATGATGTGGCACATCAGATTGTGTTGCATCACCTCCGCCAGGAGTTCCCCCGCAGTCACGTAAGGCTCAATGATTGCCATACGATTCTTGTGGTCCACTTCGAGGCGATTCATACGCCGTAGATCTATCGAAACCGATCCCTTGGTACCCACACCGGCATAGTTTCCGTAACCAGTACTGTGGGCCTTGAATTTGATCCCGTGCCGAGCGCATGTCTTGATGATCCCCGCGACTTGCTCGGTAGTGGCTGGAAGAACCACGACTGCAGGAGGTTTGCCCAGCAGTGTACGCGTCGAGGGATCAGCACCCAGTCCAAACCAGTCATGACTCGCGGTCACACAGTCATCTTCCGAGAGGAACTGCTCCCCCACAATGTCTGCCAGATCGCGATAAATCTCTTTAGGAAGACGGCTCATGCTTGCCCCCACTGAATATGGTCAGCCACAACCTCGAGGACGCCTTTGACCTCAATCTGAAAGTTGTTACGTTGGGCAATCGCTCGCAGGTGGAGCTCACAACCGGCACAAGATGTCACCAGACATGAAGCACCAGTAGCCTGAGCCTCCTTGAGCCGATTAATTGCTGCCATTTCCGCCATCTCCGGATATGCCTGTGGTGTACCTGCTGACGCACCGCAGCAATAGGAGTGAGCGCGGTTTCTTTCCATTTCAACCAAAGTGAGCCCTGGTACCCGAGAAAGCGTTTGGCGTGCCGACTCATAGTTGCCGCCGTTACCGAAGCGTACCGGTCGGGTACTGTCGGGTACCGAGAGGGTATTCAACACGTTGATCCATTTCCCTTGCCATTGAACATAGGTTTCGCTCATACGGCCTAACTTGCAGGGGTCATGATAAGTAATGATCTTCTGGCTTTTCCCTGTCAGGGCGAACACGCCTTGCTGCAGTAGTCGTTCCAAATAGTCGGACACATGTAAAACCTCCACCGCCCCTAACTCCACACCTAACCGTGGGTATATATTACGGAACGCTGAATACGCCTGAGCACTTGTTGTAACTACGAGCTCGGCATGGCTTTTTCTGACAACTTCGGCGAGAGCCTGCGCCATTTCAAGGGCTACGTCTTGATAGCCAATGTCATAAGCGGTACCACCGCCATCGTTTTCATCATCCATTGCCACACCAAAGTCGATGCCGGTCTTTTGCATGATTTTTATCGTAGTGCGCAACGAAGGCCACTGCGCCTTGTCAAAGGCGACCTCTCCACCTATGTGCAAAAGAACATCAACCGGCCCTTGGCTCGCATTAGTCAGGGACAATCCGACGGCCCAATCATTTCTGGAGTGGCGCGGCCCAAGATGCGAGCCCTGCGCCAGCATTCTTTCGACCAATTCCCTCAATACCGGTGGAACGTTTCCTGCTTTTGCGAGATGAGCGCGCAAGGCGTACATGGTATCCATGGGCTCGACGTTATCGCCTTCGTTAGTCTTGCAGGCGGTGTCGCACGCGCCGCACATCGTGCAGGCGAAAACACTATCAATCAACCGAGGCGTCGCTTCTAGATTATTTTTTACCAAGGCATAACTGGTGATCACCTTACCGCCACCACTGTAAGCGTGAAACTGGCCATAGTCGATACTAGGGCAAATACTTGAAAAAGCCTTGCTCTTGGGCGCAGGGACAAACTTGCATTGCGAACAACGAATACAAGCTTCCTGATAGACACGACGTTCTTCGAGAGACATTAGTATGCATCCACTGAAATGCGAAAATTAGAAACAGAGTTTCCCGGGATTAAGAATTCCGTTCGGGTCAAACATTTCCTTGACCGTTCTTAAGTACGGAACGATACCGGTATCATTTTCGAAGGCTGTCTTCGCCCACTCATCGTAGGGACGACTAAAAAAGCCTTTTTCGCCACTCAGCGCGACATGAAGTTCCTTTACCCGTTGTACAGCCTGCCTTTCTTCAGAGGCATCATGAAACAGGCAAAACTCCAGGTGGCAACTAACTCCTTGGATCGTCGGTTGGACATAAACACCTAGCCGAATGCCACCCAGCGAGTCCGGAGTGGTCAACGGCGAAACCGCATCAAGCATTGCCTGAACCTTATCCAATTGCGTCAGACAGAAGACTTCTTTATGCCGCCCACGAGGGGTGTCTTTGTAGTAATCGAGGGGAGGCTGGTGAAGGCGCTGACTCAACATCGCCGCCGTCAAACCGTCCTTACTTGGGATCAGCCTTGCCCCGGCCTGCTCGGCCAGTTCCCATAGCGTTTCTGTTTGCCATTGCATTTTCTGCTCTGGCAGGTGGTCGCTGGCAGTGAGATTCACATACAACAACCATGGGCTCAGGGTGTCACCTGGCGTGCACTCTGCAAACAGTTGTTCGAAGGTTGCAGTGCTATCGCACATAGCCGCCAAAAACTGCGTCCGGTTGAGCACGAAAAATTGCGCACCAAGCTGGTGTAACGCCAACTGCCGAGACAGCTCTGCCAGTGGGGAGAAATCATTCGCGCCATAGAGGAACGCTTGCTCGCACTCAGGAATACGCTCGCAATACACCGAGCCCCAGGTGACGATACCCAAAGTACCTTGCGACCCGCACAGAACCCTGCCGTAGTCGGTTACCAGAGGACCTGAAGCCATCATTTGCCGATTACCGCGCTTGAGGTTTTCCTCCAGAGTCCCTGGCAAAGATGCACCCCCGGTACGAAAGGGCTCGCCACTGCCGAACACAATACTGAGCGCTGCCAGCGGATCAGTAGTATCCCAATGATCATTGGGGGAAAGTGTGGGTTCGCGCTCAAGGAAACTGGCGAGAACCGACTTATTCGACCTCGGCATCAGTGGCTTGATCGAGCGCAACCCGTGTGACGCCAAAGCCCTATCAAAGGCCGGAAAAGTCATGCCGGGCTCTATCAAGGCAATAGAGTCGCGCCCTTCAGCGTGGATCAACCTGTCCATCGTTGAGAGATCAACCACCACAGCAGGCACTGATAAAGCAGTGTCCGCACGCCGACGAGGGCCGCCCGAAGAACTAACCGGTACCAAGCCGATTTTGTGCTGATTCGCCCACCCGATCAACCGTTCGATGTCGTCCTGATTGGCGGGTTTGGCGATGCCCAACGGGCGCTCGCTATATCCCACATGAGAGGCAACATAGGCCTCAATACTTGCATTCTGGGTATCAATAACGATCCCATCTGGCGCCTGAGCAGGCAGAGATGTGGCTAACACGGAGCACCTCTTTTTATTGAAAATTGTTTGCGAGGAAGTGCACCTATACTGAACCGTTACCCATCTGCCGACCGCTGAATCCGTCTATTTTATCGACTAAATCGTCCAGAAGCGTCAGAGCATCGCAAGAGTAGAAACTGCGAGGCGCACACTCTATAGAGGCGTGCCGTCTCGAGATTCCCTAGTACTGTATTGGTCTAATGAAATCGGGCCGACGCCGGGCATACTCAGCAAACGACTAACCAGATCATCGTCTGCCAGTTGGCAAGCCATCTCTACACCCAGCTGCGTGATTTACTCATCCAGATACCTACCATCTCGCCTCACGATACCTCGCATCCCAACTCACGATTGGCCAAATAGGCCCCCTCTCCTTAACGTGCTTGAGAAATGGCGCTCTTACGCTTTGCCGACCCGAGTCACCGCAACAACCTACCGCCAACAAAAGGACAATAAGAATGTTCCGTTATTTCCCCACCAATTACGTCTGGAATGCCTCGGTCAGCCTGGCGATCGAGATGGGTGCCCGCATGGGTGAGATCGAAGCGATGTGCGCGCCGCTGCAAGAGGCAGCCAAACAACCCGACGCGGCCGGCAGCAAGGCTTTCCGTGAGACCTGGGCCAATATGGCCGACAAACTCTGCGGCCTGGCCGAAGAAGACGAAGCCGCCGGGCGCCTATTCTCGGCTGGCGAAAAGTACAACCGTGCCGCCATCTACTACCTCACCTGCGAACGCCTGCAGGCCCATGGCGCAGAAGGACGCGAGGCGCTCTATCAGCGCTTCCTGCAGACCTTCGCCCGCGGGATCGAATTGTCCGCGGAGAACTGCGAGCGGGTGGAAATCCCCTATGAGGGTACCCATATCTCCGGCCTACTG
>Ga0105855_1000644_pt1 | contig 14342 bp, 12 predicted proteins | sample OrgsoiDNA_201059_FD_89680 | JGI IMG/M metagenome (GOLD analysis project Ga0105855, IMG submission 89680) | Permafrost soil microbial communities from the Arctic, to analyse light accelerated degradation of dissolved organic matter (DOM) -... | ecosystem: Environmental > Terrestrial > Soil >... | reverse complement strand
TACTGCCCGTATTTATGGTGGCGAAGCTAATTTAGATATTCACCCCTACAGTTGGCTACATTTTGAGAATGCTGTTGGTTTAACCTATGGCGAAAATAAAGGCGTAGGTGGTGCTAAAGTACCCGACAGCCTGAAATACCTGCCATTTATACCACCGTTGCACACCCACACAGAGTTGCGTGCCAGTTTTAACAAAGGCTTTGGCAGTTTTAAAAGTGTTTATGCCAGCTTTGGGTTTGATCATTACAGCGCGCAGGATAGATTTTTTGCCGCCTACGGTACCGAAACCTATACTGCCGGTTATAACCTGATAAGCGCAGGCATTGGCGGCAACCTGGTGAATGCCGCAGGCAAGCCAGTTATTAAATTATTTATCGAAGGAACAAACCTGGGTAATGTGAATTACCAATCGAACATGAGCAGGTTAAAGTATTTTGATAATGCTAACCCTGGGCCGGGAGTACAGCCGGGTATATTTAACATGGGACGCAACATCAGCTTTAAGCTGGTGGTGCCCTTTGATCTGTCGCCGAAAACGGTAACAAAGGGATAAATATTATCCCGCTAAGTTTCGACATCTAATTTGACTCTATATCTACCTGTAGCCCTCTCTGTAACGGAGAGGGCTTTTTTTGTTTAGAGTGAGGTGTATTTTTATCTCCGGTAATCGATCTTGATCTGGGCCGTATCGGTGATCATAATTTCCGGCTTACCTTTATAGTCTACCAGTTTACCTGTAACACAAACCTGTTGCCCTTTAAATTTATCTTCTGGCGCTGTAGCAAACTTTTTACGGTCGTCGCCCTTAATCACCAGGCTCAATACCTCGTTGGGGTGGCTGCCGCCAACATCGAGCAGGGTTAAGCCAGGCCCGGCCAAAAACTTACCGCTAAATATTTTGTCGCAAATGGTAACCTCTTCGCCTATGTGTTTGGCGGCATCTTTTGCGGCAATGGTAGTTGTTTGTGCCGATGCTTTCATCGCCGCGAAGGCTATAAATAAAGCTATACTGATCTTTTTCATATCAAATTAAGTAAATTGCAGAGCGTCTAATTTAGACAAAATAGCAGGTATCCATAAAATAATCGGTCAAAAATTTATATGTTTAAATCGTTATAGCTAATTAAACTAACCGCAGATGAAACACTGTCTATCCGTAATTTTAATTTTATTATCCGGCAACTTATTGGCCCAAAAAACACAGAAGATAACGCGCGAGTTTCCAAACTCGAGCATTAAGGAAATTTATGAGGTTCTTAGATCGGATACAACTATCAGAAATGGTTCGTACAAATACCAAGGTACACGCTTTGTTACTACTGGCTGGTATAAAAACAACCAAAAAGACAGTGTTTGGACCTCATATAGTTTTGGAAGAATTAGCTCTATGGGGAATTATAAAAATGGAAAGCGGGATGGCATATGGAATATTTATAATTATAACTATGAACTTGAAACCAAATATGATTTCACTGTCAACAAGATAGTTTTCCATAAGGCGGATAACGAAAAGGACACCATAAAATACGCGATAATTACCGGCAAAGATACGCTGTATAGCCATTTAGATACGCCGCCCATGTATGGAGGTGGAGAAGCTCAAATTAGCGGATTACTGGTAAGCGCCATTAGATATCCGGCTAAAGCAAAAGAGAACAACACGATGGGAAAAGTTATTATCGCCATTACAATTGACGAGAACGGTCATGCAGTGAATTACAGAATAAAGAAATATGTAAAAAATGGCCTTGCCGAAGAGGCATTGCGGGTTATACGATTGATGCCCGATAATTGGATACCCGCTTATTTAAACAACAAAGCGGTAACCGCCGAGTACGATATTCCCGTTACTTTTAGTCTCGGGTAATTAATAGCAATTATGTTAGTAAAAACCTTTGGAAGCGCCGTTTACGGTATTGAAGCCACAACCATAACGGTTGAGGTTAATATTGCCGCGGGCACTAAATATTTTATTGTTGGTTTGCCCGATATCGCCGTTAAGGAAAGCTATTTCCGTATCGAATCGGCTTTAAAAAACTGTGGCTTTAAAATGCCCCGCCAGCAGGTTGTGGTGAATATGGCTCCGGCCGATGTACGCAAAGAAGGGTCGGCCTACGATCTCACTATCCTTACAGGCATATTGGCGGCATCGGGGCAGATAGAAGCTGATAATTTGGATAAATACCTCATCATGGGCGAAATATCGCTTGATGGTGGTTTGCAGCCTATTAAGGGCGCATTGCCCATTGCCATACAAGCACGAAAAGAAGGCTTTAAAGGGTTTATCCTGCCAAAGCAAAACGCACGCGAAGCTGCCATAGTAAGCGAGCTTGATGTTTATGGCGTTGAAAATATTAAAGAAGTTGTTGATTTTTTTAACGGCGACCTGCAGCTTAGCCCGGTAACTGTAAATACACGGGAAGAGTTTTTTAACAGTGTAAATAATTACGACAGTGATTTTAGCGAAGTACGCGGGCAGGAAAACATCAAGCGTGCATTGGAGATTGCCGCCGCAGGTGGGCATAACGTGATATTGATCGGTCCGCCGGGAGCGGGTAAAACCATGCTTGCGCGCAGGTTACCATCTATATTGCCGCCCTTAAGTTTATACGAATCGTTAGAGACCACCAAGATACATTCGGTAGCGGGTAAACTATCCACCAGCGATGCGCTGGTTACCATAAGGCCATTCCGCTCACCCCACCATACCATTAGCGATGTAGCGCTTGTTGGTGGTGGCAGCAACCCACAGCCCGGCGAAATATCGCTGGCGCATAACGGGGTTTTATTTTTAGATGAGCTGCCCGAATTTAAACGCAGCGTACTGGAAGTAATGCGCCAGCCCTTGGAAGAGCGACGGGTTACCGTAAGCCGTGCGAGGCTTACGGTTGAGTATCCAAGCAGCTTCATGTTGGTGGCGAGCATGAACCCCTGCCCCTGCGGTTATTTCAATCATCCCGAAAAGGAATGCACCTGCCCGCCGGGGATGGTGCAAAAATATCTGAGCAAAATATCGGGTCCATTGTTGGATAGGATAGACCTGCATGTAGAGGTTACTCCGGTAAATTTTGCAGAGCTTTCATCCGATCGTTTATCCGAAAAAAGTGAATTGATCCGTGAGCGGGTTATCCGCGCCCGCGATGTGCAGGCCGAACGTTTCGGCAAACAGGAAGGTTTACACAGCAATGCCCAAATGAGCACCAAACTGGTACGTGAGATATGCACCATCAGCGATGCCGGGCAGGCATTGTTAAAAAAGGCGATGGAAAAGTTAGGACTGTCTGCGCGGGCTTACGACCGGATATTAAAAGTATCGCGAACTATTGCCGATCTTGCCGGCAGCGAAACGATTGAACTGGAACATCTGGCCGAAGCGATACATTACCGCAGTTTGGACAGGGAGAGTTGGGCGGGGTAAAACGCATTACATGAAAAAACTATACCTTATCATTCTCGTTGCTATCACCCTTATTGCGGGTGGTGCGTTTGGCTACAAGCGGTATATTCAGGCCAACTACCCCGAAAGATTATTTACTACAATTACTGGGATCGACCACTACTCACTGCGGTCTACAATATACACTGAGCACGATACTTATGTAGAAGCTACTGTTAACAATATTGATAAAGCTGCTTTGTTAAAGAAGTATAAATTCGGGCAGTATCCAACAAATTGGAATCTTAAGCGCATCTGCGCGTTTATTCCGGATAACGACCGTGGCTTTTTGTATCACCAGGATACTAAAAAGCAAAAACCACGTGGGTATACTTTATGCTTTTTACAGCTTAAAACCAACGTGGTTATTGTTTATGAGTACCGCGAAAATTAAGCGGATTTATTTTAGAAATGGAAAAACAGCCCCAATGTAGCTTGTACAACAGTTATTGGTTGGTTTGTAACTAAGCGGCCATTGGTATAGGGGTTGCTATCGTTAGTAATGGCAACGCCGGCACAGTTTACGTATTTAGCATTAAAGGCAAAACCAAAACCATCGCTCAGGTTATAGTGTAAACCAATATTACCGCTATATGCAAATGCCGAAGCATGTGAGGTTCGCTGATAAAAGGTTGTCGACTCTAAGGTGGTTGAGCTAATAACTTGTTTATATACGTTTATTTCGTATTCGGGCGTGTCAAAGCTTTTTAATAAACCGGCAGATGCGCCAACATCGAACGAAAATTTACCGAAATAAACCGAATACTGTGGTCCTAATAAGATATTGAGATTTTGAAAACGCTGTGTTATGGTAACCGTTGTCGATTGTGCGTTAAAGTCGGCATTATATCCGGCTGATAAGGCTTGCAATGCATCGCTACTTGGCCTACCCTGATCCTGGAAAGAAAGGTCAATTACACCAGCAATGTGTTTGGTAAAATAATGTGCCCAGTTTACGCCGTATGTTACGCTTTGGCGAGCCATGCCGGCCTGGTTGTTATAATAGTCGGTATTTTTAAAGTCGCCTAATGGCTGCGATACACCCGCATAAAAGCCAAGGTAGTTTTTACCTACAGGTACATCTTGCGCTTGTGTGCTTAGCCCTATAAATGCAAGTAATAAAGTAAAGAGTATAGATAAGTTTTTTTTCATGTTATGATACCAGTAGTAGTAGTTTTGTGCAAAAATAGTAAAGCAAGCCAATAACCCAATAAGTTTTGCCTATGCAACGTGTTAAAGGGCATAATATTACGCTTTTTATGCGCTATTAATCAATATTTAACAATTTTTAACGTGTATTTGTTACAATGAATTAATCGCCATCGGGATTTAACGCATTGATAATTTGACGCATCAGCTCGGCTTCTGTAAACGGTTTGCTTATCAGGCCAGAGAAATAATTCTTCGGCTCTTCGTTTTCGGGTAAGCCGTCATCGCTGCTGGTAGTGGCTATAAAGGGTATGGTATTTAGCGGAAGATCCATTTCACGTATAGCACCAATCAGGCTATGGGCATCCATGTCGGGTAATTTGATATCTGTTAATACAATATCAACGCTTTCTTTTTGAATAATAGCTAATGCACCAGCTCCTGTGGATGCTTCAAAAAACCGGATATTCCATTGGCTGGTCATCACTTTCATAAACATCAGATTAAGTTCGTTACCGTCTACAGCTAAAACTTTTAAGCCGTTTATCAAACTCAATGGCTTATCAACAGACTGTATGGAAACAGACCTCACACCGCTCGTCAACTCTTGATAAGGTATACTAAAACTAAATGTGCTGCCCTGGCCAGGCGTGCTTTTTACAGTGATGTGCCCATTTTGAAGTTGTACTAATTGCCTGCAGATATATAAGCCAAGGCCGCTTCCGGTTTTGCCGATAGCCGAACTGGTTTGGTAGAATTTTGAAAAAAGGTTATTTTGCTGATCGGGGTTTATCCCTGTACCGGTGTCGGTAACTTCAACATTTAACCAGGTTTTGCCATCCTTTACAACCATGTGAGCATATACCTTGACCGATCCGGTTTTTGTGAACTTGATGGCATTACCCAGCAAATTAACCATGATCTGCTTAAGCCTGAAACCATCTCCTGATACAAGGGTTTCTTTATCGCCATTAAAATGATAGGCTAACTCGAGCTTCTTTTTTGTAGCGCTAAAGCTCATGCTGTCAATCACCTGTTTTAAAGTAAAATCGGGGTTAAAGGGCTCGTTATTGATGTTAAACTCACCGCTATCCATCTTGGCCGCATCTAAAGTATCGTTTAAAGTATGCAGCAACATATCAGACGAGAGCCTGATAGAACCCAGCATTTCCGACTGTTTATCGGTGAGGTTTGTTTTGCTGAATATATGCAGGAAGCCTTTGATAGCGGTAAGCGGGTTTCGTATCTCGTGGCTCATGTGCGCCAACAGATCCATTTTTTGCTGAGCGAGTACAATGGCGCGTTCGTTTTCCTTACGGAGATTGACTTCGGAGCGGTCGAGTTTAAAAATAAAGATGATAAGCCAGGTAGCAAATAATAGCACCAAAAATAAGGCGATCAAAAAAAACTGGTTAAGCAGGCCGGTAGTATCCTGGTAATTTTGAAAAGCCATCCCTCTTATCTGGTTTGCCAGTGTGTGGTTTATGTCTTTCAAATCGTTAATTACCCGCTCTAACTGATTAATGATATTTATGTTAAGCGTAATCAACTGCTTTTGCGTACCCAGTAAGGTTTTGTTATGTTGCTGAAGCTGCTTTAATATTTTTAGATAAGCAACCTTGTTTTTTTTGGTAATGTTCCGGGTCAGCGAATCGATTAAATGTTGGTTATGCCGGTGATTGATTTCGATTATGCTGGCCGTATTACTCTTATTAGTTATAGCGTCTTTTAAACGACCCAAAAGCCCCCTGTTTTTTTTGATGGTTTTAAGCGTCGTATCGGTACCTCCGGAAATTGTGCTGCGACTGCTTATTTTAGCAAGTTGGCCAATATGTATTGGTGCATCCGAAGTATCGGCAGGCTGGAAATTGGTCAATAACGAATCGAAATTGTGCTTAATATTATATAACCTGGCAGAAAGCTGAAGTTTTTGTTTGTACCACTCTGTAACCTGGCGCCTTTGTGCGGCATTTAAATCGGTAGTATCGGTATGTTGAGCCAGCAATGTATCTATCTTGCCAAAAGCCTGCGATAGTTCGGCTTGATACGCAACCAGGTTGTGGCTATCGTTACTAATGAGCGATTGCTGAAAATCGTCCTCGGCCTTATGCAGTAGTAATAATGCTTGTTCTGGCCGCGATTGATCACGGTCGGCATTATGGGCGAGTGTAGAAATAGTTTCGAGCTTTTTTGATATCGAATCGCGTACAAAAAGAGCGGCAATGCCCAATACAATCACCAGCGATAAAAAAGCTAATAAAATGCGGGTGGAGAGGCGCTTGGTATAAGTACTATTCATAAAAAAACTATCAGCTTGAACTGCTGCAATATAAAGGTATTATAAACCACCGGTTATTTGTTTTGTTTTAACCCGCTTTGCCGGTAACGTTTAAAATTACAAAACTATTGTGTGGCAACCCCAGGGTTTTACCGGGTAAAATGCTTAAATAAAGCTTTAAATAGCCGTTTACAATGCCGGTTATCATCCGGTTTTGCCAAATTTCAAAATCCCTATCAACGGGGATTATTGTCGATCGCCAGAAATGCAATTGGCCAAAAGCATCAACAGTAGCCACAAATGAATAATTAAAATCTTTATAAGCTTTGGTGATGGTAATGTTGTATTCGGGGTTAATATAATCGGCTTTGGGATCGGCACTCTCGGCTGAGTCGACAGGTGTTTCAATTCGTTTAATGGTAAGCAAAGGACTTTTGCTTTTCAATACCGGTTGCTCGGTACCTGCAAATGAGCTATCGGGAACGCGATCGGCTAACGCTATTTTAGCTTTGATAAACAGGGTATCACTCCGCGTTGGCTTTTGTAAGGTTTGCGCATCGGTATGGAGCTTGGTTTTAATGTAATCGTCGGAGTAAATGGTCATGTACAGGTTCGACCGATCGTCAATTATTACTTTATTTTCAACATGCAACACCTGGAATTTTATACTATCCCTGGTTAGTTTTTTGAGTTTTAGCCACGCCCAGGCTATGTTAAATACCGAATCGTGATCGAATATTACGGGGCAATTAAAAAAGCGTTTTTTTACCGGGCTATAAATATTGATCGAGTCGGTCGAAACAAAAGTAAAGCGCCAATCGGGCGCGAGTTGAAACCCTTGTCCGTTAAAAATAACACCGTTTTTAAAGGTACGTCGTACCTCAGTATAATGAATGCCTATGACGCTTTTAAATGATGGTTGAGGCTTATCAGGCTGTTTGCACGAAAAATAAAATAAGGCAATAAGCAAAAACAGGAGGTTACAATTTCGTTTCATTTGTATAAATAGTACTGTACACTTTGTTGGCAACATCAATAATTTCGAAAATATAGCTTTAATTCAGTTTTTTTTAGCCAGGTTGATGAAAAAAATACTTTTGATCGCTTTTTGTTACGGTGTGATTTTAGTCAGTCCTGGCTGCAACAGTCATAACAGTAAAAAACTGATCGTATTACAACCGCTGGATAATTTCTCCGCAAAGGAAACACAGTTAATTAGAGACGAATTATTAAAAATTTACGATGTGGATATTATCATCGCGAAAAGCATATCCTTACCAGCTACTGCTTATTACTCACCAATGAACCGCTATAGTGCAAATGGGCTAATCGACTTTCTGTCGGATAAAAAAGGAGGGGCGTATACCATAATTGGTTTAACAGACCAGGATGTATTTACCACAAAGGGTACTAATAAATATTGGGGAATTATGGGCCTGGGTACGCTTAACGCCGATGCCAGTATTGTATCTACCAAAAGATTGCATCGTGGTAAAGAAATGGATTCGGAATTGATCAAGCTGGCAGCGCATGAGCTGGGCCATAACTTTGGATTACCACATTGCACCAATAAAACCTGCATTATGGCCGATGCCGAAGGCCATAATAATTTTTACCGGGAAACAGGCTTGTGTGAAAATTGCAGGAAGAAACTTGTTGCTCAGGGCGTTATCATAAAATAAAAAAGCGCAGCCAATTTATTGACTACGCTATAAAAACAAAAAAGGAATTTAATTAATAGGTTTGGGTAACTTTCATGGAGGATACTTTATCGTTAAAGCTAATGCTGCTCAGGCAGCTTTGATCCGACGTTAATACGGTAGATGTACCGGTAAAATTATCACCATCGTATACAGTAACGGTTAACCCGGCGGGTATTTTTAATGATGATGCATCGTTGTCTTTACCGCCCAGGGCAACTATTTGTGCCGTTGTGTACGATCCTAAACCAAACGAAGCCGTCCAGCCGCCGTAACTGCAGTTTTGATACATGGAAACATGAAGGGCTTGTGCTTTGGTATAAAGACGGCTTTTTTCCCAAAGCAAACGCGAGGTGATTGCAGCGGAACCACTGATCTTATTTTGTGTGATCTCGATATTGCCCATTTGCTGATAGTTTTGCGGGCGAAATTCCGAGTAGTACAGGTATTCATCGCGTACGTAGTTATCGCCGGCGGCATGCCCTGTTCCGTATGTGCCATCAACAAGGCCGGCATATAAACCGCCTTGTACTGTTGCCAATACTACATCAATATAAGTATTAGCAAATGGCAGCACCGCGCTTGATGTTAAGCCGTATAAGCCGCTGTTGTAAGCTATCCACAAGCCTTCAGAGTCGTAAGCAAAGTGATTTGTATCTTCCATGCCGCTCGGGTAAGCATAGGCAAACGTATAGCATGCTGTGCCCACTCCGGATGTATTGGGCGTTAAGTTGGCAAAAAACCAATCGATGTTGGGTTTTACAATATTATAGTACTGCGTTACGCGCGACGGTGCATCGTTTAATACTTTGTGGCATTGTGCTAAACGGGTAAAACCATCTGTAAGCAGCCAGGCCTGGTTCCATGGCGCAGGATTGCCGGGCTGGTAAGGGTTTGGCGCACCGGGGAAATAATAGTGATTGCTTGCCGTAGTTTTTAAAAAATGAGGGATGATAAACTGATCCATGGTGTAATCGCCCTGGGTCATGTATTTTAAAGCACGGGCTTTATAAGTTGCACCGAAGCCGTCAGGGTCGCCAATGGTAACGGTATTGTTCCAGATTGCAGGGTTTTGCAAAATAAGCAACGAGCAATAGGCTAAGTGCGATAGCGTACCGCCCTGTTCAACATCGGCTACAGCCGGAGTAACGCCGGCAGCGGATGATGGCCATACAGGTTCTATGTTTCCTGTCCAGCAAACCAGCTGACCGCCATTTGCAGCCGAAAGGATATCGTTACGGCCGGATAATGCATCGTCGCATAAAAATATCATCTTATCCAGGATCGCCTGGTCGTGCGATGCTTCGTACATCAGCCCACAAGCTTCAATAGCTTTACCAGGGTCGCCGAATACCCAGCCATTGCCACTGTTGGGGGCAGGTGTGGGGTAGCTGGCCATGTAGGTTTTAAATGCGTTTATCTCATTTTGAGTAACCGGGCCGGTTAAACTTTCGAGTAAAAGTGAGCTCGTGCTAAACGTTGATAAGTTGCCGCCTGGAGAGGCTGTTTTTTGAGTAGTTGTAGCATCGGTACTTACGGGTGTAAATGTTTTTTTGCAACTACAGGTCAAAAAAATACTAACGCATAGCGCAGAAATCAATAAGGTGTTTTTTTTCATAATAATAGATTTATATAATGGTTAATAATTGGTAAATACTAACTGATAACCAGAATATTAATAATGGTTAGGTGTAATTGGTTAATCAAATCTTGGGATATTAATTCAACAAAAAATATACACGATTGGCATTCGGCTCAACTATCTCATCCCTTTTTTTTAATAAAACCGGTGGAACATTGAAAATCGCTGTTGTTTAACTATCTGAACTTTAATTATTAATAAAGCGTTTTTTTGAATTTATGAGACTGCATAAACACAGACAAACCAATTATTTTTGTATATTTCAGCACCTTTAAAAAACGTAAAATGGATGCTTCGCCACTGATACAAATACGCAGCCTTTCCAAGTCGTATGGATCGAAACAGGTATTAAAAAACCTCTCGCTCGACATCTTTCCGGGGCAAGTGATAGGTTATATCGGGCCAAACGGCGCAGGTAAATCAACCACAGTAAAAATATTAACCGGCCTGATACCCGATTTTGAAGGGGATGTTATTGTAAATGGCATCAGTATGCTCGAAAACCCGCAGGAAATAAAAAAACTGATGGGTTATGTGCCCGAGAATGCAGAGATATACGAGGTGCTTACACCGATGGAATACCTGCATTTTATTGGCAAGTTGTACGAAATGGAGAGCGATGTGCTGGATGAAAGAGCGACCAAGCTTTTACGCGCTTTTGGTTTAGGCAATAACCTTAACGACCGGATGGATACCTTCTCCAAGGGTATGCGGCAAAAGGTTTTACTGATATCGGGCATTATACATAACCCGCGCATCATTGTGTTGGACGAGCCTTTGTCGGGATTGGATGCCAACGCGGTAATTTTGGTAAAAGAGCTCATCATGCGTTTATCGCAGGAAGGCAAAACCATCTTCTACTGCTCACATATGATGGATGTGGTTGAAAAGGTGTCGGACAGGATACTGCTGATTAACAAAGGTGAAATAGTTGCCGACGGAACTTTTGAATCGTTAAAGCAAAATCACAGTGATACGCTGGAGCAAATTTTTGCCAAGTTAACCGGTCGCGATACATCGACACACGAGACCGATGCCATTATGAACGCTTTTGATTAATACAGCCAGGCATGAATAAGTTGTTTTTGTGGGCTGTGGCATTGTTTAACCCGATCTTTGAAAAGGCCGGTGTCGACACCTTTCAACTTAATGAAATATTAAAAATAAAGCTACTGCTCGATAGCCGTCGTCCGCCGGCAATGTTTGCCGGGCGTAAGCGCGCTAATACCGCAACTACAACCAAAACCCCAATGGGGGTAATATTTGTAACGCTGATCTTCGGTGTGTTTTATGGCCTGCTGCTCATCTTTTTCGACAAGCCGCTTGTAGGCCAAACAGTTTACTTCAGTGTATTTATGGTGCTGATGTCGTTAACGCTAATAACCGATTTTACTTCGGTACTTTTTGATGTCCGCGATCAATACATTATAGGCCCCCGGCCTGTTAACGATCGTACGGTAGCTTTTGCACGTATTTTGCACATCAGCATCTATGTTATGAAACTTGCATTGTTGCAAGGTTTGCCGGGTATGATCATTATCGGCTTTATTGACGGGCCTTTTGCAACACCGTTGTTCTTTTTCCAGATTATCGAGGCTACGCTGCTTAGTATTTTACTGGTTAATGTTATTTACCTGATATTAATGCGCCTGGTTAACCCGCAGCGTTTTAAGGATATCATCAGCTATATACAGATCGGATTTTCGATATCCATTTTTGTAGTTTATTATCTTTTGCCGAGGCTGATCAATATGTCGAAATTGGGCAATTTTGATTTGCTGAAACATCAGTTTGCTTATTTTTTACCCCCGGTTTGGATAGCGGCTTTTAACGAAGTTTTTTTACATCACTCCAGGTCGAATTTGTTAACCAGTACAATGGCTTTTGTTGGCCTAACGGTACCGCTGGTTGGTATATGGTTTGTAGCCCGTGTATTGGCCCCCGGGTTTAACCGAAGGTTATCGGCCATAGCCATGTCTGACGGGGCGGCGAACCAAACCATATCCACCAAGGTAAAAAATACCGGTTTGATTGATCATCTGGCTGATTTTGTAGCCCGCGACCCGATAGAGAATGCTGGCTTCAGGATAACCTGGAAGCTGGCCGCCCGCACCCGTGAATTTAAAATGAGGGTTTATCCGCAATTTGCATTTGTGCCGGTTTATTTTATTTACTTTTCATTAAACACAAAAGGCGATAGCCTTGCCGAACGATATAATAAATTACAACAAGGTAAAGGATACATTTTTTTGATTTATCTTTGTATAATTGTGCTGTCTGCTATATTACAGCAAATTTCGCAAAGCGAAAAATACAAGGCATCGTGGGTATACTACGCTTTACCAATTAACAAACCGGGTAAAGTTTTAGCCGGTATGTATAAAGCAATTATTACTTTATACTTTTTTCCATACTGCCTTGTTTTAAGTGTAGCGAGCATAGTAATATGGGGGCCTGGTATAATTAATGATATTTTGCTCGCTTTTATTATTTGCCAGATATACGGTATTTTGATGGCGCTATTTTTAGTAAAGGGGTTGCCGTTTTCAAAACCTGTATTGGCAAAGCAATCAGGCGGACGTATAATAACTTCGTTGCTTATTACTATGTTTGCGGGAGTTTTCGGATTTGTGCATTATTTGCTGGTGCGATGGGAATTGGTTATTTGGATATTGATTGTACCAGCTGTACTGATTTACTGGGTTATGTTTAAATACTATAAAAAACAAACCTGGGATAACATTGAGTTAACTGAAATTGAATAAGCTATAAATGAATAAGATTGTTAATAATGAATTAGATGCCAGGTCGTATAAAACGCTGCAAACCGTTCATTGGATATTCGCCTCGGCGTTAGCCGTTTTCATTATCATTATTGTGGCTTTTAATAAACACGTTGGTGCTAATATTCTTAACCGTAATGATAACTCGTTATTGTATGTAGCGTTCGCAGCTACTATTTTGTTCCCTATTATTTCGAACTATCTTTTTTATAAGCGGGTAGAAGAAATTGATTTAGATGAACCGGTGAGGTTCCGTTTCAAAAACTATCTTACCGCAAGCGTGATACGGTATTTGTGGATAACCGGAGCGGGTGTTTTAGATGTGATGGTGTGGTTTTTTACTGCGACAATGCTTATAGCAGCCTTTATAGGATTTTTGTTCCTGGTTTTTATTCTGATAAGGCCGATTAAATCTAAAGTGATTAGAACATTAAGGCTAAAGCCCGTGAGCAGGGCCTAATAAAAGGCCTGTTAAAACAGGCCCTTGTCCATCAGCTTTTGCTTTTCTTCTTTTTCTTTTTTGCGTTCTGCCCGTTTTTCCTGGCGGATCTGTTTTTTGGTTTTGCCTACTGTATCTACAACAATTTCCTTTTTACGGGTCGTATCTTTTTTACCAAACAAGCGTTGAAAGAAGTTTGGTTTCTTTACCTCCGGTTGTATAACCGGGATGGCGTTATCTTCATCTTCATCGTCTTGTTTAAGCGCCTTAGCAATGGCGGCTGAATCACCCGGGGCAATAACTACATGCGACCGTTGGCTCGATTTTAACCTTACCTCATCAAAACCATAGTTAAGGCTATCCATCAGGTTGATGTAATGCTGATTGGCCATCATACCACCCAAGGAATGAAAGTAGTTTCGCAGATAATCTTTCAGGCTGCCATCGGGCTGAAAGGCGTATAGGCCGGCTTTGGGTTTAGGTACGATGCTTGCCAGGTAAATACTTTCGCCAAGATCAAGTTCGGCGGGTGTTTTTCCAAAATAATAGCGCGATGCTTCACCAATGCCATAAACGTTATTGCCCCATTCAATAATATTGAAATACACCTCGAGCATCCGGCTTTTAGAAATGATGTGTTTATTCTCAATCATCCAAACAATCAATGTTTCTTCAATTTTACGCACCATGGTTTTTTGGCGACTTAAGAAGGCGTTTTTTACCAGCTGCATAGATATGGTGCTGCCACCCCGCTTAAACTTCTTCTCCTTAAAATCAACAGCTATCGATTTACGGATGGCTTCGGTTATAAAACCATGGTGATTATAAAAGGAAGGATCTTGGGCAGTCATTACGGCGTGTTGCAGGTATGGCGAAATATCGGCTAATGTCGTATAGTCCGGGTTTTCGGGGCCG
>Ga0105855_1000638_pt1 | contig 14415 bp, 9 predicted proteins | sample OrgsoiDNA_201059_FD_89680 | JGI IMG/M metagenome (GOLD analysis project Ga0105855, IMG submission 89680) | Permafrost soil microbial communities from the Arctic, to analyse light accelerated degradation of dissolved organic matter (DOM) -... | ecosystem: Environmental > Terrestrial > Soil >... | reverse complement strand
CCGTTTAACTGCTTAACCAGATCAACGTTGCCGATTTGTGCCTGTCCGCCAGTCGTCATCAATACCTTATCCGCTCAATTAAACTTCGTCACCATTAACGATAGTTTTCGTGATGTTGAAATCATGCGTAAACGCGGTGAGGTTGGCGACTTTCCCGGCTTCTATCGTACCGAGTTGCCCGTCTACCCCAATCGCCCGTGCTGCATACAGCGTAGCCATTCGCAGCGCTTCGTCCAGCGCAATACCCACATGTTCAACACTGTTTTGTACCGCTTCGATCATGGTCAGCGCCGATCCGCTGAGCGTGCCATGTTCGTCTACACAGAGTCCATCACGATAGTATATTGTTTTGCCTGCAAAAATGAACTCTTCAATATCAGCGCCTGCCGGTGCCGTGGCATCGGTAACCAGCACCAGCTTGTCACCTTTGAGTTTTTTGGCATTGCGCACATTTGCCCAGGCAACGTGATGTCCGTCTACGATGATACCCGTATAAACTTCCGGGGTATCAAAGATAGCACTGACAAGCCCTGGTGCACGGCCGGTGATCGCCGGCATGGCGTTAAACAGGTGCGTTGAGAAGGTGATCCCGGCGGCAAAGCCTTTGCGCGCTTCTTCATAGGTCGAGTTGGAGTGCCCGGCGGAAACAATAATGCCGGCGTCGCGTAACTGATGAATAAATTTATCGTCAACCTGCTCTGGTGCCAGCGTCACTTTGGTGATGACATCTGCATTGGCACAAAGATAGTCGATCATTGCACTGTCAGGTTTGCGGATGAAAATTGGGTTGTGAGTGCCTTTTTTCAGCGGGCTGAGATAAGGCCCTTCAAGGTGCAGACCCAGTGCCTGATTGGGGTATTTTTCCAAATAGGCACGCATCACGTTGATGCCGTGCTTCATGTAGTCATCACTACAAGTAATCAGCGTCGGCAAATAGCTGGTACAGCCCGATTTTTCGTTGGCTTTCTGCATGATTTTTAGCGTTTCAACAGAAATGGCTTCCAGTGAATCGTTGAACTGCACGCCGCCACAGCCGTTAAGCTGCAAGTCAATGAATCCGGGGGCAAGGTGTGCGCCGTCCAGATCGCGGGTTTCAATATTCTCCGGCAGATCGGCTACCGGACAGACACGTTCGATCTTTCCGTTGGCGATCACCACCGCGTGGTTATCAAGAACGTCGTGGCCAGTATATACCCGGCCGTTAATCAGTGCGTACATCATGCCCCCATTCTCCTTCATCCTTTGAGCAGCAACTGCGTTGGCTGCTTTCACTCACTCCGGTCACTGACTTCAGTAAGCGCCCGGAGGTTCGTTCTATTGCCGCCTTGCTGCGACTCAAATGCTTTCGGAGACTCAGTAAATTATTAAAGGTTTTTCATGCTTTCCGCTTCTAACTCGCGGAAATACTTAACGGTTTTCATTTTGAGTTCCATGGTGGAAGGCTCATCACAAACAACAACCGCTTTCGCGTGCAACTGCAGACAGCTGATGGTCCACATGTGGTTGATATTACCTTCTACCGCGGCAGCAAGTGCCTGTGCTTTAGCATGGCCGGTAACCAGAATCATCACTTCTTCCGCATCCAGCAGTGTACCCACGCCGACGGTCAGGGCAAATTTAGGCACCTGAGAGACATCGTTATCGAAGAAGCGTGAGTTAGCGATACGGGTATCGTGCGTCAGCGTTTTGATACGCGTGCGTGAAGCCAGGGAAGACGCGGGCTCGTTGAAAGCGATATGACCGTCATTACCCACGCCGCCCATGAACAGGTTGATTTTGCCGTACGATTTAATTTTTTCTTCGTATTTTCGGCATTCTTCATTGACATCCGGTGCATTGCCATTCAGCAGATTGATGTTTTCTTTAGGAATATCAACATGATTGAAGAAGTTGTTGTACATAAAGGTGTGATAGCTTTCAGGGTGTTCCTGTGGCAGACCTACATATTCATCCATATTGAAGGTGACAACATTTTTGAAGCTAACCTGGCCCGCTTTGTGCATAGCAACAAGGTGTTTATAGGCTTCCAGTGGTGTACCGCCAGTAGGCAGGCCTAAAACAAACGGACGATCGGCTGTAGGTTTGAAAGCATTGATGCGTTCAACAATATGACGTGCCGCCCATTTGCCTACTTCGGTCGTGTTATTTAAAGGAATTAGTCTCATTACACACCTCTTAGTTTTCAGAACTTGAATATACTGTATGGGATTCTAAAGCTGTGGTTCAAAAATTCATCTTTGTAAGCGTAAACCAGTCTTCGGGTTTACGAGGTGGCATAAAGCCGTCTAGATTTTTTTAATGATAAAATAAGTTTTGCATGTTGACCAGCGTTGTGGCCTGTTAAGACTGTTTTTTGGTGACAATTATCACAAAAAATGAGGTTTTAATTTGCGATACGAAATAATTTTTTTACACTCGGCAGTGCAGTTGGTGAATTCAGATTTTATATAAGGTTTTTATAAAGGTAGTAACCATGGTTATTAAACTACTTAGGTGATTCGCTTTGGGGCGAATAGGGGGAAATGTTGAACATTCTTAGTTACTTGCAAAAAGTTGGCCGGGCCTTGATGGTTCCGGTTGCTACGCTGCCAGCCGCGGCCATTTTAATGGGCGTTGGTTATTGGATCGACCCGGTCAGTTGGGGTGGGGACAATGCTCTGGCGGCACTTTTCATAAAGTCCGGTTCGGCTATTATTGAACATATGTCGGTTCTGTTCGCCATCGGTGTGGCTTACGGTATGTCCAAAGACAAAGACGGAGCGGCTGCACTAACCGGTTTTGTCGGGTTCCTGGTCGTGACCACACTGTGTTCACCGGCCGCTGTATCAATGATTCAGAAAATTCCTCTCGATCAGGTTCCTGCCGCCTTTGGCAAGATTGAGAATCAGTTCGTGGGCATCCTGGTCGGTATTATCTCTGCCGAGGTCTACAACCGCTTCAGTCACGTTGAACTGCCTAAAGCGCTGTCGTTCTTCAGTGGTCGTCGTTTGGTACCAATCCTGGTCTCTTTCCTGATGATCTTGGTTGCCTTCATCCTGATGTACATCTGGCCGGTGGTCTTTAACGGTCTGGTGAGCTTCGGTGAGCACATCCAAAAGCTGGGCTCTGCCGGTGCCGGTATTTACGCATTCTTCAACCGTCTGTTAATTCCGGTTGGCCTGCACCATGCACTGAACTCGGTATTCTGGTTTGACGTTGCCGGTATTAACGACATTCCTAACTTCCTGGGTGGTCAACAATCTATTGAAGCGGGTAAAGCCGTTGTTGGTATCACGGGTCGTTATCAGGCGGGCTTCTTCCCGATCATGATGTTCGGTCTGCCGGGTGCAGCGCTGGCTATCTACCACTGCGCACGCCCTGAGAACAAAGCGAAAGTACTGGGTATCATGATGGCGGGGGCGTTCGCTGCCTTTTTCACCGGTATCACCGAACCGCTGGAATTCTCCTTCATGTTCGTGGCTCCGGTTCTTTACGTTATCCACGCCGTGCTGACTGGTATCTCTGTGTACATCGCTGCAAGCATGCACTGGATCGCCGGTTTCGGCTTCAGCGCAGGTCTGGTGGATATGGTGCTCTCCTCGCGTAACCCGCTGGCGACCCACTGGTATATGCTGATCCCACAAGGTCTGGTGTTCTTCGTTATCTACTACGTGGTGTTCCGTTTCACTATCAACAAATTCAATCTGCTGACCCCAGGTCGTGAACTGGCTGTTGCCGGTGACGAAACTGACGGTTATGACGTTGATGTTGAATCAAGCGGTAATAAGGGGGATGAAACTGTCGCTCTGGCACGTCGTTATATCAGCGCAATTGGCGGTTCAGACAACCTGACCGGTATCGATGCCTGTATCACCCGTCTGCGTCTGAACGTGAAAGACTCGGCACTGGTGAATGATTCCCTGGCGAAACGTCTGGGTGCTTCAGGTGTTATCCGTCTGAACAAACAGAGCGTTCAGGTGATTGTAGGCACACGCGCTGAAATCATTGCAGGCGCGATGCGCACTGCCATGACTGCGGGTCCGATCGCTGCTGCAAGTGCGGCACCGGTTGCGCCAGCGGCGGATATCAAGCCTCAGGCTGTGCCAAATGGTCCTAAAGTTGTGCTCGAAACGCTGGTTTCACCGGTGACCGGTGATATCGTGGCGCTTGATCAGGTTCCTGATGAAGCCTTTGCCAGCAAAGCGGTAGGTGACGGTGTGGCGATTCGCCCAACCGATAAAACCGTGGTTTCTCCTGCTAACGGCACCGTGGTGAAAATCTTCAACACCAATCATGCGTTCTGTCTGGAAACAGATTCCGGCGCTGAAGTCGTGGTGCATATGGGGATCGACACTGTGGCACTGGAAGGTAAAGGTTTCACCCGTCTGGTTGAAGAAGGGGCGACGGTGAAAGCCGGTCAACCTGTGCTTGAGCTGGATCTGGACTTCCTGAACGCCAACGCCCGTTCGATGATTAGCCCGGTTGTAGTCAGCAACATTGATGACTACTCAGGCGTTGCTTCACTGGCTACTGGCTCAGTGGTGGCAGGTCAGACCAAGCTGTTTGACATTCAAGGTAAATAAGCAGGGCAAATAATTTCCCTGTTTAAGTCGGTAATTCTAACGGGAAGAGAGCAATCTCTTCCCGTTTTTTTGTTTCAAATCCGGTTAAGCCCTATTTTCTGTAACTAACGGTTGTTTCCCGACGTGGCTTGTTGGAACATAAGCGGTTATCCGTAGAGCCAATGTCGCGTAGAGGAATTGCACAATGAGTGAGGCAGAAGCCCGCCCAACAAATTTTATCCGTCAGATTATCGATGAAGATCTGGCGTCCGGGAAACACAAGACGGTCCACACCCGTTTCCCGCCTGAGCCTAATGGCTATTTGCATATCGGTCATGCGAAGTCTATCTGCCTGAATTTCGGCATCGCGCAAGATTACCAGGGGCAGTGCAACCTGCGTTTTGACGATACCAACCCGGCCAAAGAAGACATCGAATTCGTTGAGTCCATCAAGCATGACGTGCAGTGGCTCGGTTTCCAGTGGAGCGGAGAGATTCAGTACTCTTCCAACTACTTTGACCAGTTACACGACTACGCGCTGGAGCTTATCAACAAAGGCCTGGCCTACGTTGATGAACTGTCGCCGGATCAGATCCGCGAATACCGCGGTTCGCTGACTGCACCGGGTAAAAACAGCCCGTACCGCGATCGCAGTGTGGAAGAGAATATCGCGCTGTTTGCCAAGATGCGTAACGGTGAATTTGCCGAAGGCGCAGCCTGTCTGCGCGCTAAAATCGACATGGCATCGCCGTTCTTCGTCATGCGTGACCCGGTTATTTACCGCATTAAATTTGCCCACCATCACCAGACGGCTGACAAATGGTGCATCTACCCAATGTACGATTTCACCCACTGCATTTCCGATGCGCTGGAAGGGATCACCCATTCGTTGTGTACGCTTGAATTCCAGGACAACCGCCGTCTGTATGACTGGGTGCTGGATAACATCACCATCCCTTGTCATCCGCGTCAGTACGAGTTCTCCCGTCTGAATCTCGAATACGCCATCATGTCCAAGCGTAAGCTGCAGTTGCTGGTGTCTGAGAAGATCGTAGAGGGTTGGGATGACCCACGTATGCCAACGGTCTCAGGTTTGCGTCGTCGTGGCTACAGCGCCGCGTCTATCCGTGAATTCTGCCGTCGTATCGGTGTGACCAAGCAGGACAATAATGTCGAAATGATGGCATTGGAATCCTGTATCCGTGATGATCTCAATGAGAATGCACCACGCGCGATGGCGGTGATCAACCCGGTCAAAGTGGTGATTGAGAATTTCACCGGCGATGCGCTGCAAATGGTTAAAATGCCTAACCATCCGAGCAAACCAGAAATGGGTACCCGCGAGGTGCCGTTTACCCGTGAGATTTACATCGATCAGGCTGACTTCCGCGAAGAAGCGAACAAACAGTACAAACGTCTGGTGCTGGGTAAAGAAGTGCGTCTGCGCAATGCATATGTGATTAAAGCTGAGCGCGTTGAGAAAGATGCTGAAGGGAATATCACTACCATTTTCTGTAGCTATGATGTTGATACATTAAGCAAAGATCCTGCCGATGGCCGTAAGGTGAAAGGCGTGATCCACTGGGTTTCTGCGACTGAAGGTAAGCCAGCTGAATTCCGTTTGTATGACCGTCTATTCAGCGTAGCGAATCCGGCGCAGGCCGAAGATTTCCTGACGACCATTAATCCGGAATCGTTGGTGATTGCTCAGGGCTTTGTTGAGCCTGGGCTGGCTGGCGCGCAGCCTGAAGTGAGTTTCCAGTTCGAACGTGAAGGCTACTTCTGTGCTGATAATCGCTATTCCAGCGCCGACCATCTGGTGTTTAACCGCACCGTGGGCCTGCGTGATACCTGGGAAAGCAAACCTGCGGTCTGATCGCTTGGTGTGTTCACCGTAGGAAATTAAAAACGCAGCTTCGGCTGCGTTTTTTTACGTCAAAATTTTGTCTGCCGACGCTGCCTTTTCTGAAAGGAGAGGTTACTCACTGAGTATAATTATATTTCTTTCTGCGAATTAATGTCATTTAAGCCCCCTCTGCAGAAATACTCTCCCTGATAAACCCTTCCCATAATAGGTGCTGTAATAGCACTAATTTCATCTTATAAAGTTGATTATCTTGCGTTATGGGGGTGAATTTCTCAATTTATGGTGATTTTCTTACTATGTAACACAAATACACATTTATGTGCACTTTGTCATGTTTCAGAGAATAATCTTAAATTACCGATTGATAATTCGCGTCGCGAAAAATAGTCTTAACCCTGCTTCTTGTGCCGGTTTCGCTGATTGGCGTCCGGTCTGTTACCCGTTTGGGTTTGCGTTAACTTTACATGTCAAAGAGGATTTACTATGTCTAAGCACCTTAACCGGGGTGGGGCTGCGGCTGGCCTGAACCCGCCTGCCAGAATAAAACCTGTCGCCTTCGCGCTTGCCGGCACATTGTTGGGGGGCACAATGGTGGCCATACCTGACGCACAGGCTGCGGGTTTTATTGATGACTCAACGCTAACCGGTGGGGTGTATTACTGGCAGCGTGAACGTGACCGAAAAGATCTAAACAAAACCAAAGAAGAAACCCGTCCTGACGGCAGCAAAGTGACGGTGAACAACCCCGATTACAATAAGTACGCCACCAACCTTTCACATTCCACCGCGAACCTGAATCTGGACTTCTCTTCTGGCTATGCCTGGGACATGTTCGGGCTCGACATCGCGGCGTTTACCGCCGTTGAATTAGCCGAAGCCAGTGACAGCGGCCATCCTAACGAAATTGCCTTCTCTTCCAGCAATCACGCGTATAACGAGGATTACCCCGGCGATAAAGGCGGAGTCAGCTTGTATAAAGCCGCAGGTAAGTTCAAATATGGTGATTTCTGGGGCCACGCTGGCTATATACAGCCAACCGGCCAGACGCTGATAGCGCCACACTGGAGCTTTATGCCGGGCACTTATCGCGGCGCCGAAGCGGGTTACAAACATGATTTCGGCGAGCCGGGTGAGCTGAGTTTCTCCTACATGTGGGCGGACAAGTACAAGTCACCGTGGCATCTGGAGATGGATGATTTCCGTCAGAATGACCGGACCACCGGCGTCTCCTACATACACTCCCTCGGCGCGAAATATGACTTCAAAAATGACTTTGTGCTGGAAGCGGCTTACGGTCAGGCCGAAAGTTATGTCGACCAGTACTTCGCCAAAGCCTCTTACAAGCTGGAGCTGGCGGGTAATCCACTGACCACCAGTTATCAGTTCTATGGCGCGGAAGATCGTATCAACAACCAGAACGACCCTAACAGTTTATATGACGGCCTGGCGTGGTTACAGGCGCTGACATTCGGCTACACCACCGGTCAGTTTAACTGGCGCCTTGAAGGCACCATGGTCAAAGCTGAGGGGAATCAGGGTTACTTCCTGCAGCGTATGACGCCAACGTACTCTTCATCTAATGGCCGTCTTGATGTGTGGTGGGATAACCGCTCTGACTTCAACGCCAACGGTGAAAAAGCTGTTTATGCCGGTGTGCTTTATGACCTGGCGAAATGGGATCTTCCAGGCCTGGCGGTCGGTGGTTCCTACGTTTACGCCTGGGATGCTAAACCCAGCACCAACCCGATGTATGACCAAAGCCAGCGTCTGAAAGAGAGCGCCTGGAGCCTCGACGGCTTGTACACCATTCAGGAAGGCCGCGCCAAAGGCACCTTGTTCAAGCTGCACTATACCCAATACGACAACCATTCCGACATCCCAAGCTGGGGCGGCGGTTACGGCAATATCTTCCAGGATGAGAAAGACGTGAAGTTTATCGTCATCGCTCCGTTCACTATCTTCTGAGGTCCGCTGTCGTGATGAAAAATACTATGAAAATGAAATCAATCAAAAATGGCCTGCTCATGCTGGCTGCGGTTGCAGTACTGAGCGCCTGTGTCGATCCGTCTGCTTCCGCTGAGAAAGCGGAAAAGGCCAAATTACGTCAGTCCTACAGCACCTGTATTAACACCGCCGATGGTGCGCCAGAGAAACTCGCCAGGTGCCAGGCGATACTGGAACAACTTAAAGCTATCAAAGAACATCAGGCCTTTGCTGAGAAAGAAACCGTTCGCGTTGTCGATTATCAACGCTGTCTGACTGCGCGTAAAACCGGTGATGGACAAGCCTATGCTGAAGATTGCGGCAAAATCTGGCAGGAAATCCGCGCCAACAATGCTCCTGGTACCGCAAATTAAGGATGATGTTGCAGATGGAAAAATTCAAATTGAAAGCGCTGACAATCGCCACCCTGATGGGGGGCATGCTTGGCGGAACCGGTAGTGTGATGGCTGACCAACATCTGGTGGATCAGCTTAGCCAGTTAAAAGTGAACTATGCGCTGCAGGATAATCAGGCGGGTGAGCACGGGACGAATTGCAGTGCGCTGGGGGCCGACTGGGCATCTTGTAATACGGCCACTATCACGCTCACCAACGCTGGTCAGGAGATCAAAGGTAAAGACTGGGCCATATACTTTCATAACATTCGCCGTATTTTGAAAGTTGATAACGACCAGTTCACCATCACGCGCATCACCGGTGACCTGCACAAACTGCAACCTACCGATAAGTTTACCGGTTTTGCGGCCAATCAAACCGTCACTATTCCGATTGTCGGTGAATATTGGCAGCTATTTGAAAGTGACCTGCTCCCGCGCTGGTATGCCACTTCCGGCAATGCTCAGCCGAGAGTGCTGACCAATACCGATACCGAAGATTTACATCAGTTTGTGACGCCGTTTAAAGGCGACCAGTGGAAGCGCACCTCCACGGATAATAACGTGCTGATGACGCCAGCCAGCCGTTTTGTGAAAAACGAATCGCTGTCAGTCTTACCCGTTGCAACGCTGCGCGGGCAGATCGTTCCTACGCCGCTGGAAGTGAAAGTGCATGCCGGTGATGTGGATTTAGCTAAAGGGGTGGCGCTGGATCTCAGTGCGATGGAAAAGCCGGCGGCCGATGCCATTGTCAAACGCTTTACCCTGCTGGGTATTGCTGAAAATTCTTCCGGTTACCCGATTACCACCCATATTTCTAAGACTAAATTTTCCGGAAAACAGGCCGTTTCTGGGGCGTACATCCTTAATATCGGCAAGAAAGGCGCTGAAGTGACAGGATACGATCAGGCCGGGGTGTTTTACGGACTGCAATCGATCCTGAGCCTGATTCCGTCAGACGGTAGCAAGAAAATTGCCCAGCTTGACGCCAAAGATGCACCGCGCTTTGATTACCGCGCGATTTTCCTCGACGTCGGACGCAACTTCCATAGCAAAGCGGCCGTGCTGCGTTTGCTGGATCAAATGTCAGCGTACAAGCTGAACACTTTCCACTTCCATCTTAGCGATGATGAGGGCTGGCGTATCGAAATTCCGGGCCTGCCGGAGCTGACAGAAATTGGTGGCAAGCGTTGCCACGACCTGACAGAAACGACATGCCTGTTGCCGCAACTGGGTTCAGGACCGGATACCACTAATAACGGCAGCGGTTTCTTCACGCGTCAGGATTATATCGACATCGTGAAGTACGCTAAGGCGCGTCAGATCGAGGTTATTCCTGAAATTGATATGCCAGCACATGCCCGTGCTGCGGTCATCTCGATGGAAGCGCGCTACAAAAAGCTGATGGAAGAGGGTAAAGAGAAAGAGGCGAATGAGTTCCGCCTGCTGGATCCGACTGATACTTCAAATACCACTGGCGTACAGTTCTACGATCGCCACGGCTATCTCAACCCTTGCCTCGACTCGTCAAAACGCTTTGTTGATAAAGTGATTGGCGAAATCGCCGATATGCATAAAGCTGCAGGCCAGCCGCTGACTACCTGGCACTTCGGTGGGGATGAAGCCAAAAATATCTTCCTCGGCCCTGGCTATCAGGATGAAAACGGCAAGATTGAACCAGGTAAGGGCATTATCGATCTCAGCAAGCAGGACAAGCCCTGGGCGCAGTCTCAGGTTTGTCAGGCGATGGTCAAAGAGGGCAAAGTTCAGGACGTTGAGCACCTGCCAAGCTACTTCGCGGTTGAAGTCAGTAAACTGGTCAATGCCCACGGTATTGAGAAAATGCAGGCCTGGCAGGATGGCCTGAAAGATGCCAAAGACTCCACCTCATTCGCCACTAAACGTACCGGTGTAAACTTCTGGGACACTCTCTACTGGGGTGGTTTTGACACGGCTAATGACTGGGCCAACAAAGGCTACGAAGTGGTTATTTCTAACCCGGATTACGTCTACTTCGATTTCCCGTATGAAGTGAATCCACAGGAAAAAGGCTACTACTGGGGTACGCGCTTCAGTGACGAAGCCAAGGTGTTCAGCTTTGCACCGGACAACCTGCCGCAGAACGCCGAAACCTCGGTTGACCGCGACGGTAATGCCTTCGAAGCGAAAAGCGACAAACCGTGGCCGGGTGCTCACGGTCTTTCAGCCCAGCTGTGGAGCGAAGTGGTCCGCACCGATGACCGAATGGAATACATGATTTATCCGCGTCTGCTGCCGCTGGCCGAGCGCGCATGGCACCGTGCGGACTGGGAAATGGATTACAAAGCCGGTCGTGAATTTGCCGGTGGCAAAACGCATCACGTTAATAGTGAGGCGGTGTATAAAGAGTGGCTGCTGTTCGCCAACCTGATGGGCCAACGTGAGCTGCCGAAGATGGACGCGGCGGGTGTTGCTTATCGCCTGCCAGTGCCTGGAGCCCGCGTTGCGGGAGGGAAACTGGAGGCTAACGTTTCTCTGCCCGGTCTGACTATCGAGTATTCACTGGATGGGGGCAAGCAGTGGCAGCGTTATGATAACGCGCAAAAACCGCAGGTCAGCGGCGATGTGTGGGTCCGCTCCGCGTCAGCTGACGGCAAGCGTTTCAGCCGTGCTGAGCAGGTTGATGGGAAAGCCTGACACACAATCTCTGCCTTATCAGACCCCGGCTTGCCGGGGTTTTTTTACGCTTGTAAAATGAGGACAGCATGAAAACACAGGCATAAAAAAACCGCTTTTCAGCGGTTAATGAGAGTTCTGCATGACAGAACGCATGACGTGAAACCTGAGGCTTACAGCGCGGGTTTATCGTTATGCAGGTTTTCGTCTTCGCGGCAGTCACCCAATTCGCAGTGACCGTAAAGATAAAGACTGTGGTTGGTCAGTTTGATGCCATGTTTCTTGGCAATTTCGCGCTGGCGTCCTTCGATGTATTCATCACGGAATTCGATCACACGGCCACAATCCAGGCAGATCAGGTGATCATGGTGATGTTGCTGAGTCAGTTCGAAAACAGACTTGCCGCCTTCGAAATTATGACGGGTAACGATCCCGGCATCATCAAACTGGTTCAGTACGCGGTAAACCGTCGCGAGACCAATTTCTTCACCCATATCAATCAGTTGCTTGTATAAATCTTCCGCACTGACGTGATGACCTTCCGGCGCTTGCAGCACTTCCAGGATCTTAAGTCGCGGAAGCGTGACTTTTAAGCCAGCTTTCTTCAGTGCGGTATTGTTGTCAGTCATGCGGATTCAGTCCTGTTACTATGGTAATCACGTTGAGGCATGAAGCCTGTGATGGCGGTTCATGATGAAACGGTAGTCTGTTAACAAAGATCGCATCTTTCATTGCTGTCACGAAAGGATCGCAACGGCTTGATCAATAGAAAAAACACCTGAACTCAGTGTACCTTGATACCGCTGAAAGTTACAATTTTGTAGCGGTTAAATTGTTAATTTCAGTAATAGTTTGGCCCTTTCAATGGCGAATCAATCACTCAGGGCAGCGATGTGAATGATCAATCCTTATGCCAATACCTCAGGGCCAATGAAGGTTAGCCAATAATTTCGGCCAAACTCAACTCTTGTGAAATCTGCTTAACCCAAGCATCCACACGTTCAGCCGTCAGTTCAGGTTGACGATCTTCGTCGATTGCCAGACCAATGAAGTGCTTGTCATCAGCCAGGCCTTTAGAGGCCTCGAAGTGGTAACCTGCCGTTGGCCAGTGCCCCACGATCACTGCGCCGCGTGGCTCGATGATGTCACGCACGGTGCCCATCGCGTCACAGAAATACTCGGCATAATCTTCCTGATCGCCACAGCCAAATAGTGCGACCAGCTTACCTTCGAAATCTATCTCTTCCAGCGTTGGGAAAAAGTCGTCCCAGTCACACTGTGCTTCACCGTAATACCAGGTAGGAATACCGATCAGCAAAATATCGAATTTTTCCAGATCCTCTTTGCTGCTTTTGGCAATGTCATGTACTTCGGCAACATCTTTACCCAGCTGCTTCTGGATCATTTTAGCGATGTTTTCGGTGTTACCTGTATCGGATCCAAAGAAGATACCTACTACGGCCATAAGATTTCTAACCTCTTGTTCTCAATGAAGTGCCCTGCATCGCAGGCAATAATGCTGCAGATAATAGCAAACTCGCCGCCCGGAGAACATGCCTGCACGCACCGGTACGGATCGGACAATAAGTCTATCGGTCATTAATGCGAAGCGTTATCGCCTTCGTGTGTTTTATGACGTTAGTAGGGATATAAGCCTTGTCCCTGCTGAAGATCCGGGTACTCGCAAATATGAAATAATTTCACTTCGTTCCTAAATTTTACTCACGTAGCGCCGATAGAAGATGCGAGAGCAATCTCAACATAATAAAGAAATCGATGCCCGGAGAGGTGTTCAACCATGTCCCGGGGCTCATGCCTGACGGTGACCTGTATTGATTCTCTGCATCCCCGTTAATCTCATAAAAAGAAACGATAACGTTTCACGAGAGGCACACTGTGCAATTTTTGAAAAATATTACCATCAGGACAGCGATGTTAGGGATCCTCGGCGTCTTTTGCGTCATGTGGGCCTGCGTTGCGATCTACACGATTACGTCACTTAACTCACTGACCAAAAATGCCGAAATTAATGTGGCGTTGGTCAACGACTTGACCCTCGTACATAAAGGCAGCGACCAGTATTTCCGTTCGCAAACTCGACTTACCCGAGCAATGGCCTTACTGCAAAGCGATCCAAACAAAGGCCCTGAAATTTTTGACAGTGCCAAACTGGCTCTGACTAACATGACTCAGGCGCTGGCCGCGTTTAGAACTGCAGCCCACCCCGGCTTAGATGATGCGGTAGTGCAGGAACTTATTACCGACTGGTCAGCGTTAGCAGAGCAGGGTGCTACTCCCCTGTTTAACGCGGCCAGCAGTAAAAATGTTGAAGCCTACAAGCAGATTTCCAATGTGTCGGTGGTTCCCCTGAGCGTCAAATTTGGTGCCTCGGTCGAGAAGGTCAACGGTCTGATCGCCAGTGCGCTACAGAAATCGGAACAGGAATCCAGCCGTCTGACACGGATGAGTAAAATTATCCTGTTAGTTGCGTTTGGTCTGGGCATTGTCATCCTCTTCCTGACCGACCGCTATCTGGTCTGGGGACTGGTCAATCCGCTGAACAAGATCCGCGATCAGTTTGCGGTGATCGCCCGGGGTGACCTGACGCACGATCTGGAAGAGTTCGGCAAGAACTGCGCCGGAAAATTAATACCGCTGCTCAACGCCATGCAGGGCAGCCTGATCAATACTGTGCAAACTATCCGTAACTGCACCAACAACATTTATCAGGGAGCGTCTGAAATTTCCGCCGGAAATAACGATCTCTCCTCGCGCACCGAGCAACAGGCCTCAGCCCTTGAAGAGACGGCGGCCAGTATGGAGCAGCTCACCGCGACCGTGAAACACAATGCCGACAATGCCCATCACGCCAGCCAGCTGGTGGTGGAAGCCTCTGCCACCGCCCGTAAAGGCGGCAGCATCGTGGCCGATGTGGTCAGTACCATGAAAGAGATCTCCGGCAGCTCGAAGAAGAT
>Ga0105855_1000634_pt1 | contig 14441 bp, 7 predicted proteins | sample OrgsoiDNA_201059_FD_89680 | JGI IMG/M metagenome (GOLD analysis project Ga0105855, IMG submission 89680) | Permafrost soil microbial communities from the Arctic, to analyse light accelerated degradation of dissolved organic matter (DOM) -... | ecosystem: Environmental > Terrestrial > Soil >... | reverse complement strand
TCAGCCTTAACGGGTCGGAGTCGGGCAATATACGTTATGCACGTAATTCGGTATCAACCAGCGGTAACATCGATCAGATCAGCATGTCAATTTCGTCGGCATTCGGTAAAAAGCTGGGTATTACTACCGTGAATGAATTTGACGACGCCTCGTTAGAAAAGGCTGTACGCGACGCCGAAGAGCTGGCACACCTGGCACCCGAAAACCCGGAGTATATGCCAATGATGGGCCCTCAGGAATTTGGCCCGCCCTCAAAAACATTTGAGCAAAGTACGGCAGATATCACACCTAAACAACGCACCGACCTTGTGGCGGCGAGCTTGCAGGTAGCTAAAGATAATAAGCTTACCGCGGCAGGCTTTTTGCAAAATACCTCGGGCTTTAGCAGCGTGCTCAACTCGCGCGGGTTGTTTGCCTATACCAAGTTTAGCGATATCAACTTCTCGGCCACCTTAAAAACCGAGGATAGTAAAGGATCGGGTTATGCTACCCGCGATTATGAGGCGCTGGCCGATATGGACACCCTTAAATTTACCAAGATCGCCGCTCAAAAAGCTGCCGGTTCAAACGGGGCAAAAGCTATTGAGCCTGGAAAATATACGGTAATACTGGAACCTGCAGCCGGTGTTGTATTACTCGAGAATCTTTATGGTAGCCTTGACCAGCGCAGCGCCGACGAAGGCCGTAGCTTTTTAAGTAAGAAGGAAGGCGGAACCAAACTTGGCGAAAAGATCGTGGATGAACGGGTAACTATTTATTCGGATCCGCGGCATCCCTTATTGCCTACATTTACCTGGAGCGGCGATGGCCTCCCGCAGGTTAAACGCACCTGGATAGAAAAAGGCGTTGTAAAAACACTTACCAGTTCGAGGTATTGGGCGGCAAAAAAAGGTATTGAACCAGTGCCTTACCCTGGCGGTGTTATTATGGAAGGTGGTACGCAAACACTGGCCGAGTTGATAAAAGGTACCGAAAAAGGTATATTGGTTACCCGTTTATGGTATATCCGCGAGGTTGACCCTCAAACCTTGCTGTACACCGGCTTAACCCGAGATGGTACGTTTTATATCGAAAACGGCGAGATCAAGTTCCCGATCAAAAACTTCAGGTTTAACGAGAGCCCGATAATTATGCTCAACAACCTGGATGCTTTGGGTATACCCGAGCGTACCGTTAGCGCCGAAAGTAATTCGAGCGCGATCATACCGCCTATGCGGATCAGGGATTTTACTTTCTCGTCATTATCGGATGCGGTTTAATTAACCTTACTGTATGTAAATGATATTAACGCCATCCTGCAAAGGGTTGGCGTTTTTGTTTAAAGGCTATAATTAATAACTTGGCGGCATGCATCAGCACTTGCTCAATATCATATCGCAAAAGGTTTCGTTAACCGAAGCTGATATTGATTTGTGTAAAGCGTGTTTTGAACCGGTGCTGTTCCCAAAAAACCGAATAGCTGAAGAAAGCGGTACAGTGCCCCGCTATTTATACTTTGTAGTAAAAGGCTTTATGCGGTTATTTCATCACAACGAAGATGGCGACGAGGTAACTACGCATATCAATTGTCCTCCAGGCTTTTTAACCTCTTATTCTCATTTTATCAATCAAACCAAAGCTGATGAAAATGTAGAGTGTATTACCGAATGCGAGTTGCTTAGGATTACCAAAGCTGAGTTAGACCGTTTAACAAACCAAAGCTCGGCGTTTAAAGATTTCAGCATTCAGATATTTCAGCAATCTATAGCCTATAATGAGGCGCGGTCGAAAGAACTGGCCACTTTAACTGCCGAACAACGCTATAAAAGGCTTATCGAAAACTATCCCGGTATTATCCACCATGTGCCTGTACAATACATCGCTTCTTTTTTGGGTATGAAACCCGAAAGTTTGAGCCGCATACGCAAACGCATGCTTTCCTAACATTTGTCAAGTGGATTAGCTTTAATAGTCGGCAGATTTGAACCATTAAATTATTAAAAAAATAAGCAATGGAAAATCAACAATTATCATTCGTTAATGGTGCAAACGGTCACCTCGGTAACAACTTAGTAAGGCTGCTCATTAATAAAGGCATCCGGGTTCGCGCATCGGTACGCAACATCAGTAATAAAAAAACCTTTGAGGGGTTGGATTGTGAAGTGGTCCAGTCGGACATTACCGATAAGCAATCGCTGGTAAAGGCGTTGCAGGGCGTACATACTTTTTATGCGGTGGGCGCGGCGTTTAAACTTTGGGCAAAAGATCCTCAAAAAGAGTTATATGATGTAAACCTCACCGGTACCCGTAACATGGTCGAGGCAGCGGTCGAAGTCGGTGTTAAGCGAATTGTGTACGTAAGCTCAATAGCCTCATTAAATTATACGAGCATCCCCGTAAAGGAAAGTTATGGCTATAATCCCGATCGCAGGGATATGTATTACAATTCAAAAAACGATGGAGAAAAACTGGCTTTTGAGTTGGCAAAAAAACATAACATCGAACTGGTCGCCGTACTACCATCGGCAATGATCGGAGGGGAAGCTTTTGCGCCGTTAAATGTTTCTTACAACATCCTTAAGTTAATCCTGCAAAAGGAAATTCCTGTAGAAACCAACATCGCACCTAACTGGATAGATGTGAAAGATGTTGCTGAAGGCTGTTTTTTAGCTGCGAAAAAAGGCATAAACGGAGAACGGTACATATTGGCAAATGAAAAAAGCACCTCTATCAAGGAAACCACTAAAATAGCACAAAAGCTTTTCCCCGATTTGAAAATAAAACAACCGGTTGCCGTACCGAAAGCAATTTTATTCGCTGTTGCCGGAATGATGGAGCTGGGAAGTAAAATAAATGGGAAAGCACCGTTACTAAGCGTTAAAGACATTGCTATGTTTTCGGGGTTACAGCAGGATTTTGATATCGCAAAAGCGAGAAAGGAGCTGGGATTTGATCCTCAACCATCGGCTGTTGTAGTGGCAGAGGCCATGCGATATTTAATACAGCATCAATTGGTACAACTAAAAGCAGCTTAAACCTATACATTGTACAAGTGGGAAATAAGTTAAAGCCTTTGGATGAAAACCCGGAGGCTTTTTTAATGATACGCATGAGATACAACGCATCTTGAGCGATTAGAAATCTTTTCTCTGCCTGGTTGACATTTATGCCCCTATAAATGCACAACTGTTTAATTTTAGTGGTATACATTTACCAATTGATAATTAGCTTTACGGCTAATATGCCGGAATGAGAGCCGGGTGAACCAATTAAACACCGTATAACCAATATGAGAATTAACAACAGCAGTATTCGTGGACTTTTGGCCATTTGTATTTTTTGTATGTGTTTTGAAAAAATACATGCCCAAACAAAATCGGTAACACCCCTTGACAAAAAGATTGATGGGGTAATTAAAAAGATGACCTTAAAGGAAAAGATAGCCATGCTTCATGGTAATTCTTTGTTTTCATCCGAGGGTGTAAAGCGATTGGGTATCCCTGAATTGACCTATGATGACGGACCTTTAGGCGTACGTGAAGATGTTGGCCGCTTTACCTGGGGGCCGCTTAACCTTACAACCGACTCGGCAACGTTTTTTCCAAATGGTTCGGCGGTAGCCGCAACCTGGAACCCGGCAATGGCCTTTAAATTTGGTGTTGCAATGGGCCAGGAAGCCTTGGCACGCAAAAAAAACATCATGTTAGCGCCGGCTTTTAACATTTGCCGCACACCGCTTTGCGGCCGCACTTACGAATACTATTCCGAAGATCCTTTTTTAAACGCGCAGTTAGCCGTATCATCGGTTAGGGGTATACAAAGCCAAAATGTAGCTGCCTGTGTTAAGCACTTTGCGGTAAATAACCAGGAAACCTGGCGCGATAGCATCAATGCGGTTGTTAGCGAAAGGGCTTTGCGCGAAATTTATTTGCCGGCCTTTAAGGCATCGATAGAGCAAGGGCATGCTTATACTATTATGTCGGCTTATAACCTGATCAACGGGGAGCATTGTTCGGAAAATGAATTTCTATTAAATAAGATATTAAAAGGCGAGTGGGGCTTTAAAGGTTTGGTGATGTCCGACTGGGGAGGTACGCATAGTACTGTTACGGCAGCAAAGAATGGCCTCGACCTGGAAATGGGCTCGGACGGTCCTTTCGAAAAATGGTACTTCGCGGATCCTTTGTTCGAAGCTGTAAAAGAAGGCAAGGTAAGCGAAAAGATCATCGACGAAAAAGTTCATCGTATACTCTGGGTTATTTACCATACTTCGCTGGTAAAGCATCAATTGCCCGGAAGCATCAATACCCCGGCGCATAGCAAAACGGTTTACGATATAGCGGCTGAATCGATCGTGCTGCTGAAAAACCAAAAGCATATGCTGCCTTTAAACACTACAACAGTAAAAAGCATTGCCGTTATCGGCGATAACGCCATCCATACATTTGCAACAGGTGGTTTTGGCGCAGGCGTAAAAGCTAAATACGAGGTTACCGCTTTACAGGGATTAAAAAACAGGTTGGGTAAGCATATCGATATCCGTTTTGCACAAGGCTATAACGCCAATTATAAAGTGAACTATAGTGCGCAACAAAAAGAAGATGCCAATAAACCAAACGCTGAACTAATAAACCAGGCTGCGGCATTGGCAAAAAGCAGCGATGCGGCCATACTGGTAATCGGCTCAAACCGCGATTACGAGAGCGAAGCACACGATAGGGTAAACCTTACTTTACCTTTCGGCGAACAAGCGCTGGTTGACGCCGTTACTGTCGCGAACCCCAATACTATTATTGTGGTGATAGGTGGTGCGCCTTACGATCTGAACCAGATCAAAAAAAACAACCATACCATCATCTGGTCGTGGTTTAATGGTAGCGAAGGTGGTAACGCCCTTGCCGACGTAATCACTGGTAAGGTCAACCCATCGGGCAAGCTGCCTTTTACCTTTCCTGCTAAGTTGGACGATTCGCCAGCACATGCTTTAGGTACCTTCCCAGGCAAAAACCTGACCGCGAATTATAAAGAGGGTATTTTAGTAGGTTACCGCTGGTTTGATACCAAAAAAATCGAGCCGCTTTATTGCTTCGGCTATGGCTTATCGTACACTAATTTTAAATATTCGGCAGTTAAAACAGATAAGAAAGATTATAAGAAAGGTGAGAGTATCACCACAACGCTGCAGTTAAACAATACTGGTAAATATGCCGGAAAGGAAATAGTGCAGCTTTACGTCAGCAAATTAAACTCAAAGGTCGAGAAAGCCGAAAAAGAACTCAAAGCATTTAAAAAAGTATCTGTTAACAGTGGTAGTGCAGCTACGGTTGCGTTAAACATTAAAGCGGCCGACCTTGCTTATTTTGATGAAGGTGCAAAGAAATGGATAGTAGAGCCCGGTCAATATAAAATTTCGGTAGGCGCGTCGTCAAGGGATATCAGGCAATCGGCAATTATTACTATCGATTAAATGAAATGCCTGCAGTTTATTGCCCGGCCTAATTGTATATTTGTTAAGCTCATTTTACCTGTAATACACCTAAAGCTACAGTAGCACAGCCAATTACTATGCGGTATAAATTGTTTATCGCCCTTTTTTTGTCGCTTATCATAAGCGCCGGTTTAAAAGCGCAGCATGATCAGTTTCAGTTTTCACGGTTAGATATCAATAACGGGCTATCGCACAATTGGGTAACCTGTATCATGAAGGATAGCAAAGGCTTTATGTGGTTTGGTACCCTATCGGGGCTTAACAAATACGATGGGTATAAATTCAAGGTATTTAAGCATTCCATAAGCGATACCACCAGCCTTAACGACGATTTTATTGTAAACATAGCCGAAGGCCCCGATAATAAACTATGGATAGAAACACGTAACGGATTTAACATTTACGATCCGGTAAAGGAAAACTTTATTCGTAATACCAGCAGTTATTTAAAGTCGATCAATATACCGGATGCCAACATCACTGCCGTAAAAAAAGATGCGAAAGGGAATTACTGGTTTATACACGCGGTTTATGGTGTCTACAGATACGATCCCAAAACAAAAACAACAACACACATAGCCCATATACCCGGCGATCCTGACAGCATTAGTTCTAACACGGTGTGCGATGTGTCTTTAGATAGCAAAGGCAATATCTGGCTGATTTATTACAGAGGTGCCCTCGAGTGTCTAAACCCCGAAACTAACAAGGTTATTTACCGTTCGGATGCGATCAGTAAAAACTACTCGTTTTCCAATTTACCGTTTAGGTTATTTATCGATAATAAGGATGATTTTTGGGCCTACGTCCCCACCTACTCATCGGGCGTATTTTATCTGAGTGCGGATAGAACAGTATTCAAGCATATCGGTAAAGGCGAGGGCTCCGATAAATTAAGTACCGACGTTATATCGGGTATTATACAGGATGATAAGGGCCGTATCTGGGTTGCTACCGACCATGGTGGTATAGGTATTTTAGATAAAAGCAGCTTCCAGTTCAAGGTTTTGATGAACCGCGAGGACGATAATAAAAGTCTGAGTCAAAACAGTATCATATCCATGTATAAGGATAATACCGGGATCATCTGGATCGGTACCTACAAAAGAGGCATCAGTTATTATCACGAAGACATTATCAAGTTTCCGTTGTATGCACACCACCTGTCCGATCCGAAGAGCCTGCCCTTTAACGATATCAATAAATTTATTGAAGATAAGAGCGGCAACCTGTGGTTAGGTACGAACGGCGGCGGATTGATCTATTTCGACCGTAAAAACGGGACATTTAAAAGTTACCTGCACGATAAAGCAGATCTCAACAGCTTAAGCAATAATGTAATTGTAACCATGTGCCTCGACCATGAGCAAAAACTATGGATAGGTACCTATTTTGGTGGTTTGGATTGTTTTGATGGTAAAACCTTTATCCATTACAAACACAACGATGCCGTACCGGGTAGCATATCCGAAGACAGGGTATGGTCGATACTGGAAGATTCGGACTATAATTTATGGGTGGGTACTTTGGCTGGCGGTTTAAACTTATTTAACCGCGTTACCAAAACCTTTACACATTACAGGCGCGAGCAGCCCAACTCTATTCAATCAAATTACATATCCGGGTTGCTGGAAGACAGGGACAAAAACTTATGGGTGGTTACCTATTATGGCATTGATGTGCTCATTAAAAAAACCAATAAATTTATTCACTATATCCATAGCGATAGCAATCCCAATACCTTAATTAACAACAATACCAACAGTGTTTTCCAGGATAGCCGGGGGTTGATATGGATAAGCACCAGGGAAGGTATCAGTATCTTTAATCCGGCAACACAAAAATTTACAAACATTATTAAAGAAGATGGTTTGCCTGATAATACCCTGCTGGAATTTCAGGAGGATGACGCGCATAATATGTGGGTCAGTACACTTAACGGCCTGTCAAACATTATCGTTTCGGGGCCCAATAACGCATTAAAATTCAGTTTTGTAAATTATAATGAAACTGATGGCTTGCAAGGGCGCGAGTTTACCATCAACGCATCATGCAAAACCAGGGATGGTGAACTGGTATTTGGCGGTGGCAATGGGTTTAACATCTTTAAACCATCAGATATACACGTAAATACCACCACTCCCGATCTGGTGTTTACAGATTTCCAGGTTTTTAATAAAAGCCTCAAGGTTGGAGATAAAGTAAACGGACATGTTATTTTAACTCAATCTATTACCTCATCAAAAGAGGTAACTTTAAAATACGATGAAAATGTTTTCAGCATCGAGTTTGCCTCGTTAAATTATTTTAATCCCGATAAAGTAAAGCTCCAGTATAAAATGGAGGATTTTAATAAACACTGGATAGATGCCGACAACACCGTTCAAAATGCTACATATACCAACCTTGATGCCGGTGATTATGTTTTTAAGGTACGTACTGTGGGCGACAAACTACCGGGCGATGAGTTAACACTACAGGTACATATATTGCCCCCATTTTGGAAAACAGCCTTTGCCTATGTGCTTTACGCGATGATCTTCATCGGCGGTTTACTGCTGATAAGGAAAAGAGGTATCCAAAAAATACGAACGCAGTTTGAGCTGGAGAAGGAACGCGAAGAAGCCAAACGGATGCACGAACTTGACCTGATGAAGATCAAATTTTTTACCAATGTAAGCCATGAGTTTCGTACGCCATTATCGTTAATTATGGCGCCTATTGATAAGGTACTTAAGCAGATCAAAGAAACCGAAATAAAAACCCAGCTGGAATTTGCCAACCGTAATGCCCGGCGTTTGCTTAACCTGGTAAATCAATTACTCGATTTCAGGAAAATGGAGTTTCAGGAGTTGAAACTACACGTAAATCAAGGCGAGATCATATCGTTTGTAAAAGATATTGCCGACTCGTTTATTGATATTGCCGAAAAGAAAAATATCAGTTTTGTTTTCGATACGGAGACGGATGAGTTGAATTGTAAATTTGATCAGGATAAGATCGAACGTATATTGTTCAACCTTTTATCTAATGCATTTAAGTTTACGCCCACCGGCGGGCACGTAAGCTTGCTGCTAAACAGTTTAGAAACCGCAAATCCGTTTGAATGTAACCTTCAAATAAAAGTGATAGATACCGGCATTGGTATCCCGGCAGAGAAAAAGGATAAGATATTCGAGCCATTCTTCCAGAACGATATCCCAGGCTCTATGGTTAACCAGGGTAGTGGTATCGGCTTATCCATCACTAAAGAGTTTGTGCGCCTGTACAATGGTACGATCACTGTAAACAGCGAATTGAATGAGGGCAGTTGCTTTACGGTAACTATTCCGCTAAAAGTGATACCGGTAAAGGCAAATCAAAAACAGGCTTCGGTCCAGCCCGATACTATACAATCGTCTGCCGATATTAAACCGCATGATGATAGCCAGGGTATCAGCAAAAAGCCAACTTTATTGATTGTTGAAGATAATTATGATTTCCGTTTTTATATAAAAGATAATTTAAAGCACGCCTTTAACATAATCGAAGCGGTTGATGGCCGCGAGGGTTGGCAAAAAACACTTGCATTACATCCCAATTTAGTAGTGAGTGATATCAGCATGCCCGAAATGGACGGTATTGAGTTGTGTATGAAAATAAAACACGATCCGCGAACTACACATATACCGGTAATTTTATTAACCGCGTTAATTGGCGAAGATCAGCAACTAAAGGGCCTGGAAACAGGTGCTACCGATTATCTGACCAAACCCTTCAACTTCGAAATACTGCTATCCAAAATCAAAAATATTTTGGCACAGCAGGAAAACATGCGTAAAACCTACCAAAAGCAGGTTGAAGTTAAACCTACCGAAGAGCTGATAGATTCGCCCGAAGAAGTGTTTTTGCAAAAGCTGTTACGATTGATAGAAGAGAATATCAATAACCCCAATTTCTCCGTCGAAGAACTGAGTAGCGAAATGTTTGTGAGCAGGTATACCTTGTATAAAAAAATCCTGGCCCTAACCGGCAAAACGCCAAATGAGTTTATACGGCACATCCGCTTAAAGCGAGCTGCTCAACTATTGGAGAATGGTTATTTAACCATATCGCAGATATGCTATAAGGTTGGTTTTAAAAGCCAGAAATATTTTGTTAAAGCCTTTAAAAGCGAATACAATGTTTCGCCTTCTAACTACATAGAAGCAAAGGCCCAGACCGAGGCAAGTTAGGCATAGCATATATATTGTTACCCCTTAATTGTTCCGAACCTGCAATGTGGTATTGATAATATTGAAAGGGCTCTATTGTGCGTATTTTTTTAATTATTAAACTTATTTGCATGATTTAAATCGTTTAAGTGCTTGTAAATAAGAGCTTTAAACAGGGTTGACATTTGTGTCCCTATTAATCCACATTTGAATACATATCCTCTCGTACTTTTATTTCGGTAAAACAATCCTTCTATCTATTTACATAACCAATGTAAAGGAGTATTGCTGCCAATAACCAATTATGCTGATTAATACAAATAGTCAGTGAGCCGATAGCCGATTTAATGTGTGCTGATTTAGAGTTTTTCTAAACAAATGGTGCTACACATAAATTGCTTTTTTAAAAATTGTACATAACCAATAAATAAGAATATAGGAGATAAACCATGAAGTAATTATGCAATCGATTGTCTAAAACAAAAATGCCTGCTAAACTATTATGGGCAATAAATTAAACCTAACAATACGACCATTAAAACCAGTAAAAACCAGTTAATCATTATGAGAAAAATTTTACAAAAAGCATTACTTGCGGCAATACTTATTATAGGTAGTTGCGCAGTATATGCCCAGGGTGGGCCTGGAGTAACCATTAAAGGAACCGCCGTGGACGAGAAGGGGGTAACACTGCCCGGAGTAACGGTTGGCGTTAAAGACACCAAAGTTGTTACCAGTACCGACATTAACGGTGCTTATACCATTAATGTTCCGGCAGGTGGTAAAGTACTACGTTTTACTTTTATTGGGATGACGCCTGTTGAGGTGGTGATAGGCAGTAAAACGGTAATTAATGTGACCTTAAAATTAGCCAATACGGCATTGAGCAGTGTTGATGTAGTTGGTATTGGGTATGGTACTCAAAAAAGGGGCGATGTGAATGGAGCCATTTCTTCGGTTACCGCCAAGGATATCCAGAACATCCCGATGTCAAGTGTGGATCAACTAATACAGGGTAAAGCTGCGGGTGTAACGGTTACCCAAAATTCCGGCGAACCGGGCAGCGCAACCTCTGTTCATATACGCGGTCTTAATAATTTTGGACCGAGTGAACCTTTGTATGTCATCGATGGTGTAGAAATAAGCGGAAACGCAGCAAATGGCTATAGCGGCGGGGCGCAGTTAAACAGCCCCGGATCATCCAACATGGAAACTGCAGTAAGCCCGTTGTCCATGCTTAATCCCAATGACATCGAATCGATAGATATCTTAAAGGATGCTTCGGCAAGCGCTATTTACGGTAGCAGGGGCTCCAATGGTGTGGTGATCATTACCACCAAACGCGGTAAAAGTGGGAACGCAAAAATAACTTATGATGGTTATGCGGGCCTACAGCAGCAGGGAAAATTTTTGGAGGTGGATAACCTGCAACAATATGCTGCTTTGGAAAACCGGCTTGCAACAGCTTTCGGGATACAACCCAGGGGCGAATTTTCAAACCCAAGCATTTTAGGTCCTGGCACCAACTGGCAGAAAGCGGTCTTTCGCACTGCTGCCCAACAAAGCCATAATGTAGCTGTATCAGGCGGTAATGATAAGTCGGATTATTACCTTTCGACAGGTTACTTTAAGCAGGATGGTACTATTTTAGGTTATAATTTCGATCGGTATACCATACGTGCCGTCATTAATTCGCAGGCAAAAGACTGGCTGAAAATAGGTACAACTATAGGCGGTACGCGGAGTGACCAGCAAGTTGGCCTGGGCAGCAATACCGGTATTATCTACAATGCCCTGTTAGCGGCGCCAGATGCGGCGGTTTATAACGCCGATGGCTCATTTGCCGGTCCATCAGTAGTTAACGGCACTGTTACAGGTGGGCCGAATCCAGTTCAGCAGGCATTAAATATTAGCAACAATACAACCCGAAGTGAGATAAATGGTAACGTATATGCTGATATAACGCTTTACAAAGGTCTGTCTCTTCACTCTGAGCTCGGCGGTGATTTTAACTGGGGCAATGGCCAAACATTTAACCCAACCTATGCCTATGGTACTACAGGTAGTGGTACTTCTTTTGGAAATAATACAGCCACATTAAACCGGGCAATTACCAATAGCGTTTACTGGAGCTGGAAAGAATATTTTAACTTCTCGCACACCTGGGGTAAAAGCAATCTGTCGGCCCTGGCAGGCCGCGAAGTATGGCAATCACATTACGATTATCTCCCGCTTTCCGGCGTTGGTTTTTCAGCCGGTAACAATGTTCAGAGCATAGCGGTGGCAAACGCGGTAGGGGCTACTGTTAACGAAGGTGAGGGTACTTCGGTAATGCAGTCGTATCTTGGCCGGTTAATTTATACCTTCAATAACAAGTATAGCATTACCGCTAACATGCGTAGCGATCAAAGCTCAAACTTTGCAACGGGTCACCAGATTGGCTATTTTCCCGGGGCTGCTGTATCATGGAGGTTATCTGAGGAGTCATTTATGGCCCCATTAAAAACCGTGATCGATAATATCAAGATCAGGGCAGGGTACGGTACCACCGGTTATTCGAGTATTCAACAATATGCATATGGTGCCGCACTTAAACCGGTAGCTACAGCATTTGGCACAGGGTTTAACATCGCTAATGTTGCCAACCCCAGCGTTACCTGGCAAACGTCCATTTCGCAGAATTATGGTATTGATTTTAGTTTGTTTAACGGCCGTATTGATGCCGTTGCTGACTATTATATTAAAACAGCGAAGGATTTCCTGTTCCTGCAACCTTTGCCTTATTTCTTGTTAGGCGGGCCTAACGAGTATGGCGATAACCCGGCAGGTATCTCACCTCCTTATGTAAACGCCGGTAATATTGAAAACAGAGGTTACGAGTTTAGCATTAACACTCATAATATAGTAGCTAAGGATTTTAAATGGAATACCTCAATAACATTTTCGCACTATAAAAATACAGTAACCTCATTAAACGGCGTACCGGCCATTAACGAAACCATTGGTACGTCGTACGTGAGCTTACCGGTTACCAGGACCGTTGTTGGCCAGCCTATCGGTGAATTTTATGGATACAAAGTGCAGGGCGTAGTAAAAACGCAAGCGCAGTTAGCTTACCTGGCAACCCATCCTCAAAATGTTACCGGCACCTCGCCACAGGTAGTTAGCAATGCGCAGGGTAATACGATATGGCTGGGAGACTTGCAATACCAGGATACCAATGGTGATGGCAAAGTTGACGTGAACGACCAAGTGCCGCTTGGCGACCCTAATCCTACATTTACTTATGGGTTTACCAATAACTTCACTTATAAGGATTTCGAACTGTCAGTATTTTTTTATGGCTCTTACGGTGGCAAAATACTGGATATACTGAAATACCAAACAGCTGGTTTATCAGGATTATACCAGAATCAGTTAGCATCAACAGCCGACTTCTGGACGCCGAGTAACCCGGATTCAAATACACCGGCCCCTCGTGGCGGTCTGGGTAATCCCAACCTGGTTATGTCTGACAGGTTTTTAGAAAGCGCTTCTTTCCTGCGGTTGCAAAATGTGCAATTGGGATATCATTTACCCGTACGCTGGGCTAAATATGTTGCCATGACTAACTTAAAAATATACGCAAGCGGGCAAAATTTGCTGGTAATTACCAAGTATTCTGGCCTTGATCCTGAAATAGGATCATTCAACCAAAACCCCTTGTTAATGAACCTTGATATGGGAAGGTACCCTTCACCACGTATTTTCACATTTGGGATTAATGCACAGTTCTAATTTTTAAAAGAGATTGACATGAAAAGACATATAAAATATATTACAGGTATAGCAGCTATAGCAAGTATTGTTATTAGTAGCTGTAAAAAGGACTTTTTTAACCGTCCTCCTGAAGCCGGTATTACCGTAGGTAATTATTATCAAACAGTATCGCAGGTACAGGCCAGTACTAACGGTTTGTACGGATCGCCATGGTTTGGCTGGAACAATAAGGTTGGGTGGGCAATCACCGAATTGGCGAGTGGTAATGCCTTTACTTATTCGTCTGACGTTAACGCTTTCAACACCTGGTCGGCACCGAACGGAAATCCCGAGATACTCGCGGCATGGGATTCGCCATTTAGTGTTGTGGCGCAATGTAACGGGTTAATTAACAATATGGCATCAACCATACCTGGTGTACCACAGGCTACTGTAAATAACGCATTAGGAGAAGCACATTTAATGCGCGCCGTGGCTTATTTTTACCTGGTACGCGTTTTTGGCAATGTGCCGATAGTTGAAAATCCGCTTAATGATATTGCTAATTTTCAAACGGTGCCAACCAACCCAATATCTGATGTATACACATTTATAGTTAAGGATCTGCAATTTGCCGAGGCCAACTGTTCGGCGGGTACAGCCGGTACCGGCCATGGCGATAGCGGCTCCGCATCAGCAATGCTGGCAAAAGTTTACCTGTATATGCAGGATTATGCAAATGCACAGAAAGAAGCTGAAAAAGTGATCAACAGCGGTGAGTTTTCGCTTTTGCCGGTTTACGAAAACCTGTTTCAAACATCCTTTAATAACAATAAGGAAAGCATACTGGCGATGCAATGGATCTACAACGGAGGCTATGATTACGGCAATTCTATCCAGGCATCATGGGCATACAACAGCACCATTACCGGTACTGGTGATGGTTACGCTGAAATTGGCCCAACCATCGACCTGCAAAACGCTTTTAGAGCCGAAGGCACTGATACGATCAGAAGGCATGCTACCATTATGGTTCCGAACAG
>Ga0105855_1000631_pt1 | contig 14484 bp, 11 predicted proteins | sample OrgsoiDNA_201059_FD_89680 | JGI IMG/M metagenome (GOLD analysis project Ga0105855, IMG submission 89680) | Permafrost soil microbial communities from the Arctic, to analyse light accelerated degradation of dissolved organic matter (DOM) -... | ecosystem: Environmental > Terrestrial > Soil >... | reverse complement strand
GCCCTTGATGAAACGCACGCTTGCCGGAAGCTCGCCAAGAAGTGGCGACTCGTCCGGACTTGCGCCGTGAATCTGCGGGGACAGGTTGTCAAGCACGGTAACGGAGTCGCCGCGCGCAACGAGCGCTTTGGCAAGCGAGCTGCCGATAAAACCGGCGCCGCCGGTGATCAGTGTTTTCATAGCGTCAATCCGAGTTGCCAGTCGATCGTCTTGGCGATGCCGGTCTCGAAGTCTTCCGCAGGACCCCAATCCAGTTCATCGCTGATTTTTGCCGTGTCGATTGCATAGCGGCGGTCGTGTCCGGCGCGGTCCGTAACGAACTCGACCAGCCGCATGTGCGGCGCGCGTTCGGGCAGCCGTTCGTCGAGCAGGCGGCAGATCAATGCAACCACGTCGCTGTTGCGCCACTCGTTGCACCCGCCGATGTTGTACGTCTCGCCGGCCTTGCCCTTCGTCAGCACACGCTGCAGCGCGTCGCAATGATCATCGACATAAAGCCAGTCGCGCACGTTCTGGCCGTCGCCATAAACCGGGATACGGGTGCCGGCGAGGCAGTTGCGGATCACGGTCGGAATAAACTTCTCCGCGTGCTGGCGCGGGCCGTAGTTGTTCGAACAATGCGTTGTGACGACCGGCAGCCCGTACGTGTGGAAATAGGCGCGTACCAAATGGTCGGACGCGGCCTTGCTCGCTGAGTAAGGCGAGTTCGGTGCATAGCGAGTGGTCTCGACAAAGGCCGGGTCGCCCGGACCCAGGGAGCCGAACACTTCGTCAGTCGAAATGTGATGGAAGCGCCGCTCGCGGGCCGCGTCCGTGCCGGCGTTGAGCCAGGCGGCGCGGGCCGCTTCGAGCAACGTGAAGGTGCCTTCCACATTGGTTCGAACGAACTCGCGCGGGTCGCTGATCGACCGGTCGACATGGCTTTCCGCCGCGAAGTGGACGACGGTATCAATGCCATGTTCGTCCAGGAGCCGGCCCACCAGCGGACGGTCGCAAATGTCACCGTGCACGAACGTGTGGCGGCTTGGGTCCGCCAGATTCGACAAGTTGTCCAGCGACCCGGCGTAGGTCAGAGAGTCGAGATTGATGATCCGCACGCGGGTATCGGCGCGCAGCAGGTGATGCACAAAGTTCGAGCCGATAAATCCGGCGCCGCCCGTGACAAGGACGGTAGAGGGTCGATAGTCCATCAGTTTGCAGCCCAGTGATTGAGTACTTCGGCGAGGCCTTCCTGCCACGGCCGGGGCTCGAGGCCAAGCAGGTTGCGGGTCGTTTGCATGTCGAGTGCGGAGTTCCTGGGACGGGCCGCCGGCAACGGGTAGTCGGCTGTCGTGATCGGCCGCACGGTCGGCGGGCGGTCGAGCATGCCGCGCGACGCCGCCTGCGCGACCGTAGCCTGCGCCAGACCGCACCACGTGGTCACGGTGCTCCCCGTGTAGTGGTAGGTGCCCCAGGGCAGCGAGCGGTTGCCGGGCGCCCGCAGATACCGGTCAGCGAGCGACAGCAGCACCTCGGCAATTGCACCGGCGTGCGTGGGTGCGCCGTACTGGTCGCCGACAATCCGAAGTTCGCGGCGCTCGCGCGCAAGACGCAGGATCGTCTTCACGAAGTTGTTGCCGTGCGCGCCGAACACCCACGACACCCGCAGGATCAGATGCGCCGGAAGCAGCGCGCGAATGGCCTGCTCGCCGGCCCATTTGCTGCGGCCATACACACCGAGTGGCGAAGCCGGATCGCTCGGCTCGTAGGGCGTGGTGCTGTTGCCGTCGAATACATAGTCCGTGGACAGATGGAACAACGGGATGCCGGCTTGTGCCGACGCGCAAGCCAGGATCTCGACGGCGTCGCGGTTCACCGCGAACGCCTGTTCGACATTGCTCTCCGCCTTATCGACGGATGTGTACGCGGCGGCGTTGATCACCAGCTCCGCGTCGTACTCGCTCAGGGCACGATCGACCGCGTCGTGATCGGTGATATCGAGCGCTTGCCGGTCGAGTCCGATCAATTCGCGGCCGTGAGAGCGCAACACGAGCTCGCGGCCCACTTGGCCGCCGGCTCCGACTACGAGAATCGTCATCGCGTGGCGCCCCCTGCGAAGTCGCGCAAGCTCATGCCGCGACCTCCTCGAAGCGCGGCAGCCTGGCCGGTTCCTGCTCGTGCAGCAGCGGTAACGCGAAGTCCTTGGCGGACATTGCCGTCGCTGCGCCGCCGCCAGGCTCCGGCCATTCGATGCCAATGGCCGGGTCGTCCCAGCGAACACCCGCGTCGGTCTCGGGATCGTAGTAAGTCGTGCATTTGTAGACAAAGTCCGCTTGTTCAGAAATCACGCAAAAGCCATGGGCGAAACCGGGTGGAATCCACAACATCTCGTGGCGCACGTCGTCCAGTGTCACGCCGACCCAGTGGCCGAAGGAGGGCGAGCCAAGCCGGACATCGACAGCCACGTCGAAGACCGCGCCGCGCGATACGCGCACGAGCTTGCCCTGCGGATTGCGCCGTTGGTAATGGAGCCCGCGCAAGACACCGCGTGCCGAACGGGACTGGTTGTCCTGGACGAAGCGGGCGTTCACGCCGGCATCGGCGAGCCAGGTTTCGCGAAAGGTCTCGACGAAAAAACCGCGTTCATCGCCGAAGACTTTGGGCTGCAGGATCAGTACGCCGGGAAGACGCGTTTCGACTATGTTCACAGCGCTACCTCGCGACGCAGCAGGTCCACCAGATAGTTCCCGTAACCGCTCTTCAGCAGCGGCGACGCGAGCCGCTGCATGTCTTCGCTGCCGATCCACCCCAGCCGCCATGCAATCTCTTCCGGGCAGGCGATCTGCAGACCTTGGCGCACTTGCATTAGATGGACGAAGTTGGCCGCGTCCAGCAGCGATTCGTGGGTTCCCGTGTCGAGCCACGTGTAGCCGCGGCCCATCAGTTCGACCTTGAGGTCTCCACGCTCCAGGTAGGCACGGTTGAGGTCGGTGATCTCGAGTTCGCCGCGCGCCGAGGGCCGGATCTCACGCGCCATCGGCACGACGTCGCGGTCGTAGAAATAGAGGCCCGTCACCGCATAGTGGCTACGCGGATGACGGGGTTTTTCTTCCAGGTCGACGGCATTGCCGTGCTGATCGAGCGTCACGACGCCGTAGCGTTCCGGGTCGCGCACGTAGTACCCGAAGATGCTTGCGCCGTCCTCGCGCGAGCACGCGTTTTGCAGCAGCACTGAAAGACCCGTGCCATAGAATATGTTGTCGCCGAGGATCAGCGCGGCCGGACTGTTGCCGAGAAAATGTTCGCCGATCAGGAACGCCTGGGCGAGTCCTTCGGGACGCTCCTGCACTGCATACGACAGGTTAAGACCCCAGCTCGACCCGTCGCCGAGCAGGTGAATGAAAGATTCGCTGTCCTGCGGCGTGGTGATGATCAGGATGTCTCGTATGCCCGCCAGCATGAGTGTGGTGAGCGGGTAGTAGATCATCGGCTTGTCATACACGGGCATGAGCTGCTTGCTGACGGAGCGTGTCAGCGGATGCAGGCGCGAGCCGGTGCCGCCGGCCAGGATCAAGCCCTTCCGGGCAACGCGGGTTGGGACAGTCATGTCACTCTCATGCTGGGAAATGCCTTAAGAAAAACACGCGATTCCGGGCCGCCGGCGTGGTGTGGGCGAGTGGGTTCGGTCCCGCAATGGAGGGGCGATTGCCGCTCACATGCGATCTCATCAATACGCATGCAGCCCCCTGAATCCACGCACGATCGTCATGAGCACGATCTTCAGGTCGAGGCCGAAGGTCCAGTTCTCGATGTAGTTCAGGTCGAGCTCGACGCGGCCCTGCATCTTGTCGATAGCCTCGGTTTCACCGCGGTAGCCGTTGATCTGCGCCCACCCGGTAATGCCCGGCTTGATCCGGTACCGGCACATGTAGCCGTGGACCAAATCCTTGTATTGTTCGTCGTGCTGCAGCGCATGAGGACGAGGGCCGACGACCGACATCTCGCCGCGCAACACGTTCAGGAATTGCGGTAATTCATCCAGGCTGGTGCGTCGCAGGAACGCGCCCACGTTCGTCACGCGCGGATCGCGGCGCTTCGCCTGCGTGAGCTTGCCGGGCTCTTCCGTGTGCACGACCATGGTCCGGAACTTGTAGATCTGAAACGGCGTGCCGTTGACGCCCTTGCGCGATTGCCTGAAAAACACCGGCCCCGGCGAGGACAACTTGACCGCCACCGCGATTCCCAGCATCAGCGGGAGAATGCACACGAGCACCAGCGCCGCGAACAGACGGTCAAAGATTTCCTTGGGCACGAAACGGTGGTCGGCAGGCGGCGAAGCAAGCAGGTTGATCGCGGGTACACCGACAATTCCGTCTATGGCGTGAGTGAACGGCGCGAAGTTATGGACGTTGGGGATGAAGCGGATATTCAGGAACTCGTGCTTGAACTCGCGCAGGATTGCGTGGATCCGCTCTTCTTCCTTGAGGGTCAGGACCAACCATAACTCGTCGATAGCCCGATGCTTGACCGCTTCCGCGAGTGCCCCAAGCGAACGTACGACCGGCAATCCGCAGGAGAACGTTGCAGCGTCCGGGCGTTCGTCGAATACGCAGACGGGCTGAAGACCGCCGCTTGCCGATCGTTGCAGTTTTTCGATCAACCGCATGCTGTAGGCGCTGGCGCCCACTATGGCGACGGACTTCGCTCGCTCGCGCCGTGATTGCGCCACGCCGAACAACCGGTACCCTCCCGTGCGCGCCGCAATCAGCAGCGCAAGCGAGATCAGGAACCATGCACCGGACCACAAGCGCGAGATCAGGGACATCTGCTGGACGGACAGCATGAATGCAATGCCAAGCATGAATACGGTGGTCCAGCCGGCTGTCACGCGCATTGCAGTCTTGATAAAAGAATCACGCCGAAATGTTCGATAAAATCCGAGTGCCGGAAACAAACTCGCGACCATTAAAGCGTTAAATGCGACCAAAATGACAATAGGCTCGGTCCAGGAATGAAAATCCTCAAAACGCAGCGCAAAAGCTATCGCTGCACCAATCAGAATCATGCAGGCGTCTACTGTGCGCGACAAGAATCCAAGCCGGTACTTAATAACGTCCGTTTCGAGAAGCCGAGCCGATTGCATGTTATTCCCCAATGAATACCGTGACTGGTCTTCAACCGCATTTTATTTAACCGGTGCTATCGTTTAATCTGCTGGATGCTCTTCCCCGGAGAGCGGGCAAGACTCCGCACACCGTCTCTGGCACGGTGCTAAAAAGCACCTCGCCACGCCCGATGTATGACGTGAATCCGGAAATGCAGCGGCATTCGCTTCGAAACGCGAATTTCAAAAATTAATTACCTGGTAATGCTTTGAACAAATAACCAGAGGCATGCCACCCGTCTTTTGCGTTGCATCATACATAGGCGAAAAGCGGACGGTACCTGTCTGGCGTAAAAGAACACGATGTTGACGGAGCGGGTCAATAAATCAAACCAGCCGGGGCTGCTATTGATCAGACGACATTCATGTCAATTCAATAGTGCTTTCCCATTCGCGTCAAAGTCTTGCCGTTTAAAGTCACGGACAGTCACTGCGATGCAGCAAATGTACTATCCGCCTTGAATTTAGCCAGCTTTATCTGTCGTGATTTGCCATTGAGATATTTATCGATTTCTCAAGAGCATGTCGGCCATCGCCTGGGGTTGGATCCGGGCATGGGGACAGGTCTTGCTTCTCTCATGCGGCTTGCGCCGCGCCCTGACGAGGTGATGTATGAAAGCTCTTCCTGTTTTGATGACGGTAGCAGCGCTGGCCATGCCTTCGCTGTCGCATGCGCAGGGTGAAGAGGGCGCCACTGCCGCGGTGGCCGCTGCGAGCGCCGGTGGCATCAGTACGGCCGCGCTTGTGGTGGGCGCAGTGGTGGCGACAGCGCTGGTGGTAGCGGCGGTATCCGGCGGGGGTGGCAACGGGCTGGGCTCGACGGGCACCACCGGTACGACCGGAACCACCGGCACGGTTCGCTAACCCTTGCGCGCGCTCGATTCCGTGTCCCGTGTCCACTCGCGTCATGACAGCCATCGCGGCCATGCACCGCATCGGTTGTTTGCACCGGCGTTCGCACGCTGCCTCGCCTGCGCCGCGATGACCTTGCTGGGTGCGTGCTCGGAACCGATGCGGGCGCTCTCCGACAGTTATTCCTTTGTACGTCAGAACAGCGACGCGCAGATCGATCGCACCGTTCTCGCGAAGGAACATCAGTACCTGAAGGTGTCGTCGAGAGGGCGCTCTGCACTGCTCGTGCTGGGTAACGTGGAGCAGAACGCGGCCGGCCCGGTCGAGGTGTGGTACTCGGGCGCCGGTGAAGTACTGCGAATTCAGAACGGCCGCCTGATCGGTGCGACAGGGATGGCGACCGAGTGGTTGAATGTGCGCCTCTCGGCACCGCCGGACTGGCTCTCGATCAGCGCGCCGACATCGTATGCACGCCGCCGTGACGTGATGCCGGCGTATGACTTCGGCGAAGCCGACGTCGTCACCGTGACGCCCATCGATATGCCGGCGAACACGCGTTACAGCGGGCCGAAGGCATCGGCCTTGCGCTGGTTTGCGGAGCGCACGCAGGGACGCATCGGGTTACGCGATTCGCGTTATGGCGTATTGCAAAGGGACGGCCACGCGTTGGTCGTCTACGGCGAACAATGTCTCGATGACCGGCTCTGTCTGAGCTGGCAGCGCTGGCCGGTCGAAGTCTGACGTTATGGCGACTGGAGTCAGGGACGCGCTCGATCGCGGAAGAAGTTATGCGCTTTATTGTTTGCTGTCATGCACATCGGTACATGTTTTTGGAGCGCAGGCCGTGACCATCGGTGCACCTGTGCGCCTGGGCGATTGGCTGGCGAGCCAACTGGCCTTGCCTGCCCAGCGTGAACGAGACATCTATGTCACAGGCATTCAATGGCAGTCGGCGCGGGAGCGTTCGTTGCAGCAGGGTGCACGTCAAACGCTGCTGGACCAGGTCCGCTACCTGGCTGGTCCGGCTGCGCCCGCGCAACCGGATCGGGATGGGTTGAGCGCGCTGATTGCCGCGCGCCCGGCAACAGGGCGCGTGGTGCTCAAGGAGGCGGACCCGCGCTGGCTGCAGGCGAATCCTGCGGAGGATCCCGTGCTGAACGCGGGCGACGCGGTGGCGATTCCCGAACGTCCGTCAAGCGTTACCGTGATTCGTGGAGATGGTTCGCTATGCAAAGTAAAGCATGTGGCGCAGGCGGAAGCGAGCTATTACATCCGAAGCTGCGATCCGCATGCGGCGCCTGACGACGCGTGGGTCGTGCAGCCCGACGGCGTGGTGCAGAAGGTGAATGTCGGGTTGTGGAACCGGACGGCGCAGCAGCCGCCTGCGCCCGGCGCATGGATCTGGGCGCCGGACAGGTCAGCGGGGTGGCCTGAGTCTTTGTCGGTGCGTCTTGCGAGCTTCTTTGCGACGCAAGGCCCGTCGGGACTCGACGACGCAGGGCACGATGCTCCGCCGCAGCCGGACTCACAAGAGGAGCTGTCGCCGGCTGCGGCGCAATTTCATGACCGCGATCTGCCGGTTACCGCAAGCGACTGGGGCACGATTGGCTTGTTGCAGACCCCAACCGCCCGCATGGGCGAAGCGGGCGAAGCGTCGATCGGCATCTCCACGACCTCGCCGTACACGCGGGTGAACGTGATGCTGCAGCCGCTCGACTGGCTGGAGTTTGGTTTTCGTTATACGGACATCAGCTCGGAGAAGTATGGGCCAGCGTCGTTAAGCGGATCGCAGAGCTACAAGGACAAGAGCATCGATTTCAAGGTCCGGTTGCTATCTGAGACGGCGATGCGGCCGGCGGTTGCGCTGGGGATGAGGGATATTGGCGGCACGGGCCTGTTTTCGGGCGAGTACCTGGTGGCGAACAAACGCACCGGTGACTTCGACTGGAGCCTTGGTCTGGGCTGGGGTTACCTGGGCGCGCGCGGCAACATCGATAACCCCTTATCGATCATCAGCGACAAATTCAAGACCCGTCCCGCGCCGGACTCGAATGTGGTCAACTCGGGGACTTTTTCCAAGGCGTATTTTCGCGGACCGATGTCGTTGTTTGGCGGCGTGCAGTACCAGACGCCCTGGACCCCGCTCGTGCTGAAACTCGAGTACGACGGCAACAACTATCAAAACGAACCGTTTCACCAGCACTTCACGACACGGTCGAGTTTCAACATTGGCGCGGTGTATCGCGTGTCGTCCCACATCGATGTCAGCGCCGCGCTGGAACGCGGCAACCGGGCAATGCTGGGTATCACACTGCACGGCAAGCTGCCGGATATCGGCACGCCGAAGGTCAGCGATCCGGCGCCGTTGCCGGCCTTGATGCAGCCCGTGGTGCAGCCCGCGGTGCAGCCCGTCATACAGCCAGTCGCAGAGCCCGTTATGCAGCCCTTGATTCAGCAAGCAGCGCCCGCGGTGGCTGCGACGGACTGGAGTGGAACCGCACAAGCCCTGGAGCAACAAACCGGCTTCCGGGTGCAGAGCATCTATCGCGATGGTTCGCAGCTCATCGTCGCTTTCGACGAGATCGATGCGTTTTACCTCGCAGACAAGATTGACCGCATCGCCGCCGTGTTGAACCGCGATGCACCGCCGGAGGTTCGCGCGTTTCGCGTGACGCTCGTGTCGCGCGGCTTGCCCGTGACCGGTTATGCGATCGAGCGCGACACCTGGGTGCGCAACCATGCGAGCCTGCTGGCGCCTGTCGACCGGCAGCAGGCAGTGTTCAAGATGCCGCCTGCCGCGATGCCGGATGGTCCGCCGCCCAGGGACATGTATACGGACATCTACCGGCAGGAGCCAAAGCGCTTCACCTTGTCGGTCGGGCCGGCGTATCAGCAGACGCTCGGCGGCCCGAACGGATTCGTGCTGTATCAGTTGTCGTTGAACGCGTATGCCGAAGCACGCCTGCGCCGCGATACGTGGCTTGCCGGCGACCTGAACCTGGGGCTCGTCGACAACTACGACAAGTTCACCTACACGGCGCCGAGTTCGCTGCCGCGGGTGCGGACCTACCTTCGCGAGTACCTGACGACATCGCGCTTCACCATGCCGCTGCTGCAACTGACGCACGTGGGCGCGCTTGGCCGCGACCAGTACTACAGCGTCTATGGCGGCTATCTGGAGAGCATGTTCGCCGGTGTGGGCGGCGAGTGGCTGTATCGGCCATGGTCAAGTCCGCTGGCAGTCGGCGTCGATGTGAACCGGGTCCAGCAGCGGGATTTCCGGCAGGACTTTGCGTTGCGCGATTACTCGGTGACCACCGGCAACGTGACGCTCTATTGGGACACCGGCTGGCACGGCGTGCAGGTCGACCTGAGCGTTGGACAGTACCTCGCGAAAGACCGCGGCGCGACGCTCGATATCAGCCGCGTGTTTCGCAACGGCGTGCGCATAGGGGCTTATGCAACCAAGACCAACGTGTCGAGCAGCGAGTTCGGTGAAGGGAGTTTTGACAAAGGCATCTACGTGACGATTCCATTTGATGCGCTGTTCACGCATTCGACCTCCGGGGTCGCGGCCATCCGCTGGTCGCCGCTTACCCGCGATGGCGGGGCCAAGCTCGCGCGCCAGTTCCCGCTGTATGACCTCACGGACGAGAGCAACCCACGCAACATGTGGTTCTCACCGCCAACGCCCGCGACCACTGGTCCGGAATAGAGCGCACGTGGTTCGATCGCCGATGAGAGGCGCGGTCGATCGGCCGCGTGCATCGGTTGCACCATCCAATCTGTTGACTATGAAAAAATTTGCTGTGTCGTCGAAACTGATCGTGGTCCTGTCGTCTGCCTGCATGTTGCTCGGCGGGTGCATGCTCGCTCCCGGCATGAAATTCGACGCGTCCAAGCCGGTCGATCCGAGCGATCCGAACTCGGTCCCGGTGGTCACGCCGATCACGTTCGCGCTGATCCAGCGCGACCTGCTTGACCAGCATGAACAGCTCACGGCCGATACCCGCTATGCGCCGTTGCTCGGCAAACCGAAGCCCTATCGGATCGGCCGGCACGACGTCCTGTCGATCATCGTATGGGACCACCCGGAACTGGTCATGCCGAACCTGACCTACGACATCGAGCGCACCAATGGCGCCATGCCCGGCAGCGCCGGCATGGCATCGCAAAGCGTGCCGGGTTATGTCGTCGATGAGAACGGGCTGCTGCAGTTTCCCTACGTCAAGGGTCTGCGTGCCGAAGGGCTCAGCGAACAGGAGTTACAGAACGCGGTGACCCGCAAGCTGACCGGTGTGATCACCGATCCGCAAGTCACGGTGCGAGTGGTCGGTTTTCGCAGCCAGAAAGCGTACGTGGAGGGCGAAGTCCGTACGCCCGGCGTGAAGGCGATCAACGACATTCCCGCCACGCTCGCGGAGATGCTGAACCAGGCCGACGGTATTGCACCGACGGGCGACCGGTCACGCATCCAGTTGACGCGCGGCGAGACTACCTACGACATCGACCTGAGCGAGCTCCACGCGAAGGGGCTGAGCACGACGGCCATTGCGATCCGCAATGGCGATGTGATCCGTGTGCCGCCGTTGCTTGAACACCGCGTGGTCGTGATGGGCGAAGTCGGCAAGCCGAGCCCGGTGCCGTTCCGAAGCGACGGCCGCCTGACGTTGAGCGACGCACTGGGCGACGCTGGCGGCGTGAGCCAGGTCACCGCCGACGCGAGCGAGATCTATGTGATCCGGCGTCACGTGGATGGCGCGCTGCCGGTCGTGTATCACCTCGACAGCAAGTCGCCCTCCGCCATGTCGCTCGCCAGCAGCTTCCAGCTCAGGAGTGACGACGTGGTGTACGTCGACGCACCGGGCGTGATCCGCTGGGATCGCTTTATTACGCCGCTCGTCGGCAGTACGACCGGCGCCTATTACCTGCAACGCACGGCACGAGGCGACTGACGCATGATCCGTTCGATCCTGACTGTTTGCATTGGCAATATCTGCCGCAGCCCGATGGCCGCAGGCCTCCTGCGCGCGCGCCTGCCCGAGTTCCAGGTGCTCTCGGCAGGTCTGGGCGCGCTCTCGGGCATGCCTGCGGATCCGTTAGGTCGCCAGTTACTGCTTGAGCGCGGTATAGACATTGAAGCGCACCGCGCGGTCCAGCTCAGCGCATCACATTGCTCCGGCGTCGACATGATCCTTGTGATGGACGCGAACCAGAAGCGCGTGATCCAGGAGACCTACCGGGCGACCCGCGGCAAAGTGTTTCGCCTGGGCGAGTTCCACGACCGCGACATCTTCGATCCCTACGGCGGCAGTCGTGCCGACTTCGAGCAATGCCTTGCGTTGATCGAGGCGGGCGTCGACGAATGGGCGCAACGCATCGCCCTCACGGCCTGATTTGTCAGGTACTTTTTCCTTGCTGGCGCATTGCTTACCTTGGCGCAATTGAATGAATCTAATGACACGTCCTCCATCGCCTCCGGTCGATAAAGAAGAAGATCTCGATCTCGTCACGATCCTGGATGTCATGATCGAGAGCCGCTGGCTGATCGCTCTCGTGACCGGCGCCTGCCTGGCGCTCGGCCTCCTGTACGCGTTCGCCACCGAGCCCGTCTATCAGACGGACATCATGATCCAGGTCGAGGAAAGTCCCGACTCTTCGGCGGCCAAGAGCATGCTCGGCGATGTATCGTCCCTCTTCGACGTGAAGTCGACCGCCGCCGCCGAGAGCCAGATCCTCGCGTCACGGCTCGTGGTCACGCGGGCAGTCGAGAAGCTGCGGACTTATATCGATGCGGGTCCGAAGCGCTTTCCGGTGATCGGCAACTGGCTGGCAAGGCAGAACGACGATCTGTCCACACCGGGGCTGCTCGGATTCGGTGGTTACGGATGGGGCGGCGAACGTATCGACGTCCAGCGTTTCGACGTACCGCAAGACCTCGAGAGCAAACGATTCACGCTGACGGTCACGGATGCCACCCATTACCGTTTGTCCGGCAGTGACCTGGACCAGCCGTTCACGGGTCAGGTCGGCCGGCTCGAAACCATTCCCTCGTCGTACGGCAACCTGAGCCTGCTGGTCAACACCGTGCGCGGCAACCCGGGCGCGCAGTTCATCCTGAAGCGTTACTCCAAGGTCAAGACCATCGAAAACCTGCAGGACAACCTCGACGTGCAGGAGAAGGTCAAGCAGTCGGGCATCCTGATTGCCGCATTGCAGGATACGAACGCGCGGCGCGTGTCGGATCTGTTGAATGCTATCGCCACGCAGTATGTTGCTCAAAACGTCGAGCGCAAGTCCGCGGAAGCGGCGCAGTCGCTCAAGTTCCTCGATACCCAGTTGCCTCAGATCAAGTCGCGGCTCGAAATAGCGCAGGCGCGCTATACCGCGATGCGTGACCGTCGTGGATCGATCGACATGACCGAGGAAGCGAAGATCTCACTCGGGCAGGCCGCCGATGCCAAGACGCGGCTGCTCGAGTTGCAGCAGCGCCGCGAAGAGCTGCTGCTGCGCTTCAGCCCGACGCATCCGGCCATTCGCGCGATTGATGAACAACTGGCGAGCTTGCAGCGTTTCACCGACAACACCGCGGCGCAGCTCAAGCTGCTTCCGGACGCGCAGCAGGACATTGTCCGCACGATGCTCGAAGTCCAGGTGAATACGGATCTCTATACGTCGCTATTGAACAACTTCCAGCAGTTGCAACTGGTCAAGGCGGGCAAGACCGGCAACGTGCGCCTGGTCGATACGGCGATCACGCCTGAAGATCCGGTGAAACCAAAGCGTCTGCTGGTCGTGCTCGGGTCATTCCTCGCGGGCGCGTTTCTCGGCGTTGTGGTGGCGTTCGTCAGGAACATGCTGTTCCGTGGTATCAGTGATCCTAATGAAATTGAGCGGCGCAGCGGACTGCATGTGTATTCCACCATTCCGTTGAGCGAGCATCAAACGGCGTTGTCGAAGCGCATTCGTGCCAAGTCGCCGGGTGTGAAGCTGCTGGCGCTGGATGCACCGGAGGATCCCTCCATTGAGAGTTTCCGCAGCCTTCGAACCGCGCTTCAGTTCACGATGTTCAACGCAAAGAACAACGTGGTGCTGATCACAGGACCGGCGCCATCGGTAGGTAAATCGTTTGTCTCGGCGAACTTCGCCACCGTGCTGACGACAGCCGGCAAACGCGTGCTGCTGATCGACGCCGACTTGCGTAAGGGCTATCTTCACCAGTATTTTGGGCTGGAACGCGGTGTTGGACTGTCGGAGATCATCTCGGGCCAAACCAGCGTGGAGGCGGCCGTGCATCGCGGCGTGGTGCCGGACCTGGACTTCATTTCGACGGGCGCGCAGCCGCGCAACCCGGCTGAACTCCTGCTCAACGACCGTCTGCTCAAGCTTGTTAAAGACGTGTCCGAAGCGTATGACATTGTCGTGATCGATACGGCTCCCGTGCTGGTCGCCGCCGACGCCGGCATTCTCGCGCCGGCCGCGGGCACGGTGTTCCTGGTCGCCTGGGCAACGGTGACCAAGATGGGCGAAATCACGGAGACAGTGAAACGGCTGGCCCAGGCGGGTGTCGAGCCAACCGGTGTGCTGTTCAACGGCCTGAACCTCAAGCATGTGAAATACGGTTATGGTTCGAAGTACGGCGCCTATCGCTATGCAGCCTACGCGTACGAAAGCGATGCAAAAAAATAAGCGAAAGAGTGTGATGTCCATGATCGGACGGGTATGCGCCGGGCTGGCTTTCCTGCCCGTGTTTGCGCTCGCCGCAGCGCAGCCCGTGCAAACTTCCGCGCAGACGTCCATGGATACCGTGCCTCCGCAGGCACGCAGCGCGGGCTACACGACTCACACGTTTCGCAGCCGCTTCGAGCCGGTGACCGTGGACTGGAACGACGAGCGCAACGCGAAGTTCCAATGGTTCCGCGGACGGTTTTTCGGCTACCCGCCTTTGGAGCGCTCGGCGCTATCAAAGCCGGACTCGGGCGAGCAGGGCATTACGCTGGGCGACAGCGGCCGCGCGAACTATGGCGTGGCGACTGCTGCACCCGCCCTGAGCGGGCCCGGATGGATCGGCACGGCCTTTGGCGGCGGTGCGTACATGGAGGCGGAGCTCAAGTTCGAGCCCGCGGCCTCACGCTCGGCCGCGCAGCGCGGATGGCCGGCGTTCTGGAGCATGGCGATCGAGCATCTCGCAGGCTTGGCCGGCGAACAGTGGCCGGGTCAGCCGCCGGGTTACCGGCGTTTCATTGAAGTGGACATCTTCGAATACGATCTGCAGCGGTTCGGATTGCCGGGCGATTTATACGGAAGTGCGTTGCATGACTGGTACGGCGTGTTTCAGCATACTTGCCCTTCGGGTTATTGCGCCCGCTCGACCGCGAATCTCGATGTGCGCATGCGCACGCCGTCCGGCACGGACTTCAGCCGTTATCACCGATACGGATTTTTGTGGATTCCGGCGAACGCCAGTCAACCGGGAAAAGCGCAATTTT
>Ga0105855_1000628_pt1 | contig 14520 bp, 10 predicted proteins | sample OrgsoiDNA_201059_FD_89680 | JGI IMG/M metagenome (GOLD analysis project Ga0105855, IMG submission 89680) | Permafrost soil microbial communities from the Arctic, to analyse light accelerated degradation of dissolved organic matter (DOM) -... | ecosystem: Environmental > Terrestrial > Soil >... | reverse complement strand
TGTAGTTTTTTTACAGGTGGCTGGGCGAAGCTAATGCCGCAGATTAGTGAGAGTATGATAAACAGGTAAAGTTGTTTCATTTGGTAAAAAGTCAGCTAAATAGATTATTATCCTTAAGACGCTCAAAATTAATATTGGTTACAGCTTTTTTTGTTAAGGATAAGTTAACACCACGTTTTTTAACACTTATTAACCATAAAGAATTAAAAATAAGATTTTTACGGTTATTCCAAGCGAAAGATATGCAGATAAGAAAAATAATATTTTGATTTATAGATCTTATTCGTTTACTTTGAATATCAAAGTACTTTAAATGAAAGAAAAGGATTTACTTGACGATCTGGGCTCCATTAAAAACATCATGGAACGCTCAACAAAGTTTATTTCGCTAAGCGGGCTTTCGGGGGTAATGGCCGGTGTGTATGCACTCGTAGGCGCTGGGTACGCATTTACCATATTGCGTAACGGCGAATTGCGTGGCCCGGATCATTCCTATCGCGAAGAGGTGATCATCCCACTGGTGCTTACCGCGGCTGCCGTTTTGGTGTTATCTGTTTCTACAGGCATATGGCTCACTGTGCGTAAAGCAAAACGCAAAGGCTTGCGCGTTTGGAATCCTGTGAGCAAAGCACTATTATTGAGCGGCGGTATTCCGCTCGCAACTGGTGGCCTATTTGTTATCATATTGCTGATGCACCGTCACTTCGGGATCATATCGGCAACTTGCCTTATTTTTTACGGATTGGCATTAGTTTCGGCAAGTCAACATACCTTTGGCGATGTGAAATGGCTGGGTATATTCGAAATATTGATCGGCCTTGCTGCATTGGCAAAACCAGGTTATGGCTTTTTGCTTTGGGTGTTAGGTTTCGGTATCATGCATGTTTTGTACGGTGCCATTATGCATTTTAAATACGATCGTGAAGTTAGCGCTTGATAATTTTGATAAAGCTTTCGAAAACCGGATACGCCTGCAGGCCATGAGCGTGCTGGTTGCTAATGATAGTTACGACTTTAACTCGCTAAAGGAGTTGCTGCAAGTAACTGATGGTAACCTGGCATCGCACCTAAAAGCGCTCGAAAAGGAAGAATACATTACTGTGATCAAATCTTTTTTGGGACGCAAACCTAATACCCGTTACCAGGCTACAAAAGCGGGTATAGCTGCTTTTAAAAAACACCTCGAGGCGCTCGAAAATTTAATAAAACAACAAAAGTGATTTTTTTACCCATTTACTTTGAAATTCAAAGTGTTTTAATTCCATAAAAATGAACCATATATTAACCCGCCGCATTCAAATATACATCACCATCGTCATTATTGGTTTGGCGGTAAGCGGCATCACCGCATTCCCTATCGAGTCCGAACTTGCACTTCTGGTCGGTCCCGGACACGGAGCCATGAACCACTGGCTCACTACTATTTACCAGGCGGTTAAAACAACTAATCAAACCTATCCCTGGCTAAGTTACGGTACCGATTGGCTCGCCTTTGCACACATCATGCTGGCGGTTTTGTTTATCGGCCCGCTACGCTATCCTGCCAAAAATATCTGGGTAATTCAATTTGGTATGATAGCCTGCGTAGCTATATTTCCATTGGCATTTATTGCGGGTAGTATTCGCGGTATACCAATATTTTGGCGATTGATCGACTGCTCTTTTGGTGTAATTGGCATTATCCCTTTATATCTTAGCTATGTAGCCATTAAAAAACTAAACCCTAAACAATCGTGAACATGTTTAAATTCAATTTTAAATACTTTGCGCTAACGATTTTGCTCTTTATAACCGAAGTGCTCATAGCGCTTTACATGCACGATGCCTTTATCCGTCCCTATGGCGGCGATGTGCTGGTCGGCATCCTGATCTATTGTTTTGTAAAGAGCTTTTTAAATACGCCAATAGTACCAACCGCCTTGATTGTTTTGGTGTTTTGCTATGCGATCGAGATATTACAATACTTTCATTATGTCGAACTGCTGGGCCTGCAAAACTCAAAGCTCGCACGGATAGTTTTGGGGACGGGTTTTTCGTGGATAGATCTGTTGTGTTATACCGCAGGCATGTTTGTTGTGCTTTTATTAGAACGGATAGGACACTCGGTAGAACAGTTTTAGGGATGGAGCATTTTGTAAAAACAGATTCGATAGTGCGGCAGATATGGGGTAAGAGCGATACTGTGCTGTTTATTTTTGCTGGCGCTTCTGCCGAATTCGCTTTGAACAAGGCTGTCGATTGGCTTTATTTTACCGGTCGCCTCCCGGCCGATCCTTTGGGTAGGCTGTTTAGTACGGTGGCTTACGCCCGGATGATCATCTTTGCCGATTATGATGTGGCTATCAAGGCTATCGACCAGATCACCGCCATCCACCATAAGGTAGAAGAAAACCGGGGAGCTAAAATACCCGAATGGGCTTACCGCGATGTGCTGTTTTTATTGATCGATTACACTATCCGCTCGTTTGAAGCATTGGAACGTAAATTAACTGATTTAGAAAAAGGCGAAGCTTTTGATGTTTTTTACCGTGTTGGTGATCGGATGGGTATCAATGGCCTGCCAAAAACCTACCCCGAATGGCTGGCCATGCGCGGCGAACATTTAGAGCAAAACCTGCGGTACAGCAAATTTACCACCGATCTATACCTGCAATATAAAAAGCATCTGGGCTTAATACGGTATGCGCTTTTAATGCAAGTGCAACTATTGGTCGTTCCCGAAAAGGTAAAACAGCTGCTTAACATTAAGCAGCCGCTGTATATTAAACCTGTTTTGGCACTTTATAAATTAAGCCGCCTCATCCGGCTCGACCGTATTTTAAAAGCCGCTATGCTTCCGGCTGATTACAAAACGCAAATACTCGCCTTAGATAGGATCACTTAATTATTAACCTCTGCGCTCACGATCGGGTTGCCCGATTCGGTTACTGTCGATGGGTTCATTTTCAGTCCGGTAATTTTTAGGGTATAGGCAATATCGCAAGGTGCATTGGCGGGTAATGTTACATGCAAACCTATGGCGTCCTGTGTGAAGGCCAGGCTTCCATTCGCACCAAGCATAGTAACCGAGGCTATTTTACCGGCAGGCGCCTGCCCTTCGGCCAGCGAAGTAATGGTTGCCGTTGCACCCGGCCATTTACCCGAAATGATCGCGTAAAGCACATCGCCTTTAACGGTAAAATGGATGTTTAAGGCATCCTTTCCGCCTTCGGCAAATTTAGTCCAGTTGTGGCTATCGTAAATAGCTTCGCCGTTTACTTCCAGCCATTTGCCTATGCCCAGAAGTGTTTCCTGCTGCTCTTGTGGTATGGTGCCGTCGGACTTTGGCGACAAGTTGAGCATCAGTGTGCCGTTTTTGCTTACAATGTCGATCAGCCGGTTTACAATAGATGCGGTGCTGGCTACGCGCATGCCTTCGGTATAACCCCAGGTGCTACCTATCTGACTATCCACATCCCAGGTACCAGTACGGATTCCCGGTGGCACGTGGCCTTCAAAATCGAGAATCGAGCCAATGGTCGCGGTGTTTGTTCCCGATGGAGCAAAAGCTGCTTTTTTAGTATTCAGGGTAACATCCTTACCCCATTTTTTTGCGCTGTTGTAGTAGTAAGCGGCAACCTGTAACTTCATTGGGTCGAGAAAGCGCTGATCGATGCCATTATCAAACCATAATACATCAGGTTGGTATTTATCAATTAACTCTACGTTTCGGTTAAACCAGCCCAGTAAAAACTTTTGGCAGGCTTCGTCACTACGGTCGGCAACATTATAAAATGCTTCCCATTTCGGGTCGTACAGATCAGCTTTTTCTGCTTTCATCTTTTCGATCATTTCGGCTGGCGGGTTAATAAACTGGAAGTTTTCGATCTGGTGATTGGTGAATCCAAATTTTAATCCCTGTTTGCGCACAGCGGCACATAGCTCGCCTATCAGATCGCGCTTTGGTCCCATTTGTTTGGCATTGTAAGGGGTAACCTTGCTATCCCACATGGCAAAACCATCGTGGTGCTGGCAGGTTGGAGCTACAAAGCGGGCGCCCGATTTTTTGAACAGCTCGGCCCATGCCTGCGGGTCAAACTTTTCCTGTGTAAACATCGGGATGAAATCTTTATACCCAAATTTATCCTGTGGCCCAAAATGCTCCACATGCCATTGGCCAATGCCCCCGGCAGTATACATGTGTTTTTCGTACCATTCGTTATGATAGGCCGGTACCGAGTATAAGCCCCAGTGCATACACAAACCAAACTTAGCGCCGGCGTACCAGGCAGGCACCTTGTAATTTTCTTTTAGCGATTCCCAGGTAGGTTTATAGGGCCCTTTGGGTATTTTGGCGGTGATCTGTTTTACCGCCGCCTCCACGTTTTGCACGGTTGTTTCGGGCGCCATGTCAAAACCAGTGTCATTGCCGGCTTCGCCGATGGTCTTGTTCATTGGGCGCGTTACCGGTGCATCGGGTAGAGGTTTATTTTGGGCATGTGCCGATGGCAGTATACAAACGGTTACTACAGGCGCACAAAAAAGCAGTTTGCGAAATATGGTCTTCATAAAGAATAACTCCAGAGTGGTGTTAAATTGGTTTGATAATTTACACAAGAATAGCAACTTGCAAATTAAATATCATCCTGTACTGTCATTGTACAAAACAAAACCCAACATGCTGCCGTATAAGCACAAAGCTTTTTTTACAATTATTGCATAATTATTAGCATATTAGATTGTAAATCGAAGCCACCCTATTAGTTTAACTTTTGCTGTAATGAGTATAAAAATACTTCATCTGCAAAGCCCGTTTGTTAATGGCGGGCCGGTAGAAGACGTTCTGAACGACTCGGGGCTTAACCATGACCTGTTTATAGCAACAGACAAAGTAACTTTTTTAGCCGGTTTGCACAGTTTTAACCCCGATGTAATATTGTGCGATGATGAATCCCCGCCATCAAGCCCGCTCGATCCTATCATAATTTTGACCGACCTTAAGCTTACTACCCCGCTTATTGTTGTAAATTGCTCACCATCTGCCGATTTCACCTTGCGCGCCATCAACATGATGAAGCACGGCGCTTACGATTATTTGACCAGGGATAATATCCAGGAGCTTTCTGAAGCATTAACGGCGGCAGTTGAAAAGCACAGAGCGATAAAAATAGCCAACGCCGAAACCAATTTATACCTCAATACTGTAGACGAGGTCTTTTTTTCGAGAGATCTGAGCTCCGGAGAGCTGATCCGGATATCGCCGGGCTGCGAAACGGTTTATGGTTATACCAGCAATGAGTTGATTGCTGAATTAAAGCACGAAGGCCAGATATATCATCCGAGCGACTGGCCACTGCTGCAAAACATGATCGCCAGACTAAAAAATGGCGAACAGGTAACAGCCCGGTACCGCATAATTGATAAGGACAAACGGGTACGCTGGCTGGAAAGCAAGGTTACGCCAACCGTTTTTGAAAACGGGAAGGTAATACGTGTTGATGGCATAACCCGTAATGTTACCAAAGCCAAAGCCGCCGAAGATAAGCTAAAAGAGAGCGAACAGCGCTTTCGCGAGCTGCTCGAAAACAGCGACGACATGATTATGATCTCGGATGCTGACGGAGATATAACTTACCTAAGCCCCAACCTAACCAAAATACTGGGGTACAAACCCGAGGATTTTACAGCCGATAATATTGGCAGGGAGTATACCCATCCCGAAGATCAGAAAGAATATTACTCGGTATATTTTGATATCCGCAAAAACCTGGGTAAAAGCACCTCTATTACCGGCAGATTCAAACACGGCGGGGGTTATTGGATTTGGCTTGAGATTACCGTAATAAACCTATTGCACATACCATCGGTAAACGGAATTGTAAGCAACTTTAGAGACATTACCGTGCGGAAGGTGGCCGAAGAGAAGCTTCTGCACAGTGAAGAGCGATACCGGCAAATAGTTGAAACATCGCAAGAAGGGATTTGGCTGATTGATAAAGACTTTTTAACAGTATTTGTCAATAAGAAAATGTGCGATATGTTGGGTTATGAGGTCGAAGAAGTTATTGGAAAATACAATTACGATTTTAAAGATCACGAGGAAAAGGAAAAAGGCCGTTTAAGGCTCGAAAAGCGACCGGTTGGTGGAACAGAAACACACGAGACAACCTTTATTACCAAAAATGGCGACCATATTTTGTTTAGTGTTACCACAAACAGCATAATTGATGATACAGGACAGCACCAGGGTACGCTGGCTATGCTTACCGATATTACGCAACGCAAAGTGGATGAAGATGCATTAAAGAGATCGGAGGCTAATTTATCTGCCATTATTGAAAACACTACCGACCTTGTCTATTCGCTCGACAGGAATCTGTGCTTTATTACCTTTAACCAATTTTTTAAAAACACTATTAAGCAAGTTTACGGCTTTGATGTGGCACAAGGTGTAAATACCTTAGATATGCTTGCAGGATTTGATGCCGAAGTGGCCAAGAAATGGCAGGATATTTATGCCAGGGCACTGACGGGCGAAACCATACAATTTGTAAACGAATATAATTTTCACAACACCCGGGTTTGGCTAAGCTACTCTGTTAACCCTATCCGTGAAACGGGTAAAGTAATTGGCCTATCCTGCTTTTCGCGCGATATCACCCAGCAAAAGTTAGATGAGGAAGCGTTAAAAAAATCGGAAGCAAGTTTGCGAACCATTTTTAATAATACCGACATGGCAATTGTATTGATCGATGCTGAATATAAGATCGTTCAATATAATACCCTTGCCGAAAAATTTGCCGAAGAGCAATATGGAATTGCTGTAGGGAAAGGCGATTCGATACTTGATCACGTTACCGATGGCAGGCGCGAACATTTACTATCGACACTCGCTAAGGTTAAGAACGGAGAATTTGTTAATTACCAACTTAACCGCGAAATAAATGGCACCGAAAAATGGTTTGACATAACCTGGGCTGGTATAAAAAACCAGGATAACGAGGATTTTGGCTATATCTTCACCAACAAAGACATTACCGAAAAGAAGAAATTAGAAATTGAACGCGAAAAAATCACTGCCGACCTGATACAGCGAAATAAAGACCTGGAGCAGTTCACATATATTATTTCGCATAACTTAAGGGCTCCGGTGGCCAACATTATTGGCTTATCTGTATTGCTTAATGAGCTTAAAAATGCCCAGCACGAGCACAGCGACACCATCGATGGTATTGCCATATCGGCAAATAAGCTCGATGCAGTGATATTGGATCTCAACCAAATCCTTCAGGTAAGCAAATCGAACGAGAAGGTAGAAATGGTTTCGCTAACTGAGTTGATAGATGATATTCAGATGAGTATTAACCACCTCATCGAAAAAGAAAATGTTAAAATACAATGTGATTTTGCTGATGGCGATGCGATTTTTACACTGAAAAGTTATTTGTATAGCATATTTTACAACTTAATATTAAACAGCATTAAATACCATAAGACAGGTATACAACCGGTAATAAACATCACATCAAAAACGGTTAATTCAAAAATAAATATCAGCTATCGTGATAATGGCCGCGGTATTGATATGGTAAAAAACGCCAAGAGCCTTTTTGGCTTATACAAACGCTTCGACACCAGTGTTGAAGGTAAAGGGATGGGCTTGTTTATGGTAAAAATGCAGGTTGAAAGTCTGGGCGGAACCATCACTCTGCAAAGCGAGCTTAACGAAGGCACCCGTTTTGAGTTGGAGTTCCCGATAAACAAATCACACGAAAGCCCTGAGCAATAACATACAACAGTTTTTCTTTTGTATCTTTAAATTCTTTAACCAAACTGACATCATGAAACAATATCTACTGCCATTGGCGATGGTTTTTGGCATTGCTTTTACCGCCGGTGCGCAACAAAGCAGCGCTCCAAAAAACGATCAGCCAATTTCTAAAAGCCGCATTTTAAAGGTCGACTCGGCTATGGTTACCAAACACACTGTTACCATCAAGGGCCAGGTTGTACCTTATACCGCTACCGCCGGTAGCATCCCCGTTTGGGACGAAGAAGGCCGCCCTATTGCCGGTGTTTTTTATACTTATTACGAACGCGACGATGTTACCGACCGCACCAACCGCCCGTTGGTTATCTCATTTAACGGCGGCCCGGGTACCCCATCAGTGTGGATGGAAATTGGTTATACCGGCCCGCGTTTACTAAATATTGATGAAGAAGGTTACCCGGTACAGCCTTATGGCATCCACGAAAACCCTAACTCTATTTTAGATGTTGCCGATATCGTATACGTTGATCCGGTAAATACCGGCTACTCGCGTGCTGTCAGCAAAGACATTCCCGGCTCAAAATTTTATGGCGTTAACGAAGATATTAAATACCTGGCCGAGTGGATCAACACGTTTGTTACCCGCAAGGGCCGCTGGGCATCGCCTAAATTTTTGATCGGCGAAAGTTATGGGACTACCCGCGTATCGGGTTTGGCGCTCGAGCTGCAAAACAGCCAGTGGATGTATTTAAACGGCGTTGTTTTGGTATCGCCAACCGATTTGGGCATTAACCGCAGTGGTCCGGTACAATCGGCTCTTAGCTTGCCATATTTTGCCGCTACGGCATGGTATCATGGTATGCTACCGGCCGACCTACAGGCCAAGGATGTTACCGCGGTTTTACCCGAGGTAGAAACCTTTACCATTAATGAGCTGATACCTGCCCTATCAAAAGGTGGCTTTATTGATGATGCATCGCGTAAAGCTATTGCTGCAAAAATGTCGCGCTATAGCGGATTGTCTGAAAAGTTTTTGCTGCAAAACAACCTTGATGTATCTGCCAGCCAGTTTTGGAAAGAGCTGCTGCGCGATAAAGGCTTTACCATCGGGCGCTTAGATTCGCGCTATAAGGGAATTGATAAGCAGGACGCCGGCGATGGCGTTGACTATAACGCCGAACTAACCGCATGGTTACAGGCCTTTACCCCCGCCATTAATATTTACCTGCGTGGCGAGTTAAATTACAAAACAGATTTGAAATACAACATGTTTGGTTCGGTATGGCCATGGGATAATAACAACAACCGCACCGGCGAAAATTTGCGCCAGGCCATGGCGCAAAATCCATACCTGCATTTATTGATCCAGTCGGGTTATTTTGACGGCGCCTGCGACTATTTTAATGCCAAATATAGCCTTTGGCAGCTCGACCCAAGCGGCCGTTTAAAAAGCCGCCTGAAATGGGAAGGTTACAAAAGCGGGCACATGCTTTACCTGCGTAAAGGCGACCTGGCGACTGCTACCGAAAACCTGAGAACATTCATCCGCGAGTCGACCCCGAAACCTGGACAACCGGCTAAATATTAATAGCAGGATCATAACAATTACTGACGATATTAAAGCTTCCCGATTTATCGGGAGGCTTTTGCGTTTAAACTAGCGGGCATTGTATTTTATAATAATGCAAAATTATTATTTAAAAATTAACTCCCGGCGGGTTAAATAACAGTATATTTGATATATTACCGCTTTTCGTCAATACTACTCCAATTTTTTTAACTCATAAAAGCAATGACCAAGGCTAAAATTGTCAATAAACAATATATTATAGCCATTGGTGCATCTGCAGGTGGGTTGGAAGCCATTGACACGTTTTTCGACTATACTCCGCTTGATGGGGTATCGTACATCCTTATCCAGCACCTTTCGCCAAATTTTAAGAGCCAGATGGTCCATGTATTGAGCAGGCATTCTAAATTACAGGTGATTGAGGTTACCGACCAGATCAAAATAGAAAACAACAAGGTCTATCTTATTCCAAGCTCTAACTTTATGGTGGTTAAGGATGGGAAGCTTATTTTATCAGATAAAAAAGATAAAAAGCCACCACATATGACCATCGATTACTTTTTTACATCGTTAGCCGAAGAACGGGGCGATAAAGCTATTGGGGTAATATTATCCGGCACGGGCAACGATGGATCGAAAGGAATAGAAGCTATTAAAAGAGGGGGCGGGATTGTATTTGTGCAAGACCCTGAGACGGCAAACTTTAACGGCATGCCCCTTGCCGCGATAGCTACCGGCTGTACCGATATGGTCCTTTCGCCGCAGGCCATGCCCCAGGTAATTGAAGGGTATGTTAAGGATGGGATATTGGAAATACTAACGGACCAGAAAAACGATGAGATAAGTGAGACGGAGTTAAAGAACATTATTGTTTTAATAAAAGGCAATTTGCCGCTCGATTTTACCGATTACAAACGGCCCACTATTTTACGCCGGGTTAAAAGGCGGATGATACAATACAACTTTAGCTATGTAACCCAGTATTATAATTTTTTAAAAGGCAACGCCAAAGAGATAGAAGCCCTGGCCAACGATTTTTTAATTGGGATAACCTCGTTTTTCAGGGATCCGGAAGCATTTAAGATAATAGAAAACAAGGTTATACCGGATATTATTGATCGTAACAATGGGGATATTTTAAAAATATGGGTTTCGGGATGTGCTACCGGCGAAGAGGCATACTCGCTGGCTATTTTAGTAAAAGAATATTTAACCAAAAGCAAAAAGCACATCGAGGTTAAAATATTCGCTACCGATATTAATAAAGCCGCGTTAGACACCGCGTCAAAAGGAATATACCCGCAAACTATCGAAAAAAACGTATCTGAGGAAAGATTGTCGAACTTTTTTACGAGTAAGGATACCGGTTTTAAAATAAGACCAGAGATCCGCAAGATGCTCATTTTTGCCCAGCACGACCTGGTTAAAAACCCACCCTATTGCAACATTGACTTGATAAGTTGCCGTAATCTGCTGATTTACATGAACCCTACTTTGCAAAAAAAGGTATTTGCTATGATGCATTTCGGGCTAAAAAAAGATGGATACCTGTTTTTAGGGCCGAGCGAAAACGCCGCGATATTACGGACCGACTTTAACGAGATCAGCAATAAATGGAATATTTTACAAAGCAATAAAAGCGGCAGGTTAATGCGGTTTGATAATTTCTCATCCCCTGTAATAGAAAGTGTAAAGGCAACAGCAATGGACATGAGTAAAAAAGCAGTACCGCAGATGTCGAAATTAGCCATGGATGATGAGATCAATATAGCGATTTTAGAAGAATCGGGTTTTAGCGGGATTTGTACAGATGAGAATTTAATGGTTGTACGTTCATTTGGTAACCCATCGGCCTATTTAAAAAACGAGATCTTCAATTTAAACCTCAACGCTTTATTGCCCGATAATATTTCGATAACTTTTAAAGCTGCCGCACATAAGGCTTTAAAACTAAACGAAAAGGTTACGCTTAAAGCTTTAAACCTCGATGGCAGCAGCGCTTCAAAGACGCATTTGGTTGATATTGTGATCAGGCCGATCGCAATGAACCGGTCGGAAGAAAAATTACTGCTGATCTTATTTGTAGATAATAAAAGCAAGGCAAAAGAAAAGCATATTATTAAGGATGAAGACATTAACCAGCTGACCAAGGACCACGTAGTTGAACTCGAAAAAGAGCTTGCAGAAGCCAAACACAGTCTTGATGTGGCCAGCGAGCGTATAACTGCGGATAACGAAAACTTGCAATCGTTTAACGAAGAGCTGCAAAGTGCAAATGAAGAAATGCAGAGCGCTAACGAGGAGTTGCAAAGCGCCAATGAAGAACTACTATCCGGAAGTGAGGAATTGCAAAGCCTTAACGAGGAGCTGGAAGCAACAAAACATGAACTTCAAGGCAATAACGAAGAAATAACTATAATTAATACCGAACTGCACGAGCGGAACGATCAGTTGATCAACTCGCGCAGGTATACCGAGGAGATATTCAATACCATACACGACCCGCTGATCATCCTGGATAGGCACCTGAAAGTTATCCGCGCTACCGATGGGTTTTATCAAGCCTTCAAGGTAACTAAAGAAGAAACAGAGGGCCGGTTTTTATACGATCTGGGTAACAGGCAATGGGATATACCCGTGCTACGCACCCAATTAGAGAATGTTTTGCCGGAGCAGGGCTTTTTTAAGGCCTATGAGGTTGATCATGTTTTCAAATCTATTGGCCGCAAAATAATGCGTTTAACGGCGCGGCAATTTGATACACATGAGCATGAAAAACTAACCCTGCTGGCTATACACGATTTGACAGACAAACGTAAGGTAGAAGAAGGCCTTGCCGAGGCTGAACGTTTATTAGAAGAAAGTAAAGAACGCCTGCACTTCGCCATCGAATCGGCGGGTATTGGCACCTGGGATTTTAACCCGCTTACCAAAGAGCTGATATGGGATAACCGGTGTAAAGAGCTTTATGGTTTGGAGCCGGAAGACGATGTCGACTACAGTATCTATCTAAGGCAGATCCATACCGATGACCGGGATAATATTGATGAAGCTATTAAACAGGCCTTGCAGGGAACAAATAACGGCGAATTTAATGTGGAGTACCGTACAATTGGCCTGCACGATGGAAAGCTACGCTGGATAAAATCAAAAGGTAAAGCGTATTTTGATAACGAAAAAACAGCGACGCGCTTTATTGGTACCGTGCTGGATATTTCGATAGAAAAATCGTTGGAAGAACATTCTGCCGAGGCGCTCCGCAAAAAAGATGAGTTTATCAGCATAGCCAGTCACGAACTAAAAACACCCGTTACCAGCCTTAAAGCATCTTTACAACTGCTTAACCGGATGAAAGCCAGCCCATCGCCCGTAATGATGGATAAGCTGATGGATCAATCGGGTAAAAGCGTCGAAAAAATAAGTCGGCTTATTGACGATTTGCTCAATGTTACCAGCCTGAACGAAGGCCAGTTGAGATTAAATAAAGCCACTTTTACAATTGCCGAAATGCTTAAGGACTGTTGCACCCATATCAGGGTAACCGAAAAATATGACCTGATCGTTCAAGGTGATGAGGCCCTGCAGATCAATGCTGATGAAGACAGGATATCACAGGTGGTTGTTAATTTTGTGAATAACGCGGTTAAGTACGCTCCCGATGTTAAAGAGATATACCTGGGGGTGGAAAAACTGGGTGATACAGCCAAAGTATCTGTAAAAGATGGTGGGCCGGGAGTTCCGGCAGATAAGCTGCCGTATTTATTCGACCGGTATTATAGGGCCGATTATTCAGGCGGTCAATACTCGGGCCTTGGGCTGGGTCTTTACATCTGTGCCGAGATCATTAAACGGCATGGTGGCGATATTGGTGTAGAAAGTCAGCTTGGTAAAGGCTCTACTTTTTGGTTCACGGTTCCGTTAAATTAATATTAGCTAATAAACGGCAGGGTATCGGGCACGTCAAGGCGGGCAACGCCTATTTTGTCATCGGCCATGCCATAGTAAATATCGTAGCGGTTGGGCATGCCAATATCCGTGCGGCAGTCTATCCCCGTTGGGAAAACCACATCGGCAATAATGCCTATCTGCTCTTCAGGTAGCTCGGGTTTTAGTATCGGCTCTACAGACCGGTAAATAATATCATAAGGGTCGTTTTCCGAAAGGATCATCAAGCCTGCCGAGTAACACAGCTGTTTATGCGTTTCGGTCGATTTTTCTCCTTCCTGTACCCCGTGGTACAAAAACAGCCAACCAAATTTGGTTAATACAGGAGGTGTACCCGCCCCTATTTTTAATGCCTCCCACACAGCCAGCGGTATTGCCAACGGCTTATGCGAGGTAAACTTTCCTTTGTGCCATTTATCTTCTCTTTCGGGATGAACGTGGCTGTATGATAGCCATATACATTCGCGGTGATGATCTATTTCAGTGTCCCAGGGTTTATGTAGTTTTTCTTCGGGGCGAGTTCCCGGAAACAACGGCCGGTGCAGCATCCCTAACGAGCGATGTCCGTGCGGACTTGGAACAGACAAAGGGAACAGGCAGGCATCCTTATTATTAATGCCATCAAACTCGATACCTTCATATGGCGAATAGGTGACTAAACCCAGGCGTTCCCACTTTATCAAATCTTTGGATTGTGCCAGTGCAATGCGTGGCCCATCGGCCGAAAACGCGGTATAGGTCATCATGTAAAGCTCCAGGGGTTCAACATAAGTTATCCTTGGGTCTTCACAGCCACCGCCGCCATCGGGCCGTTTTTCGTAATCGGCTTCTGGCTCCAGTGCAATCCCGAGGCGCTCAACCCCTACAGGGTCGCCGGCCTTATTAAATTTTACCCGGGTAATGCCAATGCGCGAATAATTATCCTTTGTGGCCATTCGCGGGAAAAGGTATAAGTGCCCGTCCTTGCCCCTTACTATCGCTGGGTTTAAAACACCGCCAGCTTCCATCGGGTTTTTCATATCCGGCTCCATAATGGTGCCGAGGCGCTGTATCTTAAATTCGCTCATAAGTATTTTAATTTCTTTAGGTATGTGCTAAACAGGCAATCACAGTTTTAATCAATGTTTTGGTATCATCCGGGTCGCGTACGGCTATACAATCGGCACCTGTAGTGCTGGCGGGGTAATCGTTGCCACCTTTAAACAGGGCATCGCCCGCAAACAACATTTCATCGATGCCGATGTGTAATACCTCG
>Ga0105855_1000624_pt1 | contig 14577 bp, 9 predicted proteins | sample OrgsoiDNA_201059_FD_89680 | JGI IMG/M metagenome (GOLD analysis project Ga0105855, IMG submission 89680) | Permafrost soil microbial communities from the Arctic, to analyse light accelerated degradation of dissolved organic matter (DOM) -... | ecosystem: Environmental > Terrestrial > Soil >... | reverse complement strand
GAGCAGTGGAAGCTCGCCGAGACCGCTTTGCATCGCGCCGCCGAGCGCCTCAATGTCCAGGCCAAATTGATTCCCGACGAAGCGGCTTTCTACGGTCCCAAAATCGACGTCAAGCTGGTGGACGCCATTGGCCGCCCCTGGCAACTTTCCACGGTCCAGTTCGATTTCACGCTGCCGCGCAAGTTTCACCTGGAGTACGTTGGCGAGGACGGCCACAAGCACCAACCCTTGATGGTGCACCGCGCCCTGTATGGCTCTCTCGAGCGTTTTTTCGGCATTCTTATCGAGCACTACGCCGGTGCGTTCCCAGTCTGGCTGGCGCCGGTGCAGGCCATCGTGCTGCCAATTACCGATCGCCAGACGGAATACGCGCGCGGCGTGCGCCGGCAACTGGATGCCGCGGGCATTCGCGCCACCGTGGATGAGCGCAACGAGAAGGTGAATTTCAAGATTCGCGAAGCGCAACTGCAGAAGATTCCGTACATGCTGGTGGTGGGCGACCGCGAACAGGCCAATAACCAGGTGGCGGTTCGCAACCGTAAACACGGCGACCAGGGGGCCCAACCGCTGGAAGATTGCATCGCCGGGATTCGCAAGCTGATCGACACCAAAGCCGTTGCCGAATGACGGCGATCGAAGTCGCGGACGATCTGACGCAACTGGATGCCGCGATCGAAGCGCTGCCCAACCAGCCGGCGGTCTTCGTGCTCTGGCCGAAAGAGGGGCAACCGTACATTGGCAGAACCGGGCTCCTGCGCCGCCGCCTTCTGCGCCTTCTTAAGGAACGTGAAAAGCCATCGCGCCTGCTCAACCTGCGGCACACCGTCAGCCGCATCGCGTACCAGCTTACGGGATCGGCCCTGGAATCGAGTGTCGTCCTGTACCAGGAAACGCGGCGCCACTTCCCGGAAACCTATTCCGACTTGATCAAGCTGCGCATGCCGCCTTACGTGAAGGTGGTCCTCAATAACCAGTTTCCCCGCACCCACATCACCGCGCACCTCACACGTGCGGCAGGCCTGTACTTTGGGCCGTTTCGTTCACGGGCGTCGGCGGAACGCTTCGAATCGCAGTTCCTCGACCTGTTCCAGATGCGCCGCTGCCAGGAAGACCTGGCGCCTTCGCCCCAACATCCCGGCTGCATTTACGGCGAGATGGGGATGTGCCTGCGGCCCTGCCAACAGGTGGTGGGGCCGGCCGAGTACGGACAGGAGGTGGTGCGCGTAGTAGAGTTTCTGCGGTCGGGCGGCCAGTCGCTGCTTCAAGCCATAGGCCGCTCGCGCGACCGGCTCAGCCAGGAGATGATGTTCGAAGAGGCCGCCCGCCAGCATAAGCGATTCGAGAAAGTGCAGGACGTGCTGAAACTGCGGGACGATCTGGCGCACGATGTCGACGGGCTCAACGGCGTGGCCGTTACCCAATCGCACTTGCCCGATGCCGTGGAGATGTGGTTCGTGCGCGAAGGCCACTGGCAGGAGCCGCAGCGGTTCGGTTTCGAAAAGGACGGCCGCACCATGTCGCTCGACCGCAAACTGCGGGAAACCTTTGCCGCGGTGGCGCCCCGCAAGCTTGCCGTCAGGGAAAGGCAGGAGTACCTGGCGCTGCTGGCCCGCTGGTATTACTCAAGCTGGCGCGACGGCGAATGGCTGGCGTTCGACAGCTACGGCGAGATCCCCTACCGTAAGCTGGTCAATGCGATTTCGCGCGTGGCGCACGAGCATGACTCATAGGGGCCGGCCAGCGCGCGGACTCCACAACACGATCGGTCACCACCAGCGCCGAAGCGCCTGCCTGTTTTTCGATGAAGGCGATCCCGCGTTCCGGTCCGAGCACGCTCACCGCTGTGGCGAAGCCGTCGGCATCGATTCCGTGGCGCGCAATGACTGTTACCGTAATTGGGCTGCTGAGGCCCATCGCGGTGATGGGATCGATGATGTGGGAATATCGGGCGCCATCGATATCCAAGTGCTGCTCGCGGTCGCCGGAGGTTGAGACGGCGGCGTTCGAGAGTTCCAGAACGCGGTTGAAGGCCGCTTCGGGACGGTCGATTGAATCGACGCCGATTCTCCAGCCGCGCTGTCCGGGCGGCGGGTCGCCGAATGCAAGATCGCCACTGGCCGCCACCAACGCGCTTCGGATGCCAAGCTGTTCCAGGATGGAAAGGGCCGCATCGGCGGCGTAGCCCTTGGCAATTCCTCCGGCATCCAACTGCATGCCCGCCTGGTCCAGCATCACGGTCCGTTTCGCCGGGTCAAGATGCAGCTTGCGGTAACCGCACCTGCCCGCGGCTTCACGCAGCAGCGCGGAATCGGGGAGCCGGTTCGTGATGCGCGCCTGGCGCCACAGTCGAATCACCGGCCCCAGAGTCACATCGAAAGCGCCATCGGTTTCCGCGGCGAGTTTTTGAGATGCCTCCAGCACGCGAAACAGCTCGGCGCCGGCTTCTACGGGCCTGGCCACCGCCGTGCGGCAGATCCGGTTCAGTTCGCTCTCGGGTTTGTAGTCCGAAAGCGCATCGTCCAATTGCGCGATGCGGTCGAAAGCCGCGCGAAACGCACCCTTCGCCTGCAGCGCGCCGTCCGCGTACAATTTGATGCGGACCAGCGTTCCCATGTGCGGCTCGACAGCCTCAAACAAGTGACGGTCCGCGGCTGCCGCATTTCCTAAAAAGCCCAGACAAGCCGCGGCCAGAAAGCCGCGCGACTTACTGCTCATCGTGTTCCAGGCCGCTGTTCCAATACAGGTACATCTCCGCAAAACCGGGCGGCTTCGCCGGACGAACCAGGCGGAAACCCAGCCACTGGGCGTCCGTCATATACCAGATGCTCTTCGGCAATTGCGGGTCCTGCTGCTTCCAGGAAGGGTCGGAGGCAACCCGCGCGGCGCAGCGCAGCATGTCCGCCGCGTCGTTCCACCCTCCGCCCCGCACGGCGTGCGGATATGGCTTGGTGGCTTTGGCCCACGGATTGGCCGCCAATGAATTCACTGCGGCGCCGGGCTGGTAAGGCGCATATTGGTCGAGCGTCCATTCCATCGCGTTGCCGAGCATGTCATACAAGCCCCAGGCATTCGGCTTTTTCGTTTTGACCTTTTCATACTTGCCCTGGCTGTTGGCCGCGTACCACGCGTAATCGCCTAGTTTCGATGCATCATCGCCGAAATAGTATGCCGTATTCGTGCCGGCGCGGCAGGCGTATTCCCATTCGGCCTCTGTCGGCAGACGATAGAATTCCCCGGTCTTGGCGCTCAACCATTCCGCGTATTTATTGGCGGCGTGCTGAGTCATGCTGATCGCGGGGTAGCCGTCGATACCCATGCCGAAACTCATTTCGACATACGGGCGCGTCGGCCGGCTCACGCCATCCACGGATTCGTCCTTATGCGCGATGTCGCCGGCCTGGCTCGCGAACATGAAGAGGCGGTACTCATCCCAGGTCACTTCATGCGCCTGCATCCAGAAGGCGTCCACCCGCACTTTATGCTGTGGCTGCTCGTCCTTTTTGCGTTGCGGATCGCTCACTGCCGAGCCCATCGCAAACTCGCCCGCCGGTATCGGGACCATTTCGTAGGCGACCGTGGTATTCGGGATCGTGACTGTGTACGGGCTCGCCTTGCGGGCGGCCCGCGGGTCTTGACGCGCCTGCACGCGGTCGTAAATCCGGCGCACGTTGGCGCGTTCCCTGGTTTCCCTGGCGCTCTCTTCGGCGGCAGTTTGCGACTCTGCTCCAACGGCCAGGAATACGCAGGCCAACACCAATGCCAGTGCCGTTCTCATCGCCTATACCAGCTTGGTGATGCCTGGTTCGGCGCGCGGCTTGACCTCCAGGCTACCCTTCCAATCCAGGCCCTCGGGGAAAAGTTTCTCCTGGGAATTCATGGCCTGGTCCCAGGTCACCTGCTGGCCGGTGTAGGCAGCCATGCGGCCCATGATCCCGAGCAGCGTGCTGGTGGCCAGGCGCTTGCCATCGTTTAACGGCTGGCCCTTGCGGATGGAAGCGAAAAGCAGATCGTGCTCCTTCTGGTACATGTCGTATGGCTTTCCGCTGAAGGTCCAGTTGGTCTTGCCTTCGATGCGCGGCTGCGGGCCGCGACCGATGGTGCAGGCGCCGTCGGTGCCCAGCATGTAGTCGGAGTTCTCGTTGTAACAGCCCTCCATCTGGCGGTTGGCCACGAAAGCCCGGGCGCCGTTCGGATAAAGATAGTTGACCTCGAAGTGGTCGTAGATGTTGCCGCCTTCGGCCCGGATGGTGCGGCCGCCCACACCCACGCAGCTCACGGGAGGTTCGTCGTGCATGGCCCAGGCGATCTTGTCGACGCTGTGGATCGCCTGCTCTACCAGGCTGTCCCCGCACAGCCACACGAAGTTGTACCAATTGCGAATCTGCCACTCGACGTCGCTCATGCCGGCGGGGCGCGCGCTGGCCGGGGGCATGGGCTTTACCGGACTGGTGTAGTAGGTTGCGTAATAGGCCACCAGACGCCCGATGGCGCCCGATTCCACCTTCTCGAACGTTTCCTGAATCATGTTGTTATAGCGCCAGCAGAAGCCCGCCACCAGCGACAGGTTTTTCTGTTTGGCTTTGTCGGCCGTCTCCATCACAGAGCGAACGCCGGGCGCGTCGGTGGACACGGGCTTTTCGCAGAAGACGTGCTTGTTGGCGGCGATGCAGGCAGCCAGGTGGTAGGGGCGGAAACCCGGAGGCGTGGCCAGCAGCACCACATCCACTTTGCTGTCGATCACTTTCCGGTAGGCGTCCAGGCCGAGGAACTGTTCGGCCGGTTCCACCTTGACGCGGGCGGCGGTCTTCGAAATCCGTTTCAGCGTCCGCAGGCACTGGTCGATCTGCGATTGATCGATATCGGCCACCGCGGCCAATTCGGCATAGTCGTCGGCCGCCAGCGCCTGCTCGGCGGCGCCGCTGCCTCGGCCTCCACACCCCACCAGGCCGACTTTGATCGCATTCGTAACGGATTGCGCCCGGATGATTCCCGGAAATCCGGTGGCGATTGCGGCGCCGCCGGCCGCTTTGAGAAAATCGCGCCGCTCGGAATTCGTTGGTTCGTCTTTCATAGCCCCTCTCCCGATGTCACACTTTGATTCTAGCTGCTTCATTAGGGCCGGGCCACAGTTGCAGAATGGTGCGCAAACCTGCGTCGATCGGAGATCGGCCCACCAGATCTCCCGCGCTGAATCTCGGCCATCGGGTTACCAGGAGTCCTTTCCGATGGACTTGAGCTGGGCGCGGTGGAATGCCGGATCAACCTTGGCGGGCCGGTGGGAGTACAATTCGTTCAGCCGGTCCGTTATGAGGTCGTCGGGCATCGATACAGCGGTCTTCACGCCCCCAGGATAACCCGAGTTATACCAGGGCGTGCAAGTAACTCTTGCCAGGTAACTCTTGCCGCCGATGTCGTAAACTGGGCCTTGAATCCACAGCTCGCAACTATTCTTGCGATCCACGCGCATCCCGACGACGTGGAAATCCTTTGCGGAGGCACGCTCGCGTTGCTGGCTGCGGCGGGACACCGCATCGCCATTGTGACCATGACGCCGGGGGATTGCGGTTCGGCTGAGCGCGGCCCGGAAGAGATTGCTTCCGTTCGCCGCCGGGAAGCCGCGCGCGCGGCGGCGCACATCGCAGCCGATTATCGCTGCGCGGAATTTCGCGATATGGCGATCTTCTCCGACGATCCAGCGCGGCGGCGGGTTACCGAAATCCTACGGTGCATCCGCCCCGCGATCATACTCACCGCGCCGCCAGCCGACTACATGGCCGATCATGAAACCACCAGTCTCCTGGTGCGCGACGCCTGCTTCGTGGCGCCGGCGCCGAATTACCGTACCGGAGCTGAGAACGCGGCACCGGCCTTGCCCGCCATTCCGCATTTGTATTTCGTGAATTCGCTCGCCGGAACGGAATCGGAATTCTATCTCGATATCCGCACCACCTTCGCCGCCAAGCGAGCCATGCTGGCCGAGCACGACAGCCAGCGTTCCTGGTTATCGAAACAACACGGCATCGACGATTATCTGGATCAGATGGAACGCTGGACGCGGGAAAACGGGACGCGCGCGGGAGTTGAATTCGCCGAGGGATTCCGGCAGTACAAAGGCCATCCCTATCCGGCGACCCCACTCCTGCAGGATCTCCTGCGCGATTACCATGTAGGATAGGCCTCCGGCCTGTCACTAGCCCGCCACTTTCACCAGCACTTTGCCCATCGGCCCCTGCGCCAGGCGCGCGAAGGCCGCCTTGACTTCTTCGAACGGCAACACCGAATCCACCACGGGCCGTTTGCCCAGCTTGTCCAATCGCTCGACAATTCCTTTCCACGTCACCTGAGCCGATTCGGGAGTATAGTCCGCCACGGCCACGCCGCCGATGCGATTTCTCCGGAAAAACAGCGATGCAGTGTTGAATTCCGGCACTGAGCCACCGCTCCTTCCCACCACGCTGATGCAGCCGCCATGGCCCAACATCGCCACCACCTGGTTGAACAGCGCGCCGCCCACGTTGTCCACGGCGATGTCCACCTTCTTAGGCGCGATCGCCGTGTTGACACTCTTGCGCAGGTCTTCGTCATTCGGGTCGAACACAAAATCCGCGCCCAGATGCTTCAGCCTGGCGCCCTTCTCCGCGCTTCGGGATAATGCCGCCACCGTAAGCCCCATCGACTTGCCAAGCAGCACGGATGCCACGCCGACGCCCCCCGAAGCGCCCGTCACCAATAGCACCGAGCCTGCGCGAGGCGGCGCCGGCGGTTCTCTCCATTGGGTCAACGCCTGCCATGCAGTCAGGAACACCAGAGGCGCTCCGGCCATTTCCTCCAGCGACCAATCGCGGGGGATGGGGGCAATGCTGGCGGCCGGAATCACCGCCTTTTCGGCCAGAGTTCCCCAGGTCTCCACGCCCGCGTTGCAGCGCAGGATGCCCACGGTTTCGCCCACGCGCAGGTGGTTCACACCCGGCCCCACGGCCAGGACGTCGCCCACGCCGTCGCGCCCCAGGATGTGCGGCAGCGGCGGCTTGGCAGGGTACATCGCCTGCGCGAGAAACGCATCGGCGGGGTTCAGCGCCGCGAACCGGATCCGCAGCAATACCTCTCCGGGTCCGGCCTGTGGGTCGGCAACTTCACCCAGCCGCAATTTTTCGACACCTGCATAAGAATCCATCAACCATGCGCGCATGGATTTATTGTCTCGCATGCTCTGCCGCGATTACCATCGCCTCGCGACAGATGTGGGATTGGCTTCCTGGCCTGCCTCTATCGCCTTGAAACTTGTGGACGCTGGCGCGAAAGAGGTCCACTATATCAACAGGAGATATTTGTGCCCCGGCACGAGAGGACCACTATGGGTTATTCAGTACAGAAATTGGCTTCGTTCCGCATATTTGCCTTTCTCGCAGGCGATGTTCGGGGCCAACAACTTCCTGTATGGTACTAAGTGCAGGCCGCAACGAATCGCTGGTGGGCGTAACTCCCGCCCGCGTTTTGACGGAGCTCTTCGGGTAAGTCACTGACAGTGGACAAGAACGAGTTTGACCTACTGGAACAAACGTTGCGGTCAGACGGCCCCGAAGCGGTATTCGATCGGCTGATCCGCGGGGCCCGGGAAGAGAAGGACTCGCGAGTGCTGTTCGGCGCCCGGATGATGCAGGTCCGCCATCGGTTGGGCCTCCCGCTGATCGAGACGGAACCGGTCCTCGCTTTGGGCGTCGAACGCCCTGCATACGAGACGGCCTTCAGAGAAGCGGCGCGGGAGGCGGGAGATTTGCTTCTGGCCGCAGGCGATATCATCGGCGCGTGGCCGTATTTCAAGGCCATTGGCGAGCAGGCGCCGGTGGCCGCCGCCATTGAAAACGTGAACCCCGAGAATGTGAACCCCGATAATGTGAACCAAGGCGAGATCCTGGACCGCGTGATCGAGATTGCCTTCCAGGAAGGCGTGAACCCGCGCAAGGGCTTCGAGCTGATTCTGGAACACCGTGGCATCTGCAGCGCCATCACGTGGTTCGGGTACAACCGCGATTACGGCAGCCGCCAGGTGTGTCTGGGGCTGCTGGTTCGGACCCTCTACAGCCAGGTGGCGTCGGCTCTGAAAGAGACCATCGCCTCGGCGGAAGGCGCCGCGCCTCAGACTAACAGCGTGGCGGAGTTGATAGCCGGCCGTGCATGGTTGTTTGAAGGGACCAGCAGTTACACCGACAGCACGCACTTGACGTCGGTCCTGCGATTTACTCCGGAGTTAGAGGACGCCTGGGCGCTGCGCATGGCCCTGGAACTCGCCCAATACGGCCAGTGTCTGGACCCGATGTTTCATTTTCGCGGCGATCCGCCCTTTGAGAACACGTATCTCGATCACGCCGTGTATTTGAGGGCGCTGCTCGGCCAGGACGTCGAGGCCGCTATTGCCCACTTTCGCAAGAAGGCTGAGCCGCCGGCCGCGATGGGCGGGGACACCGCTCCGGCCGAGGTCTTGATCGATCTGCTGGTGCAGCTCAAGCGCTATGCGGAAGCCATCCAGGCCTCGGTGGCTTATCTCCCGGACGCGAACCGCGCGCCGGTGAGCTGTCCGTCGGCTTTGCAGTTGTGCCAAATGGCGGGCGACTACGCCACGCTACGCAGCCTGGCGCGGAAAAGCGAAGATCTGCTGGGGTTTGCAGCGGGAGTTATCCAGGGCTGAGAAACCAGGGCTGAGAAGCGCCGATCGGAGCCCTTCTCATGCGGTGCTTTTTCCTGTATGCTATGTTTCACCAAACTATTGAGGGGGTTTCTAACCATGAAGAAGCGTCTTTTTGCGGTAGTTTCCCTGATTCCGCTGCTCACCGCCAGTCTGTATGCACAGCTCGCGACCACTACGTCGCTGGTCGGGACAGTCAGCGACACCACCGGCAAGTCCATCCCGAACGCGAAAATTACCGCGGTGGAGACTGGAACGCTGGACACTCACACCACGCTGACAAAAGAACAGGGCTACTACAGCATTGAGTTCGTCCGAGTTGGCACGTATAACATCACGGTGGAGTGTCCCGGCTTTCAGAAAGTCACGAAGACGGGCATCACTGTCGATATCAACCAGACGGTCCGGACCGACGTGACATTGGCGGTGGGCGCCATATCGCAATCGGTCACGGTTGAGGCCGCAACCACCGCCATCAAGACCGACGATGCCGCCGTTTCGGAGATCATCGGCACCCGCAATGTTGCGGAGTTGCCGCTGAATGGCCGCGACGCGATGCAACTGGCCGTTACCACGCCTGGCGTGCTCCAGGGGAGTAAGACGTCCTTCACCGGCGTGCCGCCGGGCGAGGATTTTGTGGGCGCGGGGACGCGAGAGATTTCGAATAGCTTGTCGCTCGACGGCATCAGCATCATGAACAATCTCATCACCGTCACAAACACCCGGCCCATGGTTGAAACGGTGCAGGAGGTGGAGGTCCAGACCGGCACCTACTCGGCCCAATATGGCGCTTATATGGGCGTCCACATCAACATGGTCACGAAGTCCGGTACCAACGCCATCCATGGCGCTCTGGTGGAATTCCTCCGAAACCAGGTGCTGGACGCACGGGCCTTCTTCACGCTGCCCACCGCTGCGAACCCGACAGCGGCCAAGCCGCCGTTACGCCAAAACCAGTTCGGCGTCGAGTTCGACGGGCCGGTCTACATTCCGAAGATCTACAACGGCAAGGACAAGACCTTCTTCATGGCATCCTACGAAGGCTTCCGTCTGGTGCAGCAGTCGACATCGCTATCGACCCAAATGCCGGCAGCTTTTTTCACGGGCAATTTCTCGGCCGTGCCCACCTCGGCTATTACCGGCGGCGCCATCAAGGATCCGCTGAACGGCAATACACCGTTCCCCGGCAACATCATTCCGCCAGGGCGCCTCTCGCCGCTTATCGCCAAGCTGCAGCAATACTATCCGGCGACAAACCTGCCCGGCTTTGCCAGTAATTTCTCGGTGCCGGTGCCGACCACCCAAAACTACAACCAAACCAATGACCGCATCGATCAGAACATCGGCGACAAAATCCGGTTGTATGTGCGCGCCCACAGGCAGGATTGGAACGTGTTTGGCGGGAGTGCGATCCCCGTCAACGGGTCTACTACACCCACCACCGTGACCAACTACACTGTCGGCTACACGCACACGCTAACGCCCAGCCTGGTGAACGATTTTCGGGTGGGCCGGAATTTCGTCAACACTGCGACTGTCAACCCCTTCTCCAGCAATGGCCAGAAAACCGCCGGCACCGATTTGGGTATCCCGGGCTTCACCGGAGACTCCACTTTCAATAACCCCGGCATTCCAGACTTCAGTATCACCGGCTTCAACGGCTTCGGCAACGGCGGAACTAACTGGTACCAGAATGACAGCACCAGTCAACTCTCCGAACAAATCAGTTGGAGCCACGGCGCGCACAACATCATGGCCGGAATGGAATTCCGCAGACTGGCAACCGGCCGCGCAGCCGTCAACAGCGCGCGCGGCTCGTTTAGCTTTAACGGTCTGCTGAGCGGCTATGCGCCTGCCGATTTCGTACTGGGATTGCCCCAGTCCTTCAGCACGCCAGGACCGGAAGTCCGCGGACGGACCGCCGAATGGCGCGATGGCTTCTTTGTGATGGACAAATGGCAGGTGTCGCGCAAACTCACGCTCAATTACGGTCTCCGCTATGAGCTGCCCACGGTGCCGTATACCATTAACGGGGTCGCCACGGAACTGAATCCGAACCAGACCGCCCTGGTTGGGGGCACGCCCGGCTACCGCTTTATCGCTCCCAACCACAACGATTGGGCGCCCCGTCTCGGCTTCGCGTATCGGATCACCGAGAAGACTGTGTTTCGGGCCGGTGGCGGCATCTATTACAACCCGAACCAGACCAATAGCTATACGTTCCTGAACACCAACCCGCCCTACACAACGATCCTTAACTGCACGTGGTCTGCCGGACTCACGCCGCCCACCCTGTCCAACCCGTTTGGTTCCCCGGGCGTCTGTCCGTCGGCCCCCACCGCCGGCCTGATCGTGACCGATCCCTTTCATCAGCCCACGGCCCGCATGAATCAGTGGAGCGCCGGGCTGGAGCGCCAGTTGTGGAACGGCGGCGGCCTTGAGGTGCAGTATCTCGGCTCGCATTCCTACCACCTGGACCGCAGCTTCTATAACAATACGCCTCTCCCGGGACCGGGGTCCGTCAACTCGCGGCGCCCGAATCCGCTGTTTGGTCCCATCCGCACCATCAACACGGATGAGATCGCCAACTACGAGAGCATGAGCGTCATCTTCCACCAGCGAATGACGCGCGGCTTGCAGGTGCTGGCCAGCTACACCTGGTCGCACACGCTCGATGTCACCACCGACTCCAATGGCGGAGGCACGCCCATGAATCCCTATTGGTGGAAAGCCGATTACGGCAACTCCAACTGGGACGTCCGTCACCGTTTTGTGGCCACCTTCGTTTACGACATCCCGTTTTTCAACGTCTCTAACCCGCTGCTGAAAGGCGCATTCGCCAAGTGGCAGGCCAACGGCATCGTCACGCTGCAGAGCGGCTTTCCGTTCAACGTCTCCACTTCAACCGACACTGCCAACACGGCATCGAGCGGCACCTACCGGCCGGACCTGGTTCACGCGGCGAGCGACAACTGCGGGCGCGGACACCTGGTGGGATGCATCGACGCGACGGCTTTCACGGTGGCGGATTTGTACCCCATCGTGCCCACCAACTTCGCGTATGGGAATGCCGGCCGCAACCTGCTCCACGGGCCGGGCGCCCAGACTGTCAATTTCTCGGTGTTCAAGAACTTCCCGATCCGGGAGCGCCTCAAGTTCCAGTTCCGCTTCGAGACGTTCGGCCTGTTCAACCACACGAACTTCGGCAATCCGTCCTCGACCATCAACACGTCGTCGTTCGGCAATATCACCAGCGCGTCCGGCAACCGCAATATTCAGTTGGGAGGGAAGTTGCAGTTTTAGGGCGCCTGCGGAGCAACTGGCCCCGGCAGGGCTTCAATCGACGCCACCAGATCGCCCGTCAGCCGCAGCACGTTCCATCGGGCTTTTTCCATGGCGTACTGCGCGTCGTAGAAGGCGACCCATTTGTCATTCTCCACGACCCGCGCTTCTTCCACTTGCCGCAGCGACGCGCGCCCCTCCTGCGTCTGGGCCAGGATGACCGAAAGCTGTTCGCGCGCGACCTCGAGATCCAATCGCGACACCTCGGCCGCGGTTTCAGCTTTCTTCAAGTCGCGGAAAGACTTCTGCAGATCCGCACTGACGCGGTTCCGCGTGTTGTTGAGCTCGATTCTCAGGTGCGAGATATCGGTTTGCGTCTGGGCCATCTGCGCGCTCACTCCCGGCCCCATCAACAGCGGCAATTGGAAAGAGAGGCCGATTTGTCCGTTGTTGCGCTGGAACCGGTTGAAGTACTGCTGGTAGTTGTTGAACTTGGAGAACAACCCGTACTGCGCCACCAGGTCCACGCGCGGCAAACGCGAGGCGTTGTGGCCGCGCGCTTCCAAACCCTTCGCGGCGATCTGGGACTGCAGCTTGCGCAGGTCCTTATTGGATTCGAGAGCGGACTGAATGGCCTGTTCCTCGGACTGCGGAAGCGCCGGCGCCGGCCGCTGCTCGGCCACCGGATGGACGCGGTCGTCTGCCGAAAGACCAAGGGCCATGGCGAGCGCAGTTTCGGCAGTGGCCCGCTCGGCATCCAACTCTTCGGCAGCCTGACGCGCGCGCGCAACCTGGAATGCCGCCTGCTTTTCCGCCAGCAGCAGGGCCCGGCCTTCGTGGACCTGGGCCTGCACGGTTTCCAGAACCTTCTGCAAACTCTCGGCATCCTTGCGCGCCAGTTCTTCCACGCGCACCGCGCGTTCGGCATCCAGATACAACTCGGCCGTGCGATAAGCCACTTCGTCACGCTTGCCGGCCACGCCGAACCCGGCGCCGCGGACCGCTTCCCTGGCCTGCGCCACCGCAAAACTCTGGGGCCGGTTAAACAGGTATTGGGTGGCATTCGCCTGCACGATGCTGGGCGCCGAACCTTCGATGCTCATCGGGAAACCGTTGCTGTAAGCGAGGCCGCTACCCACCGTGAGGCGCGGCGTAAACGGATCTTTGGCTACCCGCACAGACTGGCGGGCATTCTCCTCATCCAGGCGCGCCAATGCGATATCGGGGTTCTGTCTGACCGCGATCTCCACCGCCTGACGCAGCGTCATAGGGCGAACTTCGCCGCGCAACACACAAGCTATTCCCAGGAAAAAGGCCGCAACTTTTGACATACCTAATTGTAGGCGTGCCCGCCCCGATATAAACTACAGCCATGGTCCTCTGGAACGACGTTCGCTTTGCGTTTCGCCAGTTGCGCAAGAGTTCGGCCTTCACGCTCGTGGTCCTGGCCACTCTGGCACTTTGTATCGGCGCCAACACCGCGGTCTATAGCGTGCTTGACGCCGTGCTGCTGCGGCCCGCGCCCTACCCGGAGGCGGACCGCCTGGCACTGGTGATCACCGCATCGCGCCAGGGCGGCAAGGAAGACATCAACGATGCGCAGACCGGCGCCTTGTTTGAGGCCGTCCGCGACCGCGCGCGTGCCCTGGATTGCGCCGCCTTCTCGGGAACCGGCGGCGCGAATTTCGCTGCCGAAGGCCGCCTGGAATACATCCAGCAGCAGCGTGTTTCCGCCGGCTTCTTCCGTGTTCTGGGTGTGGCCCCGCAGTTCGGCCGCGAGTTCACGCGGCAGGAAGATGTTCCAGGCGGCGCGCCGGTTGTGGTCCTGAGCTACGGTTTCTGGCAGCGTGTATTCCACGCGGACCTCGGAGTTCTGGGCCGCGGAATCAATCTGAAGGGTGAGCCCTACACGGTGGTCGGCATCATGCCGCGCGATTTTCGCACTACCTCGCCGGTCGACGTTTGGACGCCTCTGCGGCCGTCGCGCTGGAACGAAGGCAGCGGGTCGAACTACGGCGTGGTAGCGCGCCTGCGGGCCGGCGTTATCTGGACCGAAGCTGCCGAGCAACTTAAAGCGCTCAGCCGCGGCCTCATGGAGGAGCCCGGATTTCCGCGCGAAACCAGCAGTTTCGAAGAGCGCATTGTCCCGCTCCAGTCTGGCCTGACGAACGATATTCGCGGCGAACTCCTGCTCACGTGGGCCGCGGTCCTGACGGTTCTGCTGATCGGTTGCGTCAACATCGCCGGACTCCTGATGGCACGCTCCGGGGCGCGCAGCCGCGAGATTGCCACGCGTATGGCGCTGGGTGGCAATCGCATGGCGATTCTCCGGCAGTTGCTGGTGGAAAGCCTGCTGCTGGCGCTTGGCGGCGGCGCGGCCGGCATCGGGTTGGGCGCCTTTGCGATCGGTTGGCTCAAGCGCCTGGGCGCCGAAAAAAGCCAGCTCTGGCATCCTATCGAATTGGACGCCCGCGTTCTGGCTGCCATGCTCGGCATCGCGGTGCTGACCAGCCTGGTGTTCGGCCTCGTGCCGGCTCTGCAAACCACGCGCATCGATATCCGCTCGGTTCTGATTGAAGCCGGACGCGGTGTGTCGGGCGGCCGCCGGCGCT
>Ga0105855_1000623_pt1 | contig 14579 bp, 15 predicted proteins | sample OrgsoiDNA_201059_FD_89680 | JGI IMG/M metagenome (GOLD analysis project Ga0105855, IMG submission 89680) | Permafrost soil microbial communities from the Arctic, to analyse light accelerated degradation of dissolved organic matter (DOM) -... | ecosystem: Environmental > Terrestrial > Soil >... | reverse complement strand
TATGTATGCCCGGCAGATCTTTTGGCCGCTTCGCCCAGCCTCGCACGCCAAAGCCGATCCGGTGCAGGTCGACACTGACCCGCGTGCCGATTTCACCAAGTCCCATTACGCCGATAGTGCATGTGGAAGGTGCGCGCTGGTCATGACGCAGCCATACTTTATTGCGCTGATTTGCCATGACCCGATCCAGTTGCCGATGAAAATGCAGCACACCCCACGTGACGAATTCGCTCATGCCGCGCGCATGCTGCGGATCGACCACGCGACACAGCGGCACGCGCGGCAGGCTCGGGTCGGTCAGGATATTGTCGACGCCCGCAGCGATGCTGTGCACCAGCCGCAACCGGGGCAAGGCCGCTACCGCACCCTGGGGCGGGTTCCAGCAGACGGCCACTTCGGCCTCGAGCGCGTCGTGGTTGCCGTGCATCATGACATCGAGTTCGGGCGCGGCCTGGCGGATCAGCGGCGCGAGATGCGACATGTCGTAGTCGCGGCTGATGAGGACAAGCCGGGTCATGAGCGATAGTCCGAGTTCGGGTCCTCGATCAGGCGCAACGCGGCACGCCATGCCATGCCCATGATCTCCGCTGATTCCTGGCGGTTGAACTGGCTCGCGGTCAGCTCGCACACAGTTGCGGGCGGAATGCGCAGCGCCGAGCCGCCGGCGAGCGCCTGGACCTGCGCCTGACAGGCGCGTTCGAGAAAGTAGATTTCGTGGAAGGCTTCGGCCACCGTGCTGCCCGCGGCGAGGAGGCCATGGTTGCGCAGGATCATCGCCTTGTGCGGGCCGAGATCACGGATCAGGCGCTCGCGCTCGCCGAGATCAAGCGCGATGCCCTCGTAGTCGTGGTAACCCAGCTTCCCGTAGAACTTGAGCGCGTGCTGGCTGATCGGCAACAGGCCATGCTCTTGTGCCGATACCGCCGTCCCCGCCGCCGTGTGTGTATGGATCACGAACGCCAGGTCGTGGCGCGCCATGTGGATCGCGGAATGGATCGTGAAGCCGGCGGCGTTCACGTGAAAGCGCGCGGGGTCATCGGCGGCACGCGCGTCGATCACGTGGCCCCGATGGTCGATTTTCACCAGGTCGGACGCGCGCATTTCGTGGAACAGGACGCCGTAGCGGTTGATCAGGAACGTCGGAGTATCGCCGGGGAGGCGGGCGGTGATGTGCGTGTCGATCATGTCCGTCATACGGAAATGCGCGGCGAGCCGGTACAGGGCGGCCAGCTCGGTGCGGACCTGCCATTCGTGGCTGGACGCGTATGAATCGTGGATTGCATGCATGCTCGGGCTCTCAGGTTCTGGAAGGGCGATGTGTCATCACGTCAGTGTTCGTGATTTCGCGCGGCGGCGTCAAATTACGCGTGCTGATTTTGATCATCAATCAGGCGAATGGTGAAGTAGCAGGACGTTGCGCGCCGCTTCGCCTGCGTGCAGCCGGGCGAGGACAGCAGGTTCCGCGCGGTCCGACGCGAGGGCTTGATCGATGACGGCAGCGGCAGTGGCGTCACTCATGAAGAGGACGCCGTTGTCGTCGGCAACGACGATATCGCCGGGATTTACCGTTACGCCGCCGCACGTTACCGGCTCGTTCAACACGTTGCCGGGTGCGCCCAGGCGTTTAGTGGTCAGCAGACTGGTGCCGCGAGCAAAAACGGGCATGCCCATCGCGCGCAGTTCTAGAATGTCCGTCACCACACCATCGACGATGATCGCCTTTGCGCCCGCATTCAGCGCCGCGCAACCCGTCACGGCACCCACCGGCGCGTGCGTGTGATCGCCGCTCATGTCGATCACGAGCACGTCGCCGGCGGCGAGTTCGGCGAGCGCCCGGTTCACCGCGAAAGCATCGGCGTTGACGAGCTTCAGCGTAACTGCACGACCGACGATCTTGACGCTCGAAACCAGCGCCCGGATCGCGGATTCCGCGAAACCGTTCTCCAGGAAGTGGCCTAAGGTCGGAAAGCTGACGGCATCGAGGCGGTCAAGCAGGTCCTGTTCTCCATTGATCGATGTCATGGCGAGCCTAGGAAAGGGTGACCGTTGCGCTGCGTGCCTGCGCATTTGAAGGGACTTCCTTCTTGAGTGTTTCGGCCAGTAGCAGTAGTGCGCCGGCGGACACCACCGCCGAGCCGATCATGTACCACGCAACTGACGAACCTTTACCCGTCGCCGAGAGTAAGGCCGTCGTGATGATGGGCGTCGCGGCGCTGCCGAGCAGGCCGGACAGCATGTAGCTGATCGACAGTCCCGAATAGCGCACCTTCGTGCCGAACAGTTCGGCGAGGAAGGTTGCAATCGGGCCATAGTTCGCGGCGAACGCGGTCATCATCAGCAGATAACCGAGCAATGCAAACGGGAACTCGCGCATGTCGAGGAGCCAGAACAGCGGGAAGGCGAACAACGCTTCAGCAATGATTCCGCCAATGATCACCGGCTTGCGTCCGACGATATCGGAAAGACGTCCAAACAAGGGCAGCAACACGATACAAACGGCGCATGAGATCAACGCGATGGCGAGCATCGCGTTGCGGGAGAAACCAAGCGTCTGCGTACCGTAAGTGAGGCCGAAAGCCACGATCAGGTTGAACGACGTGCCGGTCGACATGGTTGCAACGCCACCCAGCAGCACCTGCTTCCAGTTCCGGGTGAGCACCTCGGCGAGTGGTAGTTTGACTTGCGCGGCGGCTTCCTTGACCTGGTTGAACGATGGTGTCTCCGATGTATTCATCCGGATATAAAGCCCGACTGCGACCAGCAGCGCGCTCGCCAGGAAGGGAATACGCCATCCCCACGACAGCAGCGCTTCATTCGACATGACCGCGTTGCAGCTCAGAAATGCCAGGTTGGCGATCAGCGTGCCGGCCGGGACACCGATCTGCACCCACGAACCGTAGAGGCCGCGCTTGTTCTCCGGCGCGTGTTCTACGGCCATCAACACGGCTCCGCCCCATTCGCCGCCGAGCGCAAGACCTTGCACGATGCGCAGGCCTAGCAGGAGGATTGGCGCCCAGATGCCTATCGACGAATAGTTGGGCAACAATCCGATCGCGAAGGTCGCGATGCCCATGGTGACGAGCGAGACAAGCAGCATCGACTTGCGTCCGAGCCGGTCGCCGAAATGACCAAACAGCGCCGCGCCGACTATCCGCGCAAGATACGCCGATGCAAACGTCCCGAACGCGAGCAACGTTCCGATCAAGGGGACGAAGCCGGGGAAGAACACCTTGTTGAAGACCAGCGCGGAGGCGGTGGCGAAGACGAACAGGTCATACCATTCGACCGTCGTGCCAATGACACTGGCTGCCGCGATTTTCTTCATGCTGGGTGAAGCGGAATCCAGAGGCGCGGCTTGGACTGCGCTGCGATCTTGAGGCATTGCGGTTCTCCATAAAGACGAACGGTTCAGGGTGGGGTCGTGCGCTTTAGGCACCGCCTGACGTCTTTATCGAAAGCCAAAAAGAATAAGTAAAACGCTCTTTCCTAATGCTTGGTATAAGCCCCGCGAATAGTCTGATCGCCCCCACGCCGATTAACGGATCATTCTTCTATGAGCGTTTGAGTAACGGAACGACCTGACGACGCTGTTGAAGCGATGCAAACGATAGGTCTCTGGCCGAGGCGTGAAAAGTCGGCAGCTCAAACGACGCGCCAAACTACATTTTGTGCGTCGATAGCAGGATGCTCGTTTCTGTATTCGAGATGCCGTCGAGCAGTCGAATCGTCCCGAGCACGCGATCGAAATTTTCCAGCGAGTCGGCCCGCAGTTCCGCAATCAGATCCCAGCGTCCATTCGTGCTGTGAATCGTCGCAACGTTCGGATGGCCCCGGAGCGTCTTGAGCACATCCGCCGCCCGGTTGCCTTGAACCGCAATCGACATCAAGGCGCGGATCCGATGCGCCTCGGCGGCCGGCTTCAGACGCACGGTATATCCGACGATCACTCCATTTGTTTCAAGCCGCGTGATGCGGTTCTGAACCGTCGCGCGCGCGACCCGCAATTGCTTTGCGAGCGTCACAACGGACAAGCGCGCGTTGTCGCGCAGCAATGCAATCAACTGCCGGTCGACGTCATCGAGGCTGATCATCTTGGTTCACCGGGGCTGTGGTTCATACCGGAAAAAATATCTGAACACGGACAAAAGCCGCGCCGAAGAATTGTACAAAATGAAAGTTTGAACGAGCATTATGTATTATTGATGGGTAAATTTGCCATATTTGCGCTCTTTTTGTTGGCTGACCGCGGAGGAATAATTTCGTCATCGCTCCGGCATCGGAGCCCAGGCCAACCAAGGAGATATGGCAATGACCCGCTTTCTGGACGTACCCGCAACCTACCGACTGGTCGCCGATATTGGCGTCCCGCGCTTTCTGAGCGAACTGGCCGAGACCATTCGAGCAGACTATCTTCGATGGTCCGACTTCGATAAATCGCCGCGTCTCGCCTGCCATTCTCAGGTCGGGGTGATCGAGCTGATGCCGGTAGCGGATTCCAAGCTATTCGCCTTCAAATATGTGAACGGCCATCCCATCAACGCCGAGCGCGGCATTCACACCGTCATGGCGTTTGGCGCACTTGCCGAGGTCGAGACCGGTTATCCGCTGTTCCTGTCGGAACTCACGCTCACTACGGCGCTACGCACCGCGGCAACGTCCGCCGTGGCCGCAAAGGCGCTTGCGCGCCCGGACTCGCGGACCATGGCCTTGATCGGCAACGGTGCGCAAAGCGAATTCCAGGCGCTCGCGTTCCATACGCTGCTCGGCATCAACGAGATTCGCGCGTTCGACGTCGATGCACGTGCGACGGACAAGTTGATCGGCAATCTCGCGAGCTATCCCGAACTACGAGTCGTCCGCGCAAAGTCGACCGCCGATGCGGTGCGAGGCGTGGACATCGTGACGACTGTTACGGCTGACAAGACCTACGCGACGATCATTACCCCCGAGATGATCGAGCCGGGCATGCACATCAATGCAGTGGGTGGCGATTGCCCGGGCAAGACCGAACTCCATGCCGAGGTGCTCCGTCTCGCGCGCGTGATTGTCGAGTACGAACCGCAGACGCGTATTGAAGGCGACATCCAGCAATTGCCGGGTGATTTTCCGGTAATTGAACTCTGGCGCGTACTGCGCGGCGAAGTGGCCGGGCGCGAACGCGCCGATCAGGTGACGGTATTCGATTCGGTAGGTTTTGCGCTCGAAGATTATTCGGCATTGCGATATCTGTTTGCGCTCGCTCAGGCACGCAATGCCGGCATCGAGGTTGCGCTGATCCCGCCGGTGGTTGACCCGAAGAACCTGTTCGGCGAACTGGCGGGGTCGCATCAAGCCGAGGCGGCAGGCGCGAGCACTTACGGCTCGTTGGTGTTTGGCCGATAAGCATGACGAACCAACCGGTGAAACGAGCCATTACTTCCGCTACTCGACTCTCATGAGCCTTATTTCGATCCAGGCGCCTGGCGCTGTCGTCATGATCCGGCCGCATTGCTTCCACCCTAACCCGGAGACCGCGGCGGACAACGCCTTCCAGCGCTGCGACGCCGGACATGACAACGACGAGAGGGCAGGGATCGCCTCAGCCGCACACGACGAAGTCACGAACGCAGCAGCGGCGCTGGAGGCGGCGGGCGTACGCACCCACGTTTTTGACGATTACGGAGAGAGTCAGACACCAGATTCGGTGTTCCCGAACAACTGGTTATCGACCCACGCCGGCGGCCACGTTGCGCTGTACCCCATGCACTGCGCGAACCGTCGGCGCGAGCGACGCACGGATGTCGTCGAGATGCTCAAAGCGAATTACCGGGTACAGGACGTTATCGACTACTCGGGGCTGGAGTACGACGGCGTGTTCCTGGAAGGCACTGGCGCCATGGTGCTCGATCACGTCGCCCGGGTTGCATATACGGCGCGCTCACGCCGCGCCGATCCGGTCGCACTGGAGCGTTTCTGTACGCATTTCAATTTTGAGCCAATGTGCTTCGACACATCCGACGACGCAGGCCACGCGGTCTATCACACCAACGTCATGATGAGTGTCGCGACCGAGTTTGTTCTGATCGGTCTCGACCTGATTCATGACCATGCCCGGCGCGCCGGGATTCACAGACGGCTGTTGGAAAGCGGGCGCACCGTGATCGCACTCGATCATTCGCAGGTCAGCAATTTCGCCGGTAACGCGCTTGAGCTTTCGGGCACGGATGGCCGTGTACTTGCTCTTTCCGAGCGAGCTGCCGCGAGTTTGACGCGAGAGCAACGTTCGCTGATCGAGCGATCCGCGCGGCTGCTTCCGTTGCCGGTGCCCACCATCGAGATGGCAGGCGGTTCTGTGCGCTGCATGCTGGCCGGGATACACCTGGCACGACGTTAGTCGCGTACCTGAGCCATGGCAGAGCGTGCGATGCTCTGTTCGGCTCTGGATCGATTCTTACGTTTCGGCCGCCCTGGGTAAGCTGACGAACTTATCGGCTGGCATGGTTCTGTGAGAGGTTGGTCATCGCTTCGCCCAGTTTCTCCAAAAGAAATTCGGCGAAGACGGCTACTGCAGGCGGCACCGGTGGGCGGCTCGTGTAGACGAGCTGCAGGCCGAGGTCGGTGCTGGCGCGCCGATAGCTTGGCAGCACGCGTACCAGTTTCCCCTGCGCGATGATTGGTTCAACTATTAACTGCGGCAGCAGCGCAATACCGAGTCCAGCTGTACAAGCCTGCGCCAGCACTCGCATGTCGTTGACCGCGAACCGGCTGTTGATCGACACCTCCTGACTACCGCGCGGACCCTGCAGACGCCACGTGTTGCGACCCTGGCGATTGAAAATCGTCAGGCAGTCGTGTTCGGCCAGTTCACGCAGCGTGCGCGGTGCAGGGCGCCGTTCCAGATAGGCAGGACTCGCCGCGAGGAACATTGCGCCCGGCGCCAGCCGACGTACCTTAAGGCCGCTACGGGTCTCGATGCCCATGCGCAAGGCCAGATCGATGCGCTCGGCGATCAGATCGGTAGGCGTATCGTCGAGCAGGAAGTCGATGCTGATGTGTGGATAGCGCGCGTAGAACTCGAGCAAGCATTCCATGCGGAAGAATTCGAACAGGCCGGCCATCGCGGTGACGCGAACCGAGCCGGACGGTGTCTGCTCATCTGCATGGAGCCGCCCGATCTCGAGGATCTGGTCAAGTGCCGGCGCATAGCGCTCGAACAGCGCCTGACCTTCCGTGCTCGGCGCGAGTTTGCGAGTGGAGCGATGCAGCAGACGTGTGCCGATTTGCCCTTCGAGTTGATCGATGCGTCGGCTCAGCGTATTTGGCGGCATGCCCAGACGCCGCGCCGCCTCGGAAAAGCTGCCGGCACGGACGACCTGAACGAACATCGCCAGATCATTCAGATCAAGCATGATATCTCTCCATAAATGGATTAATCAAATCCTATTTTACCATCTAGTGTGAAGCGCCTTTGATCCCCATACTTGAGGTGTCACACAGGAGGCGGTCGTAAAACGTCATTCTCCCGCTCCACGGTGGCGTTGCATCACTTGATACCGCGCACGGGCGCGGCAACTAAATGACTCAAGGAAATTGATTTGAAGAAGCATCTGATGATTGCGGCTAGTGCACTCGCCACCTCACTGTCGTTTTCGGCATTCGCGGACGTGCCGACGTACCAGCTTGATTCGGACCACACGTACCCGAGTTTCGAGGCCGACCACATCGGCGGCCTGTCGGTCTGGCGTGGCAAGTTCGACAAGTCGCAGGGCACGGTGACGCTCGATCGCGCGGCAAAGACCGGGACCGTTGAAGTGACGACCGACATTGCGTCGGTCCACACGGGTAGCACGAAGCTCGACCAGAACCTGCAGTCGGATCAGTTCTTCGACGCGTCGAAGTTCCCGGAAGCAACCTACAAGGGCACGATCAAGTTCAAGGGCGACAAGCCGGCCTCGGTCGTCGGCAATCTGACGATGCACGGCGTGACCAAGCCGCTGACGCTGAAGATCGACTCGTTCAAGTGCATGCCACATCCGATGCTCAAGCGCGAAGTGTGCGGCGTCGACGCGGTGGGCGAATTCGATCGCAGCGACTTCGGCGTCGACTTCGGCAAGGCGTACGGCTTCAGTATGAAGACCAAGCTGCTCATCTCGGCCGAAGCACTGAAGCAGTAGTCCCATTCGGAGATAAGTTTCATGAAACTGTTACACGTAGATGCCAGCATCCTCGGGCAAGGCTCCGTCAGCCGTGATCTGTCAGCGGATGTCGTCGCGACCTTCCGGGGCCGCCATCCCGACCTTGCGGTCACGCGTCTCGACCTTGCCGCCACACCGATCGGCCATCTGATGGCTGCACACCTCGCGGCCGCGCAAGGGGCTCCGGTCGACAATGCATTGAAGGCCGACGTTGCCATGGGCCAAGTCGCGCTCGAGGAGTTCCTGGCAGCCGAAATCGTGGTCATCGGCGCGCCGATGTACAACCTTGGCGTGCCCTCGCAACTGAAGGCCTGGATCGACCGCATCTCCGTCGCCGGGAAGACATTCCGCTACGGGGAGCACGGCCCGGTCGGACTGTGCGGCGGTAAGAAGCTGGTCATCGCGTCGTCGCGCGGCGGCGTTTATAGCGAAGGCTCGCCGGCCGCCGTCTTCGATCATCAGGAAACCTATCTGAAGGCGGCCTTCGGCCTTCTGGGCATTACGGATATCACCTTCATTCGCGCGGAAGGTGTGGCGATGGGTCCGGAGGCGCGCCGCGAGGCGATCGCCTCGGCGAAGCAAGAGACCGCCGCGCTCGCTGCGTGAGGTAGCACCGCCCTAACAAAATACTCCCTGGAGAACCACCATGTCGAACACCCAGAAGCTCATCGCCGTCGTGGGCGCAACCGGCCAGCAAGGTGGCGCCGTTGTGCGCGCGCTGCAGGCGAGCGGTCAATTCAAAGTGCGCGCGTTGACGCGCAATCCGGCCACGCATCCGAACCTGGGTGACGAAGTCGTTCTGGCGGATTTTAATCGTCCGGAAACGCTTAAAGCCGCATTTGCCGGAGCACACGGAGTTTTCCTGGTGACCAATGCCTGGGAAGCAGGTACGGACGAACCCAGGCAGGCTCACGCTGCCGTCAACGCGGCGAAAGACGCCGGCGTGCAGCACTTCGTCTGGTCGACGCTTCCCAATGTGGATACGATCAGCCGCGGCACGATCAATGTCCCGCACTTCACGGCCAAGGCGAAAGTCGAACCCATCGTGAGCGAAGCCGGATTTGCGTACCACACGTTCGTGATTGCGCCGTTCTACTACCAAAACCTGATCGGCCAAATGGCTCCGCAGAAACAAGCGGATGGCACCGCAAGTTGGGCGCTGCCGCTTGATCCGGAGCGGCGCGTTATCCACATGGGCGATATCACTGAACTCGGCCGCCTCGTGGCCGGCGCGTTCGCGCGGCCGGAACTCGCGGGGCGCGGTGAACATTTGGCGCTGGTCGGCGATTTCCTGAGCTTCAACGAGATCATCGCCACCCTGAATCAACAAGGAAACACGCTCTCGTTCAAGCAAGTCCCGCGCGAGGTTTTTGCCGGCTGGTTTCCGCACGCCGACGGTATCGCGGCGATGCTCGCCTACTTCGAAGCGCACACATATCTTGGCTCGGACTCACGCGACGCGATCGCGCTCGCCAACACAGTCGCGGGCCAGCAGCCGACGAAGTTTGCTTCATGGGCCAAAGCGAACTTCGCGATTCCCGCAGCCACTTGAACGAAGTGCATTCATCAAACCACGAACGAGCTAGTACCCATGAGCCGAATTCCTGGCATTGCAAACTTTGATCGAGCGGCCGCGCCTCTCATGTCGACTTTAATGATGGCCACGGGTGGTCGGAGGGAGCTTCGAGACTGCGCGATGGGGCAATTCGTCAGCACTTTCTCGCACTTAGTGGGATATCACCTGGCTTCGACGAAGGCGTCTATGACCCTGACCGGGTTGTCCTGTCCGATGTAGTCATCGATACATTCGGGAAGTAGTGCGACCTGGTTGCGGTCATCGCGTTCAACGAATCGCTTCATGAGTCACCCGGTCTCAGTGCGTCGATTCAGTTTAGGCGATCAATGCGTTTTCACACACTCTGGACCCACGAGCGACGGTCGAAGCGCTTGATACCGGACATACGAACCCATCGCATTGCCGGGGGGAGGCGCCGCCCCACTCAAGGAGCGGACAACTTGTCTTCGACTGAGAATCATCCTCTTGACGAGCACGGCCGGCATGATGGTCACGAGCACGACCACAATCATGAACATAGCGAACTTCGGACGTGGACATCCGTGTAAGAGCGCTCGAATCGCTTTTGATTGAAAAAGGATATGTGGATCGGAAGACCCTGGATGTGCTGGTCGATATCCGTTCCGTCCATTTGCAGGGACGATGTTATCAAGTATTCGGCGCTAACATCGCCGAACGCAAAGTGAAGTTCAAGCCACGGCGCTGGAGGTCCAACAATCGATCTTTGCGCGCAAGACAAATAACTCTATGGCGCGTGCGGCGGCAATGCTGTTAAATTTCAGGTCCAGCCCGGGCGCCCAGGCGCATATGGCACCGAGCCCAGGGATGACGGCCGCCATTCCGCCGCCGCTACCGCTCTTTATCGGCAGCCCGATGCGAACCGCGAAGTCGCCAGCGGCGTCGTAGGTTCCGCATGTCATCATCAGGGCGTTCACGGCCCTGCGATGACAGGAGATGATTTTTATTGAATCGGCTTCGGCAAGCGGCAGAAGGCTAAGCGCAAGCTGGGTGCTCGACATCGCGAACGCGCATTGATCGCAATAGGCTCGCACGACCGCAGTCGGATTATTTTTGACGTGTCCGTAGTTGTTCAGTAGATAAGTCATCGCAAGATTGCGTCCGGCTACCGTGAACTCGGAGTTGGCGATGGTTTGATCCACGGCAATGCTAGATCCGACTGTGCCAAGGCTTTCGATATAGGTAGACAGTTTCTCTACGGGTTTTTCGAAAGCCCTGCAAAGAAGGTCAGTGACGACCAAGGCACCCGCATTAGTGAATGGATTCGCTGGGAGGCTTCCACTATCGTTTAGTAATGCAATGTCGTTGAATGGACGCCCGGAAGGTTCGCGACCAACATGTTCCCATACAGCCTCACCGTGAGTATCCAGCGCGAGGAGGAGTGCGAACACCTTCGAGATGCTCTGAATTGAGAAAGCCTTACGAGCGACGCCCGATTCGATTACCGTGCCGTTGGTAAGCGCAAGTGCTATACCGAATTGAGCTTTCGGAACATTCTTCAGCTCTGGGATAAAATCTGGCTGCTGACCTAGTTCCAGCAACGGAACCACTTCCTCTGAGATTTCATCCAACATCTGCTGCAGTTGCACCGGTCCGAGTGTCTTCGTGGTTGTATTCATGCCTGCGCTTGCCTAATAAACGCACCCACTCGACTGTCAGGATCAGCTCGCTGGAATGCTTCAGGACTCATATCGGCAACAATTCCTCCATTCTCCATCATCACGATGCGATGACTTATCTTGAGGGCAAAGCGCATCTCGTGCGTGACAACGATCATGGTCATGCCATCGCGTGCGAGAAGTTCCATGACGCTCAACACCTCATTGACAAGTTCAGGATCGAGCGCCGATGTAGGTTCATCAAAAAGCATGACACTAGGGTTCACGGCCAGTGCACGAGCGATCGCTACCCGCTGTTGCTGTCCGCCAGAGAGTTGATGGGGGTACTTGTCCGCGTGCTGTTCCAAACCAACCTTAGCCAGTAACTCCACTGCGCGAGAGCGAATGACTTCTTTTTGCGCGGCACCGTGGTAAAGAGGCGCCATCATCACGTTGTCAATGACACTCAGATGCGGGAACAGATTAAAGCTTTGAAAGACCATGCCGATTTCGGTGATGCGCTGATGAAAGTCTGATGCCACTGCGTAAGAATGTTTAACCTGAAGGGTAGCGTCGATCCAAGGGCTACCATCGAACTCGATCACGCCCCCATCGATATCCTGAAGGCCATTGATTGTCCGAATAAGCGTAGTCTTTCCAGATCCTGATGGACCTACGATACTGATGACCTCGCCGCGATTCACGGTAAGCGAGACCGAATTTAAAACACACTTTTCGCCGAACGATTTTCGAATATTTCGAAGGACAAGCATAGGCTTTGAAAGGCTGTCCACTTTTTTACGAATGCTTGGCGAGCCCGAGCCCAGAGGGGACGCGGATACGGACAACTGTAGAACTGACTTACGTAGTTTGATCCGGCTAACGTCCAGCCAACGTTCAAAGTGGCTGACAAGAAACGTGAATGCGGAAACAATGATCAGATAATAGAATGTGACTGCCACCAACGTTTCTATGACCTTGAAGTTCTGTGTGTATAGCCGCTGTCCAACAAGCAAAATTTCGGAAAGCGATATGACAGAAACGAGCGACGTCAGTTTGACGATGGTAATGAATTCGTTTGATAGTGTTGGCACTGCGACGCGCAATGCCTGGGGCACGATGACTTTCCAGTAGCGTCCCACTCGACGGATTCCTAAGGCCCTTGCGGCCTCATCTTGTCCTTTTGGCACAGCACTCAGTGCTCCGCGATGAATCTCGGCGATATAAGCGGTCTCACTGACAACCATGGCGAACAGGCCCGACCAGAATGGTATTGAAAATACCGCCGATGTGCCAGGAAAAAGCTGTGGCAGGTTATAGACGAGGATTAGCAGTACCAGCAATGGGACGCTTCGGAAGAACCAAATGTAGACGCGAGCGCTGGCTTGCAGCAGAGGCATGCGGGCGTTGCGTGCCAAGGCCACAAAGAAACCACACACATTGCCGAGCAACCACGTGAGGGTGCTTAAACAGGCTACAAGGAGGGTCGCCTTCCAGAAATTTGCATCGACAATGCATTGCCCAAGGTAGGACCAATCAAAAGATGTCATATTTATTTGTGAAAGTCAGTGCGTGAGGACGCTGCAAAGTGGCAATCACTAAGCTCTTGCAGGTCACTCACGTCACTTATCAGGTCAATCGGCTTACATGTGGTTGAGTGGTCGTTACCGATAGCCTTCTATGTAGAATCGCGTTCGCCAGTGGGGCCGCGATCACAACCCGGCGGCGGTTTTGAATTCCGCTTCGCTGGGTTCGGCCAAGTTGTAACGCCTTAGCAGTGCTTGATACTCGCCATTCGCGCGCAGCTGTTTCAATGCCGTTTCAAGCGCTGACTTCAGCGCTGTGTCGTTCTTCTTCAGGCCCAACCCAAGCACGATCGGCAGAAGCGGGGTTCGAGTACTGATGCGAATTCTCTGTGTGTGCTCAACGGCTGAGTTGAGCACCGCGGAATCATCAACTTGCGCATCTACGCCGTGTGCGAGGAGTGCCTGGGTGGCTTCAGGACCCGTCGGAAACAGTCGAACATCGATCGCTCCGCGTTGTCCGCACTGTTGATCGGAGATCTTTTGTAGATTGCCTATCCATGCGGCCCCAGCGATGGAGGAAACCCGTTTTCCACACAATGCAGTGAAGTCCTCCGGTGCGAATGTGTCATCCTTTCGAACTGCGATCGAGACCCCGGTCTTTGCATAGGGGATGAAATCGATTAATTTCGCGCGTTCTGGCTTCACGAACAGCGATGAGGCAATCAGGTCAAACTTGTTGCTATTAATTCCCAAAATGAGATTTTCGAAGCGCGTGTCCACTATATTTACTTTTAAGTGGAGTTGCGAGGCAAGTGCTGTCGATAGTTCGGCATCGAAGCCGGCTGCCTGACCATTCTTGTCTCGGTAACTGTACGGCGCATTCGTTTGGTCGCTGCCGACCGTCAAAACGCCTTGTTGCATCGTCTGCGCAACCGCACTGCCTGCGGCTCCCAACAAGATTAGCGATGCAGCAACGGCCGTGAAAAATTTAATTTGTTTGGATCTCATTATTGCTCTCGGGTGTCAGGGCGATGCGGTAAAGGATCAATAGGATGAAAAGCCACTTGAATAGTCGTGGCGCTCATGTCCTTCGATTGGTGGGTTAAAGACGCTAATCAAACGCATATCGGTGTGAGCGCGCAGGCGATGCTTATCGTTCTTGTCCAGGGCATATAAGACACCTGGCGAAAGAGCGTGACGATTGCCGTCTTCGTCCTCGATCTCGCCCTCTCCGGAGATGCAATAACACGCTTCTAAGTGCTGGCGATATTGCTGCACAGATTCGGTTCCAGCAAGCACAAGCGTTTCAGCGAGAGCAAAGCCTAATCCGTCTTCTTTCAACAGTAACCGACGGCTTTGTCCATTTCCCCAGTTGACGTCTCGGGAAGTCCCTGCAATTTGCTGAATCGAGCGAATGATCATCGGTTTATCTCAAGTTTGTCTGGTGCTATGTGTACGCTCATGAGCTTTACATCCTGCTCTGGGGGAGTTCTGGTCGGTCTTTAGGTCAGTCCTGCGGACCGCAGGACCGATCGAGGCAAATTGTGCAATCGACCGAAGAGAAAAAATACTGAGGAAAAAATTCTGTTAGCATGAGTTTTTCTCACACTAATCTTAATCTCCATGGCGGCTCGGCCTTACAACGCCCTCCGGGCCTTTGAGGCCGTTATTCGTCTCGGAAGCGTTC